>Ga0116144_10006242_pt1 | contig 10480 bp, 12 predicted proteins | sample AD_UKC035_MetaG_FD_89746 | JGI IMG/M metagenome (GOLD analysis project Ga0116144, IMG submission 89746) | Active sludge microbial communities of municipal wastewater-treating anaerobic digesters from USA - AD_UKC035_MetaG | ecosystem: Engineered > Bioreactor > Anaerobic > Digestate | place: USA... | reverse complement strand
CTGTATACTCTGGTGTATTACGGAACTCAATACCAAAGCAGAAATCGATGCCCTCGCTGAAATACTGAAGGGAGCTATCAATCATGAGTGAACTGATTTTTGAAAAAAGCAGAACCGGCAGACGCTGCTCCTGCGTCACTGTGTGCGAGGGCTGCCATGTGGAAATACCGGACGAATTCAAGCGCAAAATCCCGATGAATCTGCCGGAAGTGGCCGAAGTGGATTTGATTCGCCATTACACCAATTTGTCGCGGCGCAATTTCGGCGTCGATCTGGGCTTTTATCCGCTGGGCTCCTGCACGATGAAATACAATCCCAAAGTGAATGAAAATGCCGCCGCTCTGCCCGGCTTTACGGCCCTGCATCCTTACGCTGATGATGCATCGGCGCAGGGAAGTCTGCAGTTAATGGATGAGATGCAGCAGTACCTGTGCAGTATTTTCGGTATGGCCGCCTTTACGCTGCAGCCGGCAGCCGGCGCGCACGGTGAGCTGACCGGCATGATGATGATCAAGAAATATTTTGAGAAGAAAGGCGAGAAGCGTCATCGCATTCTCATTCCTGATGCCGCTCACGGCACCAATCCGGCCTCCAGCGCCTTATGCGGGTTTGAAATCGAAACTTTGCGCTCCAACTCGGAGGGCGGCGTGGATATTGATCATCTGCAATCTTTAATGAATGAAGACGTCGCCGCTCTGATGCTGACCAATCCCAATACGCTGGGGTTGTTTGAACGCAATATTGAAGAAGTCTCCCGCATCATCCATGAAAAAGGCGGTCTGCTTTATGGAGACGGCGCCAACGCCAATGCTTTTCTGGGCATTGCCCGTCCCGGCGATATCGGGTTCGACGTGATCCAGCTCAATCTGCATAAAACATTTTCCACGCCGCACGGCGGAGGCGGCCCCGGCAGTGGCCCGGTGGGAGTAGTAAACGCGCTGGTCGATTTCCTGCCTGTGCCGCGCATTGTTAAAACAGATGATAGTTACCGGTGGTCGGAAAGTTTTCCGGATTCCATCGGCCGGGTGCGGACCTTTTACGGCAACTTCAACGTTATCGTCAAAGCCTACGCTTACATCCGCTCGCTGGGTGCGGAAGGTCTGAAGAGCGCTACCGAAATGGCTGTGCTCAACGCCAACTACATCAAGGAAAGATTGAAGCCATATTTCGATCTGCCCTACGATCGTATTTGCATGCACGAATGCGTTTTCTCCGGCAAAAGGCAGGTTATTGAAGGCGGCGTCCACACCTCGGATATAGCCAAAAGGCTGATCGATTTCGGCTACCATCCGCCGACGATTTACTTCCCGATGATTGTTCCCGAAGCCCTGATGATTGAACCCACGGAGACGGAAAGCAGGGAGACGCTGGACGCTTTTTGCGAAGCGATGATTACGATTGCCCAAGAGACCAAAGATAATCCGCAGCGGGTAAAAGATGCACCATTGAACACGGAGGTAAGCAGGATGGATGAAGTCCTGGCCGCCCGCAAACCCGACGTGTGCTGGAAGAGGAAATAGGGGATTAGGGGTCAAAAGGGGATTAGGGGTCAAATCTTTACTCTTGACAATTGACGAATAGAAAAAGATCAGATCCAATAAAACAGAGCATTTTGTCCTAACCGGCCAGCGGCGGGGCTTATGTTCATCACCCCAAACTTTCGCACCAATACAAAGGAGGAACAGATGGCAGACGTAAATGATCTTGTCGGGACAGTTTTAAATATGAAGGACATGGTCTCTTATCAACCCGGAGCAGTTGTCAGCCGCACTGTTATCGATAAGGATGCGGGAACTGTTACTTTGTTTGCCTTCGACAACGGACAGGGATTAAGTGAGCATACCGCTCCTTTCGATGCGCTGGTGCAGATTATCGACGGGACTGCGGATATAACAATAGCCGGTTCGTTACATGCCGTCAAAGAAGGGGAGATGATCATAATGCCGGCCAATAAACCGCATGCATTAAAAGCAAACCCGCGTTTTAAGATGCTTCTCGTTATGATCCGAAAATAGTGATGACGAACTCCCGGGAAAAACCACAGCTTCTGCGCAAGCCTCCCTGGCTGAAAGTTCGCCTGCCGCATGCACAAGAGAGCCGCAAGATCAGAAACACGCTGGCCGGGCTGAAACTGCACACCGTCTGTCAGGAAGCCGCTTGCCCCAATATCGCCGAATGTTTTGCCGCCGGTAAGGCGACTTTTCTTATTTTAGGAAATATCTGCACCCGGAATTGTCTTTACTGCAATGTTCAGCATGGCGCTCCGCTTCCTGTCGATGAAAAAGAAGTCGACCAGCTTATTGCGGCAGTGCAGGAAATGAAATTAAAATATATCGTCATAACTTCAGTAACGCGGGATGATCTGTCGGACGGCGGTGCCGTAATTTTTGCCGACTGCATTAAAAGGCTGCGCGTAGCCAGGCCGGAATGTAAAATTGAAGTGTTGATTCCCGATTTCCAAGGGAACGTTTCCGCGCTGGAAAAAGTCATCGAAGCACATCCCGACGTGATTAATCACAATATGGAAACTGTACGAAAGTTATTCCCCCGGCTGCGTCCTCAGGGCAATTACGATATTTCCCTGGAACTGCTCAACCGGGTATCAGCATCTTCCGTTGTCTCCAAAAGCGGTTTCATGATCGGTTTTGGCGAAAGCCAGGATGACATTTTGCGTTTGATGGATGATCTGGCCGCTGTTTCCTGTGCACGTCTGACCATCGGGCAGTATCAGCAGCCCACGCTCCAACATTGGCCGGTCGTTAAATACTATCATCCCGACGAATTTGCCCGGTTGAAGGAAATTGCCTGCAGCATCGGATTCAGGTACGTAGAGGCGGGGCCGCTGGTGCGCAGTTCTTATCATGCAGCGCGGGCGGATTATTAAGAAAATTATAGCAAAAATCCCTGCTATCCGCTTCTTCCGTTATCATTAAGGTTTACCTTCGAGTTTAAACAGAATGTGATTATGTTATTGACATATAAGGCTTTTCTCTTTATATTCTCGACAAACAGAAAACTCGCTTGTTCCGGTAAAAAACATATAAGGAGATAATGTAATGGACAGCTATAGCGGAGAAAACAAAACGCGTTGGAAATTATGGCTTGTGGGCATTATAATGGCGGCTGTCATAGGTTTTATTTTTTATACCTGGTTTACACTCACCTGGAGTTTTTCCAAGGGTGAACGGGCGGGATATATCCAGAAATTGTCCAAGAGCGGCTGGCTATGTAAAACATGGGAAGGCGAAATGGCTATGGTAACGATGCCCGGGGCCATTCCGGAAAAATTCCTCTTCAGTGTCCGGGACGAGGAAGTAGCCCGGCGCATCAACAAGCTGGCCGGTAAACGGGTTATCCTGGTTTATGAACAGCATAAGGGGGTTCCGACAAGCTGCTTTGGCGAGACTGAATATTTTGTTGTCGACGCCAAACCCAATGAATAAAAATTCATTTTATCTTTTTTCGCAGGAGTGACGATGGCTGCAGAAAATAATTTCGTAACAGATAAAATCAAAACAGAAGAGGGGGATCTGGCGATCACCTTTCTCGGTCATGCAACATTGATGATTTCCTTCAACGGAAAGATCATCCACATCGATCCCGTTTCACAGTACGCCGATTATTCCAAAATGCCGAAAGCCGATTTGATTCTCGTGACGCATGAACATTATGATCATTGCGATCTGGAAGCGATTGGCGCAATTCGAACGGATAAAACTCTTGTTATAATCACGCCGGATACCGCCGAACAGGTTAAGGACGGCATAATCATGAAAAACGGTGATAAAAAAACAGTGCAGGGACTGCTGATTGAAGCGGTGCCCGCCTATAATCTCGTCAATATGCGCAGCCCCGGAGTTCCCTACCACGGCAAAGGAATCGGCAACGGTTATATCATTACCTGCGGCGGCAAGCGGATCTATATTGCCGGGGACACGGAGAATATCCCCGAAATGAAAGTTCTCAAAGACATAGATATTGCCTTTCTGCCGATGAATCTCCCTTACACGATGACGCCCGAAATGGTTGCCGACGCCGTCGGCGCATTCCAGCCAAAAATCCTTTATCCTTACCACTACGGTGAAACGGATGTGCAAAAACTGATCGACCTGCTCAGGGATGAAAAAAATATCGAAGTGCGCATCCGCAAAATGATGTGATGAACTAAAAAAATAATCCATGAAAATATTATACTACGATTGTTTTGCCGGGATCAGCGGCGACATGAATCTGGGGGCGATGATCGATCTGGGCGTGGCTCCGGATTATCTTCTTGGCGAATTGAAAAAACTGGATATCGGCGCATACGAGATCAAAATTACAAAAGACAAGAGAAAAGGCATTACGGGAAAAAAAGTTGAAGTCGCGGCAGACAGCGATGTTTGCACAGGCCACGGGCATCACTGCGGGGAAAGAACATTTAAAGATATAGTTGATATCATCAGCAAAAGCGATTTGTCGGTAAAAGTAAAAAGCATCAGTCTAAACATCTTTGGAAGGATTGCCGAAGCGGAAGGAAAGATTCATGGATGCAGGACGGAAGACGTCCATTTTCATGAAGTCGGAGCGGTAGATTCCATTGTTGACATTGTCGGGGCGGCGGTCTGCCTGGATTACCTGCAGCCGGAGCGCATAGTTTCCTCCCCTGTTGAGCTCGGGGGCGGTTTTATCCGCTGCAGCCATGGAATTCTGCCCGTGCCGGCGCCGGCAACTGTAGAAATTCTCCAGGGCATCCCCGTCAAATCCGGTGCCGTTCCCTTTGAAACCACTACACCTACGGGAGCGGCAATTCTGGCGGCCACTGTCGATGCTTTCACGGAAGAACTTTGTTTCACGCCGCAAAAGATTGGCTACGGCATCGGGCATCGGGATACGGAAATTCCCAATGTCCTGCGCGTCTATCTGGGAGAAATGCAGGCATCGCAAATTGTCCGGGGAGACGCGGACGATACGGAAAAACAGTCGGCCATTCTGGTGGAATGCAACATCGATGACATGAATCCGGAGATGTATGAAGATGTAATGGAAGCGCTGCTGGCCAAGGGAGCCTACGACGTATTCCTTACCCCTGTAATCATGAAAAAGTCCCGGCCGGCGACCCGGATCAGCGTCCTATGCAGGGAAGAAGATAAACCGGCGATTGAGGAAATTCTCTGGCTGCGAACGTCCACTTTCGGACTCAGGCTTCAGCGAATATCCAAAGTCATGCTGAAGAGGGATTTTTCGACCTTGTCTACGAAGTTCGGGGATGTTGCCATCAAGAATGGTTATTGGCGGGGCCGTAAAATCAAATCCAAACCGGAATATGAAGATTGCAGAAGACTGGCGAAGGAAAACGGTGTCAGCGTAAAAGAGATATATGATCTTTTGCAGCATGAAGACCTTGACGAAGCGAAGCCGGTTGATCAGGAGAAATAATTCCACTTCCGAATCATGGTGATACCGCGGCGGAAGGATAACTGTGTTGTAATTGCAAGAGTATTATTTGTGTCCTCCGCAGGCGGAGGTGTCACGAAGTGACGGAGGTGGAAAACAAAGAGCTTCCGGCACTTTTGAGAACTAAAGGCTTATTGAGGAAATGACCTCCCCCTGCACCCCCTCCAGAGGGGGACAACAACCCTTCGATAAGCTCACTATGCCGGACCATGAATTATAAGCCTGTCCTGAGCCTGCCGAAGGGCCAACAAAGGTAGCGCTTGATTTGGAAATGGAATAAGGAAGGTTAGTTATATGAATGCTGATGAAGTTCGCTTGCTGCTGGAAAGCATCCGGAACAGAAATATTGATATCGAAGAAGGTGTTTCCCGCTTACGGAATATGTCTTATATAGACGTCGGTTGCGCAAAGCTGGACAGCCACAGGGAGCACCGCGTAGGTTATCCGGAAGTGATCTATTGTCCGGGGAAGACAGCCGCACAGGTCAAAGAGATTGTGCGGGCGATGCTTTCCCTGAATTCAAACATACTGGCTACTCGGGCGACGCAGGCACTTTATGAAGAGATAAAAGAGGTGTGTCCCGACGCGCTGTATAATCCCCTGGCCGGAACCATTACTGTGCAGAAAAAAGTAATGGAGACGCCGGACAGTTATATTGCCGTCGTATCCGCAGGAACATCTGACCTGCCTGTCGCCGAAGAAGCCGCCGTGACGGCGGAGATTTTCGGAAATCGTGTGGAGCGGATTGTCGATGTCGGTGTGGCCGGTGTCCACCGCCTGTTTGACAAACTGGATATTATCCGTGGTGCCAAGGTAATAGTCGTTGCCGCCGGTATGGAAGGAGCACTGCCCAGTCTTGTAGCCGGACTCGTTGATAAGCCGGTGATCGCCGTCCCGACCAGCGTGGGCTATGGTGCCAGTTTTCAGGGCATTGCGGCGTTGCTGGCCATGCTCAACAGCTGTGCCGGAGGAGTCTGCGTGGTCAATATCGACAACGGCTTTGGCGCGGGGTATATGGCGAGTATGATAAACAAACTGAGGTAGCAGGCTGTTGAAAAAGGCTCATCTGCTGCGTTACGCTTTGGCTCTCGCTGCTCACGTACCTCTAAAGTACGCTCCGCTGCTCGATCCTTGCGATGCCTTGCATCTAAACCTTTTTGAACAGCCTGCAAAGCGGGTGTCTTTCAGTAATCTGCCGGATATGCTGATTACTGTTATGCTGTGGTGAAGATATTTCATGGAAATTGAAAGCAAGTTAAATAATTTAAAAAAACAAATAAAACAATTGCAGAGCGTTGCCGTCGCTTTTTCGGGAGGTGTGGACAGTACTTTTCTTTTAAAGATTGCCCATGATGTGTTAGGCGATAACGTTATCGCCGTAACGGCTCGATCATCAGCGTATCCCGAAAGAGAGTTCCGGGACGCTGCCAAATTCGTCCGGGAAATGGGAATCAGCCATCAAGTTGTCTCTTTCAACGAACTGGATGTGCCGGGCTTTGCCGACAATTCGCCGGAGAGGTGCTACTTTTGCAAAAGGGAGTTTCTGGCAAAAGTCGTTGCCACGGCGCATGAAAATAATATCCGGCATGTGGTGGAAGGTTCTAATGTAGATGATTTGAACGATTACAGGCCGGGGATGCAGGCCGTCCGGGAGTTAGACGTTGCCAGCCCTCTTCAGGAAGCAGGTTTGGGCAAAGAGGAAATAAGAATACTGTCCAGAAAAATGAATTTGCCTACCTGGAATAAACCTGCCTTCGCCTGCCTGGCCTCACGCTTTCCTTACGGGCAGAAGATAACTCGGGAAAACTTGCAGGTTGTGGATCAGGCGGAGCAGTTTCTGATGGACCTGGGGTTAAGCCAGGTGAGAGTCCGTCATCATGGTGAAATTGCCCGAATAGAAGTTTCACCAGAAGAACGCAGTTTCTTTTTTGATACGGATCTGATGAACAAGATTTATAAAAAATTTAAGCAACTGGGCTTTATGTACACGGCTCTTGATCTTAAGGGCTATCGTACAGGAAGTATGAATGAAACCATTAATGTATCTTTGCAGGACAGAGAACAGCGTTGTATCTGAATCAATGTCATTGACTGAAGCGCTACAGCCCCCCTCTTTTCTAAAGAGGGGTTAGGGGAGATTTTACAAAGCATAATAAAAATTACCTCCTATCTCCCTTTATAAAATGAGAATTCAGAAGGTAAATTTTTTAAGTCAACGACATTTATATTTGAACAAGGAATTAAAGAACCATTATGAACGTTTTTGAAATTACAATGATGATCTGCTTCGGCAGTTCCTGGCCTTTTTCCATTTATAAAAGTTACACATCCCGCTCCACGAAGGGGAAGAGTGTTGTGTTTTTGTATATTGTATCTTTAGGCTACATGGCTGGAGTTCTGCATAAGATATATTACAGTTATGACTTCATCATTATCTTTTATATAATCAATCTATTGCTGGTAATCACCGACATGATTCTTTTCTACAGGAATTTACGGATAGAAAAGCAGGCTGTACGAGCGAATTGAGAAGGTTTTACGCCCCTGAATCGAATAAACTTAACAGGAGGTAATTGTGCGTTGTAATAAATTGGTTTTGGTTATATGCTTATTATTGGCACCCTCTTTTCTAAATGCCGACGAATATGATGGCGGCGTGCAGGCAAAAGTAATCCTGAAAACGGCAACAACCGGAAATGGTGCGCCGGTTGCTTACTTAAAGACTGATCAGCCGGAAATAACCGCCTTGATAGTTGATATTGCTCCCGGGGCGCAAACCGGCTGGCACAAGCATTCTGTGCCGGTTTATGCTTACGTCGTGTCCGGTTTTTTGACTGTCGATATTGAAGGAAACATATCCCGCCAGTTCAATCCCGGTGACGTAATTGTCGAAGTTATGAATACCCGGCACAATGGCGTCAACAAAGGCAGCTTCCCGGTGAAGCTGATTGTTTTCTATACCGGAGCAAAAGATGTTCCCAACGTGATCAAAACAGACGCGCCGTAACCTAATTCCATTTCCAAATTCAGCGCTCCCTTTGTTGGTCCTGCGGCAGGCTCAGGGCAGGCTTATAATTCACAGGCATTCATGGTGAGCTTGTCGAACCCCGCCTCGTCGCCTCTGTCACCCGCTGGCGGGGGTAGGGGGTGGTTGCCGCCACGGTAGCATCATTGATTTGGAAACGGAATAACCGGTTATTTATCCGGTTCAAACTGATTCTTCGCCGACCAGAAGGACGGCAGGTGGCGCAGCAGATACATAAGGCTTTTCCGGTGCTGCCATAAACGTTTGCGGAATTTTTTGCGCCAGTCCGGATCAGAATAAAAGCGTTTCACGTGTTCATTATACAGGTGATCGAGCCTTTCTTTGGAATCAATTCCCTGCGGCACGAAAACAAAATTAAGGCAATTCATCAGCCGCCAGTTTTCCTCAAAGGTGCCTTCCTTCCTGATTGACGCCCAGAGCGGCGCTCCGGGGAAGGGCGTAAATTTGGCCATGTTCATATCATCGAGCCCCAGTGAAATTATAAAATCCGAGGTGAGACGAATGGATTCTTCCGTTTCTCCGGGAAGCCCCATCATGAATAATCCTTTGGCCCGCAGGCCCGCTGCTTGAATGCGTCTTACCGTATCGCGCACATCGTCCAGCGCCACGCCGGATTTGTGGCAGGCGAGCATTTGTGGATCGGCGGATTCAATGCCCAGCGAAACCGTGAGGCAGCCGGCATCCTTGAGCATCCGCAGCAGGGCGTCGTCCGTGAAGCCCACGCGCACGGCGCAGTTGAAATTGATTCCCAGCGGGAAGCGGCTCAGTTTGTTGCACAGCTCCACAATCCGGGGACGGTTGGCGGTAAATAAATCATCATAAATATTGATGTGCCGCACACCGAATTTAGTCCGCAGATGTTTCATGTGCTCGTAGATGTAATCTGCCGAATTATAGCGAAACCCTTTTTTAAAAACGGAGCGGTCGCAATATGAACACTGATACATACAGCCCCGCGAGGTGATCATTGTTGAGCCGGGCGTATTGATGTAACTGAAGAGCGGCAAATGGTAATCGCGGGGAAAGCCAGCCAGCTTTTCATAGGCCGGAAACGGCAGACGATCCAGATCGGCAATTTTCGTACGCGGTTCATTAGTAATTACTTGAGTCCCCTGACGCCGGATGAGCCCTTTAATTTCCGCAGCATCGAGACCTGCGGCCAGTTCCGCGATGGTCATTTCGCCTTCTCCGGCCACAAGATAGTCAAATGACGGATAATCATCGAGCACCCCGCCTTCGAGCGCCGACACATGGACACCGCCGCAGACAGTTATAGCTGTTGGAGATTGTTCCTTGATTTTCTGGGCGAGATCGGCAGCATCAGGAAAAGAAGAAGTAGTCGCTGAAAAACCGACAATCTGCGGCCTGAAAGCCAGAATCGCCTTGACCTGTGCATTCAAATCAACCGGAGCATGAGGTCCAAGGCAGTCATAAACAAAGACTTCGTGACCATCCTTTTCCAGATATGCAGCGATGGATAGTATTCCCTGGGGTACCATCCGGTTGGCGATGTCGGTAATATCCGTCTTTCCGGGAAACCAGTTAAAGCCGCGCGGATGGACAAGGACAATGCGTTTTTTTTGGGCAGATGAAATCATAAAATCTGTTTCACAATTGTCATTCCCGCTTGTGCCCTCGCGTAACCTTCAGGTTATCAGGGTACGTAGGCGGGAATCCATTTTCTTTAAATTAATCTATAAAATTAAACTAATCATTATTTAAATCTGGTTCATCCGGTTCTTGCGTACTTTCTGCTTTTATAAGGTAAAAAAGCTGCGGGTTGATGCATTTGTTTCATCTACCTAACAACTGCTTTTGAAAAGCTGTGACGGCGTAAATTACGAGTAGAAAGGCGCAATCGCGACGCAGTCGCCAGGAAGGTGGCGCATACCGGCTGGCGGAAGCGAAGCTGGAGCCAGTCCGTTGTGCAGCGCATTTTTTTCGGCGATTATCGTGGGCTACCTCAAGGCTCGGGCAAGTGCTGGATCTGAGCGTACT
>Ga0116144_10006241_pt1 | contig 10481 bp, 1 predicted proteins | sample AD_UKC035_MetaG_FD_89746 | JGI IMG/M metagenome (GOLD analysis project Ga0116144, IMG submission 89746) | Active sludge microbial communities of municipal wastewater-treating anaerobic digesters from USA - AD_UKC035_MetaG | ecosystem: Engineered > Bioreactor > Anaerobic > Digestate | place: USA... | reverse complement strand
GTAAATTTCCCTCCTACAGTAATACTATCATTATCTGTCATGGTGGCAGTATCCAAAATATTAAATGATCCGGAAGCAGATGTAACCCCCGTCATTGTTTTAACACCGCTGCTGCTTAAATTTAGGGTGCTGTAATTTACACCTTTTACAGTTTGATTACCACCTCCGCCGTATATTACCGTGTTTGTATTTGAACTGGCATCTAACCCCGTTATTGCTGAGGTAGAGTTTATTCTTAATGTTGAATCAGTACCTTGTGTCCAAGTTCCCGCACCTGTAAAAGCTGAGTTGATAGTTATAGTACCCGAGTTGTTATTAGTATAAGTTCCGGTAACAGACAGGTTGTAAAAAGAAATACCCCCGGAAGGTCCTGTAATTTGTTTTGAAGTACCTGATAGAATTACGCCCGATGTTGCTCCGGAACTAGCGGTAAATGTTCCTGTATTTGTCCAGTCCCCTCCAACGGTAAATGTGGCGTTTCCTTGGAGAAAATTTCCCGATCCGGAGAAATCACCTGATGTTGTAACTACGTACACATCATTACTTAAAGTACCGGCTGATACTGCTAAATTACCAAATATATTAGTATCTGCTCCCAACGTACCTGTTCTTCCGGACATATTTATGGTTAGATCGTAGAAATCCAACTCCATAGAAGTAAGTGTTGTATTTCCTGAAGTTTGGCTGAATGTGACATTACTTGTTCCATAATTAAAGGTTCCTCCTCCTGATTTTGTAAATATGATATCGGAAATTCCTGTCAGTGTTATTTCAGCATCTCTTCCTTCCAGTGTCCCCGCAGCTTCAATATTTATATACCCTGTTGTTAGGGAATAGTTACTGCCCAATACTGTGTCCAGAGTGGACAAAGCAGAAGTAGTAGCTGAAACATAGGTTGTACTTGTAGGTTGAACAACTATAGCCCCTCCCATCAGAACAGTAAGTCTGGTCGCACCCCCTGAAATAGGCCGTATCACAAAATCCCCGTTGACACTTGAAGCCCCAAGAAACGTATATGTAGGAGGAGATATAACAACGGTTGGTATAGTTGGAGTAAGATTTAGTGCATTAAAATTTGTTGCTTCAATATCAACGTCCGTAGTACCTGAAAATGTTGTAGTAGCCGGGGCAGTAAATTTTCCCCCTTTTATATATAGAGGTCGTGAGGTGGTTTCACCTGATGCAGTTAACGTTAATGTTTCAGTATCGCCTGAATAATTTCCTACTACATGTAATTTACCTGTAGACACATCCGCACCTGGGGCGTAGGTATCTCCTGTATAAATATGTATCTCATATGATGAGTTCACAGTTAAATTACTTCCTGAGAAGGTCAATAAATCGTCACCGTCGGAAGTATCTCCCGCAGATATTTCACTATTTGTCACAGATCCATCTAGATCATCCCTTACAATAACTCTATTCTGATAAATAGGTACCGACGAAGTAGAAGAACCGTTAAAAATTAATACAGTGCTTCCTCTAACAGATCCCCCATAAGTGTATATAGTTAATGTTTGACCTGAAGAAGCTGATATTGAAGGAAAATTCCAAGCCCCGGTATCTTCAGAACAAGTTGCAGAGTAAGGGCTTCCATTATCAACTCGTAGGTATACAGTTAGATTTCCACTGGTGTTGCATTGATAGGGAGATGACTCATTAGTTTGATATATAATTCCTGATACACTTAAGGGAGTACTGAAACTTCTGGTTGCCGTCCAATCACTGTATACAGCTCCTCCTTGTCGATCTATACCTCTAACCCTCCAATAATAAGTAACTCCGGCATCAAGTGTATCTGCGGCTTGTACGGTGTATTTTACGGCTTGTCCGGAAGTAAAGGGATCAGAATCAAGCCTATTTATTGTATTAACAAAGCCTGTATGAGAACTTGATACCCTATCAATAAGATCAGCGCTATTAAAAGTATTGACCTTATCAATCTGTATATTGTATGTAATATCGTCACTATTTGAATCTACACCAAGAAATATGAAATCGGGAGTTAAACTTGAAACAACCTCCGAATCCGGGGGAGAACTTGCAGATACAGTAGGTGCAAACTCAGGTTCTATTGCTAAAGTTATTGCATAATATGATGTAGCATTCCATGAGGTCCAGGCCGGAGGATCTACAGTTGTAGGACTTTCAATATATCTTGTTGCAGCATCAACAGATATATCTATTGAGCCATTTGCGTTAGTTCCATTTGGGTATGAATAACCTGCAAGTGTACCTCTATTAGTATCACTTGTCATATTACCCGCTGTAGGAATAACCCAAACTCCAGGTCTAGTGGTAGTAATTGGAGGTCCATTCGGATTTCCATTGTTAGGACCTGTTCCTACCGCGGCAGTATCCAGGATACTGCTGGTATCTGTTCCCCTTAAAACATAGAGTGCATATGCAGATTCATAATTTGAGTTAGAGCTTCCATAAACACTTACCTCAGTATCAGGAGTAGCACCCATTACTTTATACCAGACTCCGTATGTGGGATTACGTGATGCTCCGTGATATGAAGCTATTAGCGTATATCCATATGATGCATAGGGTCCTACGCTTCCTCCGGCTACGTAACCGTGTCCCCCATACACTATTACCACGTCTCCTGTTTGTACACTTCCCGAGGTAAAGGTCATTGTAGCACTACCGGCGACTAAATCTATAGCACTTTTATAATCCGATAGAGAAATTGCGGCTCTGGATACATTTTGATTAGGAAGAACAAAGCTAAAGAATGTAAATATACAAATGAATATAAGGACCGAGGTTAATTTTTTATTAAATATAATCTTTCTGATCATAGATAGTTAATTATTTGCCAATAATTTGATTCCTGGAATAGTTTATTTTCTTTGGATATTATTTCTGCCTTGCCAAAGGAATAAATATATGGCTGAGGGGTATCAGTAATATACTCATAAGTTAACTGCGTGGTTTCATTTGGTTTTAGATCAATATCCCATGATAATTTATTGCCCGATTGGGTATTTTCCAGTTTAGCTTGTCCATACCATACGATAGTTATTCCTTGCGGAATATAATCTGTTACTGTTCCCTTAAATTCTTCGGAAGCAGTTACATTTATTGACATAGTATTTCTATATTCTTTGATGTTTTTATTTTCCGTGTTCCTTATTTTATAAGAACCTATCCTTTCCATTGATAATAAAGGGTTATCTTCAATATGAATGTTTATCTTTGATGACAGTTTAATTTTCTTGTGATTATCGGATAGTTGTATATACCCTTCTATTGTATAACTGCCTTTTTGCTCGGGTACAAATACCGCTCTATAATCAGCATTTTGTGTAGAATTATTTTTAATACTGCAAAATGACAGTATTGATATTTCATTAGAATCAATATTTAGCTCTTTTATAGAACCATCGGGATATGTTATATCAATCTTTAAATTCTCACTGCATACAGGATTATTTTCTTTATCAATAACCGATATCCCTACAGCAACTTCCTGACCGGGAGTGTAGGATGATCTGTTGGTATTTATTACCAATGTGTAGTCATCATTTCTTAACTGAGAAGTAGAGAAGTTTTTTGAATTTTCATTCCTTGGATCCGGGCTATTTTTTACTGATTTTATTAAAAATATATAAATGCATATAGATATGACAATAAATGATATTATTACTAATATAATCTTTTGCGGTTTATTAGATTTGGGCATGTTATTTGTTTGTTTCAACTAACAACCAGTTTACTTTCAGATCTTCGGTTTCTGATTCTTTCAAAGTTATTATGAATCCGTCTCCTGTCTCATTCATCTTACTTCCTATAGCAACAGGTCTTTCAGGAGTTACCAAGATTAGTGCTGTTTCTGTTATAGCCTTTGTTTTTACTTCTACTTTATCTTCTCCGGCCTCAACAGTAACTTTACCTGCTGTAGCAGATTCTTCTTCAGCTATGTCAACTGAGAATTGTTTGGCTTCCACAGTTCCTTCAACTTTCATATCACCGTTAGGTTCTAATAATATCTTTCCATTAAATATATCTATGTTCCCGGCTAAAGTCTTTTGAAGGAATAGGGTCTGAGTTGTACATAACTCATCATCTGTTTCTCCGTTCTCCGATGAGTAGCAGGATGCACCCAATACATTAATTGAATTATCTAATGAGCTTACCTTTATCATTCCTGTAGTGACATCGCCTGTTATTGTTACATCAGATAGGGTTGTATTCTTAAGAACATTTAAATTGCTCTCAACAATAAGAGATTCTGTTTCTTCATCAGCTCTTAGGCCAAGAGTAGAGACAAAATTCTTAAATTCATCAATGATGTCTGTAATTTGGCTTATTATTCCTGCAAAAGATGAAGAGCTTGAAGATTCAGAAGACTCTGTAGATTCCGTACTTTGATCAACTCCGATTCCAAGTATCTCATTTAACAGAGCAAGTTGAGATTCAATATTACCTACTTTGTTATTAATATCACCTATTTGAATTGAATTTTCATATGCAGACAAGGATAGAAGATACATCTGTTCCGACAGTGAAGGTATCGTATCAGACATACTTGATTCTACAGAAAGAAGCATCATTTGTTCAGAAAGAGCTGTATCTGATGTCATTAGGCCTTGTATTTGTACTTGCTGTTGTTTTATACCTTCAGCAAGAAGAGCAGTTAGATTTGCATAATTAATACCAAAAGCGTATCCGGGATTAGCAGGATCCCAATCTACAACTTCAGGTACTATCAATCCTATTTCTTCAGCTATGAATCCCAGTGATTTGGCACCACCGTAATCTTCTTTCCAGTTATATCTAACAGGATTTAATTGACCTATCACTGTTAAAGCATCGGAGATCGGTGTGAAATTTTCCTTCCATCTTGTTGAAGATCCATTATGGAATGAATGATCAGCTGCAGAGTAATAACCTCCTCCGGATTGTTCCATTGTAAGAAGGAAAGTAGGTGCTGTATTGCTTATACCTACATTACCTTGGTCTATTATTAAGTTAGCCGCAGGTGTAATTGTTATATTACCTGTATCATTACTGATATGAGCAGATGACCCTGCTATGGATAGTTTAGCAGTAGGATTAGTAGTCCCTATACCAACTCTTCCTGAAGATCCGGATACAAAGAAGGTATTTAAGGGATCAGAACCTATCTTGAATGAATAAAGTCCTGTATTTAGAGTTAATGATGAATCAGAAGCTCTAAACTGCATACTTGCAGCATTAGCAAGTCCGAAGGTAAGGGGAGCAGTATTAGTTAGATATATCCCCGCTAGTTTATTCGCACCTGCTGCAGATGGATTACCTAGTGCATCATTAGCAGTTGATGTATATATGTATCCCGATGCCTGGCTCCATAGATTTATACCAGCTGCTCCTCCTGCAGCTAGATCTTTCCATGCAGCCCCATCATAGAAGAATATTGAGTTAGTAGATTCATTAGATGATGTATATATATCTCCATAGTTAGGTGAAGTAGGTGCTGATGCGGAGGATCTAATATTCAGTGAAGCGTTTCCTGAGCTGGTAGCTGATAAGGTTAAGAATGCTGTGGGACTTGTTATTCCTATACCTACCAGACCCACAGTATTGACCACAAGTCTGTCAGTATTTGTCGTTGAAAGTCTTGAGGTTATAACAAAATTATTGTTGGTAGGGCCCATACCAAAATTCCAGCCATCTCCTGCAGCTGTTACCCTTCGAAATCCCATAATTGCGTAATCTCCGGATGCTTGGTCAGTAAGAAGAAGCATGTTGGCACTATCAAGCGGGCTTTCTATTTGTACTAAGTAATCTGTTAAATTATTACCAACAACATGCAAAGGCGCTGCGGGACTGGTTATTCCTATTCCTACAAAATTTCCGGCGGGATTCACTGCAAGTGGGATAGATCCAACCGATTGGATAACTGCATATGTTCCACTATTTGCCAGACCAAGATTTAGGTCCTTTGAGCTTAACGGGTCTGTAATTTTTAGTTGAGCCCCAGAATAGTCAGTACCGTTTACTGTTGAAATATGTAAAGACGAGGTTGGACCGGTAGTCCCAATTCCTACTCTGTTGGAGGATCCGGATACATAGAAGGTGTTTAGAGAATCAGACCCGACCTTTAGCGAATACAACCCTGTATTTAATGTTAAAGATGAATCAGAAGCTCTAAATTGTATGGTTGCTGCGTTTGCAAGCCCGAATACTATTGGGGCTGTGTTTGTGAGATAGATTCCTGTTAGCTTGTTTGCTCCTGCCGCGGCTGTATTACCAAGCGCGTCGTTTGCTGTTGAGGTGTATAGATATCCTGCAGCCTGACTCCATAGGTTAACCCCCGCTGTTATTGATGCAGTTCCAGCTGAGTTTATTCTTCCTTGAGCATCAATTGATAGTATTGGTACAAGAGATCCTGATCCATAGGTTCCCGCAACAACTGTTGTATCAGAAAGATATGTACCAAGTATCTTTGCACCTTGGTAGCTTCCTGTTGTGATTATTCCTGTGGAGTCAACGATAAGTCCTCCAAGATTGGCACTGCCTGAAACTGTTAAGGCTTGTGTTGGATTTGTTGTTCCTATGCCAACTCGTCCCGACGATCCGGATACAAAGAAGGTATCTAAAGAATCTGATCCAACCTTAAGACTATAAAGTCCTGTATTTAGTGTTAACGATGAATCAGATGCTCTAAATTGCATGGTTGCTGCATTGGCAAGCCCGAAGGTGATCGGAGCAGTGTTTGTCAGATATATTCCTGTCAGCTTGTTTGCTCCTGCTGCGGCAGTGTTTCCTAAAGCATCATTTGCTGTTGAGGTGAATAGATATCCTGCAGCTTGAGACCATAGATTAATTGCCGTTCCTCCTCCTGCAGCAAGATCTTTCCACGTTGAACCATCATAGAAGAATATTGAGTTAGTAGATTCATTAGATGATGTATATATATCTCCATAGTTAGGTGAAGTAGGTGCTGAAGCAGAGCTTCTTAATCTAAGTGAAGCTACATTAGAGCTAGATCCTGGTATATCAAGGAAGGCTGTTGGATCAGTAGTTCCTATACCTAACTTACCTCCATCAAAATTACCAAATATCAAAGGAGTTCCTCCTGATTGATTTGCTATCCACAATGTATTGGATAGGGAAGTGGAATTAGCCGGACCGGCGTTATCACCTATAAATATATTGTTTGTTCCATATCTTACGTTGTATCCCGCTCTTTTACCCAGAGCTATGGTGTTTGAAGCGGATGAATCATTGTATAAGGCTTGGTACCCGATAGCTATATTGTAATCCCCATTATTTGAGAATAATGATTGATAACCCATTGCTAGGTTATACGAGCCTATATTTCTACCCATGGCTTGGTAACCCAGGGATTGGTTATACGCGCCATTATTTGAATAAAGAGACCCTCTTCCTACCGCGAAATTATAATTACCTAAGTTTCCATACAAAGATTCATAACCAAACCCAATGTTGTATTCTCCAATGTTGGAGTATAGGGATCGATAACCCACACCAAAATTGTATGATCCACTATTGGAGTTCATAACAGCCTGTCCAATAGCAACATTACCTCCCCCGGTATTTGCTCTTAGAGCACCCTCTAATAAGGCTACATTATAACCACCCCCGCTAGTGGCATTAAGAGCATAGGGGCCTAATGCAATATTGTTCCCGGCTCTGGCAGTTTGCATTGCATATCTTCCGATAGCTATGTTATCTGACCCGCTGTTTGAATATAATGCAGTTCTACCTATAGCTACATTATCAGATCCACTGTTTCTATTTAATGCTTCATTCCCGGCTCCAAAATTATAGGATCCTCTATTTATAAATAATGTTGAAGTCCCAAGAGCAATGTTATCTGTACCACTGTTATTGTATAAAGGTTCATACCCACCTATAGCAATATTATCGCTTCCATCATTGGTTCTAAGTGCTCTATATCCAAATGCTGTGTTGTAGGAACCTGCAGTATTAGCGTTTAGATTTTCATATCCCATTGTGTAGTTGGAATTTGCTGAGTCAATTATTAATTTTATTGTTCCCACGGAAATAAAAAGATCATCAGAATTAGTCGGAATTCCGTACTGTATGGAAGCATTATTATTGTATCCAAAGTATATAGGAGCAGTATTAGTTAGATATATCCCCGTTAGTTTATTTGCACCTGCTGCAGATGGATTACCTAATGCATCATTAGCAGTTGATGTATATATGTATCCTGTATCTTGAGCCCATAGATTGATGCCTGGCGTTAAGGATAAAGTAGCGTACCCTGCAGAGTTTATTCTTCCCTGAGCATCAACTGAGATGATTGGAATTAGAGTTGCAGATCCATAAGTTCCTGCAACAACTGTTGTATTAGCAAGTGTTAGTGCTCCTGAAGAGGATAGTGTTGCATCTCCGCTCATTGTCTGGAAGAGTGGAGCGTTAGATGCATTTCCTACTAGTATTTGTCCTGATGAAGGAGAAGAGAAGTTAGATACTGTTGTACTGTTTAACCAGTATGCTAATGCTCCTGTTGTTCCTGATCCTGATACAGCTCCTATTCCGGAAAGAGTATCCCAAGACAAAGATCCTGCTCCATTGTTAACAAGGAATGAATCAGTAGATCCTTGGCTTGTTGGCCAAAGATACGAAACATTCTTAATAGATACTATATCTCCCGCTGTATTTACCTGGAAGTTAGATGATGATCCAACAGAAAGCATGGAGATTGGATTTGTTGTTCCTATACCAATATTTCCGCTTGTGAAGTTACCAAAGATTAAAGGACTTCCACCTGATTTATTTGCTATCCATAGGGTATTAGATGGAGCAGTAACACCAGCAGGTCCAGCATTTGGTCCAAGTATTACATTTCCGGATCCTCCATTTACGTTTCTTCCTGCTCTGTATCCAAGCATTACATTCTGATTACCGCCGGAATTTGCATAGAATGCTTGATCCCCGATTACTATGTTGAAGTCCCCGCCGCTATTTGACCTCAGTGCGTTATTTCCAAGAACAATGTTGTTGTCTGCAAATTGACTCCAATACATTGCTCCGGATCCTATAGCTATGTTGTTATTTCCATTGCTCGTAGTGTATAAAGATCTGTGACCGATTGCGATATTGTGAGATCCCTGTGTATTGTCGTAGAGGGCTTCGTAACCTACGGCGAGGTTATAACTTCCTCTGGTGACACGAAGTGACATAGCCCCTATTGCTGTGTTATACCAACCCCAGGCGTTAGTAATCATTGCTTCATATCCAATACCTGTGTTGTACTCTCCCCAGTTACCGGAAAGGGCCCCTTTACCTACGGCTACATTGCCCGAGCCTTGTTCAGTTTGTTGAAGTGCCGCTCGTCCTATAGCAATATTGTCATTTCCGCTGTTCAAATAAAGTGCATAATACCCCAAACCTACGTTATAACTTCCCCTGTTTGTGTTAAGTGCCTTTTGGCCCATTGCCAAGTTATACGACCCGTTGCTTGAATTAAGGTTCTGATATCCCAGGGAGTAGTTTTTGTTAGCAGCATCTATTCTTAGTCCATTTTGTGCCCCCTGGAATATGTTTAAAGCGTTATCAGATGAGGAGTATTGGATCCAAGCATCATTATCATATCCAAAGTATATTGGAGCAGTATCTGTTAGGTAGATTCCTGTTAGTTTATTAGCACCAGCAGCAGAATTGTTGCCAAGTACCTGATTTGCAGTTGATGGGTACATAAATGCACCTCCTGTACCTTCTGTCCATAGATTTACTGCTGGTGTGATGGAAGCATACCCTGCACTATTTACTCTTCCTTTACTATCAATACTTAAGATTGGTATTTGAGTGGTTGAGCCATAAGTTCCAGATACAACAGTTGTATTGGCAAGAGTGATAGCTCCCGATGAGGATATGGTTGCATCACCTGACATTGTCTGGAACAGTGGAGCATTAGATGCATTTCCTATTAATATCTGTCCTGACGAAGGAGAAGAGAAGTTTGAAACTGTGTTTGTTCCACTCCAGTAGGTAAGAGTTCCTGCAACACCGGATCCTGTTACTCCACCAAGTCCTGTTATTCCATTCCATGACAAGCTTCCAGCTCCGTTATTTACAAGGAATGTATTGGCTGAGCCTTGGCTTGTTGGCCAAAGATACGAAACATTCTTAATCGAGACTATATCTCCCGATGTATTTACCTGGAAGTTAGATGAGGACCCAACAGACAAAAGGGAAGTTGGAGATGTTGTTCCAACTCCAACAGATCCTGTATTTGATACGTAAAAGGCCTGCTGGCTTGAAGATGATCCTGTTACCAAAAGTCCAAATGATGAGGATGTGGTAAGTGTTGTTAGTCTATTTAGTGTTCCTCCCAATATTATCGTATTTGAGCTGTTTGTTAGTCCGTTTGCAAAAGAAAGAGGGGATTGGTATGAGATTGAAGCAGTTCCAGCAGAGTTTATTCTTCCCTGAGCATCTATGCTTACTATCGGAATCTGAGTATCAGATCCGTATGTTCCGGCAACAACTGTTGT
>Ga0116144_10006239_pt1 | contig 10483 bp, 8 predicted proteins | sample AD_UKC035_MetaG_FD_89746 | JGI IMG/M metagenome (GOLD analysis project Ga0116144, IMG submission 89746) | Active sludge microbial communities of municipal wastewater-treating anaerobic digesters from USA - AD_UKC035_MetaG | ecosystem: Engineered > Bioreactor > Anaerobic > Digestate | place: USA... | reverse complement strand
TTCACCGCTCGGGCCGGTCTCCGACCGAGCCCCTACGTCTCATTCACCGCTCGGGCCGGTCTCCGACCGAGCCCCTACGTCTCATTCACCGCTCGGGCCGGTCTCCGACCGAGCCCCTACGTCATAATCTCGGCAGCGTGATCCCCGCCTGTCCCTGATACTTGCCCTTCTTGTCGGCATAGGACATCTGCGGCGGGTCCCCCTGGAAGAAGAGCACCTGGGCAATGCCCTCGTTGGCATAGACCTTGGCGGGCAGCGGGGTGGTGTTGGAGATCTCCAGCGTGACGTAGCCCTCCCATTCCGGCTCGAAGGGAGTTACATTGACCACCAATCCGCAGCGGGCATAGGAACTCTTGCCCAGACAGATGGTGATCACATTGCGCGGGATGCGGAAATACTCCACCGTTCGGGCCAGAATGAAGGAGTTGGGCGGGATCACGCAGACGTCGCCGTGGAAATCGACCATGGAGCGGGCGTCGAACTGCTTGGGATCGACCACCGTCAGGTCGCCCAGCCCTGGGGTGAAAATGCGAAACTCATTGGCGATGCGGATATCGTAGCCGTAGCTGCTCAGGCCGTAGGAGATGACGCCGTCGCGCACCTGGCCGTCGACAAACGGTTCGATCATGCCGTGCTCCAGCGCCATTTTGCGGATCCAGTGGTCAGGTTGGATGGACATGGGGCCTCCTGGGGAAAAGATGGGTAGATTGGGAATTGGATGACTGGATGATTCAAACGACACGCGACACGCGCGCCAGGATCTCGGCCACGACCTCGTAGCCGATGGTGCCCAGCCGCTCGGCCACCTGCCCAACGGTGATCTCTGCCGCTCCCTGCCGGCCGATCAGCACCACCTCATCCCCCTGGCGCACGCCGGGGATCTCGCTCACATCCAGCATGGTCTGATCCATGGTCACGCGGCCGACGATGGGCGCCGGCTGGCCGTGTACCAGCACGTGGCCCCAGTGCGCCGGGCCGCGGCGAAAGCCATCGGCGTAGCCCACCGGCGCGACAGCCACCCTGGTCGCACGCTGCGTCACAAAGGTGTTGCCGTAGCTGATCGGCGCGCCCGGCGGCAAGGTCTTGACCTGCGCCACCTGCGTCTTCCAGCTCAGCACCGGCCGGAAGCCCGCGGGCAGCGGCGTGTCCGGCGACGGCGCCAGGCCATAGAGCGCGATGCCGGGCCGCACCATGTCGAAACGGCTCTCCGGCCAGTTGAGCAGCGCCGCCGAGTTGGCCGCGTGCACCAGCGGAATGGCAAGGCCCTCCTCGCGCAGCTCGGCCAGCACGCGGCGGAAGCGGGCCAACTGCGCCGCGGTGTGCGCCCGGTGCTCCGGCGCGGCGCTGTCAGCCACGGAGAGATGGGTGAAGATCCCCTCGACCACCAGGCCGGGCAGCGCCATCAGCTCACGCACAAAAGGAACGACATCGGCCGGCAGCAGCCCCAGCCGCGCCATGCCGCTGTCCACCTTGACATGCACCCGCGCCGGCCGGTTCATGTCGGCCGCGGCCTGGCTCAGGGCGCGGGCCACGTCCAGGTCATAAACTGTGGCGATCACATCGCGCCGCACGGTGTCGCGCGCCTGCCAGGCCGGCGTATAGCCCAGCACCAGGATCGGCGCGTCGATGGCTGCCCGGCGCAGCGCGACAGCCTCAGCCAGGCAGGCCACGGCCAGCATGTGAGCGCCGTTGTTCAACGCCGTGCGCGCCACGCTGTCCGCGCCGTGCCCATAGCCATCGGCCTTGAGCACCGCGCAGATGGCCACGGCCGGGCCAACGATCTGCTGCACCTGCCGCACGTTGCCGGCCAGCGCCTCCAGATCGATCTCCACCCAGGTGGGCCGGTCCTGGGTCAACGGCCGCACCTGCAGCCAGCCGGCCGATTGGCGCACCAACAGCTCGCCCGCCTGCTCTGGCTCGGCCAACAGCGCGGCCACGATCCGCTCCATGCGCGCCGGGCGATCAGCTTTGAGGAGGATCACCGGCGCTGCCTCCTCCGTCGATCGGCCGCTGGTCAGCTCAGCCACAAAGCGCACGATGTCGGCGTCGGTGTAGGCGCGGAAGATGCGGGCGGGCGGCATGGCAGCGTCCAGCGCGCCGTTGGCGATCTCCTGGGCGCGCGGCCCCTTGACCAGCAGCCAGTCGGCCGCCGCGGCCGCGCGCCGGCCGACCTGGCGGTGGGCCTCGGTCTCGCCGGCGCCCAGATCCCACATGTCGCCCAGCACGGCTACGCGTAGTCGATCGCGGAAGAGCGCCAGCGTCTCCAGCGCGGCGGCCATGGACGGGGGGCTGGCGTTGACGGTGTCGTCCAGTAGTAGGGCGCCATGCCGGCCGGCCAGCGGCCGCAGATGGCCGGGCAGCGGCTCGAAATCGGCCAGCGCGGCCAGCATGGCGGACAACGGCTGGCCAAACCAGGCGCCCACCGCCAGCGCCGCCAGCAGCAAGGGGGCATGGCGCCGGCCCAAAAGCTGCGAACGGAGCGTCAACGCCTCAGCCGGCAGCGGGGCGCAGCCCAGCCGTTGCGCCAACCAGCCGCGGCTATCCGAAAAAGTGCATAGCAGGCCGCGCGCATCGACCTGCAACTGTTCGATGCGCAGGTCGGCCCCCGGATGGGCGCCCACGGTGATGACCTGGGCACGCGTGCGGCGGGCCATGCCCAGCACGTGGGCATCGTCGGCGTTGAGCACGGCCAGGCCCTCCGGCGGCAGCGCCTCCAACAGCCGGCCCTTCTCCTCGGCGATGGCGGCCAACGAGCCGAAGGTGGCCAGATGGGCCTCGCCGATCGCCGTGACTACCCCCACCTGCGGCCGCGTCAGCGCTGCCAGGTCGCGGATCTCGTCGAAGCTGTCGGCGGCCAGCTCCAGCACGGCCAGCTCATGCTGCGGCTCCAGCTCGCCGGCCGCGATGGAGAGGCCATAACGGCCGTTGATGCTGCCCCGGTTGCGGAAGAGCGGCCGGTCGCCGGCGGCCAGCACCGCGGCGATCAGCTCCTTGGCCGTGGTCTTGCCGACCGAACCGGTGATTCCGACCGTGGTCAGATTTGGCCGCTGCAGCACGTGGGCGGCGTAGGCCAGCAATGCCGCGCGCGTGTCAAGCACCACGACGCAGGTGATTCCTGCCGCGTCCACGCATGGCGGCGCCGGCTCTTGGCAAAGCACGCCGCGCGCGCCGCGCGCGATGGCGTCGGCAATGTAGTCGTGTCCATCCCCTCGGTCGCTCTTGATGGCAACAAAAATCGGGCCCGGCTGTTCAGCCGCGTCGCCGGAGTCGGCCGGCGGCGTCAGCAGGCGCGAGTCGTAGAGAAACGAGGTGAAACGACGGGCCGCAGCTGGCCCGTGCAGCGCCCCGCCCGTGGCATGGAGCAGGTCGGTAAGTTCGATCACTTGCGGCGAACGCGGCGCGGCTTGGTCGGCGCCTTGGGTTGGCTGGCCGGCGCGGCCGCCGGCTGATCGGTGGGCTGAGGGCTGCCAGCGGGTTTGCGCGCCGGGTGCTGCCGGCTCTTCTGCATGCCTTCCGTGGCCTCGACCGCCATGATCGCCGCCACCAGAGGATCAGGCGCCAGCGTTTCGGCGCTGGCGTAGCTGAGGTCGCTGGCGGGGCCGCCCAGGCCGCTCAGATCCACCGGCTGCAACAGCGTCACCCAATCGATCTTGGGCATCTCGGGGGCGGGCGGGATTTCGATGGTCGCCACAGCCGTGATCTCCGGCATCTCCAGGGGTTGCTCCAGGACGCTGATATCGATGAGCGGCATGGCCACTGACTCAGGGAAGCCGTCAGGGGTGGCGGTCGCGGCCGGCGACGGAACGGCGCGCTGCGCGCTGACTGGGCTTGCCGTGCGCGCCGGAGATGGGGCGATGCTGCGCTGGGCAGGGGTCGATGGCCGGGCAACCGCCCGCCGCGCCCGCAGCGCCACGCGCAGATCGTGATACATCTCCGTCAGGCTGGGGTAGCGCCGGTCTGGATCCTCCGCCAAGGCTTTGGTCATCACCGCGTCCAGGGCGACCGGCACGTCGGGGAGCGACTGGGAAAGGTCGATCGGCTGGCCGGCCGCCGGCACCCGATCGGTGAGCAGCACATAGAGCAACGCGCCCATGGCGAAGACGTCGGTGCGCTTGTCGGGCAACCGCGCACCCGACGCGACCTCCGGCGGCAGCAGCGGCGAAACCAGCGCCGCGCCGGGCGCGCCCAACTGCTGGCGCAACTGTTCCACCCCCACACCCAGCAGGCTGACCTGTGCCCGTTCGTTGACGAACACATCGTGCAGGTCGAAGGCGCCGTGCAGGATGTCGCGGTAGTGGGCGAATTCCAGGGCGGAGATGACCTGCTCGCCGATCTGAAGCGCCCGCTGCGGAGGCAGCGGCAGATCGAACCGCCGGGTGAGCGATTGAAAGCCCTCGTCGATGCGCGCCGCCAGATAAGGATAGCCCTGGCGCATGGCCCTTTCCAGCACCGGCGCCAGCCGCGGGTGGTTCATGGTGACCGACGCCAGCCGGCGACCGAGCTCCTCGAGCACCAGCTCCTGGGCGCTGTCGGCCGGCGGGGACAGCACCTGTATCGCCTGCAGGCCGTTGGGGGTGAACTGCCAGCCGATCGCGGTTGGGCTGGCGCTGCGGGCGTTGGCTGCCCGATAGAGCGCGATCGCCCGGCGCAGCACGTTCTCATCGACCCAGCCGGGCTCTTTGATCGGTTTGGCATCGTCGCCAGTCAGCGCCACCAAGGAATTGACCAGCCAGTTGGGCAGGGTGAACTGGCCAGCCGCCGTGGTGGTGCTCTGAAGAACCGATTCTGCCAGCGCGCTGAGGGGGTTTCTCATGCGGCCATCGTAGCATATTTGAAAGCACTCGTCAAAAGAAGGCGCAGCATCCTTTGCCCCTGGCGCGCTCTTTGTGCTATACTGGCGCCATGACCTTCCTGGAACCGCTCCACCCTCGCCTTGTGCATTTCCCCATCGCCCTGTTGGCCACAGGCAGCATCGTGGCGCTGGTCTATCTGTTGGGCTGGCGGCGGGCGGCGCTGCCGATGGCCGCCTGGCTGATGCTTTTTCTGGGCTGGCTGAGCATCTTCGCAGCGATCGTCAGCGGCCTGGTGGATCGCAACACGGCCCCCAACGATCCTGCCATCCTGGCCGTGATGAACCCCCACACCGCGGCCGGCTTCGGCCTGCTGATTGTCTACGGCCTGCTGCTCTATGAGCGGCTGCGCGCGCCTGCCGTGCTGGATCAGCCGCGCCGGCGGGCCTGGCTGATCGGGCTGCTGCTGGCGGGTCTGGCGCTGTTGGTGTTGGAAGGGTGGCTGGGGGGCAGGTTGGTCTACGATCTGGGCGTAGGCGTCCAGGGTTGAGTCTGCTCAGACGCAGCAGATCGCGATTTCTGTCGCACGCAAAGGCGCAAAGAGCGCAAAGGGGAGAGAAAACTTGGCGGGCTTGGCGGCTTGGCGTGAGCTTTTTCTGCCGCACGCATGAGGGCAGGCCGCCCTGTCATCTGTTATGTTCATCTCAGCGCGTTTGACATGATCGGTAGATTGTGCTATAGTTGCGCCGTCAACCAGCGGCCGGCAAGCGCCGCAGATTCGCCCCTTTTCCATCTCGTCGGCCGAATGCACCGCCTCTCGCGGCGGGTCGCGCCGGTGTCCTGCAACCTGATCATAGCCTTGGCGAGGAGGTGCAGCGAAGCCTGTTCCCAACGAACACCCCAGTTAACCGCGTCTATCGTCTACCGCCTGTCAGTTCTGTTCATCGTTTTTCCCAGGAGGAGTACATCATGCGTTCCAAGTTCTTCGTCGTGCTGTCGGTCTTCGTGATATTTGGCCTGTTGCTGGCCAGTTGCGCCGCGCCGGCCGCCGCCCCAGCCCCAGCGCCCGCGGCCGAGCAGCCAACCGCCCAGGCGGCTCCCGTCGAGCAGCCCGCGGCCGATGCCCAGCCCCCAGCCGCGCCGGCCACCCAAAAGATCCTTGACGCGGTCAAGGCGCGCGGCAAAGTCGTCTGCGGCGTCCACACCAGCCTGCCCGGCTTCGGCTATCTGGACTCGGAAGGCAAGAACCAGGGCTTCGACATCGATCTCTGCCGCGCCGTGGCGGCCGCCGTCTTCGGCGATCCCAACGCGACTGAGTTCGTGCCCATTTCGGCCGCCGAGCGCGGACCGGCCTTGCAAACCCGCGAGGTGGACCTGGTCACGCGCAACATGACCTGGACCTCCAGCCGCGACGCCCAGTGGGGCAATTTCGTTCACGTCATGTTCTACGACGGCCAGGGAATGATGGTGCGCGCCGACAGCGGCTTCACCACCCTGGAGGACCTGGACGGCGCCACGGTCTGCGTCACCACCGGCACCACCACCGAGCAAAACCTGGCCGACGCCTTCCGCGAGCGGGGGCTGACCTTCACCCCGGTGACTTTCGAGGATACCAACGCCGTTTACAGCGCCTATGAGAGCGGGCGCTGCGACGCAGCCACCAGCGACAAATCGCAGTTGGCCGCGGTGCGCAGCGGCTTCGCCAACCCGGCCGACCACGTGATCCTGGAGGCGACCATGTCCAAGGAGCCGCTGGCCCCCGCGACGCCGGCCGGCGACGATCAATGGATGGATCTGGTCAAGACGGTGATGTGGGTGCTGATCAACGCCGAGGAGCTGGGCATCACCTCGCAGAACGTCCAGGAAATGAAGACCAGCGAAAATGTGGTGATCAAGCGCATGTTGGGCGGCGAGGGCAGCTTTGGCCAGGAGGACCTGGGGCTGGCCACCGATTTTGCCGTCAACGTGATCGCCTCCGTGGGCAACTACGGCGAGATCTACGACCGCTACATGGGGCCGGAGGGCCTCTCCTTCACGCTGGACCGCGGGCTGAACGCCCTGTGGAGCGATGGCGGCCTGATCTACGGCATTCCGCTGCGCTAGGCGGCGCTGCGAGAGCCAGCGCCAGCCCGCCGCGTCTGGCTCTCCCCCACGCGTCCTGCGCAACTCGGAGCGTGGCAACAAGAGCAACGCCTCCTGGCTGCGCAGGACATGCGGCATTCGTGGAGCGTGGAGCGTGAAGCGTGATACGATCGCGCTTCACGCTCCACACCTGACGCTTCACGCCTCATCAGTTCCCCGGCACTCACCATGGCCACCTCCTCTTCCTCCCTCCCTCGTTTCCTCACCCGCAAAGGCGTGCCGCTGTGGCGCGATGTGGTCGTGCTGCAGTGGGTTGCCCAGATCATCTCGGCGATCCTGGTGGTGGGCTTCCTCTGGTTCTTCATCAGCAATGTCTTGGCCGCGGCCGAGGCGCGCGGGCTGGGCCTGGGTTTCGACTTCCTGCGCAACTCAGCCGGCTTTCCCATCGCCGAATCGCCGGTGCCCTACGATCCCAGCCGCACCTTCGGCTATGCGCTCTGGGTCGGCTTCCTCAACACGCTCAAGGTCTCGGTAGTTGGCATCGTCCTGGCCACATTTCTGGGCCTGGCCGCGGCGCTGGCCCGTCTCTCCAGCAACTGGCTGGTCAGCAGCCTGGCCGGCGTCTACATCAACATCATTCGCAACATTCCCCTGTTGGTGCAGCTCTTCATCTGGTACTTTGCCGTCTTTCAGCGGCTGCCGCCGGTGCAGAACGCGCTGACCCTGCCGGGCCCGATCTTCATCAGCCAGCGCGGGCTGTACATGGTCGGCCCCCAGCCCACGGGCACATTCGGCCTCTGGCTGCTGTTCGTGGCAGCCGGCCTCCTGCTGGGCTACCTGCTGCACCGCTATCTGCTGGCCTATCAGATGCGCACCGGCCGCAGCCGCTATCCGCTGCTGATCGGGCTGCTGGCCGCGGCCGGCGTCGCCCTCTTGGGCTGGTTCGTGGTGGGCGCCGCACCCCTGCGGCTCACGACGCCTGAGCTGGGCCGCTTCAACTTCGAGGGAGGCGTCCGGCTGACCCCGGAATTCGCCGCGCTGTTGGTGGGACTGGTGGTCTACACCGGCGCCTTCATCGCCGAAGTGATGCGGGCCGGCATCCTGGCCGTGCAGAAGGGCCAGGTCGAGGCCGCTAAATCGCTGGGGCTGAGCGCCTTTCAGACCTTGCGCCTGGTGGTGCTGCCCCTGGCGCTGCGGGTGATCATCCCGCCGCTGATCAGCCAATACCTCAACCTGACCAAGAATTCCAGCCTGGCCATCGTCATCGGCTATGCCGACCTCTTCTTCGTCGGCCGCACCATCATCAACCAGGCCGGGCAGGCGGTGCCGGTCTTCCTGTTGATCATGGCCATCTACCTGGGGCTGAGCCTGCTCACGTCGGCGGTGCTCAACCTCTACAACCGCCGCGTCCAGTTGGTGGAGCGTTAGCCATGACTACAGCCGCCGAAACCTTCATGGCGCCGCCGGCCCGGCCCGGCCCCCTGCGCTGGCTCAAGAAAAATCTTTTCAGCAGCTGGTTCAACACGCTTCTGACCGTCGTCGCTGTCGCCTTCATCGGCATCGTCGCACTGTCCCTGGGCCGTTGGGCCCTGGTTACAGCCGACTGGAGCCCGGTGGTCGAAAACCTGCGGCTATACGCCGTCGGCCCCTACCCGGCCGAGCAGATGTGGCGCGTTTGGGCCATCGTTATCATGGTCTCCTTCCTGATGGGCGTCAGCGGCGGACGCTGGGGCGGCGCCGTGCGCACCTTTGCCCTGGCCTTGGCCATTGCCTACGGCGTGCTGGCCATCGTGCCGATCAGCCTGGAATACCTGCCGCTGGCCAGCCGGCTGCGCTTGGCGAGCAATATCCTGGCCGTGGGATTGGGAATCCTGGTCGGTCGCCGGCTGGCCATCAAGGGCTACCAGATGGCGTTGGCCTGGATGGTCTCCTTCCTGTTGACGCTGTTGCTGCTGGGTGGGCTGCGCAACGCCGCTGTGGCCCCTTATCTCCCCTTTGTCGAGAGCGGTCGTTGGGGCGGCCTGCTGCTCACCTTTTTGCTGGCTATCGTCGGCATCGTAGCCTCTTTTCCCATCGGCGTTCTGCTGGCCCTGGGCCGGCAGAGCTCGCTGCCGGTGGTCAAGGCGCTGTGCGTGGTCTTCATCGAGGGGGTGCGCGGCGTGCCGCTGGTGACGCTGCTCTTCATGACTTCGATCCTGTTGCCGCTGTTCCTGCCCCCCGAGGTGCGCATCGATCGGGTGCTGCGGGCCATGCTGGGCATGACCCTCTTCGCCGCGGCCTACATGGCCGAGAATGTGCGCGGCGGCCTGCAGGCGGTTCCCAGCGGCCAGGTCGAGGCCGCCAAGGCCATGGGTCTCAACGGCTGGCAAACCATGCTGTTGATCGTGCTGCCGCAGGCGCTGCGGGTGGTGATCCCGGCCATCGTCGGCCAGTTCATCGCCCTCTTCATGGACACCACCCTGGCCGTCGTGGTGGGCCTGCTGGAGCTGCTGGCCATCGGCCGGGCAATCATCAACAGCAATCCGCAATGGCTGCTGCTGGACAAAGAAGTCTTCAGCTTCATCGCCCTGATCTTTTGGATCTTCACCTTCTCCATGGCCTACGCCAGCCGGCGCGTCGAGGCGGCGGTGGGGCTGGGGAAGAGATAGCCCGCATTCGTTACAGGCTATCGAGCGCACAGGTCAAGTTCATCCCAAGGATACCCCGATGCAGAAGACAACCAACGCCAGTTCAGGTGAGATCATCATCTGCCGCGATGTACACAAGTGGTTCGATGAATTCCACGTGCTGCGCGGCATCAATGTGACGGTGCGCAAAGGCGAGGTGGTTGTGATCTTCGGGCCATCTGGCTCCGGCAAGTCCACCTTCATCCGCACCATCAACCGGCTGGAAACCCACCAGAAGGGCGACATCATCATCGATGGCATCGAGCTGACCGACGACGTGCGCCACATCGAGGCCATTCGCAGCGAGGTGGGCATGGTCTTTCAGCAGTTCAACCTCTTCCCCCACCTCAAGGTGATCGACAACATCACCCTGGCGCCGATCTGGGTGCGCAAGTGGCCCAAAGCCAAGGCTGAGGCCATCGCCATGGAGCTGCTGGAACGGGTGGGCATCCCGGAGCAGGCGCAGAAATACCCCGGGCAGCTCTCCGGCGGCCAGCAGCAGCGGGTAGCCATTGCCCGCTCCTTGGCCATGCAGCCCAAGATCATGCTCTTCGACGAGCCGACCAGCGCGCTGGACCCGGAGATGATCAAAGAAGTGTTGGATGTGATGAAGGAGCTGGCCCTGAGCGGCATGACCATGCTGGTGGTCACCCATGAGATGGGCTTCGCCCGCGAGGTGGCCGACCGCATGATCTTCTTCGATCAGGGGGTGATCGTCGAGCAGGGCGCCCCCGAACAGATCTTCAACGCGCCGCAAGAGGATCGAACCAAGCTCTTCCTGTCGCAGATTCTCTAGTACACGTCGGCCTAAATCGGTCTTCACTCACTGCTCAAGCCGGTTCCGTGAACCGGCGGCGTTGTGAGCGCAAACCCGGCGGATCACGGATCCGCCGGGAGCAGGTAAACTGAAAAGTTATTTGCGCCTCACTGCTCAAGCCGGTTCCG
>Ga0116144_10006236_pt1 | contig 10487 bp, 13 predicted proteins | sample AD_UKC035_MetaG_FD_89746 | JGI IMG/M metagenome (GOLD analysis project Ga0116144, IMG submission 89746) | Active sludge microbial communities of municipal wastewater-treating anaerobic digesters from USA - AD_UKC035_MetaG | ecosystem: Engineered > Bioreactor > Anaerobic > Digestate | place: USA... | reverse complement strand
GAAATAATGGTTAGGGATTATGACTATGAAATAAAAATTAAAGATGGCGTTGTGATTATTACTGCAAAGGAGCGTGAGAGATGAATTATGAAAAGACAATGAAAGAATGGGACGATAGCGTCCCTGATGGAATAAAGTATTTATCGGCAGAAAAACAAGTTCTGATGCGAAGAGTTCGTGAATTAGAATCCGAGAACGCACGGTTGAAAGATGCGCAACGCTGGATACCAGTGGGCGAGAAACCGTTAGAAGCCGGAAGATTTTTAGTCCTGCTCGAAACTGGTGTTATCAAAATAGACTGGACATTCATTGATGGCGGAAGATATTACTGGTGGAACTCAGGTGGGCAAGTCACCCACTGGATGCCACTACCAAAATTCCCAAGCGAGGTGAAAGAATGAGTGAACGACCTAAGTATGAGATAAGAGCAGATGGAACGTATGTAATCACCTGCGGAAGATGGAGTTTAGCAGGAACGTACTTGATGTGGACAGACACAGGTCTTTACATGGCATTGCCGAACATAGGACAGGAACAAGCATTAGACGAGTTATATGAATTACTTCACCTGAGATAATTATTAAAACAAGGAAAATCAAATGGCTGAAATGATGTGGATAGATGGAAAGACATACAATGTTAATTCAGAATTGGTAGCAGATTTAGAGTTACAGGTAGTAAAGACGAAATCACCGACAGCAGAAAAGTTGTTGGAAAAGTATAAAGACTTGCAGGACAATGAGAAGTTTTTCGTGGAGCTTATATACAAGGAAATACCGATAGAAAAGTTCAGGCATACAGGCGTAACAAGCAGAGCAGATTTAGCAATCGCGCTTGGATTGTATCTGCTAAAGATGCAGAGAAAGAATAAACTATTTAAGGAACAGGAGAAAAGGAAAGATGGAAAGCGAAAAGCAGTTCAAGTTAGAGGATAGAGTAATTGAAAGGTTTGTAGCCTTAGTAGAAGGCAGGAAAGACATTCAATTTGAGATAGGCGATGAGTTGAATGTACAGTTCGAGCTTTACGGAAAGGAAAAGAAGCAGGTAGTCAATCAGTTAGCAGGAGCGTTGAATATCTCAGCGTCTACTCTTTATGACTATGCAAGGATAGCAAAGAAGTGGGATGAAACAAGCAGAGCAAAGTATACCAGTCTTGATTGGACCATCATCCGGAACAGTGACCCGACAGAAGATGAGGAGTTACTTGACCAGTGTGTAGATGAAAACTTGAATGCCACAGAATTCAAGCTGATGAAATATCCGAATGTCAGCAGTCCGACAGCTTTATTCAGAGCAGTTCATGGAAAGCTATTCTCACTCGAACAGGATGAGAGGATAGGCAGTAAAGCTAAGGAGTGGGTGGGAATAGCAAGGGCAAGTTTCTTGAAAGCATTTGAAATGTACGAAAAAGACACAAACCAGTAAGTAAAAGAGAGAAAAGATTGAAAAAAGGCATCGTACAGGTGAAATTAATGGAAATATATCTATTAATACCTTATAATAAGGAAAAAGCAGTACAAAGGAAAAACAAGGTATTACAGGATGCCAGTCCACAGAGCAGACGAAAACCAGAAAGAGATTGTCGAAGGATTGAGAGCCATAGGAATTAGCGTGCTTATACTATCGCAGGTCGGGGGTGGATGCCCCGACCTGCTGGTAGTGGACAGAGAAGGCAATAACATTCTACTTGAAGTAAAGACTGAAAAAGGCAAGTTAAGAGAAAGCCAGAAGAAATTTATGAAAGAATGGGAAGGACCGATTTATTTGGTTAGAAACCTTGACGATGCTATGTCCTATGTTATACTTAAACAAAAGCAAAAGGAGTGACGAAATGACTGATTATGAAATGATGACAGAAGGTGGGTACAGGTTAGACGAAGCGGTATCAGCACTGCAAAAAGAAATCAGGAGATGCCACGAGAAAGAAGCGTTGTATTGGGCGTTAGAAGTGAACAGCAAGTTTCCTGATTATTTATGGAAAAGGCTTGTAGTGATAGTTACCGAAGATATTGGTATGGCTAATGTAGAGCTTGTAAATACCATTACTAATTTGTCAGCCAGAGTGATAAATCTGAGAAAAGAATCCAAGCGGAAAGATTATGACCTGTGTATTTTAGGATTTGCCATTTTAGCAATGGCAAGGTCTAAGAAGAGCCGAGAGGGAGATGATTATGTCAATCAGATATTGAGAGAACGAAGGTTAGGATGGAGATTAGAAGTTCCTGATTATGCAAAAGATAAGCATACGAAAGCAGGCAGAGCTATGGGAAAAACTGCAATAGATTTTTGGACAGAAGGTAGTAAGCTTGAAAATGAAGCTTTTCCATCTCAATATATTGGTTGGGTAGATGGCTTAGGAGATGGTTATTATGATGGCAACTGTAAACCTGCTGTAAGTACTAAGACGAAATTTATGCAGGATAATTTATTCAATTATGGAGAAAATGACTGATGCAGGAAAAAAAAGTATTGATATTAGGTGGGGCTGGTTTTATCGGTAGTCATCTTGTAGAGTTACTTTTAGGCAAGCGTAACATAGGAAAAGTAAATAGCAGACCAGAATATGTCAGGGATGTAACAGTCCTTGACAGTTTTGAGTATTGCTATTTTGATAATTTGGATTCAGTAAAAGATAGGATAAAAGTTGTCACAGCAGATGCCAATAATGTTGGTGTATGGCTTAAGAGAGAAGCAGAATGCGGAGTTATTTATGATGAAATATATCATTTAGCGGCTATAGCCGATACTCTTGACTTTACAGCTCAACCGATAGAGTCGTTTAAGGTAAGTGTAATGCCTATGCTTGACATTCTGGAATATAAGATGGATATTAATAAGGATTGCAAGTTGCTGTTTACGTCAAGCTCAGAAATATATGGAGAAGCAGAAGTTATGCCGACACCAGAGAGCTATAATGGTAATCTATCATGTGATGGAGTCAGAAGTGGATATGATGAAGGCAAGAGGGCAGGAGAGACGATAATTGCAGGATATTATAGAGAGTATGGGATAAGCTGTACAAGGGTCAGGATATTTAATACCTATGGAGAAAGACAGAGAGCGAGTGGCAATTTAGTAGGGCGAATGGTACATGATGCATTAAAGTATGGGGAGATAATGGTAGACATGCCGGGCAATCAAGTAAGAACATTATTACATGTGAGCGATTGTGTAGAGATGTTAGTCAATGTTATGGAGAAGCAATTAAACAATCCTGTAAATGTAGGTGGTGTTGATATTATCTCAGTAGAAGAATTTGCAGGTCTTGTTAGTTTTCTTGTTAAGAAGCAGTTGAAAAAGAAAGTCAGGATAACGAAGGATAATGAAAGGTATGGAGATATAAAGAGGAGAATTCCTGACATAAGCATAGCATCTGATATGTATGGTTTTTGTCCGAGAGTCAGTTTAGAAGAAGGTGTCACCAGAGTAATAGAATATTGGAGAAACAGATAATGATATATGGCAGGATGTTGTTCTTAGGCGATAGCCTTATGTATGGGTCAAGAGATAGTGCAGGAATCTCTTTTATTTACGATATGGTTAGAATTGCATTGCAGGAAAGTAATTATTTGATAATGCCAGAAATAGATGCAGTGCCGGGAAGGACAAGCTCTGAATTAATAAGGAGTGTATTTAATGTAATTGAGCATTCTCAAGCTAAGGAAGCATTTATATTAATAGGTACTAATGATGCCAAGTGTGAAATAAATACGCCTGTAGAAGTTTACAAAGCAAACATTCTAATTATCTGCAAGTGGCTCGAAGCATTTGGTAAAAGAGTTTATTTGATAGAAATACCTATTCCAAAAGGATTTGGTAGTAATGGATATACAAGTTCGATATCTGAAAGGATAAAAGAATATAACGAATCACTAAGAGAGCCTGAATTTAGGAATTATACTTTTATTGATATAGCCATAAGTGATTATGTTGATGGAATTCATTTTAGTCGGCAAAGTGCAGAGAAAATAGCCAAAATTGTATGGGATAAGGTAAAAGATATGAGGACTTGGTGAAAACTGTTGAAGAGATAGGCAAGTACCATCTGACAGATTGGAATAATATCATGGCAGGGGAGAACAGGCTTAAAAGGATAACTTGGCTTATAGGTGGGGCTAAGCAGAATGAGTCCATGCTGGTCACTCATATTAACAAGCTTTACAAGGATGTGTGTAAATTAGATTCAAGCATTGAGCATTCAATGTACACGAATTGTCTGGATGTTGATAATTGGAAAGAATCTTACATAGTGAACATGAAAGGCAAGCAGTACAGCAGGCTATTCCAAAAGAATATAGAGATAGCAGTGCAGATGTATTGGGAAGAAAAGCTAAAAAGTGATATTTATATGTGCAATGACTTTTCTATGTCTTTCGCTGTTTATGGTTTAGGATTAGGTATGTATGATTATCCGCATATTCCAGTAGTTAGTATTTTAGGCAAAGTACCTGAGAATGGAGTTTCGTCTCACTTAAGTCCAGAGACTTCTAAGTGGTTATTGAATTATTTGATTAATGATGAAACGCATTGGATATTAATATTTGATAATCAGGAAGAAGAGAATATACTCAGGAAGCTAATCAGCAATTCAAAAGGTGGGGAAAAGTTTGACAGGATAAGACGATTTGGCACGTATGTGTACAGACCAGAAAATTGGGTGGAAAAGGAATATAAAAAGGATGTAGTTGTATGGTCAGGCAGAGCGAATGTTACCAAGAATCCTAAGCTTGGCGCAGAAGTGTTCGCATTACTTCCAAGTACGCTAAGAAAGGAAGTGTTTCATCCGACAAGTTCAGGAAAAGACGATAGTGGTTTTCACGCTTCTGAGAATGTACGTATATATACGAATGAGCCGCCAGACATATATCGTGAATTGACCAAGCAAGCTAAGGTGATAGTTATAACTTCTATGGATGAAGCTTATGCAATAGGATATTTGGAGTTGTTCGGTCAAGGAGTTATTCCAGTAGTATGGGATAGAAAATGGGCTAAAGATTTATTGCCAGAAGGTTACGAATTGTATTTTAGAACAGCAGGGGAAGGCGCAGAGAAAGTATTGGAAGCTATAAAAAACTATGACAGGTATGCAAGCCAGATAAAAGAATGGATGAGCAAGAGATTTGTTGAAAAGGATTTTGGTGATGTACTGAAAGAAATCTGGTTAGACTATACTGACAAAGTTGGTAATAGAATAAGGCTTGTTACAGATAGGGGAACAAGGAGAAGGATGTGAATAAAACTAAGATTGTTAGTTTGAATGTTGATAAGCTTGAAACTAATCAGCTATCCGGAAATGAAGAAGATGGGTCTACGTTCAAAAGATTAAAAAAAGAGCTTAGTAAGTATGGGATGGTAGAACTGCCAGTAGTAGTAAAAACTGAGGAAGCATATCGTATTATAGCAGGACACCACAGGATAAAAGCTTGGAAGGAGCTTGGCAATTCAATGGTAGATTGCATGCTAATTGAAGGGGAGATGAGCAAGGAAGAAGAGTTTAATCTTGTAAATAATCTGAATCAGATAAAAGGCAATCTAACATTATCAAGGTTGAAGCGCATTATCAGGTATAACGAGTTAGATGTTACCAAGCTTGATGTGTTCAAAGTTCCAATTACTAATCTCATTCCAAGTGACAAAGCTGTAGAAAAGGAATCTCTTGATGCTGAAATGAGAGCAAGGATAAGAGATTTATCTCTAAAATTGGCAAGTGAAATTGCAGAGTTGGTATTGATGAACAAGAATGAATCAATAATTATGATGCACAAGGAAGGCAAGATAGCCGCTATTCTGCATATAAAGATGCCAATATCGCAAGCAAGAGCAGGAATTCCGGTGTTCAAAGGAATAATAGAGAAGGCTTTAGATGAAATGGATAAGAGTTTTATAGGTGAGAATGTGCAAAAGTAGCGCAGGTTCCTATAAAGGAGTGTGAAATATGGCAAGAAAGCTTAAAATGACTGCAAGAAGGCAGAAGCAGATTATTGATATGATTGAGTTAGGTCAGACGATTGCATACGCATGTGAAGCTGTCGGCATACATAGAAACACTGAATTGAGGTTTAGAAAGAGCAATCCTGATTATGAGAAGCTTGTAAACGAAGCATTAGAGTCGAGGGCAGAGCTTGTTGCTGATTCTTTATTTATGCAGGCGTTGAATGGAGATGTAAGTGCAATAAAGTTCTTTTTGATAAACCGTGCCAATGATAAGTGGAAATCTGAACAATATATGAAGGTATCAGGAGATGAGAAAGGTGCGCCAATAGGTATAGCAATAAAGGAAGTATTGGTGGAGCTTACAAGACAGCCAGAGGATTCAGAGCAGAAAGAATAAAGTGGATGCACGTCAGCAGTTATATTCGATTGAGAATGATAGAATACGCCTGCATTTTCACTGGGGTCAGACTCTGGCGTGGAATGATACAAGACGATTTGTTCTCGTATTATCAGGTACTCAGGGTGGTAAAACTTCATTCGGTCCGTGGTGGTTGTGGAGAGAAATACAAAGGCATGGCGCAGGTGACTACCTTGCAGTTACGACCAACTTCCCACTATTCATGCTTAAGATGCTTCCTGAGATGCAAACTGTATTTTGTGAAGTATTGAAGATAGGCAAGTATTGGGGTGGTATAGGAGTAATAGAATTATGCAATCCAGAGACAGGAGAGTTCACAGCAGAGACAGCAAAGGATAAGATGTGGGGGAGAATTATACTCAGGTCCATAGGCGCACCATCCGGACTTGAAGCGGCAACAGCTAAAGCCGCATGGCTTGATGAGTTAGGACAGAATGAATGGGATGAGTCTCATTTAGAAGCTATTATGCGAAGGTTGTCAATCCATCAAGGAAGGATATTAGGAACGACTACTGTGTATAACAGTGGCTATCTGAAAAGGAGATGGTTTGACCTATGGGAGCAAGGAGATAAAGATTATTCTGTAATTCAGTTTCCGTCAGTAGTCAATCCTGCATTCCCAAAAGAAGAATATGAAAGAGCCAAAAGAACGCTACCTGATTGGAATTTCGATATGTTTTACAGGGGGATATTCCGCAAGCCAGAAGGTTTAGTGTATAATATGTTTGACTACAAAAAGCATGTTGTAGTGAGAAATGAAAGAGAATTCAAGCGATATGGATTGGCATTAGATGAAGGTTACACGAATCCGGCAGTAGTATTACTGATAGGAATAGATAGTGATGATAGACTTCATGTTGTCTCAGAATATTACAAGAGGGGAAAGTTGCAGGATGATGTGGTGAATTATGCCAGAGAATTGTTCACGATTTACATGATAGACACTGCAATAGCGGATAGTTCAGCCGCAGGACTGATAGCGGCAATGAAAGACGCAGGAATACCAGCAAGAGGAAGTTCAGGAAGAGTCATTGATGGCATCGCACAGGTACAGGGCATTCTATCAGATGCAGGTGATGGCAGACCAAGATTAACAGTAGACCCAAGCTGTATAAACACGATAAAAGAATTTGAGTCATATAGTTGGAAACCAGAAAAAGATGAAGTTGTAAAAGAAAATGACCATGCGATGGATGCTTTGAGATATTTTGTCACAAGGAAAAGAGAAGTATTAGTCGCACAGCAGTCCAGATGGTAAAGAGGTGAACATGAGCAGTGATTTAGAGTTAGCTTACAGTGTATTGGTAAAACAAGCCAGAGATGCCAACCTGTTGAATGATTATTACATAGGTAACCATCCGCTTATGTATACTCACGAAAGGTTGAGAGAAGTATTTGACAAGTCGAGTGTCAAGTTCATTCAGAATTGGTGCGCAGTAGTTATAGACACAGCGTTAGACAGGATTGTATTCAAGGGTTGGGATAATCCAGCAATGGCAATGAATATGACACTTGATGAATTCTATAATCAAGCTAAGCTTGCGCTTATAAGCAGGAAGGTGCATCAGGATGCTTTGGTTACAGGGAATGGATTTATGATGCTTGATGAAGTTGATGGACAGTTAAAAGCATTCTACAATAGTCCTGACCAAGTAGTTGTTATCTATGAGACAGAGAATCCGTTGGAAAAAGCTTTTGGTGCAAAAATCTATTATGATGATGAAGAAGGTTATACGTATTGCAACCTGTATTATCCCGAAGTAATCCAAAGATACAGTTACAGAGGAAAGCCACAGCAGGTAAGCGATTTTGTATTTGAAGAAGAATATTCTAATCCATTTGGCAGAGTGCCGATAATCCACTTTAAAGCAGATAGCGATTTGATTAATGTTATTCCGATTCAGGATGCCATTAACAAGACGTTCAGTGACATGATGGTAGTAGCAGAATTCAACGCATTCCGTCAGAGATGGATGGTAACGAATGCAGATATATCGTCATTGAAAGCCAGTCCGCAGTCCATTATGCGCATTCCAAAAGGTGCTGGTGATGAAGAAGGTACTCAGATAGGTGAGTTTGAAGCGGCTGACTTATCTATGTATCTTGACACAATAGACAAGCTCACAAACAGCATAGCAGTCATCAGCAGAACGCCTAAGCATTACTTCATGAACACAGGTGCAAATATCAGTGGTGAAGCCTTGAATGTGATGGAGACGCCATTAATCAAAAAGTGTCTGCAAATAATCGAAAACTTTGGCGAAAGTTGGATTGAGTTATCAGAGTTTCTTGTACAGTCTGATGAAACAGTAGTAGTTTGGGATAAGCTTGAATCAGAACAGCCAGAAAGTGAAGGCAGAGCTATGCAGATTATGGTAGGTTTAGGCATTCCGTTGATTACAGTTCTGCGCAGATTTGGTTGGGGTGCAGATGAAATCGAACAAATGTTATCAGATTATGAAGAAGAGAAAAAGCGCAAAGCTGACATAGCGGCACAGGCTTTAGCAATAGCTAATTTGAGTTTAGAACAGAATAATAATCCATATTCTATACCTGAGGAGTAATGGCTACTGTAGTTCCTGATGTAGTACGTTATGCGCAAGAATTTAAGAATGAGTTGCGCAGTGGAAATCTCAATACAAGCTTATCTATGGCTACTCATTGGGCTAAGTCTGCTAAGGAATTGGATATCATAGTCAATAAAATAACTGAAGAAATTGAAGTGATGAGAGCAATGGGGAAAGAAGTAACTGAGAATTGGGTTAGAGAGCTTGATTACTATAAGCAGTTGAGAAGGCAGACGATTGCTCAGTACAATAGTTATGGTGAGTTTACTGAAAAACTGATTGATGAAGAATCAATGAAGTTTATGAAATATGGTACAAATGAAGCACAAGCTTTGATAATGGCATCGTCTAAGCCATTAAATCCATTATACATACCGAAACTACCTGATAGAGAAATAGAGATTTTATATTCAAGTATAAGAAGTACTGTAACGCCTTTAGGAAAGCTATTGATGGGATTAGGTGTTGATACATGGAAAGCAGTGGATGTGGCTTTATTGTTAGGTATGGCGCAAGGAGTATCAACGCAGGAAATAGCAAGAAGAATGACACAGGCAGGACAGTTAGGTCTCAATAGAGCTATGACCATTGCGAGGACTGAGATAAACCGTGCTTACCGAATAGCTACTCAGGAGACTTATGACCAGAGTGGTGTAGTTCACAAGTACAAAAGAATGGCGAATAAAGGCTCAGCTTGTATGGCTTGCCTGTTATTGGATGGTCAAGTGTATGAATCAGCTATGTCATTTGAGGACCATCCGAATGGTGCGTGTGCAATGATACCGTGTGTTGATGGTATGCCAGAGCCTAAGTGGGAGACAGGACAGGAGTATTTTGAGAAGTTAGACCCCGAAGAACAGATGCGCAGGATGGGAAAGAATTATTACGATTCTTGGAAAGCGAAAGAATTTAAGCTGTCTGATATGGCATATATCAAGCCGAATTACGCGTGGGGTGGAATGCCAGCTACAAGGTCATTATCCACTTTAGCACCAGATTGGAGAAGCAAATACGCTACAGCAACGAGTAAGGTTGTGAAATCCATTGAGACAAACTATATTGCGCATGAAGGAATGAGCATAAATGAGATAGTAAGTTTGAAGGATACATTGAGTCCTAAAATTGATGCTATGAAAGCTCAGATGAAGGCAAATCCTATCATGAAAGCTGTAGGAGATTGGCATGGTGATAGCGGTTTGCCAACAATGATATCAGAATCAGAGTTGGATGAGCTTGTCAAGAAGAAAAAAGCTATCAATGTTTATAGAGGTGTCACAGACAGTCCGTCACATGGAAAAACAGCGGCAAATATCATAGAAGAGTTCAAGACTGATAAGGATATGTATTATGGTTATGGTGTTTATGGCAATGGCACGTATACGTCACCAGAATATTCTACTGCATACATGTATGGTGGCAATAGAGATGAGAATGTATTTAGGCTTGGTATAAGAAAAGACGCAAAGATAGTAGAATATGATGATTTATTAAGAGAAGGTAACTTATTCACGCAGGAGTTAGAAAATCTGTTTAAGAACAATCTGATTGATGCTGAGACTTATGTGTTT
>Ga0116144_10006226_pt1 | contig 10498 bp, 10 predicted proteins | sample AD_UKC035_MetaG_FD_89746 | JGI IMG/M metagenome (GOLD analysis project Ga0116144, IMG submission 89746) | Active sludge microbial communities of municipal wastewater-treating anaerobic digesters from USA - AD_UKC035_MetaG | ecosystem: Engineered > Bioreactor > Anaerobic > Digestate | place: USA... | reverse complement strand
GGCGCCGCACCTGGAATTTGCGCGCGAAGCGGTGCGTTCCTTCAACTTCCGCTATAACACAGACGTGCTGGTTGAGCCGCAGATGAAAAACACCGAGGTGCCCAAGGTGCTGGGCATTGACGGCGTTGAGAAGATGGGCAAGAGCCTTAACAATCACATCGAGCTGGCCTCAACACCCGAGGAAACACAGCAGCGCGTGATGCAAATGGTAACCGACCCGCAGCGTATGCGCCGCAGCGACCCTGGGCGCCCTGAGGTGTGCAACGTCTTTTCGATGCACAAGATCTTCTCGCCGGTTGACGAAGTGGCTATGATCGACAGCGAATGCCGCAAGGCCGGCATCGGCTGCGTGGACTGCAAGAAGCGCTTTGCGGCCAACCTGAATGCCAACCTGGATCCTTTCCGCCAGCGCCGCAATAAGCTGGCGCAAGACCCGGCCTATGTGCTGGATGTTCTGGAAGATGGCGCCCGCCGGGCACGCGCCATTGCCGAGCAAACCATGGTGGATGTGCGGCGGGCTGTGGGCCTGCCATAGACGCCATGCTGCCGTGGAAAACGCATTCTCGCAAGGTGGTCTTTGACCAGTCTCCCTGGTTGGTGGTAGAGCACCACGCGGTGGAACTGCCCGATGGGCGCGTCATTCCCGATTGGCCCTGGCTGACCACCCCAGACTATATCAACGTGGTGGCGCAAACCGAGGCCGGAGAGTACCTGTGTTTTTGGCAGCGCAAGTATGGCGTGCCTGAACCGATGCTGGCATTGGTGGGCGGCTACCTCAAGCCGGGCGAGGCGCCCCTGGCGGCGGCGCAGCGTGAGCTGCGCGAGGAAACCGGCTGCGTCTCTGAGGATTGGGTAGACCTGGGGCATTTTTTGGTGGACCCAAACCGGGGCGTGGCCACGGGCAACCTGTACCTAGCGCGCCAGGCGCGGCGGGTCTGCGAGATCGACAGCGATGACCTGGAAGCGCAAGAAATGGTGCTGCTTTCACGTGCTGAGTTGGAGCAGGCCCTTTTAGATGGAAAATTCAAGATCCTGGCCTGGGCTGCTGCCGTGGCCTTGGCCTTGCGGGTGTAACCAATATGCGCCTGATCTTACAACGCGTGACACATGGCAAGGTAAGTGTAGAAGGCCAGCCTGTGGCCGAGATTGGGCCAGGGCTGGTCATTCTTTTAGGCATCGCGCCAGGGGATGGCGAAACGCAAGCGCGTTTCCTGGCAGAGAAGAGCGCCAACCTGCGCATCTTTGAGGATGAGCAGGGCAAGATGAACCGCTCATTGTTAGACGTGGGCGGGGCAGCGATTGTGGTTTCTCAATTTACATTATATGCTGATGCGCGCAAGGGCCGCCGCCCATCTTTTACCGATGCGGCTCTGCCAGAGATCGCCCGGCCCCTGGTTGAGCGGTTTGCGGCGATCTTGAGAGAATTGGGCGTGCCAACCCAAACAGGCCAGTTTGGGGCGCACATGTTGGTAGAGATTCGCAATGATGGGCCGGTCACGATTATGTTAGAATCAAACGACTGACCCTGCTTGCAAGGGAATCACAGGGTCAGGCTGTGTGGTGAAGAAACTCTGGCAACGCCTGCTCGATACGCCTTCAACCGATCCCGACGATGCTCGCCGTCGCCGGCTGCTTAATGTGATCTTGATTGGGCTGGCAGCGACTTGCTGCGTGGGCCTGATTTTTTATGTGTACGTAGCCCTGACCGAAGATTTAAGAATTGCCGATCCTGGTTACCGCACCTTGTTTGCCCTCTTGGGATTCAGCGGTACAATTGCGCTGGCCTATTGGGCTGGCCGGCGTTGGTCGAGTATGGCAGGGGGAAGCGTTTTGTTGGTGTTGTTCACCGTTTTGATTACGTTTAGTGATTCAAAAGAAGAACTGGCGATTGGGCGTTCGATCATCTATTTTGTGATCCCAATCTTCCTGGCCAGCATGTTGATCCGCCCGGCGGCCAGTTTTGTGATGGCCGCGCTGGTGGTGGCATTGAACGTCTGGCTGGCCAACCAGGCCCAGGTGGACGTCAGTTTCTTCTTGGAGATGGGCTACTGCATTGTGGCATTGATTGCCTGGCTGGCAACCAGCACCCTTGAGAATGCATTTAGAGAGCTGCGTCAGGTAAACCGCGAGCTGGATCAGCGCGTGGCAGAACGCACGGATGAACTACACCAGGCACTGCTGCGCCAGCAGGCTGAGACCGGCCGCTTGCAGGCCATCTTGCACAGCATTGCAGATGGCGTGTTGGTGATCGATCCCCTGGGCAAGGTCAGAGCGGCCAACCCGGCCCTGGGCTTGATGGCCGGCCAACCGGCCGAGACTATTGTGGGCCAGCAAATTGGCGATTGGTTGGCGCATACCCTGCCCGAGACACAGCTTGAAGTGGCCCAGGCCTTGTTCCGCGATCCGCTTTTTGCAGAGCCGCTGCAGGTGGCCTGGGGCAGCAAGGTATATTCGTTGAACGTGGCCCCTGTGCGCCTGGCGGATGATGAATTGGCGGGCATCGTGGCCGTATTGCATGATGTGACCCATGAAGTTGAGGTCAGCCGGATGAAAAGCCATTTTGTGGCCATGGTCTCGCACGATCTGCGCAGCCCACTGACTGCCATCCTGGGGATGACGGACTTGCTCCAGCAAAGAGCAGCCGGCCCGATCAACGAAGAGCAGGCCGGCCTGTTGGCGCGCATTGTGCGTAACATTTACCAGCTCAATAACCTGGTGGGCGATCTGCTGGACCAGGCACGCATTGAAGCCGGTACCCTGGCGATCCAGAATTTGCCTTTTGCCCCCTCGGATTTGATCGACAGCCTGGGCGAAACGGTGCTTACAGCCGCTTGCGAGAAGGGGCTGGACCTGGTGACTGAGGTGGACCCTGGGCTGCCTGAGGTGTTGATCGGGGATGTGCAGCGCTTGAACCAGGTGCTGGTCAACCTGCTGACCAATGCAATCAAATTCACTGAGCACGGGCAGGTGCGTGCCCGCTGTATGCAGGTGGATGAGTACCGCTGGGCGATCGAGGTCAGTGATACGGGGCGGGGCATCCCCCCCGAAGCCCAAGAAGTGATTTTTGAGCCATTCCGGCAATTAGAGACGGGTGCTTATAAACGCCAGGGGGTGGGCCTGGGCCTGTCCATTGTCAAGAAGCTGGTCGGTTTGATGGGGGGGAAGATCCACCTGACCAGTGAAGTGGATAAGGGCAGCACCTTCACGGCAGTTTTCCCCCTGGTGATACCCAAAACAGATTGAGGCGGCGCCAAAAGGCCGCCTCAATCTGTTTTAAAAACTTATGCTTTGCCCATCAAGGCCTTGAAAAACAGCTTGACGCTGAAGGCCTGGCCAGAGAGCAGGGCCTGGGCCCGGAACATGCCTGCCACAGCCCGCACGACCAGCACGGCGGTGATAGCGCAGAGCACGGCCGCCAGGGGCGGCTGCCAGGCTGGAACCCCGCCCGAAGAGAGGCGTGTCATCATCACCACCGGTGCGCTGAGGGGGAACAAGCTGAATGCCGTAGAGACAGCGCTGTGGGGGGTCTCGATCAACACGTTCATCAAGAACAAGGGGATGATCAGGGGCATCACCACGACCATGGTGGCCTGGGAGGCCTCACGCAGGTTGGGCACCAATGCCCCCAGACCAGCCATCAGGCTGGCATAGACGGCATAGCCCAGGATGAAGAAGATCAAGCCCCATACCAAGAACGAGGGCGGTAGTTGGAAGGCATCGGACAAATTGAAGGTGCTCTTGCTCGCGCCCAGCAGGGCCCTGGCGGTGCCAACCCAGATGGCGGTTTGCGCCAATCCCACCAGGCCCAGTCCAATGATCTTGCCGGTCAGGAGCTGCTGGGCTGTCACCGAGTTCATCAGAACTTCGATGATGCGGTTTTCCTTTTCTTTGGTCACACTGCTGAGCAGCAGGCTGGCCGAAGTCAGGATGACCATGTAGAAGATCATCGTCACGCCATAAGGCAGGAAGAAGGTCAACATATTGTTTTCGTCGCGGGCGGCCTCTGGCTCTGGCGAACGGTTGACATACTGCAACTCAATTGGACCATTCGTAAGCATGGCCGCCTGTACATCACCATCGAGCAAGTTGACGCGCAGCACCCATTCAATGAGCCCCGATTGGCTGAAGCCAGAGAGTGGATTGAAGTCAGGGCGTACCTGTATGATCTCGCCTTTGGTCACGTAGTCGGGCGGGACGATGTAGTAGCTCCCGATCTGGCCGGCATCCAGGGCTGCGCGGGCCGCCTCTTCACTGGCATACGCGATCAACTGGGCCTCTGAGACGCCATTAGGTAGGCTCTGGATGAGGCCGGCCTGGTCGACGTAGCCTTCTGCCATTTGCTCTGGCGGGCTGGTGACCAACTGCTCCACCACGTTTTGAGCGCCCTGGTTTTTGGTCAGGTTGCCAGCGATGAAGAAGATCAGCGCGCCCAGCAGGGGAATGCCAAACATGCCGAAGAGGAAGGATGGGCGGCTGACGACGGTATAGATTTCATGACGCAGGATGAGAAGTGTTTTGTTCATGATTAACCTCCCCGGCGGAAAAGCTCAGCCAGGCGCAGGCGTTGGCCGTAACGCAGCATGCCCAAGCGGAAGGCGCGCCCAGCCAGCCACAGCGACCCAATGGCTGAGAGCACCAGGATGATTGAGGTGAGCGCCACTTGCCAGGTGGGTATATCGGAGAAACCGGCGCGCATGATGAGCGTCAGTGGCGCGGTGAGTGGGAAGAAACTAAGCGCCAACGCCAAGGGGCTATTGGTGTGTTCCATCAATACAGCAATGAAGAAGTAAGGCGCCCACACGATCATGGTGAAGATTCCGACCACCTGTTGGGCTTCGCGTCCCTCGGTGACGGTGGCGCCCAAAGCAGCAGTGAGGGCGCTGAACATGACAAAAGCAGGGATCAGCACCACTACTGCCAGCAAGATCATACTTCCCGGCAGGCTGACCCCTTGCAGCCAGGTGACATAGCGGCTGCCAACGAGGATGCCCAGGACAACGAAGATGCCCCAGATGATCAACTGGGTCAGGCCAATGGCAATATCGCCAATGATCTTGCCGCCCATAAGCTGCATGGGTGAGACCGAGGTGACCACGATCTCCATGGTGCGGTTCTCTTTTTCTTCCACCACAGCCTGGGTCAGGTAACCAGAACTGGTGGACATGGCGATGATGAAGATGATCCCGGCGAAGAAGGGCAGAAGTACGTTGAACCAACTGTCATCAGATGCCTCGCGGCCCGACTCAGTGGCCCGCACAACCACCAGCGTACCTTGCACCAGGCGGGCAGCCACCTCATCTGGCTGGCTGCGCAGCAAGTTGACGGATAGGAAATCGAAGAATTGGCCGGTGACCGACTCTCTCAACTTGCCCTCGTAAAACACCTGGGCTTTGCCGGTTTGCAAGTAATCGGCAGGTAAGACAAAATAGGCCTGCACCTCGCCGGCTTGCAGCGCGGCCTCGGCTGCCTCAGCGCTCTCATAAGGCTGCATGGAGATTTGACGCTCTGGTGCTTGAACCTCTGGCGGCGGTAGGGGATCTGTCAATAGACCTGATGCGTCGACATACCCCACCGGCTCGTCTGACATTTCCAGGCTGACCACAAAGAAGACCATCCCGATCATCAGGCCAATGATCAACGGCACGCTCAAGAGCGCCAGCAAGAAACGCTTGCGCAGCACGTGCCGGGTGTATTCATGCCAGGCCACGCGCCAAAATTTGATCATTGGGACGCCTCCGTGCTGGGCTCGCTGCTCTGCACGACCTGGATGAAGATCTCGTCCAGCGTGGGGGCAGCAATCTCAAACTGCTCAACAGACACGTTCTGCGCCACCAATGCCTTCAGTACATCTTGTGGGGTAACGCCCGGCTGTAGGGTCAGGCGGCGGGCGGCATTATGCCCTTCCACCAGTGCTACGCCAGGAATGGCGGGCAGGTCGCCGGCGGTGCTGCGCACCAACACGGCATTGCCGGTGAAGGGCCGGCGCACCTCATCCAGGGTGCCGTACAAAACATCTTTGCCGCGATTGATCAAGACAATGCGATCGCACAACTCTTCCACCTGGTTCATCTGGTGGGTAGACATGAGAATGGTAACCCCGCGGCCGCGCAGTTCGAGCAGTAAATCTTTGACCATCTGTGTGTTAACCGGGTCCAGGCCGCTGAAGGGCTCATCGATGATCAACAGCTCGGGTTGGTGCAGGATGGTGGCAATGATCTGGGCTTTTTGCTGCATACCCTTGCTCAGCTCTTTGACCTTTTTGTGCTTGTGGGCGGCCAGGTCGAAGCGTTCTAAGTATTCGCCCATGCGGCGGCGTGCTTCAGCGGGTTCCATATTCTTCAGCGAGCCCAGGTATACCAGGCAGCGTTCCAGCTCGATATCCTGGTACAGGCCGCGATCTTCAGGCATGTAACCGATCTGGTCTTTCTTGGCCTCGGTCATGGGGCCTCCCAACACGGCCACGTGACCATGTTCGGGCTTGAATATATCCAGCAAGACGCGGATCGAGGTGGTCTTGCCGGCGCCGTTTGGCCCAAGCAGGCCAAAGATCTCGCCCTTTTCGACATTGAACGAGACATCTTCTACGGCAATAACGGGGCCAAAGGTTTTGCGAATATTGGTCAATTCTACAGTAGGCATAAGTGAACTCCTTTGTGCAAAAAAATCACTCCCAATCATACCACCATTGCCAGGTGCAAACCTCAGATTATCTAAGCATCATGTATAATTCAAGCATGTCGCACGAATACCACTTCTCATGGCAAGTAGACTTGAAATCTAGCCCGGCGGCGCTGTGGCCCTTCGTAGCCGATACCAACCGTTTTAACCACGATACCGGGCTGCCCCCCATCACCCAACTGCCCAGCCCGCCAGATGTGCCAGAAGGCATGCGCCGGCTTTCCTTCACTTACCTGGGCCAGCACGTTGAATGGGATGAGGCGCCCTTTGAGTGGATCTTCCCCTACCGCTTTAGTGTGGCGCGTTATTACCGGCGCGGCCCGTTAGCCCAAATGCGCGTCCTGGCTGAGATGACTGAAACGCCCGGCGGCGGCACGCACTTGATCTACCAGGTTTGGGCACGCCCGGCGAATTTGTTCGGTCACCTGGCCATTCGTGTGCAGATTGGCATGCTCACCGGACGGCGTTTTGAGGAAATATTCCGCGTGTACGATGCCTTGATCCAGAGCGGCGGCACGCAGTATGACCTGCCCGGCACAGCCAATTTCGCTCCTGGAGGCCGCCAGCGCCTGGATGCGGCACGGGCGGCGGTGGCCCCCGATGCACCTTCTCAGGCGGTCTACGATCGATTGGCCAGCCTGCTGGAAAACGCCGATGACCTGGCTTTGCAGCGCGTCCGCCCCTATCAATTGGCCGACTGCTGGCAGATACCGCGCCGGGCGGTGCTAGAAACCTTCTTGCGGGCGGCGCGTGCCGGCCTGCTTGATCTGCGCTGGGAGCTGCTGTGCCCGTACTGCCGCGGGGCCGGCGCCAGCCATGCTGAGCTGAGCGAGGTACATCGCAGTACGCACTGCAATTTCTGCGATGTGGATTTCAACGTTGATTTTGACCGCCAGGTGGAGGTGATTTTTCGCCCCAGCCCCACCGTGCGTGTGATCCCTGAGCAATTGCTCTTTTGCCTGTCGGGGCCGCAATCGGCGCCCCATGCCGTGGTAAACGAGAACCTTGAACCGGGTGAAGCCAAGTCGCTGCCCACCGTGCTGGATGCGGGGCGCTATAACCTGTCGCTTTTGGGCACTGCGCAGAACCTGGCGGTAGACGTGGTGATGGACGGGGCGGCTGAGGCGGTCTTGGATGTGGGCAATTGGCCAACTGCGCCTCTGCGCCTGGCGCCGCGCCCCACCTTGCACCTATCTAACCAGATGGAATTTACCCAGCACCTGGTGTTAGAACGGGCGGCCTGGCGTGATGATGCGGCTACGGCTGCCGATGTGACCTCGTTGCAGGTTTTTCGCGATCTGTTTGCACGCCAGGTGCTGCGCGCCGGAGATGAGATTGAGATCAAGGGCGTGACTTTGATGTTCACCGATCTGCGCGATTCGACCCGTATGTACCGCCAGATTGGCGATGCCCCGGCTTTTGGGCGTGTGCGCCAGCATTTTGACCTGTTGGAAGAGGCCATTGCCGCTGAAGGCGGGGCGGTGGTCAAGACGATGGGGGATGCGGTGATGGCTGTCTTTCGCCAACCGGTGATGGCGCTGAGAGCCATCCAAAAAGCACATGCCGTCATCCGTGATCTGGAAGGCACGCCCCAACTGGCAATCAAGGTGGGCATTCACACCGGGCCTTGTATTGTGGTCACATTGAATGAGCGCCTGGATTATTTTGGCTCTACAGTCAACCTGGCGGCCCGCTTGCACAGCCTGGCCGAAGGCGGCGAGGTCATTCTCTCGGAGACGGTTTCGGCCGACCCTGAGGTGACCGCCTGGCTTGGGCAAATGGCTGCTAAGCCAGAAACCTTTGAGGCTTTGGTCAAGGGGTTTGAACAGCCGTTCACTTTATTTCGCTGGCGTTTATGATGAGAGGTGTTTTTTGAAAACAATTTGCGTTTATTGTGGTTCTTCAGATAGAATGGACGCCGCCTACCTGGATGCGGCCCGCCAAATGGGCGGGGCGATTGCGGGGCGCGGCCTGGGCATTGTTTATGGGGCGGGATGTACCGGGATGATGGGCGCACTGGCCGATGGCGCGTTGGCAGCGGGCGGGGAGGTGGTGGGCGTGATCCCTGAGCTGTTTGCCACGCCCCAGTTGATGCACGGGGGCCTGACCCGCCTGGAAGTGGTGGATAGCATGCATACGCGTAAAGCCCGCCTGGAAGCCCTGGCAGATGCCTTCATTGCCATGCCAGGTGGATACGGCACCTTTGAAGAATTGTTTGAGATGTTGACCTGGGCGCAGATCGGCTTGCACCACAAACCGGTTGGCCTCTTTAACGCCCGCCAGTATTTCGATCCGCTTGTGGAATTGGTGGAGCATGCCCGTCGTGAGGGCTTTATGTATGCCGAACACCGCGACCTGCTGGTGAGCGCCAGCCAGCCCGAAGCCCTGCTGGACCTGCTGACCGCCTACCGCCCTCCGGCGGGCCTGGATCGTTGGTTGACGCGCGAAGGATAAGGGCGCGGGCTTAGTGGTGGCCTTCGACTGCCTTGATCTTTTCCAGCCCGGGCGGTTGGTCGGCCAACTGGGCGGGTTTATGGATCAGGATGGGTAAATGCTGGGGGCAGATGAAGTGTTGAACGCCCTGGAAGCTGAAGCTGAGCAGGGGAGCTTGGGTATCATCTTGCTTGCAAACGAGGCAGGTGGGTACAGAAGTGTTCATGAATTCCTCCAACGATAAAATTTGAGGGGCAATTGTAACACAACTACTGCTCATTGGCCCGAAAACGGTAGCCCACCCCGGGTTCGGTGAGGACGAGGCGCGGCTGATCAGGATCTACCTCGATCTTGTGACGCAGGTTGCTGACATTGACCCGCAGTAAGTGGGTTTCGGTCTGGTATCCTGACCCCCAGACCTCGCGCAGCAGGTAGTGGTGGGTCAGCACGCGGCCGGCGTTTTTTGCCAGCAGGCGCAGCAGGTCGTATTCGGTGGGGGTAAGGGCCACTTCTTGGCCATTCAAGGTCACACGCCGGTGGGCCAGGTCTATCTGCAGGGCTTCAAACTGGTAAACGGGTTCGTCGTGAGTGGTGGTGATATGGCGCATCGCCACGCGCAGCCGTGCCATCAGTTCGCCAATTCCAAAGGGTTTGGTGAGGTAATCATCGGCACCGGCATCCAGGGCGGCAATCTTCTCGCTTTCCTGGTCGCGTACCGATAGGATAATGATGGGAATGTGCGTCCAATCGCGCAGGCGGCGGGTGATCTCGATCCCATCCAGATCGGGCAGCCCCAGGTCCAGCACGATCAGGTCAGGGTGCTGCTCGGCGGCGGCTGCCAGGGCTTCGGTGCCATTGGAGGCCTCGATGACCAGGTGACCGTGCGCCTGCAGCGAGGCCTTCAAGAAACGCCGGATGGCGCGTTCATCGTCTACAACCAGGATGCGTAAGCCATTTTCAGTCATTCCTTGATGTCTCCTGCAGTGGGGACGAGGCGTGCAGCGGCAGGGCCACGGTAATGATCGACCCACCGGCCTCACGCTGGCTGGCCCAGATACGCCCGCCGTGCGCTTCTACGATGCCACGGCTGATCGACAGCCCCAACCCGGTGCCTTGCACGCCATCTGGACGGTGGACGCGATAGAATTTCTCGAAAACGTGTTTCAGGTCGGCGGAGGGGATGCCCATGCCGCGATCGAATACGGCCATCTCGACTGCCGGGCCTGCCAGTTTGCTGCCCTGTTCAACGATCTGGGCGGTCACCTCAATGGGAGCGCCTTCGGGAGAATACTTGGCAGCATTATCCAGCAGGTTGCTGAGCACCTGGACCATGAGCACAAAGTCCATCGGCACCAGCGGTAACTCCTGTGGGATGGCGGTGCGCAGC
>Ga0116144_10006225_pt1 | contig 10498 bp, 6 predicted proteins | sample AD_UKC035_MetaG_FD_89746 | JGI IMG/M metagenome (GOLD analysis project Ga0116144, IMG submission 89746) | Active sludge microbial communities of municipal wastewater-treating anaerobic digesters from USA - AD_UKC035_MetaG | ecosystem: Engineered > Bioreactor > Anaerobic > Digestate | place: USA... | reverse complement strand
TAGGCGTCGTGACCTCTAGCCGCACCTCGGTAGCGCTGCGTCGGATGAGCCGAATGTCCGCCTTCCGGCCCTCCCCGACCGCCTCCATTCCGCCCTCACACCCCTGCACCACCGCGCGCGCGGCGGGATCAAAGGCCGGGGCGCGCATCACAGCCAGGGCCGCCGCATCGTCGCTCACACACGTGTAAGCCGGCGTCCAGAAGACGCGGGGCGACGCTGCCAGCGCCTCGTAAATCTTCACGTCCCCGGAATGAGCCAAGCGGAAATGCTCTGAAAGTGTCAGAGGATAGAATGCCCCGGCCCGCTCATCCAACAGACTCGCGCCGGTCAACGTTAAACCGGGAATGGAGGCTTGCAAAGTCACACCGGTCACACGAGCAGCGGCGCCCCATCGCACACGATACGGCGATTCGGCCACCTGAGCCGGTAGTGTTGCGGTGAGCGCGCGCCCGTCTCCCAACGTCAACGTGACGTTACCGGCGCCGGCATACAACAGGCCCAACGCATCGGCAGTGAAATCGTCCGGCAACCATCCCAACGACAACGACGCGTCAGCATCTAGCGCCGGCTGAAATTGCCGGTCATAGAACACATCCTCCACCCAGGCGTCGCCGGTTTTGTCGGTCATCACAAAGCGCACGTCCAACAAAGAAAGCCAGCGCGCGTCCGGGATACGCGTCAGATTCTCCCGCAACCGGCCATCCAGCGTGCCTTCGGGCAGCATCAACTGCGAGAAAGCACTGTAGTGTCGCAGCGGCAGCAAGCCGCCATCGTAGCCATCCACCGCCGGGACGCCAAACGCCAACGCCAGGTTGGGCGACAGCACTTCGCGGTGTTTGGCCGCTACCTTGTACTGCCACAGCGCGTCCGTCGAGAGCGCCTCCCCGTAAATGGCCGTCATATCCACCTCGTCCCCGGCGTCGAAGAGTGTCTTGGAAATGCTGAGGAAGCGTCCCGGCCACTCACTTGTTAGCGCAAACTGCGTCGCCGCCACCAAATGCGCGATCGCCGGGCGCAGGTCGGTGTAGGCGCGCGCCGCCGTTGCGTCGGCGTGTGGCAGATGAGCGGAAGAAAGCAACAGTTCGACGAAAACCAGAAAGGTTACAATGCCCCCGATCAAATATGTCAACGGATTGAACGGATTTGAACGGATTAGGGGGAAGGTCGTCGTCTCTGGGCGAACGCCATTTTCCGTTTTAATCTGCTGAATCCGCTTAATCTGCTGACGAAAAAGAAGTTCCAACAACTCAGGCAACGCTGAAAAGCCCAGCCCGGCCAGCAGCGCCATCCCCAGCGTGTACAGCGCCAGGAAACGCGCCGGAGCGCGGAAGTGAATCAAGCCCGGTATCCCCAGACGTACCGCCGCCAGATACAGAGGGTTGTAAGCTCCCAGAGCCAGGAACACCCCTACCCCCGCCAGCACAACCAGCGCCCAGGCGGATTCATCCCGCCAACGCATCCCGCGCCACGCCCCCCACCCTGCCAACGCCATCCCCACCAACCCCAAGTAAGCGACGCCTTCCGGCAGCAGCGGCGTGACCAGGTAGGTCGGCAACAGCGTCTCCGGCAGATCCCACGGACGGATGGAAAACGACACCGCCTCCCGCCAGGGCAAGCCGCCGCTGCGGAGCGAAAATTGCGTCAACTCAAGGGTAGGCAACAACTGCACGGCGGCGATCAAGGGGGCCAGCGCAAAGGGAAGCAAGGACAGGAAATAGGAAATAGGAAATAGGAAATAGGGCCCGCGAGAAACGGCATAACGATTCCCTAAGCTCCAGGAACCGCAATCCACCGCTTTCCAAACAAGGAGGCCGACGCCGGCAATAAAGGCCATTTGGGTGTGGCCGGCCAGGAGCATCAGCGCAAAGGCGACGACACTCGCCGCCGAGGGAAAGGGAACGTGAAACGTGAAGTGTGAAACGTGAAACTGTATCTTTTGCCCCGGCAGCAGCACTAATGGCAGCCAGGCCAACCCCTGCAACTGATTCAGATGTTCGATGTGCAGGCCCAGGTAGCCGCCCCCGGCATAGAGCAGCCCTGCCAGCGCTGCGCCCCACGGCGTAGCGCCCACCCGCCGGGCCAACACACACGCCGTCACAGCCGCCAGCGCCAAGTGCAACAGCACGCTGAGATGCAAGGCACGCGTCACCCCCAACAGCGATCCGTCAGACAGCGCCCACAACGGCCAGTTAAGGGGATAAAACACGCCGATCTGCGGGTTTGCGAGCAACGGCGCCCCCGCAAACAAATCAGGAGTCCATAAAGGCAGCTTCCCGGCCAGGAACGCCCGCGCCGCCGTCATCCAATAGGGGAAAAAATACAAGTGCAAATCGCCGTCAGCCAACACCCGCCCGGCGAGCAGGCGCCGGTAGATGAGCGCGAGGCCCAATCCCATCACGACCACCGGGCCGGCCCACGCACGGAGAAAATTCCCTCGAAGATTTTTCATGGCTAAACTATCTCAATACATTCAACAGATTGAACGGATAAAAACGGAAAAATCCGTTTCATCCGTTCAATCCGTTGAAAAGCTACTGCTGACAGAGGCTCAACGTTTGTCGAGCGTTGGCATCTTCTGGATCGAGCCGCAGCGCCGTCTGGATGTAAGGCTGCGCATTGTTGCACTCATCCAGATAATAATAACACAACCCCAAGGTGTAGTAGGTCTCAATAGGTGGGCCTTTCACCGTTCCGGTTTCTCCCTCCAATTCTACCCGACCATCAGGCGCCGGAAAAATCGGCGCCGTATGCACCGTAGCACGTTCTGGCGTCAACAAAGGGATAAACCAGCCCATATACACCTTGCCGGATGACGGCTGCGCCATCTGCGTCAAACGCAGTGAATACCGCCCGTTGACCACATCCAGGCGCACGTACCCCTGAAAAGGACTGTCCCCTTCGGTGTTATTAAACGTCGCCCGCAGAGGCATATCCACGTTCAACGGATGCACAAACTCCGCACGCGCCAGCACTTGAGACGAGGGCGCAGTCCCAACCTGACTCAAATCCTCTTCCGTGATCACAAAAAATACCGTTCGCCGCCGCGAACGCGCCTCCCCATAGCGGATGGCGGGCAGAAACAATTCGATGGCGCCTTCATAATTGCGCTGGTAATAGTATAAAGTCGCTAGATGCGTGGCGGCATCAGAATTGATCGGATTGAGGTCCAATGCCTGACGCAATACCGTCCGCGCATTGTCATAATCCCCCAGCAAAAGATACACCCAGCCCAGGTTATCCAGCAACAAAGCATTGTTGGGATCGATTTTGACGGCCTCTTTGTAAGCATCCCGCGCCATAGGCAAATTGCTCACCGCGCCGGCATTGCGTCCGATGGAGGTGTAGATGTATCCCAAGGGCCGAATTTCCAATGCCTTTTCATAGAATTCAATCGCCCCGTAATAGTTACCCTGGTTTTCCAAAACGTAACCGTAATTGCGCAAAACATCCACGTTGGCGTCGTCCAATTCCATCGCGGTTGCGATAGCATCATTCGCAGCGAACCAGTTTCCAGCATCCATATACGCTTCCGCCAAATACGCATACGCCTCCGGCAAAGTCGGATCGAGTTCCAACGCCCGCTCGCACGCCGCAATCGCCTCGTAGGGCAATCCCAACCAGTCATACGCCAGGCCAACCAAAGCCCAGGCCCGCGCGTTATCCGGCTGACGGCGCAGCGCCTCCTTCGCCATCAACAACCCCCGCTCCGGTTGTTCCTGCAAAATCAACAGGCGCGCCAGGGTCACATAAACCTCGGTTTGATTAGGCTCCAGATCCAGCGCGTTTTGGTAATCCGTGATGGCAGCCCTCACATCGGCCCGCCAATACGCTTCCTCAGCTTGCGCGACGTACAACAAAGGCGAAGGGGTGGCCGTCGGCGCCGGCGTTGGCGTGGCTGGCGTCACCACCTGCGCCTCGAGGCGCACCAGGATCAAATATCCGATGTAGCCGCCAATCCCCAGCAACAACATCACCGCAAACCATTGCAGCCACGGCGTATTCCGCCGCCGCCGATACAACTCCCGCTCCGACTTTAACTGCATCCTGCCACACCCCGTTCACAATCCGCCATGCGCGCCATACCAGTCCCACGCTTCCTGCACCGCCGCGCGCGCCGAAACAAAGGGGAACGCCAGCTCTCGGTGCGCCTTGCGCCCATCGAAGCACATCGCCCGCGCGCTCAGCGCCAACTGCGCCGCGTCCACCGGCAACGACTTACCGTAGAGATATGTCCCCAGACGTACTGCTCCCGCCGCGCCCCTCATCAGCGCGGGCGTCAGCGTGATCCACGGCAGACGCGCGCCCGTCACCTCAGCCACCAACGCCAGCAGGGCGCGATGGGGCACATTTTCGCCGTTGAGGATGTACCGCTCGCCGGCGCGCCCACGCTCGGCAGCCAGGACGTGCCCCAGCCCCACCACGCGCGCCCCCACAATCCCCATCGCGCCCGGCGGCGCTGCCGGCATCAGCCCCCGCGCCACCATCCGCAAAATCTCCCCCCCCACAAAGTTCACGTCGCGCTGCCCGATGACGGACGCCGGGTTGACGATGACGACGTCCAGCCCTTGCGCCACGGCGCGCTGCACGTCCGCCTCGGCCAGCCACTTGCTGTGCCCGTAATGGAACTGCGCCGGATGCAGGTTGAACGTCGCCGTCTCGTCCAAAAGTTGCCCGGCCCGCGTCGGTACGCCCAGCACCGCCACCGAGCTGGTGAAAATCACCCGGCGCACGCCGCACACCTGCGCCGCGCGCAGCACGTTCCGCGTCCCGGTCACGTTGACGCGATAAATCTCGTCGGGGTGGCTGCGCCAGTACTGCGACACCGCCGCCGCGTGGAACACCCACGCGCAGCCGTCCATCGCCGCGCGCAGGGCGGATTCGTCCAGCACGTCGCCCACCGCCCATTCCGGCGTCAGGCCCGCCAGCGCGTCCAGCCGCGACGTCGCCCGCCGCAGCGCCCGCACGCCATACCCCCGCGCCAGCAGCGCCTCCACAATATTAGCCCCGACACACCCGGTTGCCCCGGTCACTAAAGCGTCCATAGCGAAATAGGAATTAGGAGTTAGGAGTTAGGAGTTAGGAGTTAGGAGTGGCGAGTTAGGAGTGCTGATTGCTGAGGACTGAGTGCTGAGTCTCCTCATCACCTTGTCTCCCCCTCTCCCCCTCTCCTTGTCTCCCCCTCTCACACTGCCGCGTCCACGGCTTTCACCAGCTCTCCACCGGTGATGAGGGCGCGCACGGATTCAATCAGCGGCGCGAGCGGGGCGTCGTGCTCCAGGAAGGGCGCGCAGGAACGCACCGCCTGATATGCCACCGCCGTGCCCTTGCCCAACTGCGCTGTCCGTCCCAACTGCTGGCGGCGCAAATCAATCCCCTGCGCGGCGGCCAGCAATTCCACCGCGATGATGCACTCGACGTTATCCACCACCTGCCGGGTGTTGTGCGCCGCGTTGGTCGCCATGCTGACGTGATCCTCCGTATTGGCGGACGTAGGAATCGAGTCCGCTGTCGCCGGGTGCGCCAGCACCTTGTTCTGCGAAGCCAGCGCCGCCGCCGTGTACTGCGCGAGCATAAAGCCGCTTTCCAGCCCGCCGTGGCGCGTGAGGAACGGCGGCAGCCCATTGCTCAACGCCTCGTCCACCAGCCGGGCCGTGCGCCGCTCGCTGATGTTGCCCAGTTCCACCATCCCCAGCTTGAGGTAATCCAGCGCCAGCCCCACCGGCTCGGCGTGGAAATTGCCGCCCGAAAGCACCTCCGGGCGGCCTTCCGCATCGAAGAAAATCAGCGGGTTGTCTGTCACCGCGTTAAGTTCAATTTCCAGCGCCCAGCGCGCGTAGGCTACCGTGTCGCGCACCGCGCCGTGAACCTGGGGGATGCACCGCAGGCTGTAAGCGTCTTGAATGTCGCGGGGATCGTGGGGGCGGACGAACGTGCTGCCAGCGAGGATGCGCCGCATGTACGCCGCCGCGTCCACCTGACGTGGGTGCGGGCGGACGAAGTGCAGGCGCGGGTCGAAGGCGGCGACGGTGCCGCGCAGCGCCTCCAGCGAGAGCGCGCCCGCGATGTCGGCGGCGCGGATGAGATTCTCGGTCCGCAACTCCACCAGCGCGCCCAGGGCCGTCGTCACCGCCGTGCCGTTGATCAGGGCCAGCCCTTCCTTCGCGCCAAGTTCCACCGGCGTCAAACCAGCGTGGCGCAAAGCCTCGCCGCCGGGCAGCCGCTCGCCGCCATACCACGCCTCGCCCTCGCCAATGAGGACGCACGCGAGATGCGCCAGCGGGGCCAGATCGCCGCTGGCGCCCAGCGAGCCATACGCCGGGATCACCGGCACGACACCCGCGTTCAACAGCGCCAGCAACGCCTCCGCCGTCTGTGGGCGGATGCCGGAATAGCCCATTGCCAGCGTATTGACACGCACCGCCATCACCGCGCGCACCGTCTGCTCGTCCAACGCTGGCCCGACGCCTGCCGCGTGGCTCAACACCAGATTGCGCTGCAACGCCGCCACCTCGTGCAGCGGAATGATGCGACCCTTGAATGCGCCGAAGCCCGTCGTGATCCCGTAGGCGATCTCGCCGTTCGCCAGGAGCGTCTGCACGCCCGCCCACGAGCGCGCCATCGCCTCCGCCGCGTAAGGCGCCAACGTCGCCCGCGCCCCCGCCGCCACGGCGGCGACGTCTTCCATCGTCAGGTGTTCACCGGTGATGATGATCGTTTGCATAGCGAAAAAGCGAAAAAGCGAATCAGCGAGTCAGCGAGTCAACGAAGACTCAGTCCTCAGCACTCAGTCCTCAGTCCTAACTCCTAACTCGCCACTCCTAACGCCTCACGCTGATACCACTCCCAGAACCGCGTCATCCCCTCTTCGACGGAGACGTGCGGATCGTAGCCGAGCAGGGTGCGCGCCAGGGTGATGTCGGCGTAGGTGATGGGCGGCTCGCTATCCGGGGCGGGCGGCGTCTCCATCCGCGCGGGCTTGCCCACCAGCTTCTCCACCAGCGCGACGAAGTCGGCCATGCGCACCGGCTCGCCGCGCCCCAGGTTCAGGCGGACGTAGTCCAACGGGCGATCCAGTGCGGCGATGAGGCCCTGGACGATGTCGCCCACGTAAGTCCAGTCGCGGTACATTTCGCCCGCGTTGAACAGCTTGAAGGACTTGCCATGCACAATACTGTCGGTGACGGTGTAAGGCATCATATCGGGGCGCCCGCGCGGGCCGTAGACGCTGAAGAACCGCACCGCCGTGAAGGATAGCTTGAAGAGATTGTGATACGTGTAGCCCATCAATTCCCCGGCGATTTTGCTGGCGGGATAGGGCGCCAACGGCTGGCCGAGGGGATCGTCTTCTTTAAAAGGTAGTCGCTCCGTCTTTCCATAGACCGACGAGGTCGAGGCAAACACGATGTGCGGCGTCCCGGCGTGACGCATCCCTTCCAGCACGTTGACCGTGCCTCGGATGTTCACGTCGGTGTAAAGCGGCGCGCGCTCGATGGAATACCGCACGCCCGCCAGCGCGCCCAGGTGCGCCACTGCATCGAAGTGCCCTTCAGCAATGATGCGCGCCACGCCCGCTTCGTCGCGCAAATCCAGTTCGTGCAGCGTAAAGGCCGGATACGTCGCCAGCACGGCCACATTGGCGCGTTTGCGCGCCGGGCTGTAGTAGTCGCAGAAATTGTCCAGCCCCACCACCGTATCGCCGCGTTGCAGCAGCATTTCGGCCAGATTGCTCCCGATAAACCCGGCTGCGCCGGTCACCAACACTCGCATAGTCTCCCTCCATAACAATATCTCAACGAATTGAATGAATTTAACGGAAAAATCCGTTCAAATCCGTTGAATCCGTTGAGAAAGATCTTCAATCATTCGGCAATATGGATGTCATGCACATCCAGTTGCAAGTTAACGCGCCCGTTCCACTCGTTGACTTTCAGCACGTAGACGATATCAATCAAATCCGGCAATCGCCCGATCCATTCACCCTGGCGGAAGGCAATGGCGTCCCACGTCCGGCCCTGCTGGTCGGAGAGGAAGAGCTTGAGGTGGCGGCCATCCGCGCCGACGGCGCGCGCGCTGCGCACCCGCGCCCGGCGGCTGACGAACACCGGCGTCGGGTTGCCATAGCCGAAGGGCTGCAACTTCTCCATTTCCCGATATAAATCCCACGAGAGCATCTCCAGCGGGACCTCCACATCCACCTGAAACGTCGGGGCGAGGGTCAGGCCGGCCAGTTGCTCGCGGGCCAACGCCAGCAGCCGCGCCTTGAGTTCCGGCAGCCGCTCCGTCCGCACGGTAAAGCCCGCCGCCGCCGCGTGGCCGCCGTGGCGCAACAACATGTCCGCCATCGTATCCAACGCCTGGGTGATGTGAAATTCGGGGATGGAACGCGCTGAGCCTTTGCTCCACTCGTCCTCAATCGAGACGACGATGGCCGGGCGGTAGAACTCGTCCAGCAGGCGGCTGGCGGCCAGGCCCACCACGCCGTGGGGGAAATCGGCGGAGGCGGCAAAGAGCAGCGGCGGCGTCTCGTCCGTCTCCATAATCAAGGCGCGCGCGCGATCCTGCACGTCGGTCGTCAGGGTGCGACGCTCCTGGTTGAGGGTATCCAATTCTTGCGCCAGCGGCATAGCCGACGCCATATCCGGGGCCAACAACAAGTCCAGGGCCGTCATCGCCTCGCTGATGCGCCCGGCGGCATTGAGGCGCGGGGCGAGCATAAAGCCGATGGTATTGGTCGTGACCTGCCCGACCTCCGCGCCAGACACGGCCAGCAAGGCGTTCACGCCAGGACGGCGGGCGGCGTTGATGGCTTCTACCCCTTTGGCGACCAGGACGTGGTTTTCGCCCAACAGCGGCACCATATCCGCCACCGTACCCAACGCCACCAAGTCGAGCAGTTCGGCCTCGTCCAATTCCGTGCGAGTCGTAGGCAGCGGCGACTGGCGGTTGACCCGCAGCAACGCCTGCGCCAGTTTGTACGCCACCCCTACCCCGGCCAAATCCTTGAACGGATACGCACATTCCGAGCGCCGCGGATTAAGCACAGCCTCCGCCGGGGGCAGCGCCTCGGCCAGATGATGGTGATCGGTGACGATCACCTGCATGCCCTGGCGCCGCGCCCACGCCACCTCGTCGAGAGAACGTATGCCGCAGTCTACCGTGATCAATAAACGAGCGCCATCCTCCGCGAGCGTCGTGATCGCATCCTTGTTGAGACCGTAGCCCTCGTCCTCGCGGTTGGGAATATAAGGCAGCACCTGTCCACCGAGAGAGCGCAACGTCTGGATGAGGATAGCGCACGCCGTGACGCCGTCCACATCGTAGTCCCCGTAGACCACGATCAAGTCGCCGCGCGCCAACGCCTGCCGCGCCAAACGCACGGCGGCCTCCATTCCCTGCATCTGAAACGGATTGTCGGCTATGAGGGCGCCATCCAGGAAAGCCGCCACCGCGGCGCTCTCAGTAATCCCCCGATTGTAGAGGATTTGCGCGATCAGAGGATGAATAGCGGGCAAGCGTTCAAAAAAAATGGCCGGCGCCGGGGGCGCGATCTGCCATCGCTTGATGCCTATAGTTTCCATTGGGTGCTCCAATCCGGGGTTACACGTTATCTACCCCATTTCGTGAAACGTGAAACACAGGGGGATTAGAAAGTGGGGATTAGGGATTGGGGCTATCCCAATCCCTAATCCCTAATCCCCAATCCCTATTTTTCAGAGGAGTATACCACACGGATCAGGCTGCGTCAAAAAAAACGGCTTCCCTTTTCACAAGGGAAGCCGTTTTTGTGTCTTGCAGTGGGTTAGCTGATCCAACCCTGGTTCTTGCAGAAATCGGTAATCACCGGCACTGTGACCCAGTTGCCCTGGTAGGCCTGAATCGCCAGATAGATGGCATAGACAAGCCAGGCGACGCCAATGACACAGCCGATCACCACAAAGCTCAGCAGCGCCGTCAAGACGCCACCCACCAGACTCAGAGCGAGCGATTGCACGGCGTTGTACATCATGAACTTACGCTGTTTCTTATCCTCCGTAAAAACAACGATCAGGGCCGCAATCCAGCCCAGGTACGGAAGCCAACTCAGCATAGCCCATAACTTATCATCATCAGTTACATCCATTTGCATTTGTGGATCCATCATACTTCCTTACTCCTTTCAATATTAAGTAGATTTTGGGTCATAAACACCAGAATGTCTTACCCTTGATAACCTGATTGTAGAGGGTAACAAAAGAAAGTCAAACCGGCGTCATTCTCTATACGGTTTTTCAGAAGACGGGTTGCATCATCAGAAAGGAAAGGGGCAGCCTTGTCACAAGGACAGCCCCTTTCGTTCAAACACTTATCCGGTTATAAAGCCAACCGACAGGTTTTTAACCCTTCTTGGCCTTCCACTCGGCGTACTGCTTCTCGACTTCGGCCTTGATCGTGTCGAGGCCGGCGGCCTTCAAGTCCGCAATGTACTTGGGCAGTTCGACCTCGGGATCAACGTAGCCGG
>Ga0116144_10006218_pt1 | contig 10505 bp, 9 predicted proteins | sample AD_UKC035_MetaG_FD_89746 | JGI IMG/M metagenome (GOLD analysis project Ga0116144, IMG submission 89746) | Active sludge microbial communities of municipal wastewater-treating anaerobic digesters from USA - AD_UKC035_MetaG | ecosystem: Engineered > Bioreactor > Anaerobic > Digestate | place: USA... | reverse complement strand
TGCTCCGGCCTGGTACAGGAGGTCTCTTTTAAATTCGCTGAATGATAGAAGGGAATAAGGCGTGGTGAGGAAAAAAAGAACCAAGGACAGAAAAAACGTTTTTATCACCGTTAAAGAATAAATTGACCGGAACCTGCCTTTTTTCCCCGCATAGATTATCGGAAGCAGAAGCAGGATGAAAACGGCAGGATATTTTGTCCCCGCGGCAAAACCCGCCGCGGCTCCTGCAAGATAAAAAAAGATCAAACTACCTCTTTTCCAGAAAAGAGAAAGCATGTATAACGATGTTATTATCCAGAATACCATCGGTATATCAACGGTCATGAAATGGCTGTTTATAACATAAAGGGGTGTCAACCCGAGAATGAGCGCGGAAAAAAAAGCAGTTTTCCTGTCAAAAAAATTTTCCGCCGTTTTGTAAATCAGGATAATTCCCATGACGGAAAGTAAAATGACGCCGGTTCTTCCAATAAGAAACATTTTCCCCATTTCACCGGGATGGGCGAAATAAAAGGATATATCCGGAGTTAATTTTGCAATCCCGGCTATTGATGCCAGCCCAAGCAGGAAAGCGACAAAATATATAAAAAAAGAGGGGTATTCAAAAAAATGGGGATTGAAATTGAAACTTCCGGGGTTCATATTGCTTATGCTCTTGATTATATTATGTTCGTCAGGATGAAAGGAACGTATGGAATTGAAAACAGAACGAGGTATTTTTTCCTCCCCTGCGGTGCGTGATTTCTCCCAGCTTTTCTTCACGTACTCCTGACTTATTCCGCCGGTTATTGAAACCATTTCCTGACCGGTATGATAAAACATGAGATAATCATCCTTGGGTATTCCCCAGTTAATTCCCAGGATATTCAGGCATAAAGAAATGGCAACAATTAAAAGTAAACTCCCTTTTTTTTCCATTTTATCTTACATGGGCCCTTATGGTAAAAAGAGCGGCAAACATCCTGAAAGGGTCTCTGAAAATATTTACCGTTGATACACTGGAATTTACCCACCTGACAGGCACTTCATTGACCTTTAATCCTTTTTTTACCGCCCTGTAAATTATTTCAACGTCAAAGGCAAAACCTTCCGTCACGAGTCTGGAAAAAAGAAAGAGCCCTGCCTCCCTTTTAAAAAGCTTGAAGCCGCACTGGGTATCCCTGAATTTTTCAAAAACAATCAAACGCACAAGGAAAGGGAAAATCCTTCCTATAAGCCTGCGGTATAAAGGCTGGGGAACTGCTATAACAGCTCCTTTCACTGCCCTTGAAGCTATGGCAATATCAAACCCTTTATCTATCTCTTTGCACAGTTTTTCAAACTCTTCTATGGGTGTGGACAAATCCGCATCTGTAAAAAGAATCAAATCTCCTGATGCCTTAAGTACGCCAGTCTTAACTGCAGCTCCTTTACCCCTGTTTTTTGCGTGCCGAAGGACTTTTACCTCTGAATGTTTTTCTGATTTTTTGTTCACCGCTGCGACAGTTCCATCACTGCTTCCATCGTCAACAACAATAATTTCAAATACGAGGCTGCTTGAGCTGAAATATTTACAGACCTTCTCCAGGGTGGGAACAATCCTTTTCTCCTCATTGTATGCTGGAATCACAACAGAGATGTCCACTTTTTCCATATCGTGTAGAAATAAAGCTTGATGTATGGCATTGTTTTTGAAAGCCTGAATTTCGACTTGCCTTTCTTCCTTCCGTACCAGGCCGTGGGGACATCGCAAATCCTGTAGCCGTTAAGAAAGAAATTTATACATGCTTCCATAGATATAGCAAACCCTTTTTGCCTGAGCCTGAAAGAGAGAAGATTTTCCCTCCGGTACATCTTGAATGCATTGCCGGCATCTTTCGTGGGCAAACCCGTAAGCAGGGAAAGGGTCAAGCCGACAATCCGGGAAAAACATCCCTGGACCAGGGGGCCTCCCACTCTTTTGCCTCCCCTGATATACCTTGAACCACACACGAGATCATAGCCTTCTTCTCCTTTTTCCAGCATTTCCGGCAATGTTTCGGGAGCGTCGCAGCTGTCAGCCATGAAAGGAACCACAAAGACACCCCTTGCATTTTCAAAACCTGTCATCAAAGCATTGGCAAAGCCCGGCTCTTTCAGGTTATCTACAATCCTGACATGGGAATTCCTTTCCTGTATATTCTTGACAATCCTTTCCGTATTGTCGGTAGAATGGTCGTTAACTACGACTATTTCGGTATCATGGGAACCTATGTAAGGCATCAATCCCCTGATGGTTTCCTCTATGTTCTCCTCTTCATTCCTTGCCGGTATTATAACGCTCAGTTTCATATGAGATTTCTTTTCTTAAGTTCCCCCGCAGCTTTGACAAAACTGTCTTCCGCTTTCACTTTTTTTGACCAGTTTATCAATCTTTCCATTCCTTCCTCAAAAGAAACCTTCGGCTCAAAGCCTATCGCCCTCCTTATTTTTGAGGTATCCGCATAACAGTGGCGGACATCACCCTTTCTAAACTTGAAAGTGATATCAGGTTTAAGGTTTTTAACCCCGAGCAGACTGATGATAGTTTCAGCTATTCCCTTTATGCTAACAGGTTTTCCCGAACCCACATTGAAAACCTGGTAATTCGCCTCTTCCCTTTCCAGTGAAAGGATGCAGGCGTCAGCGATGTCTTCAACCCATATGAAATCCCTTGTCTGCAAACCGTCCTCATATATCACGGGCGGGTTATTATTCTTCGCCCTGCTCAGGAAAATTGCCGCAACTCCCGTATACGGATTGGAAAGAGACTGCCTGGGACCGTAAACGTTGAAAAATCTCAAAGCTGTGACCGGAATGCCGTAGGTTTTACCTATGAGCAGGGACATCTCTTCCTGCTCCTTCTTTGAAACTGCGTATATGGAATTTGAAACAAGGGGAGTCTCTTCGGTCGTGGGAACGGGCTTCAAAATTCCCTTGCACGAGGGACATTCTGGCTCCCATGAAATCGGGCAGAAACCCGAACCTGCAAAATCCCTCAGGGGCGGCTTGACTTTTCCGCACCCGGCACATCTGTATAGCCCCTCGCCGTAGATGCTCATAGACGAAGCAACTACGAGTTTCTTAACGCCGTGCTTTTCATTGGCGAGAATATCCAGAAGGTTTGCCGTCCCCTGGATATTGCTCTCGACATACTTTGCAATCTGGTACTGCGACTGTCCCACGCCGACGGCCGCGGCAAGATGTACTACGGCATCGCAATTTTTAACGACAGCATCCTTTAATTCTCTTTTCTTTCTCACGTCTCCCCTTATGAATGTTGACTTGAGATTATGGTATTCCGGCAGGCCTTCGGGATGAACCTGCTTTTCCAGGTTATCAAAAACAGTTACCTTGCATCCTTTTTTAATCAGCTTGTCTACAAGATGGCTGCCTATAAAACCTGAACCGCCCGTGACCAGTACTCTTTTCATTGTCTATCCTTTTTCACTTTGTTTTTAAAGAAATCTATTGTTTTTCTCAATCCTTCTTCGAGAGGTATCTCAGGCTTCCAGTTCAACAATTCTCTTGCGCGGGAAATATCGGGTTTCCGCCTTTTCGGATCGTCCTCGAGAGGAGGCATAAACTTTATTTCAGCCCTTTTCCCGAGAATCTTCTGTATGAGCTCCGCAAGCTCCATAACGGTAAATTCTCCGGGATTGCCCAGGTTCACGGGCAGATGATACTCCTTTTCAACCAGCAGAACGATGCCCTTGATTAAATCATCCATGAAACAGAAACTTCTTGTCTGCATGCCGTCCCCGTAAACAGTCAGGGGCTTGCCTGTAAGCGACTGGTATATGAAATTGGGGACAACCCTTCCGTCTTCAAGCCTCATGCGCGGACCGTACGTATTAAAAATTCTCACCAGGTGGGTATTAACTCCGTATTTCCGGTTATAGGCCATGACAATGGCTTCCCCGTATCTTTTCCCTTCATCGTAAACCGAACGGACTCCTATGGAATTGACATTTCCCCAGTATTCCTCGTTCTGAACGGGTATCAAAGGGTCGCCGTAAACTTCTGAAGTCGAGGTATAAAGAAATTTCGCCCTGCATCTCAATGCAAGACGCAGGCAGTTTTCCGTACCGATGGAATTGACCCTGAGAGTCTCAATAGGGTATTTGAAATAGTCAGGAGGCGATGCGGGGCTTGCAAGATGAAAAACGCAATCGAAATCTCCCGGAAATTTTTCAGGGTTCAAACCTGTTACATCTGCCTCTATAAATCTGAAATTGCCGTTATCAAGATTACCCGAGATATTCTCTTTGCTTCCCGTAAGCAGATTATCCACACACCAGACCCCGTAATTATTTTTCAGGTAATATTCGCAAAGATAACTTCCTATAAAGCCCGCCCCTCCCGCTATGAAAACCTTTTTTTTATTTTCCATTTTATATGTTTTTCCCTATACCCCTGTAAATAAATCCCATCATTTCAAGTTTTGCGGCGTCGAGAAAGTTCCTTCCGTCAATTATGTAAGGCATGGCGAGAAGTTCTTTTATTTTTTGAAAATCCAGGGTTTTGAATTCCTTCCATTCCGTCAGGATAACAAGTAGTGAAGCATTTTCTGCCGAATGGTACGGATCCCTGGCATAAGTAATACCGGGAAAAATTTTCCTTACGTTATCCATGGCTTCAGGGTCGTAACAACTGACAGAAGCTCCTTCCCTTAGCAGAAAATCCACAATTTCTACCGCGGGCGATTCCCTTATATCATCTGTATCCGGCTTGAAAGAAAGACCCAGCACGGCTATCTTTTTTCCCTTGAGATTCCAGAGCAATTCCTTTGCCTTCTTTATAACAAGCATTCTTTGCTCCGAATTTATATTTTGAACCTCTTTGAGAAGCATGAAAGAATACCCGATATCTTCCGAAAGCTTTATAAATGCAGATACGTCCTTTGGGAAACAGCTGCCTCCCCAACCTATACCGGCTTTCAAAAAATCCCTGCCTATTCTCCTGTCATATCCCATCCCTTCTGCAACCTTTTCCACATCAGCGCCGACCCTTTCACAAATCTGTGAAATTGCGTTTATGTAAGAAATTTTTAATGCGAGAAAAGAGTTTGACGCATGTTTTATTATTTCAGCACTCTTAACATCGGTAAAAACGAGAGGAGCTTTCACGGGGGCATATATCTCCTCAAAGATTTTTTTTGCCCTCTCGCTTTCCACTCCTACAACAATCCTGTCAGGCTTCATGAAATCCTCAATCGCATTTCCCTCCCTGAGAAATTCGGGGTTTGCGGCTACGTCAAATTCTATTCCCGTCGGAGCCATGAGGGCAAGGGTTCGCTTTACCCATTCACCTGTAAGGACGGGAACCGTGCTTTTTTCAACAATAAGCCTGTATATAGCCTTTTCACCTTCCCTTTTCATGCCCGCAAGGGCCCTGGCAATTTCAACCGTTACGCTTTCAACACAGGAAAGGTCGGCTCCTCCTCCCTCTGCGGAAGGAGTTCCCACAGCTATAAATATCACCTCGCTTTCTGCAGCCATTTCTTTTATGGAGGTTGTAAAAATGAGTCTGCCGCTGCCTGCAGTTTCTTCAATCATCTCATGAAGGCCGGGTTCGTAAAAAGGCATTGCAAGGGCTTTTATTTTCCCTATTTTCTTCTCATCATTATCCGCACAGATAACCTTATATCCGAGCTTGGCGAAGCAACCGGCAGTGACAAGCCCCACGTGTCCGGCTCCTACAATGCCTATTTTTTTCATCTTTTTTTCCTTTAAAAACTATCCCATCCTGTTAACCTTTTTTATGCCATTAATATTGGCCCATATCCACTCGGCAAGTTTTTCCACTCCTTTTTCCCTGGAGATCAAAGGTTTCCATCCAAGCTTCTTTTTCAGCATGGAATTATCGCTTACGAAAACCTTCTGGTCCCCGGGACGCCATTCAGAAAATGAATAACTTATATCTATTTTAAGTATTTCCCGGAGGAATTCTATCAATTCAAGCAGAGAAAAGGTATTTGCAGGACCTCCTCCTAGATTGAAAATCTCGCCTTTTACCCTTTCAATCCTACCTGCTGCAAGGACGTAAGCCCTTATTAAATCAGAGACATCAAGTAAATCCCTTATCTGTTTCCCGTCTCCGTATATATTCAGCTTTTTACCCAGGATGCTTTTAATGATAAAATGGGCCACCCATCCCTGGTCCTCGTTGCCGTACTGGTGCTTGCCGTAAATGCACGACTGGCGGAAAACAACCGTTTTCAGTCCGTATATCCTGTAATAGTCCCTAACATACTGGTCTGCAACGCCCTTGGAAACACCGTAGGGAGAATGAAAATCAAGGTTCTCAGTTTCAGGGATGCCTCCTTTTTTCTCCTGCAGGAAATATCTCGTTTTACCTTTTTTCAGCTTAATATGGAGCAGTTCCCCGTAAACCTTGTTGGTGGATGCAAAAATAAAAGAGGCCCCCGGAGCAGCCTTCCTGGCAGCCTCAAGTGCATAAAGGGTACCTTCCGCATTTATCCTGAAATCCTCTACGGGATCCTCCACTGACTTTGTCACCGCTACCTGCGCTGCAAGATGATAAACTTCATCACACCCTTTTACCGTCTCTCTGAGTTTTTTATAATCCCTTACATCTCCCTTCACAAATTTCATATTTTTATGCTTCTTGGAAAGCAGGTATTCAAGATTGTTTTCCACCCCGCTCCTGGAAAGATTGTCATAGATAATGACAAGGTTGTTATCATCTTCAAGAAGCCTGCTTGCCAGGTTGACTCCTATGAAACCCGCACCTCCGGTTACAACTATTTTTCGCTTATTCATTTTTCGCCCTTTTAATATGATAAAGTTCAAGAAAGTAATAGTCCCTTTTCTCCTCTCCTTTTAAAATATCCAGGAAAGAATAATTTTTCAGCAATTTCTCTTCTTTTATTTTAACAGATTTCCTCTTCAAAACGAAATTCTTAAGACTCTCATTCCATTCCCGTTCAGTGAAACCGTAGTTTAAGAGCAGCCACAGTCCCACATGTTCTTCTTTTATTTTTTCCAGCTCCCGGTCAAGATTTTTTACAGATGCGGGATTAATTTCAAGAAGAGGAATATCCCCTTTGTAATACCAGTCCCATGGGCTGTATGGAGGGTAAAACTCTTCAAATCTTCTTTCCCTCGGTTCCGTGAAAATGACCGCATCCCCGCCTTTCCCCTCCCTATTGATGGTCCGGCTTATTTCCCTGTAAGGAATCAGTTTGCTTACATCATGATACTGGGAAGCATCCCTCTTATAATAAAAATAAAGAGGTGGAAGCAGGAAAGAGGCAAGCAGAAAAGCAAATACTTTTTTTGCCCCTGCAGGCGCTTTAAAATTCAATCCGGAAACAACTATCACAAAGAAAAACGGCTGGAGGTGCATGAGGTTCTGGGGTATAGTTGCAGCAACCATAAAGAATAAGGCGGCAGAAATTGCCAGCACAATGACCGAAAATCTTTTTAATAGATTTCCGTCCCTGCTGAAAAACCCCTTAATGAAGAAAGAGGCGAAGATGATACCCCCGGGAATAACAAGAATGAAATTCAGGGGAGACAGTGTTTCTCCGAAAACGAAATAGTAAAATGCATATCCGAGGCGTAAAAATGGATTTGTTACGGAGTGTGCGGCTCCTTTTACAAAGGATATCTGTGAGAAAAGAGGTCCTGCAATATAGGGAAGATATGACAGGATAATGACAGAAACCGGTATCATGAAAAATTTCAGAGGTTTTTTTCCCTTATGTAAAAAGAGCGTCACCATCTGGGCTGCAAAAATAATAATACCGTAGTTATGAAGATAAAGCATAATTACTGTCGCCGGTATCCACATGAAGGAATTTTTCATTTTTCTGGACTCAAGGATGGCAAAAAAGAAGTATGTGGAAAGAAGGGAAAAAAAAGTAAGCATACTGTAGGACTTGACCATCTGTGACCATAAAACTGCGGCAGGAGAAATAGCGCAAAGTACGAGAGCCGGATAAAAATATCTTTTCTCCCCGAATCTTTTTAACAAAAGACAGAAGAGCAGAACCGCTCCAGCTCCAAGGATTGCAGGCAAAAAACGCAAACCGGCTTCGCTTTCAGTGAATTTGAGCAGAAAATGAAAAATAGCATAAAAAAACGGTGGGTGGGCGTCATTTACCATGACCCATTTTTTCATGTCTGTAAGACTGAGTTTTCCAAGAGATATGGCAAGAAACTCGTCGCACCAGAAAGAACGCCTTCCAAGAAACAAAAACCTCAGGAATATTCCCGTTGATAATACAGATGCCGTTAAAAGCAGATTTGTTTTTTTCTTATCCATCATTTTTCATGTTTTTTCTGAGAACCAAAAACATGCTCTTTTCAAAACGGCAAAATTTTAAGATGCCTGATACCGTGACTTTCAAGCTCCTCAATAAAGGAAATGAAAATTCTCTTAAATCCCGACATGAGGCAATGGTAAAATTTTCTCTTTCAGCAATCTCCATAAACGTCTGTTTTGCTGGATGGAAAATCTGGGCCGGTATATGGAGCAATGCCCTGCTTTAACCTGTAAATGAAAGAAGATTTGCCAACAGGAAAAGGGAAACGGAGTAATGTGGGGTTTTTATCACCAGATAACCCCCCGGTTTCAATAACTTGTACGAATATCTGATATAAGAAACGGGGTCCTTCAAATGGGCGATAACATCCATCATTGTAATAACATCAAAAGAATTTTCCTCAATGCATGTTTCCGGCAGGGGCCTGTCATAAACTGCATATCCCCTGCCCCTGCAATGGGTAATCGCAAAAGGAGAAATATCCTGTCCGTAAACATCCCAGCCTTTTTCCCTGGCCGCCTCCATAAATATGCCGGCGCCGCAGCCGACATCAAGTAGTTTTCCTTTTCTGCCTGCATACCTCTGAACCATGGAAAACAGCTTTCCGTTATAAGCCTTCCTTTCGGAATAATATTTGATGTACCATTTGTTAAAATACTCTCCGTTGTAGATAGCAGATGGATTTTCAGGCAAGGGATGGAGAAAAGCGACCCTGCATTTTTTACACATGTACGCCCTGTAAGCTTTCTCTTTCCATATCAAAAAAATTCCGCTTTTGCAAACAGGACAATTTTCCATATTTAAAACCTGTATTTAAACAGCGTCCGTATCGCAGTCAGGCCGTCTTTCCACCGTATCTTTTTACCTTCCTTTATATTCCTCGGCCTGTAACTTATAGGAACTTCATGAATCCTGAAGCCCTTTTTCAGAACCTTGGCAGTCACTTCGGGACAGAATTCAAAACCCATGCATTCAAGATTCACTGATTTTATTACATCCGCTCTGAACATTTTGTAACAGGTCGGTTCATCCGTAATCGCGGCACTGAAGAGTATATTGGTAAGAACTGAAAGGAACCTGCCTCCGAAGTAAAAGGCAAAAGAAGATTTTTTCCCCTTGCCCAGGACTCTCGAACCGTAAACTACCTGCGCATCTTTATCCTTCATAACCTGCAGCATCCTGAGCCAGTCCATGGGGTCGTATTCCAAATCCCCGTCCTGAATAACAACCACATCGCCCGTAACGTGCTGCAAACCTTCTCTTATCGCAGCGCCTTTCCCCTCGTTCCTATCCTTCAGGATAACTTTGACATCTCCCGGTTCTTTTTTCACATTCTCCACCCCGGTGAGAAGGTGAGGATGGAGTGGAATAAATTCTCTTAGTATTTCCCTTGTCCCGTCGGTACTTCCGTCGTCAACGACAATAATTTCTTTCTCCACGGGTACATCCTGCACGCGCCGGATAATTTCAACAACCGTATTCCTTTCATTGAATACTGGTATTATAACCGAAAGTTTCATCTTCCCCCCTGCAAGCCCCCGCAGCTTGCAAGTCATTGAGCGTTAAGCATTTGCAAGCTGCGGGGGCTTGCAACAACTTGGTCGTACTATTCTATCAGTAAGTTTTTAATCCTGGCTAACTCTCTTTGAAAATCAATATCATTCTCGACAAAATCTTTATAAGAATCCTCTTTAATCTCCACAATCTCATCCCACTTGCAAATTCTATCTGATACTGGAATTCGTCCACAATATTCATTATATGATGAAAATTCCCATAATTCCGGTTTTTCAACCAGATATGCAGTTACAGGATTTAAATGTATATATCTCGTCAGATGTAAAAGCTGTTCGTCTTTTTTCACCCTGACATATTTGAATCTGCTTTCCCATAGAGGACCCATTCTTTGTGTGATATTATTGAAATAATGCGTATAGCTATTTAAAACATTTTTCATGAAGATTGAAATGCCCTGTTCGCCATATTGCATCAATATTAAGTGTATATGTGTCGGCATGATACAATATCCCAATAAATCTACTAATTTCTGACCATCCGTTTCGCTCATTGGTTGATTATGCTTATTGCTTTTCTCTTTCCTCAGATAATGAGAAAAGCTAACCTTTCTTGCAACTTTGTAATATTCAAGTATTTGCTTAAATCTTAGATAATTTTCTTTTCTGCTAAAAATTGTATATTTGGCAGTGCTTCTGCT
>Ga0116144_10006215_pt1 | contig 10512 bp, 9 predicted proteins | sample AD_UKC035_MetaG_FD_89746 | JGI IMG/M metagenome (GOLD analysis project Ga0116144, IMG submission 89746) | Active sludge microbial communities of municipal wastewater-treating anaerobic digesters from USA - AD_UKC035_MetaG | ecosystem: Engineered > Bioreactor > Anaerobic > Digestate | place: USA... | reverse complement strand
GAGAGTTCGCATCTTTTGTCGGCGCCAGGAACGCCATCGGCGTAAATTCCGGAACGGATGCCCTTTTCCTGAGTATGAAAGCCTTGGGAATCGGCGCCGGAGATGAAGTTATAACCTGCGCCGAGACCTTCATCGCCACGGCGGCGGCTATCGCCGCGGCCGGCGCCCGGCCGGTGTTCGTGGACGTCAACGATGAATTCACCGTTGATGCAGCATTGATCGAAAGGGCGATAACGACACGAACCAAGGCGATCATGCCGGTGTGGTTCACCGGTAACGCTCCGGATATGGACGCGATCATGGCCATTGCGGTCCGTCACGGCCTCGTGTTGGTGGAGGATTCATGTACGGCCATCAATGCCTCCTTCCGGGGAAGGCATGCCGGTACGTTCGGAGCTGCCGGGGCCTTCAGTTTTCATCCCCTAAAGAATCTTAATGTATGGTCTGATGGCGGGATGATCGTGACGGATGACGACCTGTTGACCGATAAATTGCGGATGTTGAGAAACTACGGTTTGAAGTCCCGTGACGAAGTGGAAATTTTCGGGTACAACAGCCGCCTGGATACCCTGCAGGCAGTGGTTGCTTTGCGTCTTCTTGCAGATGTCAAGGCCTATACGGACAGACGCATTGCCATTGCGAAGACATATGACCAAGCCTTTGCAAATATCGACCAGATAGAGGTTCCCCCGCGGCATGGGTACATACGCCATGTCTTTCATCTATACATGATCAGAACGGAGAACCGGGATGCGTTGCTTAGATACTGCCAGGAACGTGGCGTGGAAGCGAAGATACATTACCCCCTTCCCCTGCCTTATCAGAACTGCTGTAAGGATTTGGGATACAAGCATGGTGATTTCCCGCAGACCGAACGGGACTGCCGGACGATTATAACCTTGCCGGCTCATCCCTATTTAACGAATGAAGAGGTGGATTATACAATCGAAACCGTGAGTTCGTTTTACAGGAGTGAGAGGGAGTGATTGAGACGAGAAGGGGGAACGCAGGAGTGAAAATCCCTTATGTGGATATCGGCGCCCAGAACAGGGCGTTGAAGAAAGAACTGTTGTCTGCCATGGAGACGGTTCTCGATCATGGCAATTTCATACTGGGACAAGAACTTGAGACCTTCGAAAAACAGTTTGCCGAGTATTGTGGGGTTGCTTATGCCGTGGGGGTCAACTCCGGTACAGATGCCTTGTTCCTTAGCCTAAAAGCCCTGGGTGTGGGACCAGGTGACGAAGTGATTACGGCGCCGAATTCATTTATCGCTACGGCATCCGTCATTGTTGCCGCTGGGGCCCGACCGGTATTCGTCGATGTAAGAAACGATTATAACATAGATCCCAATCGCATCGAGATGGCGATTACTCCTAAAACTAAGGCGATCATCCCCGTGCACCTGACCGGACGCCCGGCGGACATGGATCCTATTATGGATATCGCCGTCAACGGGGACATTTTTGTAATCGAGGACGCTGCCCAGGCAGCGGGGGCGCTTTACCAGGATAGGCGGACCGGCGCCCTAGGCAACATCGGCTGTTTCAGCTTGCATCCCCTGAAAACCTTGAACGCATGTGGCGATGGCGGAATCATTACGACCAACGATCCGGAAATGTCTGAAAAGATCAAACGGCTGCGAAATTTCGGGTTGATAAATCGCGATGAAACGACCATGTGGGGGTATAATTCGCGTCTGGATTCCCTGCAGTGCGCGACGCTCCTGGTAAAATTGCCGTTTCTGGATGCTTGGAATGCCAGAAGAAGGGCTAACGCCGAGGTGTACAGATCGATGCTGGCGGAGGTTGTGGCAGTACCCCAGGAACTGCCGTATGAATATTCCGTATATCACACCTTTGTTGTTCAGACTGAAAAGAGGGATGCATTGCAGGGCTATCTCGAAAGTAAAGGAATAGGAACCAGGGTTCACTATCCTCTTCCAATCCATCTGCAACCGGCGGCCCAGCACTTTGGTTATCATAAAGGGGATTTCCCTGAATGCGAGTCTCAGGCGGAAAGGATTTTGAGCCTTCCGGTTCATCAAGGGCTTTCGGAGTCTCAGATTGGTTATGTGGCGGAAACGATAAAAAAATATTTCAAGGGATGAGGGGTGTCTATGAATCGGCAAATGATGGGCTTTTTAACCATGGGGAAACTGGCGGAGAAGGCCGATGAGATAAGAAGGGATGTCGTTGCCGTGGCGGTCCGGAACGGCGCCGGGCACATCGCCCCTTCCCTGTCCTGCGTCGATATACTGGCGCTGCTATATTACCGCATCATGAATAGATCAATCGATCCGCAATGGGAAGAACGGGATCGGCTTGTTTTTTCCAAGGCTCATGGTTGCTATGCCCTGTATGCAATCCTTGCCGACATCGGTTATGTAGAAAGATCTTCCTGGGATAATTTCTACCAGGGCAGCTTCCTCACCGGATGCGTGGAAAGAAGTGTTGCTCATGGCCTGGAAGCGGGAGGCGGATCTCTCGGTCACGGGTTACCCCAGGCGGTGGGCATCGCCTATGGGGCAAAGCTTCAAGGTCGGCAATGGCGGGTTTATTGCGTACTAGGTGATGGAGAACTCCAGGAAGGATCGAACTGGGAAGCCCTGCAATTCGCCGTCAAACAAGAATTGGTGCATCTTACTGTCCTGGTGGATGCCAACCGTCTTCAGGCCATGGATTTTTTGGAGAACATCCTTACGGTTAAAGGACGGAAGAACGACATAGAAAGAAAAATGAGGGCATTTGGATGTGAAGTCAGGAGCTGTAACGGCCATTCCCTCGAAGCGATGAACAGGATTCTGAGGAGTTGGCTGACAAGAGGGGAGACGCTGCATGCACCGCAGGTGCTGGTTGCCAGGACAATCAAGGGTTATGGGTTGAAATGTATGGAGAATGTTCCAAAATTCCATTTTCGTCTGCCAACGGAGGACGAAATGAAGGAAGGCAGTCGCTATGAAAAATGCCAAACTATATAACTACCGCAGTACGGTGATCGAAACAATGATGCCTTTTGCCAGAAAGGACAAGCGAATACATCTCCTGGTGTGTGATATGGGCTTTGGTGTGACGGATGTTTTTCGGGATGAATTCCCCGACCGTATTCTCAATGTCGGCATGATGGAACAGGCGACGGTAGGTATCGCCGCCGGCATGGCCATGACCGGTTTACGACCTGTCGTGTATTCCATAGTCAATTTCATGGCCTTTCGGGCGCTTGAACAGATTCGCAACGACGTGGTTCTCCAGGACCTGAATGTCAAGTTCATCGCTACTGGGGTAAACAATTATTTCTCTTTTTTGGGCAAGTCCCACTGTTGCGGCGAGGATGACATGAAAATTATGGAGTTGATAGGCATGAAGGTATTCGACCCCTACACGGATACCGCCGGGGATTTCGAAAAACTGGTTTCCGACTGGATTAACAATGATAAGCCTGGTTATCTTAGGGTATAATTGTGCAAAGAGAAGATTATAATAATAGATTGATTTTGGATGGTCATAAGCTAATGTGGCACGAGGACCGTGTCGAGGCTTGGCTTGCTGGCGAACGGATAGCCCCAATTACGATTGATTGTGCTTTGACCCGCCGCTGTACCTATCGTTGCGTATATTGTTACGGTCAGCTACAGGCCAACGATGAGATGAAAATGACCCGCGATGTAATATTCAGATTCCTCGATGACGCAGCGGAAATTGGTGTCAAGGCCATCAGCTTTGTCAGTGATGTGAAAGTACATGCAGCCCGCACCTTTACGAAGCAATAAAGCGAGGGAAAACAAATGGCTTAGACATGGCTTTGGGTACCAACGGTTATTTACTTGCAATGGATCGATTGGTGGAGATACTTCCTTACCTTACTTATATCCGTTACAATATATCGGCAGCCAATGCCGCCAGATATGGTCAAATCCACGGCTGTAGCGAGAAGTGTTTTGAAAGGGTTATCGAAACAATTAGAGAGAGCGTTAGAATAAAGCGAACGGAGCGTCTAACGGTTACTATCGGGCTTCAGATGGTACTAATGCCAGAGTTTGCGGACCAGATACTTCCCCTTGCGTTTTTAGGAAAGTCTCTTGGAGTGGATTACTTTGTTATCAAGCATTGCAGCGATGACGAAAACGGAACTCTTGGTATTGACTATAAAAAATATGAAGACATGATCGATATTCTCCGGGAAGCAGAAGCGCACTCTACGAATGAATACCTTGTGAAGGCAAAATGGTCGAAGATCCTGAGTGGTGGCAAACGCCGTTATACCCGCTGTTATGGTCCACCTTTCATTACGCAGTTTTCCGGGTCGGGCCTAGTTGCTCCTTGTGGGATGCTTTTCAACAGCAGGTACAAGGATTTTCATATAGGAAACATTGCAGAAACGTCCTTCAAAGAAATTTGGAAAGGGGACCGATACTGGGATGTTATGGCTAAGATCGCTTCTGATCGTTTTAATCCTCAAAATCACTGTGGAACTTTATGCTTACAGCATAAAGTGAATGAGTTCTTGTGGGACCTGCTACAAGATCAAACGAAACTTTCAGATACAAGAAACTTAGTTCGCCCGCAGCACATTAACTTTATATGATGGAATGCTACGTATGCAATTACCCCGCGAGTGCTTATCATCAATTCGTTGGTAAAGGATATAGTATTATTAAATGTTCCAAGTGTGGTTTAGAATATACAAATCCGATACCTGATTCGGATATTATCCTTTCATTTTATCAAAACTACAAAGATGTTCGTGCGGATGAAAATATATTAAGGCTAAATGCTACAAAAAATTTGAAAACACTCTCGAAATATGGTTGGACACCAGAATCTGCAACTCTAGATTTTGGGACAGGTAGGGGGATTTTTTTGGAAGCCGCAGGCGAAAACTGCCATGGTGTTGATTGTGGATGTAAATCGAGTAAGCGCATCAAAAATTCATTAGATGAATTAGAGCATATTAAATATGAATTCATAACATTATGGGGCGTACTAGAACATCTTACAGATCCAAAATCAATCATTAGTAGGCTTGATAGTATATTGATACCTGGAGGGATTATTGCGCTAACCACAGTGGATGCAGAAGGAATGATTCCATATTATTATAAACCGCCAGAGCATCTCACTTACTGGACGCGGTCGGCTTTCGACATCCTTGCTAAGGAAAACAAATTAGAAATAGTAGAATATCATACATATTACATGTATCAAAAGGGCTCAATCTATCTGCAGAGACTACTGAGCCGAACTCCTGTGGAATATGTTGGCCACATAGTGAATAATCTGCCGGACGTAATTTATGTGCCTACAAACGAGGTATTTGTCGTCTTAAAGAAATAGGACTCATCCGACTAACCAACATTCCCGGAGCGGGCACAACGAAAAATGAAAATATCCAGCTATTTATGTGTATTTTCATGTCAATTAAACTTGTTTAATGGAAATAACTGAAAAACAACCGTGACTATCTCTATCATCGGAAAAGAAAATTGGTAGCGGTGAGAGACGCTAATCGAGAGCTTTGCATAACTGCGAAAATGGTTCGCAAGCGGCGAATCAAATGTTTTTCGCCGTTGCGTGATTGAACTTAACGCTTGGTAATGAATAAGGATTATACGTTATTCATTCAGAGGCGAAAAAGATTTCTGAGCCGCGGCGAAGCCATTTTTCAAAGGTCTCTAATCATGTATTGTTGAATGGTTACCCTATTCAATTTCTCAAATCTACTGTGAAGTATAGAATTTTCGGTTTTTTTACAAATATAATAGTAATTCCTTTCATAATTATTCTCCGCCTGATTCGTCCCTGGCTACTGATTCGTTTTGGTGGGATGATCAGCTCACAAATTGGTCATTTCGCTGCGAATACAGAGATTTACCTTTGTGAAAAGGATGCGGGAGTTAATGTTCCCAAACAAAGATACATTGATATTCTTTTCTTTGCCTATAAGCCCTTATGCAACAGGGAACTTGCAAAAATGTGGAAACGAGTGCTGCCACATGTATGGCCATACTGGATATCTGCACCCATTGTTAAGGGAAACAGGTTAATTCCCCACGGTGAACTGCATGAAATCGGCAATAACACACAAAATGACAGGGATGTTCTTAATCTTTTGGATCGGTTTCCTCCCCATCTGCAATTTACTCCCGAGGAAGAAATCCGTGGCAAGCAGGGCATGCGCGTCATGGGAATAAAGCATGAAGATCCTTTTGTATGCCTTACGGTGCGCGATCGTGCTTATCTGCGCAGTCATCTGCCGGAGGGCAATTGGGATTATCACAACTACCGTGACACCGACATAAAAAATTATGTCCTCGCGTGTGAAGAACTCGCGGACCGGGGATACTTTGTGATCAGAATGGGCGCCAAGGTTCATGACGCTATGATGGCAAGACATCCAAGGGTGATTGACTATGCTACAAATGGTATGCGTAGTGAGTTCATGGATCTGTATCTTGGGGCAAAGTGTGCATTTTGCCTCTCCACGGGAACAGGTTTTGATGCCATTCCGCTAATTTTTCGACGGCCCATAGCCTACGTAAACCTGGTACCGCTGGGATATTTGTTCACCTTCAGAAAACAATTTCTCGGTATCACTAAACATCATGTTTCCATAATCGAAAATAGGGAACTCACGTTAAAAGAAATTTTTGATCGTGGTGTCGGATTTGCACTTTCGGCTGATGAGTATGATTCCAGAGGAATCCGATTGATAGAAAACAGTTCCGAGGAGATCCGCGATTTGGTTGTTGAGATGGACGAGCGCTTGAAAGGGACCTGGCGATCTCAAGAGGGGGATGACTCCCTGCAGAAACGATTTTGGGAGGTCTTCCCCATCAAGGCGGTGGATCCCTTTCGAGGAAGACCTCTTCATGGCGAAATTCGCGGCCGCTTTGGATCTGATTATCTTCGGAATAACCCCGCCTGGCTTGCGAATGACTCTAAATGAATCATCATAATATCTAAGAAATGATATTGGTATATTTCCATGAATGTTCTCATCGTAGTTCCGCGGTTTAAGGAAACAGACGAACTGACGCGCATTTACACCCCCATATTTATACCCGTGGGCTTGGCCTACATATCTGCTGCGCTTAAAGAGGCAGGAATAAAGTCAGCGTTTTTAAACCTGAATCTGTGCCGGGATGATGTAGAAGAAAAGATCAAAAAGGTTTTGTCTCAGGAAGATTATGGCTACGTGCTCACGGGTGGGTTGTCGGTCCATTACAAAGCAGTTAAAAGATGTATTCAGAGTGTCAGAAAGTATGCCCCTCCTGCAAGAGTCGTGTTGGGAGGGGGGATGATATCCAGCCAACCTGAATTGATGTGGAAGCATTTACGTCCCGACTATTTGGTGATTGGCGAGGGAGAGGAAACTATAGTTGATTTAGTGAAATGCTCGGAACAAAATGACGACCTGTCGTTAATTGCCGGAATTGGATATTCTTCTCGAGAAGGGGAACTGGTCCTGACAAGATCAAGATATCCCATCGAAAACATCAATGCCCTTCCCTGGCCGGACTACGAAGGTGTTGGTTTGGATGCCGTATTAAATCAAATGCTTCCCAGTCAATCTAATATATACGATGTTCTGGATCATCCAAGGGCCTATCCGCTTATAGCAAGTCGCTCCTGTCCATACCAGTGTACCTTTTGCTTTCATCCCATCGGTAATAAATACCGTCAACGCTCCATCGCAAATATTATGGAAGAACTTAGACATGCTCATAATCGTTATCGCTTTAACATTATTGATGTGTTTGATGAGCTTTTCTCCCATGATAAACAGAGGGTGTTGGAGTTCTGCAAATCTATCAAGGAGTTATCTATAGAACTCAAGACAGACATAAAATGGAATTGCCAAATGAGGGTAGATACAACTGATGAAGAGTTGATGGAATCTATGAAAGATGCCGGTTTGCATTGTTTGAGCTTGGGGTTGGAGAGCTACAGTCAGACGGTACTGACGAGTATGAGAAAAAGAATAAAACCTAGCCAGATAGACAAGTCAATAAAGATTGCGCGACGATCCGGTATGGCAATAACCGGCAATTTTATCTTTGGAGACCGGGCAGAAACACTTGAAACGGCCAATGAGACTTTGGATTACTGGAAAAAAAATCACGATTTATTTGGAACCTCCATTTCACTTGGATTTATAGAGCCATATCCAGGTACCGCCCTATATAAGCACTGCTTGTCCAAAGGTCTTATAACGGATGAGATTGACTTCGTGGAAAATCACATTTTTGACTACATCAATATGAGCGAAACCATGACGGCGGCGGAATTTGAACAATTGAAGCGGGAGATCCACAAGGCATATCTTGGCTTCGAAAAAAAGGATTCAGCTTGGCCATCCGATATATCGTTCAATAACGGTGAATGGGAAGTGCGAGTGCGGTGTCCGTACTGCGGTAAGGAATCTCTCTATCGCAATTATATCCCCCCTTCAGAAAAAGAGGGACGGCGGCACATTTATTGCCGTCACTGCAAAATCCGTTTCTTCTTGCTGCCCCATTTATCCCGCAGGGAAAAAATGCGAAGGTCGTTGGTTAGGATAGGACACAATGTGCTTGGTGATTCGGGGATTTCGTATCTAAGAAAAATATATAAAACAATTAAGATGTTATGAATGAATATTTAACAGAGACAATTGTGACATGATTGTTAAATAATCCGCGCCGGCCATATTAAATTTTATGAAATCCAATGCAGACATTAATTGGGATTACATTATTCGTCCTCAACGTCGATGGCTTGACCTCAGACTGGGTGAACTGTGGCGGGCGCGCAACCTGATCATGCTCTTTGTCTGGCGCGACTTTGTTACCTATTATAAGCAAACTATTTTAGGTCCCCTTTGGTATCTTATTCAACCGCTCATTACATCTTTGACCTTTACGGTTGTATTTGGAAATTTCGCGAAACTGTCAACGGATGGACTTCCTCAATTTTTATTCTATTTGGCCGGCACTGTCGTTTGGGGTTATTTCTCTGCGTGTCTGACCAAAACGTCCAATGTCTTTACCTCGCATGCAAACATATTTGGGAAGGTATATTTCCCCCGACTCACAGTGCCTATCTCTATCTTGTTGTCGAATCTGATTACGTTGCTTATACAGTTTCTTCTCTTCCTTGCTTTCATGATCTATTTCAGTTCTTCCGGCGCCGATGTCCATCCCAATGCAACCATTCTTCTATTGCCAATACTTCTCATCCTCATGGCAGGGCTCGGTCTCGGCTTTGGCATTATAATATCGGCACTTACCACTCGTTACAGGGACCTGCAGTTCCTTGTGACATTCGGTGCCCAATTGTGGATGTACATTACCCCGGTTGTCTATCCTCTATCCTCGGTTCCGGAAACGTATAGATGGCTTGTGCTGGCCAACCCGATGACTTCCATTGTGGAAACGTTTCGGTTTGCTTTTCTCGGTGCCGGGATCGTGGAGACCACCCACCTGCTGTACAGCTTGGTATGTATGATTGTGGTTATGCTCATCGGAATTCTGATCTTCAACCGGGTCGAGAGAACCTTCATGGATACGGTATAATATGTCTTCTGTTATCGTATTTGATGGGGTTAGCAAGTGTTACAGATTGGGAAGCATCGGCAATCAAACACTGTATCAAGATCTGAATCGCTGGTGGGCTAAGGTTCGGCGCAAACCCGATCCCCTACTAAAGATCATGGATGCAAGGGACGGCAAGGATGGAGATCAATTTATATGGGCATTGCGTAATATCAACCTTGAAATACAGCATGGTGAGGTTGTTGGAGTCATCGGTAGAAATGGCGCCGGGAAAAGCACCCTGCTCAAGATCCTTTCTCAAATAACCGCTCCTACAACCGGAGAAATAAAGATCAAAGGGCGAATCGCGAGTTTATTGGAAGTTGGCACCGGGTTTCATCCGGAATTGACGGGAAGAGAGAATATCTATCTCAACGGTGCCTTACTTGGCATGTCAAAGGAGGAGATTCAACGCAAGTTTGATGAAATAGTCGATTTCTCTGATGTGGAGCAATTTATCGATACGCCGGTTAAACGCTATTCAAGCGGCATGTATGTGCGGCTGGCTTTTGCAGTTGCCGCCCACATTGAACCAGATATCCTATTGGTCGATGAGGTTCTGGCTGTTGGTGATGCTCAATTTCAAAAAAAATGTTTGGGTAAAATCAGCGATGTATCGCAGAAGGAAGGACGTACAGTATTGTTTGTCAGTCATAATATGGGGATGATTACCTCCTTGTGTAAAAAGGCAGTACTCCTCGATAATGGCTGTATTTTGGTGGAAGGTAATGTCACGGATGTCGTGACAAGATATTATAACGCAGGCATAAGTTCTCCATATGCGGTTGATTTTAGAAAGCAGGGGAAAAAAGTGGGGGATCAATACGCAACCCTTCTTGAAGTGCATATAGAGGACATGGAGGGAAATCTCATTGGGGAAGTGGACATTCGGGCGCCCTTCAAACTCAAAATGACCTATGACCTTCATGGCGCACCCGTTG
>Ga0116144_10006214_pt1 | contig 10514 bp, 12 predicted proteins | sample AD_UKC035_MetaG_FD_89746 | JGI IMG/M metagenome (GOLD analysis project Ga0116144, IMG submission 89746) | Active sludge microbial communities of municipal wastewater-treating anaerobic digesters from USA - AD_UKC035_MetaG | ecosystem: Engineered > Bioreactor > Anaerobic > Digestate | place: USA... | reverse complement strand
CTCGGCCTTGATGAACTGCGGGTGGAGCAGTTGGTCGAGGTCGGCCGGTTTCACGCGCAGGAGCGCCTCGTCGCGGTCGATGAGTCCTTCCTTCACCATGTCGACGGCGATCTTGACCGCCGCCGCCGCGGTCCGCTTGCCGTTACGGGTCTGGAGCATATAGAGTTTGCGCCCCTCTATCGTGAACTCGATGTCCTGCATGTCGCGGTAGTGCTTCTCGAGTTTCGTATAGATCGCGACGAGTTGCTTGTAGGTGTCGGGCATATACTCCTCGAGCGAGGGATACTGCGTTTTGCGGACCTTTTCGGGTATGCCGTTCTCGACGGCCCACTTCCGGGAACCTTCGAGCGTGACCTGTTGCGGGGTACGGATACCGGCGACGACATCCTCTCCCTGTGCGTTTATGAGGTATTCGCCGAAGAATTTGTTCTCGCCGGTCGCCGGATTGCGTGTGAAGGCGACACCGGTGGCGCAGTCGGCGCCCATATTGCCGAACACCATCGCCTGCACATTGACCGCGGTCCCCCACTCGTCGGGGATCTCATTCATCTTGCGATACCGGATGGCGCGGTCATTCATCCACGAGCCGAACACCGCGTTGATGGCGCCCCACAGTTGCTCCTCGGGGTCGGTCGGGAAATCCTTTTTGAGTTTCCGCTTTATCATCGCCTTGTAGCGCTTGACCAGTTCCTTGAGATCGGCGGTGGTCAGATCAAGATCCTGTTTAGCCTTGCGCTCTTTCTTGAGTTCGTGCATCACGACCTCGAAGGGGTCCTCCTCGTCCTTGTTCTCCGGCTTGAGACCCATGACGACATCGCCGTACATCTGGATGAAACGGCGGTAGGAATCCCACGCGAACCGCTCGTCGCCCGGTTTACGGATGAGCCCCTTGAGCGTCTCCTCGTTGAGCCCGAGATTGAGGATGGTGTCCATCATGCCGGGCATCGAGGCGCGGGCGCCCGAGCGGACCGACACGAGAAGCGGGTTGCGGGTCGAACCGAACTTCTTCCCCATCACCTTTTCTATCTTCGCCAGATTCTCCGCGACCTGTTTCTTGAGTTCGGGCGGATATTTCCGGTCCATCTTATAGTAGACGGTGCACATATCGGTCGAGATGGTGAAGCCGGCCGGTACCGGTATACCCAAGTTCGACATCTCGGCGAGGTTGGCGCCTTTGCCGCCGAGGGCATTCTTCATCGTGGCGTTCCCCTCGGAACCGTCGGGGCCGAAGAAATAAACATACTGCGTGGTCATCGTGTCCTCCAAAAAAGGTAAGTCAACACACAACGGCGGAATCATATACGCTTCACGGAGAAATTCAATTTAATTCGATGGGGCGCGGGTCAATTCTTCCCGCTTTCCTCGACGAGGTCCATGCGGTACGCGCGGAGCATCGCGATGAGTGCGACCGCCTGCCCGAGCAGGAGCGCCCCGATAATGGCCGGCAGTTCGTTCGCACCGATGTGCCATGGCTCGACGGATGCGCCGACCCATCGCGAGATATCGGCGGCGAACAGCGACGGGATACCATGCCCCAGCAGGAAGCCGATAACGACGCCGGTCACCGTGACGATGAGCGTTTCGAGCATGATGAGCACGGCGATCATTCCGCGGCCGATGCCGAGTATGCGCAAAAGCGCCAACTCCCTCCGCCGCGCATCGAGCGCCATCAGCGTTATGGCAAGTATGAGCGCCGCGGCGATGAGAAGCGTCAGCCCCGCAAAGAAGGTCGCGACGAGCCCCGCCGTGTTGAAGTATTTCTGGAACGACCGGACCGCGCCGGCGGTGTTGACGGCGGTAAGCCCCGGCTTGCTGTACTCCTGCTGCAGGTCGAATACCTGCACCGGATTGCCGGTGCGCGCCAGCACGGCGGTCAGCATACCATCGCTGAGATGATAACGGTCGTGGTCGTGGTCAGATTCAGGGACTGAAGGGACATGATCGTGATGGGCATCGTGATCTTCTTTCTCTTCCCCCTGTCCCTTATGTCCTTCATGTCCCTTGTGTCCCTTTTCCCCATGAATTTCCCACACCGCCTTGTAGGAGGTATAGACCGCCGCATCCTCCGGGCCGCCGGTCGGATCCAGAATTCCCTTGACGATATAGGTGTGATCGGCGTGTTCGTGCGCCTCGTCGGCCGAACCACCCATCCCGTGGGTGCCGGTGAATTCGGTCCCGACATCCATCAGCAGTTGCCGCGCCACCGTCGCGCCGAGCACCGCATCGTGCGGGTCGGCAAGCGCGATGTCGCCGCGGTAGCCGACACCGAGGTCGGCGACAAAGGCGCCGTCGGTCCCGATGATCGGGAACACGCCGACCGAATCGGCGGCGGCGATGGGAAAGACGGCCGTGACGCGCGGGTCCTTCTTGAGCGTTTCGTAGGTCTCGAACGGTATCTTGCCGCGCGGCTTGTCGATGTGGAAGATGGTCGAAAGGATGATCTGCGTCTCGCTCGACCCTTCGGCGGCAACGATGAGCGGATACTTGCGACCCGACTCGAAGGCCTGCTTGGCTATCGCGAACGATACAATGCCGGTGACGGCGACCACGGCGAGCGCGACGGCGACGGCGAGAATGGAAACGGTCGTCGCGAAGAGCCGCCCCCGGAGAGATGCGAATATCAGCGTCAAAAGAGCATGCATCTTACGCATGGCCCGCCTCCCCGCCAAGGGCGATGGTGAGATCGGGCTTCACCGCGCCGAAACGGCCATCGTGCGAAGCGATAAAAATGGTGGAGCGCCCCCGCAAGGCAAGTATCGCGTCGGCCACGATACGCGCCGAAGCGTCATCGAGGTTGGCGGTCGGCTCGTCGGCGATGATGAGACGCGGCGAGGCGAGGAGTGCCCGTGCCACGGCGACCCGCTGGCGTTGACCGACCGAAAGTTGATGCGGATATTTGCGCAGATGATCGCCGATACCGAGCGTCGCCAGCGACGCTTCGGCGCGCTTTTCAAGATCGCCTTTCGCACCGCTCCCAATGAGGATGTGGGGCAGAACGGCATTGTCGATAATGGTGAGATCGGAAAGCAGGTTGAATGTCTGGAATATGTAACCGACCTCCTTCGCGCGCCACCGGTCGCGATCGCGTTCGGAGAGTTTCGCGAGTTCGATCCCTCCGGCCGTTATCGTACCGCTGTCGGGCAAAAGAAGTCCCGATATCAGATTGAAAAAGGTTGTCTTACCGGCGCCCGACGGCCCCGTGACCGCCACCAGCGCCCCCGGCGCGATGTCGGCCGAGACGCCGGCGATGACGCGCCGCCGGTTCCCCGACGGGTCGGTGAACGACCGCTCAAGACCCTGCAATACTATCCGCATGACATTCTCCTAGTGGCCGCACCCACCGCCGTGACCGTGACCGCCGCAGGTGCCGCTCATGAGCGAGAGCCGTTTCTGCTTGACCAGTTCGACATTCTCCTTCACCGTCGCAGCGCCGGTCTTGTACACGGCGATACCTGCCGCGTTGAGTTTCGAAAGCGCCCCTGCGCCGATGCCGCCGAGCACGACGATGTCTATCTCGTGGCCCGCCAACGCCTGTAACGGATGGCACATGCCGTGATCATGATGCTGGTCGCTGTTCTGAAGCACCTCGACCGCGAGCGTATCAACATCGACATTCACGAACAGCGGCGCAGAACCGAAGTGGTTGTAGACGATGCTGTCGAGTCCTTTGTTCTCTTCTACGGGAAAGCATACTTTCATGACCGTTCCTCCTCGGTGATAGGTTTGGTATCGTTGCATTCGTGTTCCGTCCCACAGTAACCACAGCGCTCACGGTGGCCGCCGTGCCGGTGTTCCCGCACCCCGCCGCACCGCGGACAGCGACAGAAATCGCCCTCGACATCGACCGCGCCGCCCTCGATCACCAGCGCCGCCCCCTCGACAATGGCCTGCGCCAGTTTGCGGCGCGCCGTCTCGATGAGTCGCGTGAAGGTCGGCCGCGAGATGTTCATCCGTTCGGCCGCCGACGCGTGCTCCAGCCCTTCGTGGTCGGCGAGCCGTATCGCCTCGAACTCATCGAGCGAGAGGGTCACCTTGCGCAGGCTACGGAACGGTATCCCCTGCGGCTTGAAACGGACGAAGGCGGGCGGACGACCCACCCGGCGGCATTTTCTCGGGCGCGGCATCAGTGACCGATGACCTCCCCTATCACAACAACGGTAAGCATGCCGGTCAAAATGAGCGGGATCTCCCAGAGAAGGCTCTTCACTCCGCCGGCGACGCGCCGCCCCGGGACAAGATCGGCGAGCGCGATGTAGAGGAAACTGGCCGCCGCGATCGCCAGGAGATATGGAACGACCGACGACACGAGCGGAAGGAGATAATAGGCGGCGAGGGCGCCCGGCAGCGAGACGGCGCTCGAAAGCAGATTGTAGGCGAGGGCGCGGGGGCGGGAGTAGCCGTTCTCGAGGAGGATGGCGAAATCGCCGACCTCCTGCGGCACCTCATGGGCGATGACGGCGACCGCCGTGGTGATGCCGACCGGGATCGAAGCAAGGAAGGCGGCCCCGATCGCCACCCCGTCCACGAAATTGTGGAACGCGTCGCCTATCAGGATCATCGAGCCGGCGCGGGTATGCACGGGGCATGGATGATCATGCTCGTGACAGTGGCGCCAAAGCGTCACCTTCTCAAGCAGATAGAACCCCATGATGCCGAAGAGCACCGTCGGCAGGACCCGATCACTCGGGAGATGCTCCATGGCGTGCGGGATCATCCCGAAGAATGCGGCACCGAGCAGGGCCCCGATGGCGTAAGGAATGAGCGCACCCGTAAGGTTTGCAAGTTGGCGCTCCTTAAAGAGTAGTACGAGCCCCGCCACACCGACCGAACCAAGCGAGCCCGCAACAGTGAACACGATGATGAGAAACAATGTCATGTGAAGACTCCACTACTCCAAATTCAAGGTCACGGGGGTCATGTTATGCACTTATGCTCATAATGTCAAGCGATCGCTTCAATGGACCCCACAACCGTTGTATCGCCTCCGCCGCCGGACCGCCCGTCTCGACGACGCTTTTACCCAGTATCTGCGCCTCGGTGACGGCGCGATCGTAGGGTATCCGCCCCACGATGAACGCCCCCTTGTCCCGCGCAACGCTCTCTATCCTGACCGCCGCGTCGAGATTGATATCGTACTTGTTGACGCAGACCGCCGCCGGTATCCCGAAATGAGCCGCGAGTTCCAGCACCCGCGCCATGTCGTGTTCCCCCGATACGGTCGGCTCGGTCACCACGAGCACCCAATGCGCGCCGGTAAGCGACGCAATGACCGGACACCCGATGCCGGGCGGTCCGTCGACGATGATGAGTTCGCGGCCCTGTTCTTCGGCTACGCGACGCGCCTCTTTCCGCACGAGCGACACCAGTTTCCCCGAATTCTCAGCGGCGGCGGCCAGCCGCGCATGGACCATCGGGCCGATGCGCGTCTCCGACACCATCCATTCGCCGCAGAAACTATCGGGGGAATCGATAGCATGCGCCGGACAGAACCGGACGCAGACACCACACCCTTCGCAGGCGACCGGATCGACCTTGTAGTCGGTCCGACCGTCGGCCCCCACTCTCTTTTCTATCGCGTCGAACCGGCAGCGTTCGGCGCACTTCCCGCAGCCGGTGCAGTCGGCGGCGCGGATGACCGCCTCGTGACCGCTGATGAATTCATGCCGCTCCTTCACCTCCGGCGCGAGGAGCAGATGGAGATCGGCCGCGTCGACATCGCAGTCGGCGACGACCGGCCTTTCGGCAAGCAGCGCCAGCGCCGCCGCGATGCTCGTCTTCCCCGTCCCCCCCTTGCCGCTTATCACTACCAGTTCCTTCATCGCACCGCCTCCCGCGAACCTTTTTTCTTCGCCGCGAGTTTTTCGACGGCGTGCCACAGTTCGCCGAAAAGCGCCCGGTATTCGGGGAGCGCCTCGACCATCATCCGGCCGCTCGAATAGACCTCGGCGATCCGTCGGTCATCGGAAATGTCGAGCAGGACCGGTATCCGCTCCGCCGCGCAGTAGGCGTGGACGCGACCGTCGCCCACCCCGACGCGGTTGACCACCACCCCGAACGGGACACCGAGCGCCCGCACCGTATCGACGGCGAGCGTCAGATCGTGCAGGCCGAAGGGGGTCGGCTCGGTGACGAGCACCACCGCGTCGGCGCTTCGGACGGTCGTCACGACGGAGCACGAGGTCCCCGGCGGCGCGTCGAGTATCGTCGTCGTCTCCGGCACGATGCGCCGGGTGAGCGCCCGAATGAGCGGCGGCGCGAGCGCCACCCCGACATCGAGCCGCCCCGTAAGGGCCGTGACCTCGCCCGACCGCGCCATTTCAACGACACCGATGCGACGCGGCGTTTCGGTGATGGCGCCGTGCGGGCAGACAAGCATACAACCGCCGCATCCGTGGCAGAGTTCGGGGAATACGAGCGCCTGCGACCCGAACGAGGCGATCGCGTGGTACTGACAGAACCGGCCGCACTCATTACAGCCGTCGCATTTGGCCGTATCGACGACCGGCACCGGAAGGGTGACCTCCTCGGTCCGCTCCGAAGCACCGTGCAGGAACAGGTTCGCGTTCGGTTCTTCGACATCGCAGTCCAACAGATGCACCGGCCGATCGAGCGACCGCGCCAGATTCACCGCGACGGTTGTCTTCCCGGTCCCTCCCTTCCCCGAAGCGACCGCTATGATCATTTTTTTACTACCAGTGGCCGTTCACATCGGCCGACTTCGCCTCGACAAGCGATCCCGCCTTGTAGCGCGCCAGCGCCTCGGCGACCGTCGGGGCGTCGGTGGTGTACATCTTGACATTGCTTGCCCGCAGGGCGCGGAACGCCTTCGGTCCGATGTGTCCCGATATCAGCGCGACCGCGCCGGCCCGGACCACCGCCTCGGCCGCCTGAATGCCGGCCCCCTGCGCCGCCGAGACGCCGCCCGCATTGTCGATGACGGAAAACGCGTTGGTGTCGGTGTCGAAAATGATCAGTTTCTGCGCGCGGCCGAACCGCGGGTCAAGCGGCGCCTGCAGGTCGTTACCGGTCGTCGTACAAGCGATCTTCATTTCTTCTCCTCTGGTGTAATGGGTTGCGGGGTCATATTCGCCCGCATCCAGCGGGTCAGTCCGGTCGCACGGAACCAGTGACGGAACCCGCGACCGCCGCCGCTCATGCCCATCCCCGCACCGCGACCGCCGCCGCGACAGAAAGCCCCGCGGCCGAAGAAACCGCGTCCCGTACCTCTGCCGCTTCCGCACGGCCCGAAGCCGCCGCCCGTCATCGCACCCTGCCCCATGGGGCCCGTTCCATCTCTACCCGGCATAACAACACCTCCTGTGAAAGTTCGTTGGTCACGATTTGCATATTATGCACCTATGTTCATAATGTCAAGCCGTATCTCATCTTTTTTCTTCGCTATTTGCCGAAAGAACTTACAATACACCTGCTTGTTTATTAATAATCTGTGGAGAAAAACTTCTGATTTTCGGGCAAATCAACAGCATCGCATGTCGTCCCGGCCCGCACATCTCGTATCGCACCTACCCCGACCGGACGATACTCATCGATCACCGCACCGCTACGACCTATGAACTGAACGACGCGGCGGGAGCGACGCTCGACCGGCTCGAACGGGGCGAAGCGCCGCTGGCCGATGAAACGGAGTTCGTCGCCGAACTGCGCGAACTCGGCATCTTCGACCCGGCGCCGGGAACGCTTGCGTCACCAGCCCCGAGCGGGACGGGACAACCGGCGACCGACGAGATATTCACCGCACTCAAACGCTACGGCGAACAGCACTGCATCCCGGTCGCCGCCACCTTCTCGGTCACCTACCGCTGTCCGCTCGCCTGCCACCACTGCTTTTTCGATAAAAAACCGGCGACCGCCGAGGGCGAACTGACACTCCCCGAGATAGAACGCATCTTTGACCAACTGCGTGATGCCGGGACGCTGTATCTCACGCTCACCGGCGGCGAGCCCTTCCTGCGCGACGACCTCCTCGACATCGTCGCGGCGGCCCGGGAACGGCGTTTCGCCGTATCGCTACTCACTTCTGGCTATCTCTGCGACGACCGGACGCTCGATGCGCTCGCGGCGCTCTGGCCCGAAAGTGTACAGGTGTCGCTCTACGGCCCGAGCGGCGCAACGCACGACGATTTCACCAAGGTCTCCGGCTCGTTCGACCGCGCCATCGGCACTCTTCGCGGCCTGCGCGACCGTGGCGTCGCCGTCACGGCGGCGGTATCGCTCAACACCGTGACCGCACCGACAGTGCGCGAACTGGCCGCCCTTATGGCGACCGAACGGATACCGCTCTCCTGCAACCTCACGATGCTTCCAGCGCGGAGCGGCACCACCGACCCGACGGCGCTCAACCTGCCCGAAGAAGAATTGGCCACGCTCATCGCCGATCTCGCCATCCCGCACGGTGACCGTCTGGCCGGAAAACTGCCCGACGATCCTCCCTGCGCCGCCGCGAGGTCGATCGTCGCGCTGGACCCCTACGGCACGATACTCCCCTGCCACGAACTCGATATCCCCGCCGGTTCCCTGCGCGAAAAACCCTTCGCCGAACTGTGGCGCACCGAATCGTTCGAGAACCTGCGGCGCATCCGCTTCGGCGATCTCACCGACTGTCCCGACTGTCCCTACCGCGCCGTGTGCGGTCGCTGTCCCGCCCTCGCCCTGCGAACGGGTGGCACGATCACCGACCACGCCGCACTCGACTGCCGGACTGCCCGAGTTTTCAAAAAAGTGTTTGACTTATAAAAGGATGACGTCTATACTGGGTCCGTTGATGTTCATCTACGCGGAGGAACCTCATGGCTAAGAAACCGGTGATCGTGAAGAAAGAAACGGTCAAACCGACCGCGAACACCAACCAGTGCCAGTACTGCACCGGCAAGCAGATCTGCTGAAGGTCACTCGACCAGTTCGACCACATTCACCGCAGGACGCAGTTTCTTGAAGCGCGCGATCTCTTTCTTGCTCACCTTGGTCTCGGCGACGATAAGCGTTTCGATTTTTTCTAGTTTTTCCAATGGCTTGAGTGAAGAGACCGGCGTATTGCGCAGGTCGAGATAGCGGAGATCTTTCATCTCCGAGAACAACTTCGCGTCCTTTATCGGAAGCCCCCAGAGTTTCAGTTTCTGGGCGTTCTTGAATTTCTTCAGGATCGTGACATCGGGGATCAAAGTGTTGCACAGGTCGAGGTAGGTTATCCGCTCGGCATAGCCGTAGAGTGGTGCGACATCGGGCACTTTGGTCGAGCAGAGGACCACCTCGGCGAGCGCCGGATGATCGGCAAGCGGCGCGATATCGGTGACCGGCGCCATGAGGACATCGAGCGCAAAAAGACTTTTCATCGCGGCGACCGGCTTCAGGTCGCTTATCTGCGTCATCTTGGCATCGATGCGGCGCAGTTTCGGCAGGTCTTTCAACGGCGTCAGATCGGTCACGCCGGTACCCCAGATGGTGAGTTCTTCAAGATCCTTCAGCCCCGAAAGCGGCGTCAGATCCTTTATCCCGGCCGAAAAACGGAGATCGAGTTTCCGGAGATTGGGCATCTTGGCGAACGGCGCAAGGGTGTCGAGTTTCGAGAAACCGACGAAGATATTGTCGAGATGGGCGCACTTCTCGATGTCGGCGACCGTGATATTCTTCATCACCGGCATCGTGGCCATATACCACTTCTCGAACTGCTCTCCATGCGCCTTGCCCCAATCCTCCCAGTACTCGTCGCCCCACGGCGGCATGAATTTCCTGCAGTCGACGGGCGGAACAGATTCCTTTGCGGGAGTCGACTCGGTCTGCACAACGGGCGGCTGCTCTTTCGTACAACCGAACAACGCGATCAGAAGGATCGGGAACAGGATAAAACGCATCATGGTATCCTCCTTTTCTTTATAGGAACACGAGCCATTCGGGCTTGAAGACAAGGAACAGGCCCAGCACAAGCATAAGTATCCCGCTGATGAGTTTGAGCACCCGGGCGTGGCGCTCATCGAGGCGGAACTTCTGCATCGAGAACATGAAGAGGGCGACGATAAGGACGAGCGGGATAACGTAATAGATGTTGTAGAGCGCCATGTAACCGTATTTCGCCGCCGTACCGATCTTCTGTATCGACAGGACGCGGGTATATATCGCCGGCAGACCGATGGTGCAGCCGAGTTCGATGAGGTTGACGAAAAAGGCGAGCGCGACGGTCCCGGCGAAGGCAAGGAAGGTGTTCTTCGAGCCGAGGATACGCCGCATCCGGTCGTAGAGTTTCCCTTTGGCCGATTCGGGGATCATAAGACTGACGCCTTTCTTGAAGAAAAAGTAATCCTTGATGTTGATGAGTCCCATGACGAGGAAGTCCCGCCACACGCGAGGTGTGGTGGGCATGCGCCGGCCGGTAGCCAGCAACAGCAGCCAGAACACGATGGCGGAGAAGAACACGCGGAAGAAGACGATGGTCAGGATGGGAAATGCGCGCAGCGACAGCGACTGAAAGAGGAATGTCCCTCCCCACAGCACGGACAGGG
>Ga0116144_10006211_pt1 | contig 10520 bp, 10 predicted proteins | sample AD_UKC035_MetaG_FD_89746 | JGI IMG/M metagenome (GOLD analysis project Ga0116144, IMG submission 89746) | Active sludge microbial communities of municipal wastewater-treating anaerobic digesters from USA - AD_UKC035_MetaG | ecosystem: Engineered > Bioreactor > Anaerobic > Digestate | place: USA... | reverse complement strand
CCCGATCAGTTCAATGATTGCCGTATTCTTTTCATCGGCGGCGATTGTGGCGTTGTTCATGATTTTGGCCGTCTGCAAAAAGGCGCCGTGCATCCCGATTTCGTTGATCATGCGGTAAGTGTGGTTGCGGCAGACGGCATCCATCGAATATTTCGCTTCGCGGACGAAAGCGTCGGTTTGGTCTGTGAAATGGTTGATGGCCTTGCGGAGGTCCTCGATTTCTCCCGTGGGCTCAAGGGGAATACGTATGCGTTCTTCTAATTCACCGTCCGCTAATTTAGAACACAAATTTTTTATGACCTTGAGGTTTGAAGCGGCAATCCCGATCAGGATGTGTCCTGCAATCAAGGCTCCAGCTGTGATGCCTCCGATTGCCAGCATCGCCAAATTTGGTAGCCCAAAAAACTGCAAGACGATATTGGCAGTCGTCGTGGCCAGTGCGATGAAGAGAAAAACTCTAGCCTTTGAGAGTGAGGATAAATTCATCGTACTCGATTCCTTTTGATTCCAAAATTCCGACCAATGTATCGAAGGCTTTCATCATGCCATCCTTGCGGTTGGGCATGCTGTCCTCGATTTCGAGAAGTTGGGCATAAAGCGGGGAAATGATTTTGGTGATGATGTTCTTGTCGGGGACACGGCGGTTCGAGTGGAAGCCTATGATTTTCTCGTTGTTGTCCAGTGACGGAGTTACATGGGCGAAGACCCAGTAATAATCACCGAACTTGTTTTTGTTGACGACATAGCCGAATATCTCCCGACCAGATTGAACGAAATCCCACACGAGCTTGAAGACGCACCGCGGCATAGCTTCGTGGCGGATGATACTGTGTGGTTGGCCCAGCAATTCCCGCTCCGTATAACCCGCCACCTTACAGAAGGTCGAGTTGGTATAGGTGATGATGCCTTTGGTGTCCGTTTTGCTGACAATAATTTCGTCAGGTGAAAAGGTCACTTCTTTGCCCGGTAGTATGAGTTCTGGCATAGATGATCCTGTTATTTCTGTTTGATTATACGCAGCTACAAAGAATCGTGACTCGGCAGTGACCGAGAGATGAGAATGCACTCTATATTCTAAGTATTCTAATTTTTTTTCTGGCTTTTGTTAAGCGAATTCAGCCTTCGGATAATGAGACATAATATCTTTGTCCGCTCTATTTTCTAGTCAGTTGCAGGAAGACATCTTCCAGATCGCGTTCGTTGGTCGATAAATCGGCAATTCCAAATCCTGCTTCCTGAATAGATTTGATAATTTCTCCGGCGTTGGTGTCTTGCGGAGAATAGCGGAAAGACAGGGTTCTCTTCCCATCTTTGCGCGGATTGTATTTCTGTAATGCCCCCGGTATTTCCCATAGGTCGCGATCAAGGCGGAGGATCAGTTCTTTAGCATCAACGCGAGAGAGGAGAGTTTCCTTATCCTCGTCCGCGACAATTTTTCCATGATTGATAATAGCGATTTTATCGCAAAGCTCTTCGGCTTCCGGCAAATAATGGGTGGTTAGCAAAATGGTCAGGCCCTGCTTGTTGAGGATTCTTACGTTGTCCCAGAGTTGCTGGCGGAGTTCCACATCCACTCCGGCGGTCGGTTCATCCAAAACCAGAATGGGTGGGGTGTGGACCATGGCTTTGGCAATCATCAGACGGCGGCGCATTCCTCCCGACAGGGAGCGGGCGTAAGCATCGGCCTTGTCCAAAAGACCCACCAGCTTCAAGAGTTCCTCGGTGCGGCGCTCATGCTTCGGGACGCCGTACATGCCTGCCTGAAGGTCAAGGAGCTTGCGTGGGGAGAAGAACGGATCAAAATTGAGTTCCTGCGGGACGATGCCGATATTGGCGCGTGATTGGCGCGGGTTTTGGTCGATGTCGGCGTCCCAGATTTTCACTGTGCCGGAAGTTTTAAGAACCAGACCTGCGAGAATGTTGATGAGGGTCGATTTGCCTGCGCCGTTCGGTCCCAGAAGGCCGTAGATCGAACCTTGGGGGATGGTCAGGGAAATATTGTCGAGCGCACATTTTTCAGGACTTTTTCCCAGTGCGGCATAGGTTTTTGACAGGCCCGAAATTTCAATCGCGTTCATGACTTGTAACTATAGGTTCCCTCGCTATGAAGCCAAGAGGTTACGCCGTCTCCCGTCAGCCAAGTTTTTGCGGCTGTATCGTTTTTGAGATAGGCATCCCAGAAGGCGAGCGAGAGAATCTTGATGATGGTTTCGTGAATGTCTCGTTTAGGATTGTCTTTCAATTGTCCGCGCGATCCGCTGAAGACCATGTGGTCGCCCCCATCCAGAACCAGAAGATGCTGGTCGGGGCCGCCGGAATGGGTGAAAACCTCAAGACGGTCTTGATATCCGTAATGGACTGTCGGGTTGTCGTCGTCGGTTCCGGTCATCATCATCAACGGGATTTTAATGTTGCCGTAGAAATCTTCCGGTGGATGATTTTTTTTCTGGCGGTGAGGGACGGGGCTATAGACGATGCCTGCGGTGATGCGCGGATCGTGGAGGCAATATTGACGTTTGCCGTGCCCCCGTTTTTGTCCGGCTATCACTTGGGTGGTCATTGCGCCAAAGGAATGGCCCGACATCCCGATGCGCGATAAATCCATGAATGGGGCGATGTCAAGGTTTGACAGTTGATTGAGAGCAAAAGGAACATCTTTAAATCGGTTGAGGCTCGCATGGCGCGGGATATGGGTGGCGCGGATTACGTCCCACGGGTGGCCCGGCTTTCCTTCCCACAGAGTCGAGTCGGTGCCGTGATGCTGGATGTGGATAACAACATAGCCGTGGCTTGCGATAAAGCGTGATATAAATCCTGCGCCGTCCCTGCTGCCTCCTAGTCCGTGAGACCAGATGATAACTGGGTAGGGGCCTTGCGTTTCGTCCATCGGGCGATAGGTTTTGTAGAGGATTTTGCGCCCTGCGCGGCGGTCATCAACCCATTCCCCGCGCGCAATGGCAATCTGCAGCGGCTCACGGTCGGGGGAAATTTCAGGGGTAAAAAGGGGGGGGTGGGCGGGAAAGTCAGTCATAGGGTGGTTGTATCATGTCGTGCTCTTTATGTCTTCCATGATTTTATTTATATAAATCAGTGAGTTATGTGTATTTCCCGTGTAAAAGTAATGATATGATTCTGGAAACTTAAATTTTTCGAAATTAATAGTTGACATATCCTGAAGTTTGACCTATAAATTCTCCAACTCCAGTACAAAACGACAAGCGACGGTGCTTAAGTGCTCTTTGAAGAGCCTAGACGCGCAGGGTGTATTCGAAGAGTGCATAGTACCTTTTAAATTTTTTCGCCGGTCTGAATATCCGGTTTGAATAAAAGAATTTTTACGAGCTTTCTCCCCCCCAGAAGAAAGGCAGGTCCTAGAGCAACCCTCTGGACCTGTTTTCTTTTTTGTCTTCATAATTTGTTTTTCTACTGCGTTACTCGTCGCTTGCGTACCATCCGTACGCGGTGCTCCTCGTGCCTTGTATAAACCTAAATTATTTTGACAGAGTCTTTGAATGTTTATGCCGTGATGAAGCGGCTGATAAGGACCAGATCGGCGTCGATATCATTGGCGGGAATGCGGACGATGTGACCATTGCCTTGGGCCACTTCAATCGCGTTGCCTTTTTTGTCTTTCATTTCGGTCACCGTGGTTTCGCGGTTTTTTCCATCGGGCAGAATGATTTCGATTTTATCGCCGACCGCAAATTTATTCTTCACGTCGATTTCGAGCCAATCTGAATCTCGGCCGATCATTTCGCCGACAAATTGTTGTTTGTGCGATACAGACGCGCCGTTGATATAGTTTTGATGATCTTGCGAGTGGTGGCGTTGATAGAAGCCGTCTGTGTAGCCGCGGTGGGCGAGGTTCTCAAGAATTCCGATCAATTTCGGGTCGAGTGGTTCTCCGGCAACGGCTTGGTCAATGGCTTTACGGTAGCATTGCGAGGTGCGCGCGGCGTAGTAATGCGATTTGGTGCGGCCTTCGATTTTCAGGCAATCGACGCCAATCTCGACCAGTTTGTGCACGTGTTCGATGGCACGCAGGTCTTTCGAATTCATTATGTAGGTCCCCTGTTCGTCTTCATAGACGGGCATGAATTCACCTGGGCGTTGTTGTTCTTCGAGGAAATAGGTTTTGTCAGCCAGCGGGTGGCGTTCCTGATCGCCGCAATCGGAAAAGGCTTCGGGGCGTTGCAGCGCATCTTGCGGCAGGACCAGCCCTTCTTCGGTTTCGCTGGCGTCTAGAGTATTGTATTTCCAGCGGCAGGCGTTGGTGCATGTCCCTTGGTTGGCGTCGCGGTGGTTGAAATAGCCCGAGAGCAAACAGCGACCCGAATAAGCGATGCACAATGCGCCGTGGATAAAGACTTCGAGTTCCATGTCGGGGCATTCCTGACGGATCTCGGCGATTTCTTTTAATGATAGCTCGCGCGAGAGGATGATGCGGGTCAGTCCCAGTTTTTGCCAGAATTTCACAGATGCGTAATTCACAGTGTTCATCTGGACGGACAGGTGAATGTCCATCTCCGGCCATTTGTCGCGGACCATCGAAATGAGGCCCGGATCGGCCATGATGAGGCCATCCGGTTTCATCTCGATCACGGGTTCGATTTCATTTAGAAAGGTGCGGACTTTGCCGTTATGGGGAAAGAGGTTCGCGGCCACGAAGAATTTTTTCCCTTGGGCGTGGGCAAGGTTGATCCCTTCGGCGAGGTTGTCGTCTTTTTTAAAGGAATTGTTGCGGACCCGAAGGCTGTATTTCGGCTGTCCAGCATAGACCGCATCGGCGCCATACGCGAACGCGTATTGCATCATTTTCATCGACCCTGCGGGGGCCAGAAGCTCGGGTTTTTTTAATATCGTCATGCCCGCATATAAAACGGTTTTTGCATGGGAAGTCCAGAAAATTTGGATAAAGGCTTATTTCTTACGGAATTTATCGAGGGAGATAACCTCGCCGGAGCCCTCAGTTTTTTTCGACTTCTTGCCGCCTTTCGGGGGTTCGTCGTCGCCGTCTTCGTCAAGGGCGAGAGCGGCCAAGGCTTCTTCTTCGTGGTCGGAAAACTCACCCAAAGGCTGGAATTGCAGGGCGAAGTTGACGGACGGATCGGCAAAAATCGTGACGGCCGAAATCGGGACAATCAGGCGTTCGGGGATGTTATTGAATGACAGGGTTACGCCGATATTGGTTTCGTCGACTGTCAGGTTTTCAAACTGGTATTGCAGGACAATCGTCATTTCGCCCGGGTAGCGTTCGCGCAGGTAATCGGGGATCTGGACGCCGGGGAAATCGGTCATAAAGGTGATGTAGAAATGGTGGTCTCCCGGAAGACCTTTTTCCTGAACTTCGGAAATCGCCTGACGCACAACACCGCGCAGGGCTGATTCAACCATTTTGTCGTAGCGGAGTGTGGTATCGTCGTTTTTCATGGTCTTTTATGGGGGCACTTCGGACTGGTTGCTCAAGAATCACTTCCCAATAGTCTTAGACGGTTGGGGCTGTTTTGGCAACAGGGATGCGATTTCGGAGGGGAAAAGGATATAAAAAATGGGGCAGTTCTGTTGCTAGGCCGCCCCGCGCCCCACCCTCAGCCTAGGCTTTGGGGATTATGTAGCTGATCGGAGCAATTAAGCCGCGATTTTTTCACCAGCTTCAACGAAAACGTTGTCGTTAGCTGCTACGATAGCTGCGTTATCATTTGCATCTATAAAAATTGGACGGATACGACCGTGCCTCAAACGGATACAGACTTTATCTTTACTACGCGTGTCGATCCTGTTTCGGCCCCATCACAAGAAGATGATTTCTCTCTTCTTATGGTGGAGCCGCCGGGCACTGCCCCCGGGTCCACGACGCCTATTCCACAAAGCGTTTAGCATCATAGTCGGGTTACCCCGACCCTTTTAGTATAGGGTCTTGGGATGCGAAAATCAATGATTTCAGGTATTTTTGGGAGAGGGAGACTCCAAGCCGGTGCCGGTAATGGCGGCGTAGGGGCTGTCCTGAGTTCCTGTCATGCGACGAAGTTTTTCGTAGGGAACGCTGGGGTTGCCCCAGATATCTACCTTGACGTTGCTGATGGAGGCTCCGCCATCTTTGAGGTAGAGAAAATCTTCGTTGTCGAACGCAATATCTACATCGAGCTTGCTGATGTCGAATTTATGGACGCATTTGATGTTGTCCGGCAGTTTACGTTTGGTTTTGATGCATGCCATTTCCAAGGAATCCTCTAATGGGTCCACTCTCCCGTGTGTTGCGATATAAACAGTGTGACCGTTTTCTGCAGCGTCCAATAGAAAGTGGATAAGGGGCATATTGAGGCTTCCATTGCCCAGTGCAATCGTTCCGCCATAATCGGATACGATTGTGTATGTTATTCCGGGTTTTGAGGGCTGAGGACCCGCTGATTTGTCAAAAGCTTGCATTTAAACACCTCTACACGAATTTATTTTGATTATGAAAATATATTGTTTCGCTTCGAAAGGCAAGAATTTTCAGGTGTGGACAAGCGGGTTCTTTTTGTAGCGGATTAGCCTCCGGCATGGTTAGGATTAATGGAAATCAGGAGTTTTTGGATATGAAGCAATATCACGATTTTTTGCGCCATGTGCTGGAAAACGGGGTCAAAAAGGAAGATCGCACGGGAACGGGGACGACATCTGTCTTCGGTTATCAGATGCGGTTCAATCTTGAGAACGGGTTTCCGCTTCTCACCACCAAAAAGGTCCATACGAAATCCATTATTCATGAATTGCTGTGGTTTTTGAAAGGCGAGACGAACATCAAGTACCTCAAGGATAATGGTGTTTCTATCTGGGATGAATGGGCCGATGAAAACGGCGATCTGGGGCCTGTGTACGGGTCGCAGTGGAGGTCGTGGCCTGCGCCTGACGGGCGGAAAATCGACCAGATTTCCAACCTGATCCACGACATCAAAACCAATCCGGATTCGCGGCGTCTGATTGTGTCCGCGTGGAACCCCGCCGAGATCGGCAAAATGGCCTTGCCGCCGTGTCATTGTTTCTTCCAGTTTTATGTGGCTGACGGGCGGTTGTCGTGCCAGCTTTATCAGCGGTCGGCGGATATTTTCCTCGGTGTGCCGTTCAATATTGCCTCTTATTCCCTCTTATTGTTAATGATGGCGCAGGTGTGCGGGCTTAAAGCGGGCGATTTTGTGCACACGTTCGGGGATGCTCACATCTATTCCAACCATATGGAGCAGGTGGAGCTACAGTTGTCGCGTGAGGCGCGGAGATTGCCCGAAATGCACCTCAACCCGCATGTCACCAATCTCTTCGATTTCAAATATGAGGATTTCGAGCTGGTGGGGTATGATCCGCATCCGGCCATCAAGGCGCCGGTCGCGGTTTAAATTCTTTGATATTTGGTCTGCAAAACGTACTTTTCTCCGCTTCCGGTGCTCACGTACCTTGAAGTACGCTGCGCTCCGGCTCTCGAAAAATATGTTTTCGACTCAAATCTCTTCGAATTTTTTAGGCTATCGGCGCTGCACTCTAAAAATCTTGACTATACATAAAAAAACCAGCTATAGGTTTTTTCTATAATCAAATGCGGAGGTTTTATGTTGGAACAGGATCGGGATTTGGGGATGTGCGTGAGTGCTCGGGACCATTTTATTGGTGTTGCAAATGGCGATATTTCGATGGCTATTCGGGAATTGGATGATGCTCTTGATGAGGGGTTCATTCTTATGCATAATCGTGCTTTTTATAAGTTACATAGAGCAAAGAATAAATGGCTCGGAGAAGATGTTTACGCTCAACGGGTAGAGGCAGAGTGGGATGCTTTAGCGCCTGAGGAGAAAAAAGCTATTGAGTCTGGCGCAAAAGGGTACGGAAAATATGGTATGTTTGATAGTGTTTCTCGAATAGAAGTTCCGTTGGCTTTGACTGTTGCAGTGAGACTTCTTTCAAAAGAATTCAATCTCGATGATTATACAAGAGAGAAATTGAGTGATCCTGAAATGGTGAAGCGCATTACACAGAGATTTCCTCTGATTCAGGAAAATGATATCGCAGAGGCTCTTGAGCCTACTTGATAATCTTGCCAAATAAATTTTTTGCTATTTCTTTTCCGTTTCTGTTACGATTCTCTCGTGAGTTGGATTTCGGTCTGATTCGCTTTCAAGTTTGATCCCACCTTTTACCCGCTCGGGGTTTTTATTGGTTCAGGACAGGTTCTTGTTTTTAGACAGATTACGGCGCGGCGGTGTCCCCAGCGGTTGTGAAGGTCTCACCATACTTTCAGGTTTTCCGGTTTCCCGTTCCGCACTCGCGCAACGGGTTTTTTGTGCCCTTTTTCCCCTAACCCCTAGTGAAAGGACTTGAAGTATGTCGAAGACGATCTCCAAAAACGGAAAATCCCGTAAAAATCAGGTTTCCCGCGCCCAAGTTCATAATCACGGGAATGTTGTCCATACGGTGTTTGACGATCTGGACTGGCATCCGCTCGATACTGAAATCGATAGCAATCGCGACAAATCCTATATGCGCAAAATCAAACCGCGGTCCGACGGCCAGCGCGCGCTGATGGAAGCTATTGCAGAGAAAAATTTGACGTTGGCCATGGGGCCTGCCGGTACGGGGAAAACGTACCTTGCGATCTCTGCTGCCGTCGAAGCTCTGGAAGAAGGGCGGATCGAGCGGATCATTCTCTCCCGTCCCGCGATGGAAGCCGGAGAGTCGCTGGGGTATCTGCCGGGCGATATGCATGAAAAAATGGCTCCGTTCCTCCGTCCCTTGTACGATGCCTTGGGCGACCGGTTGGGGGGTAAACGCGTACGGCAGCTGCTTGATGACGGTACGATTGAAATTGCTCCCGTTGGCTTTATGCGCGGACGTACGCTTAACAACGCGTTTATCGTGATCGACGAGGCGCAAAACTGTACGTACGCCCAGTTGAAGATGCTGTTGTCGCGTCTCGGTTGGCATTCGACGATGGTGGTCACGGGCGACCCCGACCAGTCGGACTTGCTCGACGGGATGTCGGGTCTGGCTGAAATCTCCAAGCGTCTCGAAAAACTTCCCAATGTTTCGGTCATTCGTTTGAAATCCGAAGACATTGTTCGTCATCCGCTGGTTGCGGAGATGCTCGAGGTGCTGTAATCTCGCCCGCATGAAATTGCAGGACAGATTAAAGCGGACTTTGTTACTCGCAGTCATCGGCTTTGCCATTGGTGGAGCCGTTGGCGGTTGGTCGTTGCTCCAGAGCACAAACACAGAGAATCAGGATGATGGCGGTGGCCACGAGATTGTCTCCGCCAAAATCGGCGGTACGTTCTCTCTGGTCGATCAGGACGGCGTTGCCCGTACTGAAAAGGATTATGCGGGCAAGTACAAGCTGATCTATTTCGGGTTTACCTATTGCCCAGCGATCTGCCCGACCGAGCTTTCAAAAATGGCCGAGGCTTATCTGTCTTTGCCCTCCGATATACAACAAAATATCCAGCCGATTTTTATTTCGGTCGATCCTGACCGTGATACGCCTGCCGTGATGAAAGGCTATGTCGGATTGTTTATGCCGCAACTGGTGGGATTGACCGGAACGCCTGCGCAGGTCGAGGCCGTTAAAAAGGATTTCAAGGTCTATGCGGTCAAGGTTCCGGAAGGTTCGGGATCTGATGAGTATACGGTCGACCATTCGTCGATGATGTACTACCTCACCCCTGACGGGCAGACGGTGGCGATGTTTAAGACGGGTGACAGTGTCGAAAAAATTGCCGAGCGGATCAAGGGTTCGCTCCAGCTGGAATAATTTATTGACATAATCTTGCATATTTTCTATGGTGGTCGCGCTTTTCAAATAAAAAAGATGCGTGGACTTGTGTAGTGTCTGAAACAATTGAACAAATTGCATTGATCGGTTGCGGTCAGGTGGGCACCTCTATCCTTCTGGCGATGGCCCAGCAGGGAAAAACTGTTCCTGTCACTGTCTATGATACAAATCCGGAAACCGAAGCTTTGTTGCGGCGGAAATTTGTAGAAGAGGGTGTGGAGTCTTCCTTCATCACTTTTCTGTCCTCTATTCAGGAAGCGGTGGACGAGGCCGATCTGACCGTTTTGGCGACACCGATCAGCAAGTTTAAAGACGTGGCGACAGAGGTCGGGCGACATGCCAAAGAAGGCTCAATCATCACCGACACGGGTAGCGCCAAGCAGGTGGCTATCGAGAATATCAAGGCAGGTTTGCGCGAGTGCGCGGCCATTTATGTTCCGGCGCATAACGGAAACGGGTCTCAGGGCGCAGGTCCTTTGTCGGGAAGTGCCGGCAATATTCTGGGTCACAATTCACCGATGTTTCTAATTCATGAAGAGGGTGAAAATTTTGATCTCCCTGAAGGGGCTGCGGAGAAAAGATTGTATGATTTCTGGAATGATCTTGGGGTTAGAACGCAGTTTATCACTGCGGAAAAGCACGACCAGTTTTTTGGTCAATGTTCGCATTTCCAGCATGTGATTGTTTTTGCGCTGATGAATTTGGCTGAGAAAAACCCCGAAGT
>Ga0116144_10006207_pt1 | contig 10523 bp, 8 predicted proteins | sample AD_UKC035_MetaG_FD_89746 | JGI IMG/M metagenome (GOLD analysis project Ga0116144, IMG submission 89746) | Active sludge microbial communities of municipal wastewater-treating anaerobic digesters from USA - AD_UKC035_MetaG | ecosystem: Engineered > Bioreactor > Anaerobic > Digestate | place: USA... | reverse complement strand
ATGTAAAGGGCATCCTCAATTATTATTTCAAGAACACCTATCGTAGTATACAGGTAAAGGGTAATTTCAATATGGCCACCCGCCAGCTTAGTTTGTATGATATACCTGTAGTGTACCACGGCTCAGCTGCAAACTTTGAAGTGGATTGTATCATGAATATGCAGGCTATATTGAAAGTAGCGCAGGCTGAATCAGTACTGGCAGGATCGTTTGTGGCTATGCCCGATTACCGCTATACCTGTGCTGATATCAGGTTTAAGCTAACTTTAAATGCTGATATTAGTAAAAAGGACTCTGTTCTTAAAGCGATAAGTGAGTATAAAGAGAATTACCAGGTTTGGCAACCAACCGCTACAGATACCATAGTAGCAGTGAATGTTATTCCCCGGAAAGTGGTTAATTATGTTATTGAAAAAGAGTATGCCGAAAGACAAAATGAGATTGTGAATGAAATCGAAGTGGAATCGGATTCATTGCGGGTTGATTTTTATGATAATGGAGAAATAGATGGTGATATAATCTCCGTGTTTTTTAATGAAAAACTGATCATGTTCAACCAGAAACTAACGCATAAATCTATTCATATTGATCTGGTGCTGGATACTGCCCGGAATAATAATGAGATATCAATGTTTGCAGAAAGCCTGGGGCTGATACCTCCCAATACAGCCCTGATGCGGGTTCATGATGGGAAAAAGCAACACGATATCAGGCTTACCAGTAATATGCAAAAGAATGCTACAATAAGAATCAAAAGAAAGAAAAACTGAAACTATTAAAATAACTCCGGCTGTTTGTTTTCATCCTTAGATCTCACCCATTCCATCTCTGTTGATTTACTATAGTCAGCCAGTTTTGTACCTACAGTTTTCCAACCAGTCACTTCAGCAATCTTAACTATTTTCAACTTAGCTTTTCTTATTTGTGCACCCCGGCCCTGTTGCATTGCCAATACAGGTTCTTCATCTGTTGTTACAGCTTCTACATAATTTCCATCTCCCTCTTTTATAAACAGGAATTTAGTTTTCAATGTAGTAGTCTCAATTTTGAAACGTTTCACCATGTATTGTTTCTTGTCATTATCCACATATACGGCAGTAATGATTTTTTCAGGATCAAACTTTCCAATATGCAATACCTTTTCAGGATCTATTTTTTGTGTCATTTCCTGGTCTGTTACTTCGTAAGTCCCATCGGTGTATATTACAAGTATTCTGTCTTCCGGTTCAAAACTCCCAAGATAGGTACCCTTTTCCTCAGCACTCAGGCGGCCAAATTTTTCATCAAACCATAGTTTACGTCCACTCAAAGTAGCCTTTCCGGCTTCTTTGAATTTTACAGATTTGATAGGGTACTTGGTTACCTGGTTCCCCATACTGCTGCGGCCTTTTATTGCTAATTCTTCAAAATAAAAGTCAAACTCTTTTATACGGGCAGAAGAACCCGGTGTCAACACTATCTTAACCACTTCGGCTTCTCCATTTGCATTTACACTGAGATAATGTACCTTACTTTTTTCATCTCCCCTTGTAAGATCATATTCCTTATCTCTTGTTACACCGGTAACATTAAACCGTTTAGCATAACTGACCCCTCCTTTACCATCCGAGTAGATCATATTGTAAGTGGTACGTTCATCATTTTTTTGAAAAACAGCTGCATGCAAAATGTCTTTGCCAATAAAGGTTTTCTCAGAAACTTTTACCACTTTCATAATACCCCGTTTTGCAAAAACAATGATATCATCCAGGTCTGAGCATTCAAACAGCAGTTCATCTTTCTTTAATCCTGTGCCGATAAACCCTTCTTCCCTGTTTACATAAAGTTTAGTATTAGCAATAGCGACATTCTTCGCTTCAATTATCTCAAACTGCTTAATTTCCGTTTTCCGCTGTCTTTCTTTACCATATTTCTTTAACAGGTTCTCGTAATATGCAACAGCATAATCAACCAGGTTATTAAGATCATGCTTTACCTGCTTTATTTCTGCTTCGAGGCCTTTTATCTGGTCATTCAGTTCATCAATATCAAGTTTGTAAATACGGCGAACAGGTTTTTCTGTGAGTTTAATAATATCTTCCCTTGTCACAGCCCTTTTCAATTGTTTTTTAAAAGGCACAAATGATTTGTCAATAGCCTCCAGTACTTTGTCCCAGGTTTCATGTTTTTTCTCCAATTCCTTGTATATCTTTTCTTCAAAGAATATCTTCTCCAGGGAAGTATAGTGCCATTTTTCCTGTAGTTCATTCAGTTTTATCTTCAGTTCCTGTTCAAGCAGATCTTTTGTTTTATCAACAGATAACTTTAATAACTCCTGTACACCCAAAAACTGGGGCTTTTGGTCTACGATCACACAGGCATTGGGAGAAATGGAAACTTCACAATCAGTAAACTTATATAACGCATCAATGGTGATATCCGGAGAAATACCCGGGGCCAGATCTACCTGTATCTCCACTTCTGCAGCAGTGTTATCAGTTACTTTTTTGATCTTGATCTTTCCCTGGTCATTTGCTTTTACAATCGACTCCATTAATTGAGTGGTAGTAACACCGTATGGTACACTTTTTATTGCCAGCGTCTTCTTATCTGCTTCTTTAATATGTGCCCTGACTTTTACTTTACCACCTCTTTTCCCCTGGTTATAATCTGCCACATCAATCATCCCGCCTGTCTGAAAATCGGGGTATAATTCAAATCTCTTTCCTCTCAGGTGTTTTATCGCAGCTTCTAATAATTCAAAGAAGTTATGCGGAAGTATCTTTGTGGACAATCCCACGGCAATACCATCAGCACCCTGTGCCAGTAACAAAGGAAATTTCATAGGCAGTGTAACGGGTTCATTCTTTCTCCCATCATAACTTAACTGCCATTCAGTTGTTTTTGCATTGAACGCAACTTCCAAAGCAAATTTGCTCAACCTCGCTTCAATATAACGGGCGGCAGCAGCGTCATCTCCTGTCCTTACATCACCCCAGTTACCTTGTGTTTCAATCAGCAGATCTTTCTGCCCCATATTTACCAGCGCATCCCCAATACTGGCATCACCATGCGGATGATACTGCATTGCCTGACCAATGATATTAGCCACTTTGTTAAAACGGCCATCATCCATTTCTTTCATTGCATGCAGGATACGTCGCTGCACCGGCTTCAATCCATCTTCAATAGCTGGAACTGCTCTTTCTAATATTACGTAAGAGGCATAGTCCAGAAACCAAGTCTTATACTGACCGTGCAAGCCATTATCGTTGGCTCCTACTTCTGATATTTTATTCTTTGCGGCACTCATTTCTTATTTCTTTCCTATTATTCCTAAATGTGTGTATTTAAACCCTTCTGCTGTCTTCAATCCATATCCCAGCGTTCTGTCCATAGATGCATGTCCGAATAGCACTATACCTGTTATTTGTATAATGAAATGCGGCAAAAGGAGTCCTGCGATAAAAAAAATCACTGCTATCCCTTTGTGATGAAACAAATTATAAGTGAATGCGCCGGCCTTATTTCCTGCCAGGTAGGCCAACATACTTATGTCCGGCCCCAGGAACAGGATAAGGTACCACCACCACTCAACCTGAAAAGAATACAACGCATAAGCACTCAGGCCAAACATCGCAGCCTCTTCAAGCCTGATAGTATTCTTCATAAACTAATAATTTGCTTCTTGTTTCGCAAATGCAATTTCACCTTGCTTTCCTTCAGGTTTCCTTACATCAAAATCCTTCCAGGCTTTGCCAGCATCACCGGTTACTTCTATTTTTCCTTCATTGATCAATGACTTCATCCGCCACATAATAAAAACATCACCTGTCTTTATTTTCATCCGGTGCAGGGTATTTGTCAATACCCGGGTTGCTTTTTGCCATTCACCTGTAACATTCTTCAATATTTCAGTATCATAAAAATTTTCTTCCTTACCTGCAATTTTCTTCCCTCCTTCCAGGATTCGTACGGTTGCATTTTCTTCTGCAATTTTTCTCCATTCGTCCGGGTCTATCTCAAACTCACTCAGGGTAACCGGGCGGGCCAGTTTCTTGGCTTTTGTAAACTCCTTCGGTTGTATTTCACTCAGCCATGATGGATAAAATATATGACCCTTCTCATTAATAAATGGCAGGTTATTAAGATAAAGGATCATTACTCTTCCCTGGTATTCCCGGAATTGCGGCATCAGCCAGTAATATCCCATCACATCATGCTGATTCTGCCCCATCCATATCCATAATTCTTCTATGGGATTTTCATCCAACTTTGCTTTGATTTGCTTAACAGTTTCCCTGTCATCAAAACTGCCGACATGACTATCACCATGCGGCGATCCCTGAAGCAAAGTTCTCCACCAATCCAGTCGTGCCTGCCACCCTGCTTCTGTATCAATACCAGCCAAAGGGCCTACCGCAAAATCATCACGGATCTGTATTACGTCACCCGCCAGAGTTTCATCCAACTGGATCACTTGTTGCATCAGTTCAACTTCACTCTCATTAAAAACTATATGTATCATTGTTATTTATTAACTGGTTGAATAATATAATAAACACAGGTTGTAAGGAAATTGCGGAAAAAAGGAATTGCACTGATCAAACCTGCCTGTTTTCTTGGTTTCCAGCCAAATTTCCATTCATAAATAGGATTTAATAAATAATGTCTTTTATGAAAAAGGATGTATCCTTCCTTTTTACAAATTTTTTCAAATCGTTCTATACTGATTCCGGTCTCTCTTACTTCCATCATCTCTTCCACATTTTCTTTCCTGTTTTTTAATATCCATTTATATATTCCTTTGGGCAGCAAATGCAGATAAGGCAGTCTTGAAATTCTTGATCTGCATATCTGCTGGTGTCCGCCAAAAGGCATATACCAGGGTGGAAACCCAAAAAAAACTATACCCCCCGGCTTCAGAAAATTCTTCATCCAGCCGATCAGTTTTGCCTGGTCATGTATATGTTCGATCACATCCTTAAGTAAAATGATATCGAATAACCCTCTAAAATCGTTCACTACGTCAACCTTATAAATATCTTTTACTACAAACCGTATTCTCCCTGATGCAATATCTTCCGGCATGAACTTTTTTGCATCGTCTATTCTCGGCGCATCAAGTTCCACACCCACTCCTTCACATCCTTTATTAATAAATGCTTTTAAAACACCTCCTTCCCCGCATCCTATTTCCAGTATCCTCATCCCCTGCCTTACAGGATACTTCTCCTCTATAAAAGGAATGACGTACTTCCCGGCATTTAAAACCTGTATATCAAAGTATCTTTTTCTGTCAGCATGAAATTCAAACATGGGTCACTTCTTTATACATTTTCCTCTACAATATCCAACTCAACTTTCAGGTTATTAATAATAAATTCTTGTCGGTCTGGTGTGTTCTTACCCATGTAGTATTCCAGTAATTGCTGAATATGTTCTCCCTCTTCCACTCTCATCAGTTGCTTCCGCATGCCGGTTCCGATGAACTGCGCAAATTCATCAGGACTTATTTCTCCTAATCCTTTGAACCGGGTTACCTCAGGCTTAGTACCCAGTTTCTTCATAGCTTCCAGTTTCTCCTGTTCGCTAAAGCAGTAAATCGTTTCCTGCTTATTTCGTACACGAAACAATGGTGTTTCCAGCACATACACTTTCTCATGCTTCACCAGGTCAGGGAAGAACTGCAGGAAGAATGTCATTAACAGCAAACGGATGTGCATCCCATCGACATCAGCATCGGTGGCAATTACCACATTATTGAACCGGAGCCCCTCTAACCCTTCTTCTATATTCAGGGCATGTTGCAGCAAGTTGAACTCCTCGTTTTCATACACAACTTTCTTAGTAAGTCCAAAACAATTCAATGGTTTACCCCGAAGACTGAACACGGCCTGTGTTTCCACATTTCTTGCTTTGGTTATGGAGCCGCTGGCACTATCGCCTTCTGTAATGAAAATGGTTGTTTCGTTTTGCTTTGCCACAAACTCCTCTTTACCTTTCGCAGGAGCATCATCATCCAGGTGATAGCGGCAGTCGCGGAGTTTGCGATTATGCAGGTTAGCTTTTTTGGCCCTTTCATTGGCTAGTTTCTTGATGCCTGCCAGCTCTTTTCGTTCTCTTTCACTTTGCTCGATACGTTTTTTTAATGCATCGGCAACAGATGGGTTTTTATGCAAGTAATTATCCAATTCCTTTGACAGGAAATCACCAACAAACTGCCGCATACTTGGCCCGTCCACATCCACATTTATTGAACCAAGTTTTGTCTTGGTTTGTGATTCAAAGACCGGCTCCACTACTCTTACTGATACCGCAGCTACTATACCAGTTCTTATGTCAGATGCATCGTAATCTTTCTTATAGAAATCCCTGATCGTCTTTACATATGCTTCACGGAAGGCCTGCTGATGAGTACCGCCTTGCGTAGTATGCTGCCCGTTAACAAAGCTGTATATATCTTCTCCGTATTCATTAGTGTGTGAAAGTGCTACTTCAATATCGTTTCCTTTCAGGTGGATGATAGGATAACGGATCTCATCTTCATTTGTCTTACGCTGCAACAGATCAAGCAACCCATTTTTACTCACATAACTTTTACCATTGAAAATGATCTTTAAACCGGCATTTAAAAAGCAATAATTCCATATCTGGTTCTCCAGGAACTCGGGAATGAACTTAAAATTTTTAAACACCGTTTCATCCGGGATAAAGGTGACAAGTGTTCCATTCTCCTCCCCTGTCTTTGCCTCTTTATATTCCTTAATCAGTACCCCCCTTTCAAACTCAGCAGTTTTTTCTTTTCCTTCCCTGATGGCGGTTACTTTGAAAAAATTACTCAGGGCATTTACGGCTTTTGTACCCACTCCATTCAGACCTACAGATTTCTGAAATGCTTTACTGTCATATTTGGCCCCGGTATTTATCTTACTTACCACATCTACCACTTTGCCGAGTGGAATGCCCCGTCCATAGTCGCGGATCGTAACGGTTTTTCCTTCTATGGTCAGTTCCACCGTTTTACCATGGCCCATCGTGTATTCATCAATACAGTTATCCATAACCTCCTTCACCAATACATAAATACCATCATCTGGTGATGATCCATCACCAAGTTTTCCAATATACATACCTGGTCTCAGCCGGATATGCTCTTTCCAATCAAGGGATTTGATACTGTCTTCTGTATAATCAAACAGGTTGGTACTGTCTTTTTCTTTTGCCATGGTCACGGTACGTTCTAAAGTGTAAAAGAATGTTTTTCTTTTGGTTATCGGCTTCAGACCAGCCATATAGCCGGCCATTCGGGCAAATATACCAAAACGAGCCTTGCACCCAAGATTTGGAGTTATTCACAGGTGGGGAAAAATGATGCACAATACTTATGATTTAGTTCTTTTCCAGCTTTGATTCAGCTCAATTCAGATGCAGATATTTATTTCTACATTCATCCCAGAAACACAACTATGAAAAGGTTTTACTATCTGTTAATAGGGTTCATTTTATTTTCATGTGAGCCAACAAAAATTACCCGGGTATGGGCAGACAAAGAGGTAATGCCAAAGAAGTACAAAAAAATACTTGTGTTGGGCTTACTAACAGAAAAGGAAGTGGAATTGTCCGATAAAATTGAGAATTATGTTGCAGACAACCTCCGGGAAATGGGCTATCTTACTTTAGCTTCAAATAAGATATTTACTCCCGGAACGCTCAACAAAAATGATACTGCCGCTGCTATGAGTATGTTGCTGAAAAATGGATTTGATGCAGTATTAACCATTGTCTTGCTGGATAAAAAGAAAGAACCTTATTATGTGCCGGGTAAAATAACTGATAACCCCAGGTCAGGAGATTATAGCCGTTTTGATAAGTACTATAATGCGGTAGCGGAAAGGATATATGCAAAGGGTTATTATGGAGAGGAGACAAAATATATCTGGGAGAATAATTTTTACGATCTGTATAATAAAAAAATGATCTATTCAGCCCGCAGCCGTTCTTTTGATTTTGCATCGATGGAAGTGCTGGCAAAAAATTATGGATTCCTTATGGCAAAAAGCCTGGTAGAAAAAAATATATTGAAAAGTCCGGGCTCAGAGGAAGACTAATTAATTGTAAAGTAATGTATGCCCGCACCTGAGTACAAAACGACCCATCCAAAAAACCGGCAACAATGCGCCAATGGCTGGAGAAAAACCATATAAAAAACCTGTGCTGTAAGGGTTCAAACTGTAAGTTTTTTTCTTATTGCCCGCCAGCTAAGAATTGAAAAGTAAAAAAGAACTATTTTTCAGAAAATAAAACCAGTATGAAAAAGCCTTTCTTCCTGTTCGTATCATTGATTTTTTCCCTCAATCTTTTTGCTCAAAGAACGACAGCAACTGACGGTGACTGGAGCAAGCAATTCATGATTTTAAAAAAAACTGCCGAAGCCGATCTTATGATTAGAGTTGGCGATATAGACAACCTCGGTTTTAGTTTTCCGGAGGATTATAATCCATTTTCCGGCCGCTCTACTTATTCACACTCATTTCCCTGGGATGTAAATAAAACAGACGCAAAAGGTACGGACAAGATCATGGTGCCGTCAAGTTATAAAAATTTTAACGCTGTAAACCAGGACGGATATACCGGAAGTACCAAACGTCCGGCAAATAACCCATCTGCGATTTCCATACCGCTTGCTGAAGTAAAGGCCGTGAAAATTGATTCAGCAGCACTGCAATTCTTTATTGATGATTTCCAGGCGCCATCAATGGGTTCAAAATTTCAGGTAAAAATCAATGGCCTGCGTTTCACAGAAGCAGAAAAGATGATTAACCGTATTGACCAGACAGGCCCTGTAGGCAAACTGATCACCATACGCCTAACACCTGAGTTACTTGCCAAATTGAATGCAGATTCATTAATTATTACCATTGATGACCCAACCAGCAAAATTGGTGATGGATTTGCCCTCGACTTTGTCAAACTTCTTATCAATCCTAAAATGATCTACACAGGCAAAGTACAGGGAAGAATCATTGATGCCACTACCCGTGAACCAATTGCCAATGCAACAGCCGGTATAGAAGGATATGGAATGGCCACGTCAGATGCAGAAGGAAATTTCATACTGGAAAATATTCCTGCCGGATTGAATATCGTAAAAGGAAGCGCCGAGGGATATTCCTCCGATGAAAAACAGATTGATGTGATTTCGGAAGAAACATCGGAACCAGTGGAACTTGAATTGAAACGTTCTGGCAAGGTTAACTTCAACAACAAGACATTGCAGGAAGGAGATAACCTGGTGATGAATAATATACAATTTGAAGTGAATAGCGCTAAGCTACTTCCGGCGGGTAAAACAGAGTTGGATAAACTGGCTGCGTTGATGAAAGATAACCCAGGTATTGAAATTCTTTTATCCGGCCATACCTCCGCTGAAGGCGCCGCCGCCCTCAACAGAGAGCTTTCATTAAAAAGAGTGAGAAGCTGTAAAGATTACCTGGCTGCAAAAGGAATTGATGAAGAAAGAATTACCATTAAAGGGTATGGACCAGATATGCCCATAGCTCCGAACGACACTGAAGCCAACCGGGCAAAGAACAGAAGAGTGGAATTGAAGGTTACCAGGCTTTAGATACCACTTTGTCGCTTTTAAAACAAATTCTGACCATTCATCAAAACATAATACAGGTAATCCGGAAAACATTGTAATTTTTATACTTAAATAGTCAGTTATGAAAAAATTACTGGTGGCTGTTGTGTTGGTAGCTGGTCTTACAGCCGTGGCGTTTGCCAGCTTTAATAACAACAGGAAAAAAGCTGATACTGAAAAAAAAATGGAGAAAAAGGAATGTAAACATAAGTGTATGTTCAGTTAAGCTTTTACAGAATAAATGCCTCCTGCAGTGTGTAACGCAAATAGCAGGAGGCATTTTATTATCTGCCACTTGTAACATTTAGATTGATTATTGAATGAGATAGAAGTAATTTCAGTAAATGAGAAAGATAATTCTGCTACTTTTAATAATCATTCTTTGCCAGCCGGCAATACCCTGCACCACTTTCTTTATTAATAAAAACGGGCAAATGCTTTTTGGCAGAAATTATGACTGGATAACGGGGAACGGAATGATCTGTACCAACCAGAAAGGGCTTTCTAAAGTATCGATGAATACGAATGATGGAGAAACGATCAGTTGGGTATCACAATATGGAAGTATCACCTTCAATCAATATGGTAAAGAGTTTCCAACAGGTGGAATGAACGAGAAGGGGCTGGTAGTAGAATTAATGTGGTTGGATGATACGCAGTATCCGGCACCCGACAGCAGACCGGCCATCGAGGTACTTCAATGGATACAATACCAGCTTGATAATTGCAGCACCATAGATGAACTGATTGCAACGGATAAAAGACTTCGTATTGCTTCAAAAGGGACCGCTCCCCTGCACTACCTGGTGGCGGATGCGAAAGGTAATGTGGCCACTATTGAATTTTTAAAAGGAAAAATGGTTGTACACAAAGGAAACGACCTTCCTTTCCCGGTACT
>Ga0116144_10006202_pt1 | contig 10532 bp, 7 predicted proteins | sample AD_UKC035_MetaG_FD_89746 | JGI IMG/M metagenome (GOLD analysis project Ga0116144, IMG submission 89746) | Active sludge microbial communities of municipal wastewater-treating anaerobic digesters from USA - AD_UKC035_MetaG | ecosystem: Engineered > Bioreactor > Anaerobic > Digestate | place: USA... | reverse complement strand
GCTTCTGAGGTGGTGGACAATTTGGGAGCCATGGCACCCAATGTTCCAACCAATGAGCGCCAAGCTCGACCTCTCACAGCACTTTGAGCGCAATGCCGAGCCAAATCCGTAAAATTTACGGATTTCAAATCCTACTTCCCCGCGCGCGTGGGTGATCTTCCAAATTTGCCGCCTCTGAGGTCATGGAGAATTTGGGTACAATTGGCACCAAAACCGAACTACCAATTACCGAATCACAAGCCCGACCACTCGCCGCAGAAAGCACTTCTTGCGAGAGAAAGCCCTTGACTCACATCCTTAAGGGGTGAGATAATAAAAGCGTTTAAACATGTATCGGAGTGCTCGCCGTGACTGAGCTATTTTTATGCCCAAAATCAAATACGAACTTTTTGCCCAGAGAATCCGGGAGCCGTGAGGCCTTGGGAGCGTATACATGCGCTAGACAATTCTCTGGGCTCTTCTATTGGAGGGTCAAGCCATGATACTGTCGTACTGCGATATCTTCAGCGAATCGGCCAAAAAGCGAATTATGGTCGAAGCCGAGTTGACAACCGAGCACCCCGCCAGCAGCTATGGCCTGGCGGTTATCGTATTGTCGGACGGTGGCGCTCTTGATTTGGTCTCGTGGGTTGCTATGAATTACCGGGTTGAGAAAGCCACAGATCAGGAGCGGGCCGGGCTCGCAAAGCTGGGGTTGATTGAATGACGAACCAGACCCCGCGGCTGCTAGGTGGCCATGGGGATACTCAGGAGCGGGAAGAATTGGCGTTTTCCCCGCTTTTTCTTTGCTGTAGGTTGGAAATAGGGTTGGAAAACGGTTTTTCCAGATAAAAACAAGGCCTCAAGAATATCTCTTAAGGCCTTGTTTCTATTATGGTAGCGGGGTCTGGATTTGAACCAGAGACCTTTGGGTTATGAGCCCAACGAGCTACCAGGCTGCTCCACCCCGCACCTGATCGATCAACTATAATGTACAGCGCTTTTTTTGTCAATCAATTATTTCCAGCGCGTCTTGAGATAAGCCACTAAAAATATATTGTTAATTACTGAGCTGGCTTTTTTCCGTGAATAAAGAGGTCCATCAGCTGATGGCCGGACGCAAGATAGAGATCGGAGCTGTCGGCTTCCTGCTCATTATAAACCGCAAAGCCGCCGCCGTTCATGCCCGGTATCGAAGGGTAGATGATAAACGGGATCGGATCCGAGGCATGGGTCATGGTGCAGATCGGAGTAGCATGGTCGGGAAGCACCATGATGCGCAGGTCGGCAATCGCAGCTGCATTAGCCAGCACGGTTCCCACCACCTTCTCGTCAAAGTCTTCGATGGCTTGGATCTTATCACGGATGCTCCCGTTATGACTTGCTTCATCCGGCGCCTCGACATGAACGTAGACGAAATCTTTTTCTTTGAGTGCCTGTAGGGCGTATTCGGCTTTGCCGACATAGTTGGTGTCGAGAAAGCCGGTAACTCCAGGCACATCGATCGCATCAAGGCCGGCGGCAATGCCGATACCCTTGATCAGGTCAACGGCTGAAATCACCGCTCCGCTGCAGCCATACTTCTGCCGGAAGGATGGGATCGTAAGCGACTTGCCTTGCCCCCAGAGCCAGATGGACGTGGCCGGCTTTTTCCCGGCAGCTTTCCGCTGCTGATTGACCGGGTGGTTGCCAAGAACGCTGCGGGAACGCTGCATCAGGTCGAGAAGAATGTCAGCTCCATCCCCTTTCGGCAAATGCGGACCGATGGCCTGTCCGCTGATATCATGCGGTGGCGTTGTGGCCATGCCGACCATACCTGATTTCCAGATCATGACATGGCGGTAGCTGACTCCGGGAAAGAACGCAATGCGTTCATTGGAGAGTGCTTCGTGGATCGCGGCAATCAGGAGATGAGAGTCGTTATTGGCGATATGGCCAGCGCTGAAGTCATCCATGATGATCGCATTGCCTTCCTGACGCAGGGTAACGAGGTTACAGCGAAAGGCCGCATCCTCGGGTGCGAGTTTCAGGCGGAGGCTTGCTGCTTCCAGCGGAGCGCGGCCGGTGAAATATTTCTGAGGATCATATCCCATGACCGCAAGATTGGCGACATCACTGCCGGGTGCTAGTCCAGAGGGGATGGTGGCTGCGCGGCCAAGATGACCATTCTTCACCAGGAAGTCCATATGAGGGGTGCGGGCAGCCATAAGCGGAGTCTTCCCCCCCAGCTCTTCCAAGGGGTAGTCGGCCATACCGTCACCCAGAAGCACAAGATACTTCATTGCAGTACTCGAAGCGAAAGGTTAACAGTCGAGAACATCGAAGGTGTCTTCGATACGAATCAACATGGTCCGATCAAGCGTTACCGGGAGCTCGTCGATTTTCTTCATCGCAGCATTCACGTTTTGCTCCAGGGCCTCGTGGATCAGCATGAAAATAGGCACCGCACCTTCACTGCTCCGGCCGCGCTGAATGACCGACGAGATGCTGATGTCGTAATCACCCAGAATTCCGGCGATCTGAGACAGCACTCCCGGCCGGTCGGTGGCGGAAAAGCGAAGATAATACCGGGATCGGATCTGATTTTCCTTTTTTATCGTTACCGGACGCGGCCGCCGGGAGCCAAAGGGAATGATAGGCTTCTCCGGATTTGTGTGCAGCGCTCGCGCAATGCGGATGATGTCGCTCACCACCGCACTGCCGGTCGGCATTTTGCCTGCTCCGCGACCATAAAACAGCGTCGATCCGACCGCATCACCAGTGACGAAAACGGCATTGTACACACCTTGGACATTGGAAATAAGGCTTGCCGCCGGCACGAGTGTAGGGGTGACGCGAACTTCGATTTCACCTCGATCATCCTTAGAGATGGCAAGGAGTTTGATGCGGTATCCGAGTTCCTTGGCGAAGCTGATATCCTGAGGGGTGATGCGGGCAATACCCTCAGTGTAGATCTCCTCAGGATGGAACTGCCGTCCATAAACCAGAGAAAGGAGAATGGAGAGCTTGTGTGTGGTGTCATAACCGCTTACATCCAACGTTGGATCAGCTTCGGCATAGCCGAGTCTTTGGGCCTCGGCCAGGGCTTCGGAGAAGTCCTTGACCCCGTCCGACATGCACGAAAGAATAAAGTTCGAGGTGCCATTGAGGATACCGAAAATCATGGTTATGCGATTCGCGGAAAGCCCATCGCGGATAGCCTGAATGATGGGAATGCCGCCTCCGACGCTGCCTTCAAAGCCGATGTTTACTCCCCGTTCATGAGCAGCCTGAAAGAACTCTTCACCACGCCGGGAAAGGAGTGCTTTGTTGGCAGTGACCACGTGCTTACCCTGAGCGACAGCCTGCCGGAGGTAGGTTGCAGCAGGCTCCTCGCCGCCGATCAGCTCGACGACGATAGAGATTTCCGGGTCGTTGATTATTGCGCGAGCGTCGTTTGTAAGAATCGACGGCTGCAAGGTGATGCCGCGGTCAGATACCGTATCCAGATCAGCGATGCGGCGTACGACTACCGGAGCACCGACGCGGTCCTGAATAATTTCCTTGTTTTTCTCCAGGATCGTCACCACGCCGGCTCCGACAGTTCCGAATCCGATAATGCCAATGTTGATGTTGTTCATAACGCCTTAGACCGTAAAAAGCAGCGGACGCTGCGAATAGCCTGTTTTATGCGATGCTCGTTTTCTACCAGCGCGAGACGCACGTATCCTTCACCATGCTCGCCGAAGCCGATGCCCGGAGCTACGGCAACTTTCGCATCCTGAAGAAGCTGCTTGGAAAATTCGAGGGAGCCCATGCTGCGAAGGCGTTCAGGAATTTGAGCCCAGACAAACATGGTCGCTTTCGGCTTTTCCATCGGCCAGCCGGCGCTATTCATGCCGCTGATAAGAACGTCGCGGCGTCGGCCGTACAGGCGAGTGATGTCGGCAACCCATTCGGGATCGCCGTTGAGGGCAATGATGGAAGCTATCTGGATAGGTTGGAAGATACCGTAGTCCATATAGCTCTTCAGGCGGGTGAGGGCCTGGACGATCTTTGCGTTTCCAACAACGAAGCCCACGCGCCAGCCGGGCATATTGTAGCTCTTGGAGAGGGTGAATAGTTCGACTCCTACGTCGCGAGCTCCCTTCACCTGGAGAAAACTGGGCGCGCGATAATCATCAAAAACCGAGTCAGCGTAGGCAAAGTCGTGCACCACGATGATACCGTGTTCTTTCGCTATCTCCACCACCTTTTCAAAAAAAGTAATGTCAACAATGGCAGTGGTGGGGTTGTGCGGGAAAGACAGAATGATCATCTTAGGGTGTGGCCAGCTGCGTTTGATCGTCTGCACCAGCGCTTCGAAAAAGTCATTTCCGGGCAGCAGCGGGACACTGATGAGGTCGCCGCCGGCAATAACCACCGAATACTGATGGATGGGATAGGTAGGATCAGGAACGAGCACGACGTCGCCATGTGTGATCGTTGTCAGGATAAGGTGGGACAATCCCTCCTTGCTGCCGATGGTGACGACTGCCTCGCTGTCCGGGTCAAGATCGACATCAAACCTGCGCTTGTACCAGGAACAGATAGCATGCCGCAGCTTATAAACCCCGCGCGATGCCGAGTAACGGTGATTCCGAGGATTGACGGCTGCTTCGATGAGCTTATCGACAATGGGTTTCGGAGTCGGCATATCGGGGTTGCCCATGCCAAGATCGATGATGTCATCGCCAGCCTGACGAGCCTTGTGCTTAAGCTCGTTAACATAGCCGAGTACATACGGGGGAAGCCGGCGAATTCTGCGAAACTCTTCTGTTTCCATTGATTGTCACCTCTGATAAAAAAACTCGTAATACAGGTATAGTTCCATAGCAAGCGTGCGGAAGTTGAGAGAACTTCCGGCCTGAGTACGTTCAGTTGTCGATTCCTAGTGAGCGAAGCAGCGCCAGTGCAGTCCTTGAACTGCCTTGACCTTCTGAATGATGGCGTCGAGATCATACGAAGGATCAGGCGTCGGAGAATGGTCTGAAATCGTAGACTTGCCTGAGAGTTCAAGCAGGACCGACCTGACCGAATCACGAAGGCCTTCGAGGGAATACCCTCCTTCGAGTACTAGCGCGAGGCGGCCGCCGCAGACTTCATTGGCAGTATCGAGAAGTACCCGGGCAAGTCGGCCGAATCCTTCCGGGGTTACCTGCATTCCTCCGAGAGGATCCTGGAAGTAGATGTCAAATCCAGCAGATACCAGAAGGAATTCCGGAGCGAATTCCCGGGCCAGCGGCTGAAGGAGGTCGCGAAAAATGCTCATGTATTCGAAATCACCGGCCCCGCCCGGTAGGGGCACATTGACGGTATAACCGGCTCCGGCCCCGCGGCCTACCTCCTGAATTGCTCCAGTACCGGGATAGAAGGGATACTGGTGAGTGGAAAAATACAGCACCTGAGGATCGTCATAAAAGTGATGCTGGGTACCATTGCCGTGATGGAGATCCCAGTCGACGATCAGGATTCTTTTCAACCCATACTCCTTCATGAGATAGCGGGCAGCGATGGCAACATTGTTGAAGATGCAGAATCCCATAGCGCGATCGGCTTCAGCGTGATGTCCGGGTGGACGCACGAGAGCAAATCCGTTATCCAGAATGCGATCCTGAACGACATCAACCAGGGCAAGCAGTCCGCCGGCAGCAAGCATTGCCGCGCGAAACGTTTCCGGACAGGTAGAGGTATCCGGATCAAGAAATGTCATGCCCGGCCGCTGAGCGGTAGCAGAGATAGTCTGGTAGTATTCCGGCGCGTGAACTGCAGTTATCTCGGCCCGGGTGGCTTCGCGTGGATACACCGGAGTGAGAGTACGGGAAAACCCTTCGCTATCGATCATCTGGTATATGACTTCGAGCCGCTGCGGATTTTCCACATGGTAGGCTCCCATGCTGTGTTTGATGTAGTATTCGTCACGCACGACACCAGTCTTGGCCATGCCGGTTTCCTCGAGCTGACAAGCAGCTAATTAGGTGTTTACCATGACAATATAGTGAAAAAACGAAGATACTGTACCGTCAGTTGAGCATTTCGTCAAGCAATTACTGCTGTCGCTTCGCCATGGTTGACTTCCGCCGATTTCTCCGGCGCAATGTTGTCATCTCGAAACCGGCTCTGGGAGCACTATCCTCTTTATACAGAAAAAAATCCTTTGGTCGTGCTTCCAGAGCTGCAAAATCCACCCCGGCCTCCTTTACCAAAGGAGGGAGCAGAAGATCGAGCACCTGCACTGAACTACCTTCAGCACCTGGTTCGGGATGATTGGTGTCAGTTCAGGGTAACACTGGTACCGCAGCACCGCTTTTCTTCGGATGCCGGGGTTGCTTATGAAAGGGGTCCGGCCCAGGCGGGCTGAAACGGTAATCGCGTGACGCTGACTTGTTCATCCCTGCTGCAGAGTGCTTCGGCATCGCTCGGGGTGGTCTATTGTTCCTCTCTGAGTTGCCTTTCCTGTTGTAAAAAGGCGTGTTTTTCATTACAAGAAAATATTGACTCTCCGAAAGAAATACGATAAGTTTTACGAACCGACGATTCGGAATGATGATCGTTGCCTCCTCTGGGGGATCGTCTAGCGGCAAGACTCCAGACTCTGGATCTGGCTACCCAGGTTCGAATCCTGGTCCCCCAGCTTCCCAGCATGCGGTAAACAGGCATCGCGGTCATGCAGTACGCGGCCAGACTGTCTGTTTATTTCATCCTGGGATTGCTTCTTTTGTGTGGAATTCTTGACTTTTATTGCCGGTGTACTACTATTGTAGCACCCGGTAATGACCGGCGGTGTAGCTCAGGTGGTCAGAGCATACGGCTCATATCCGTAGTGTCCGGGGTTCAAATCCCTGCACCGCCATCGATGCTTTTGATGCATCGTGATCACGATTGACCCGAGGGAACAGAAGGAATAGCCTCGATCCAGTATCAATCTGAGAGTCTGGTTGGGTATTGTCGTCGCTATGTTTTAATGATTGCTATACATACTTCGCTTTACGTGTGCGCCTCTCGCTTCCTGCATTCAGAGCTTCCCACGCATGAGAATAGAATGATGCTACCGAGTTTTGAGCAGAATCGGTACATTGGCACCTCTCTCCGTCCGCTTGGTACTTCCTGTCTGTCGCTTTCGCCCGTAAGAAATGCAGTAAACCGTGTTCTTGTCCGCTCCTGATCCGCCAGAATCGTGAACAGCTGCCTGTATTATGATGAAATGCTCATTACTTTCCCCAGCTCTTTCCTTTGGGTTCAGAGGCACTCGGGTGGGTGTTGTAAACCATATGAGTGGAGATAGAGTACAATGGGACTGTTTGTAAAAGAAACCAGCGGAACCATGAGCAAGAAAAGCGATCCGATTTCCGAAGGCCTTCACCAAGCTGTCTGTTACGGTGTATACGACCTGGGGACTCATGTAAATGAGCAATTTGGCGGAACGGTGCGCAAGGTGCTCATTCAGTGGGAATTGCCTGATGAACGTATCAGCGTTGAGCGCGACGGACAGATGGTAAGCCTCCCGAGGGCTATCAGCAAGCAGTACACGCTGAGCCTGCATGAAAAATCGAACCTCAGGAAGGACCTGGAGGCGTGGAGGGGAAAAGCATTCAGCGATAAAGAACTGCGGGGATTTGATATGCAGAAAATTCTCGGTGCCAATTGTCAGCTCCAAATCCTGCATAAGACCAAGAATCTGCGCACATTTGCAGCGGTGTTGAATGTGCTTCCCTGGAAGGGCGAAAAGAAGACGCCGGAGAATCCGCTGCATTTCTTCTCCTTCGACGATGGCATGGATATACCGGACGGCACTCCTGAGTGGGTCGCTGACATCATTATGACCTCTGATGAGTGGAAGATCCGGGTTGAGCAGCGCGCATCTGAATGGGAAGAGTCAGATGACCATCAGAGCCAGACAGTAAGAGAGCTCTTCTAAGGTGGCCTGTCGATATTATACGCCATCATCGGTGATGGGAAAGACACGGCCGGTGTGCCAATACATCATGCAGGACCGCTCGGGTCAGTGGTGCCTCTGCCGCCACGAGAGAATGTTTCTCTGTGAGGAATGGGTTCGAAAGCGGGCCGGGGTCAGTCTGTTTCCACGCAAGGAAAAGGGCACCGATCAGCAGCAGATTAGAAAGTTGTAGGGGCCGACCTATGTGTCTGCCCCTGTGTCTTGTATTCTCGGCTTACGTTTAGTAGTATGGGAATCTCTAACCGCGGCCGATTCGCTCAACAGGCGGCCGTTTTTTCCGACTGTGCCAAGAATATTGCCGAGAGTCATGAAGAGAAATTTGCGAAAGCGCGTGCAAGCCTGGATCGATCATCACGCTCTACTGGAGACCGGCGACACAGTCCTGGTGGCTGTATCCGGCGGTGCGGATTCAATGGCCCTGCTGCACCTGCTTTACCAGATGAGAGCGATCTACGATATTTCCCTGGTCGTGGCTCATTACAATCATCGTTTACGCTCCAGCGAGTCAGATGCCGATGAAGCGTTCGTTCGTAAGCAAGCCCGCCTGATTGATGTTGCGGTGGTGGTGGATATTGATGACGGGATGCTCGGAAACGGATGCGGCAACCTGGAAGAGCGGGCTCGGGAACGGCGATATGGATTTTTACGAAAAGCCGGCCAGGAGGTCGGAGCGCACAAGATCGCTTTGGGGCATACGGCTGACGACCAGGTGGAGACGCTGTTTCTCAGTCTGGGCCGGGGAGCTGGAATGAAAGGGCTCGGAGGCATGCTGGCAAAGCGGGGGATGTATATTCGACCGCTTTTGAATCTGGAACGTACAGAGGTTGTAGAGTTTCTCCGGGCAGAAGAGATTCCCTGGGTAGAAGATTCTTCAAATTGTGAAGACATCTTCCGCAGGAACGTGATCCGTCGTACGCTGATTCCGCTGATGGAGCAGGAGGTCACTCCGCACCTGGTACGAGTGGTGAACAGAACAATGGAAATCCTGCGCGATGAGGAGTCGTGGATGGAAAGCAGTTGCGCGGCCATCTACGAGGAACTGAAAGAAGATTCTTCAGCCGAAGGCGTAGTCTTTCCGGTTTCCGAATTTTGCAGCCTGCCGGTGGCGCTCCAGCGGAGAATTATTCGCCTGGCGCTGAATGAAGTAAGCGGAACGCTGCGGGCAATCAGCTTCAACCATGTTGAGGCTATCCGCTTGCTGGCCTCTTCCGGAGCTGCTCATGGTGCCGTCTCACTTCCTAGAGGATGTACGGCTCGCAGGCAGTATGATCGGGTTTGGATCGACACCGGCCGGGTTCAACCCGTTGCTTTCCATTATACGGTGGAGAGCGTTCCTGCGACTCTTCTCATTCCCGAAATCGATTGCTCGCTGCGTTTTGATGTGGCCGAGGGTCGGTGCATAGCTCGGTCGCAGCGTTCGCTGGCTGCGTCCCTCGATGCAGCGGCGGTGCAGTTTCCAATGGTTGTCCGGAGCGTGCAGAATGGGGATCGATTTCGACCCTTCGGCATGGCCGGTGATAAGAAAGTGAGCGATTTTTTCATCGACAGTAAGGTTCCTTTTGAGGAGCGAAAGCGGGTTCCACTGGTCCTGAGTGGAGAACGAATTGCTTGGATCGCCGGATACCGGATTGATGATCATTTCAAGGTCACTGAAAAGACGGAGAAAACTATGATCATAGCCATGGAATAGGGCACTTTTTGCTTGTTCCGGCAGTTGTTTTGTGATAATCAGTAAATGAAAATTAGATACATTTTCAACGAGTAGCTGCCCCACGGCTACACGTACGCAGTACGTAAGGATGGCAAAGATATTGAGACCTATTCACAAGAACCTCATTATTTGGTTATTCTTGAGTGTCGTTATCATAATTCTGGTCAACGTGTTTAACCCGCCCCGTAAGCCTACGCGCGAAATCAGTTACAGCGAATTCCTGGCACTTCTTAATCAAAACAAAATCGTGAAGGTGCGGCTTGAGGGAAATAACATTCTCGGAACCACGGCTGCCGATGAGAGTCTAAAAACCTACGCGCCGAATGATCCGTCATTGGTTCGCGATCTGCGCGAAAAGAGCATCGAGATTGTTGCCAAACCGGAAAATGATACCCCCCTCTATAAAACTATTCTGATCTCCTGGTTTCCTCTTCTCCTGCTGATCGGGATCTGGATTTTCTTCATGCGTCAGGTTCAGACTGGTGGAAAGGCGATGTCTTTCGGAAAGAGCAAAGCCCGGCTTCTCTCCGAGCATCAGCAGCAGGGTGTGACTTTTGCCAATGTTGCCGGTGTGGAAGAAGCAAAGGAAGAGCTCGAGGAGATTATCGAATTTTTGAAAAATCCAAAGAAATTCACAAGCCTGGGTGGAAAAATCCCGAAAGGCGTACTGCTTATCGGCGCTCCCGGTACCGGCAAGACGCTTCTGGCCAAAGCCATCGCCGGCGAAGCAAAAGTTCCGTTTTTTAGTATCAGCGGGTCTGACTTTGTGGAAATGTTTGTCGGTGTGGGGGCTTCCCGGGTTCGCGATCTGTTCGTTCAAGGAAAGAAGAATGCCCCGTGCCTGATTTTTATCGATGAAATAGATGC
>Ga0116144_10006201_pt1 | contig 10532 bp, 10 predicted proteins | sample AD_UKC035_MetaG_FD_89746 | JGI IMG/M metagenome (GOLD analysis project Ga0116144, IMG submission 89746) | Active sludge microbial communities of municipal wastewater-treating anaerobic digesters from USA - AD_UKC035_MetaG | ecosystem: Engineered > Bioreactor > Anaerobic > Digestate | place: USA... | reverse complement strand
GAACGAGTGCACTGATACCAACACGCCCGAGCGCACGAGGAAGGTGCCGAGCAGGCTCAGCGAGAACGCGATGATCGACAGCAGCAGGGTCCAGCTCTTGAACAGGCCGCGCTTGTCCGTCACCGCGAGCGAATGGATCAGTGCGGTGCCGATCAGCCACGGCATGAACGACGCGTTCTCGACCGGATCCCAGAACCAGTAGCCGCCCCAGCCGAGCTCGTAATACGCCCACCAGCTGCCGAGCGCGATGCCGACCGTGAGGAAGGCCCAGGCCGCCAGGGTCCAGGGACGTGTCCAGCGTGCCCAGGTCTGGTCGAGCTTGCCCTCGAGCATGGCGGCGATCGCGAAGGCGAAGGCGACGGCGAAGCCCACATAGCCCGCGTACAGGAGCGGCGGGTGCATCGCGAGGGCGGGATCCTGCAACAGCGGATTCAGGTCCCGGCCATCGGCCGCCGCGGGAATGAGTCTGAGGAAAGGATTCGAGGTGGCGAGCGTGAACAGCAGGAAGCCGAAACTGACGATGCCGAGCACGCCGAGCACGCGCGCGGAGAAGTGTTGCGGCAGACGCGTGGCGCCGAATGCGACGGCGACCGTCCACATGGCGAGCAGCAGGATCCACAGCAGCAGCGAACCCTCGTGCGCGCCCCAGACCGCGGCGATCCGGTAGATGAGCGGCAGCGCGGAGTTCGCGTTCTGCGCCACGTAGGCCACCGAGAAATCAAGACCCACGAAGCTCGCGACGAGGCAGGCGAATGCCGTCACCACCATGACCGCCTGGCCCGCGGTGGCAGGAATGACGGCCGCCATCCAGCGCCCGCGCCCGATCGCGGGGCCCGCGAGGCCGAAGAAGGCCTGCAGCGCGGCGAGCAGCAGCGCAAGTACCAGGGCGAAGTGGCCGAGTTCGGGCAGCATCGGGATCAGCCCTCCGGCGCGCCCTGCGGGTGCACGGCCTTCAGCGAACGCTGGACTTCGGGCGGCATATAGTTCTCATCGTGCTTGGCGAGGACCTCGTCGGCCGTGAATACGCCGTCGGCGCCGAGGCGGCCATGCGCGATGACCCCCTGCCCTTCACGGAACAGGTCCGGCAGCACGCCCGTGTAGTGCACCGGCACGGATTGCTCGAAGTCGGTCACGACGAACTGCACCTGCAGGCTGCCCGGGCTGCGCACCACGCTGCCCTCCTCGACCATGCCGCCGAGCCGGAAGCGTTCGCCCGCCGGCGCCTCGCCCTTGGCGATCTGCGAAGGATCGAAGAAGAACATCACGTTCTCGCGAAAGGCCTGCAGCGTCAGTACGCCGGCGATCGCGACTCCGGCCAGGATGCCGAGCACGAGGAACAGGCGGCGGCGGCGCGGCGTCACGGGGCATTCTCCATGGCCAGCCGGCGTCGCGCCTCGGCGCGGGCTTCGCGGAACGAACGGCGGGCCGCGAACACGTTCCACGCGATGATGGCGCAGGTCAGCAGGACCGACGGCCACACCGAGGAGGCGTAACCACCCATGGAGAGAAAATCGCTCATTGCGCCACGACCTCGGCGACCCATCGCGACTGGCGCTCGCGGCGCAGGATCTCCCCGCGTACGCGCACCAGCACCAAGGCCGCAAACAACAGTGTAAACCCGACGAACATGATCAGCAGCGGCGACAGCATCGGCCAGCTGATCGAAGGCTTGCCGAACTTCATGACCGACGGTGCCTGGTGGATCGAATTCCACCATTCGACCGAGTAGTGGACAATCGGTACATTCACCACCCCGACGATCGCCAGAACCGCGCTCGCGCGATCGGCGCGCTGCGGATCCTCGATCGCCGCTCGCAGGCCCATATACCCTAGATAGAGAAAGAGCAGCACGAGTTCCGCGGTGAGCCGGGGATCCCAGGCCCAGTATGTGCCCCACATGGGCTTGCCCCACAACATGCCGGTGACGAGCGCGGCGACCGTGAACCACGCACCGATGGGTGCGCAGCTTGCGGCGACGGCATGGGCCACTTTCATGCGCCAGATGAGCCCGAGCGCCGCGGCCACCGCCATCGTTGAATATGCCATCAGCGACAGCCAGGCGCTGGGCGCGTGCACATAGATGATGCGAAAGCCGTCGCCCTGCTGGTAATCGGGCGGCGCGAGCACGAGGCCGCCATAGAGGCCGGCGGCGAGCAGGATCGCGGCCGGCCACGCGAACCAGGGCACGAGCGTGCCGGCCAGCCTGTAGAGGTGGGGCGGCGAGCCGAAGCGGTGAAACCAGGTCCAGTCCATCTCTACTCCAGGCTGATGCGCACCGCCGCAGCCGCGGCGAGCGGCGCGAGCGTGATGCCGAGTACGGTAAACGCAGCCAGAAAATACATCGGTCCCGCGATCCCTGTTCCGGCGATCGCGCGCGCCGTCGCCTGCGCGCCGAATATCAGCAGCGGTACGGCCAGTGGCAGGGTCAGCAACGACAGCAGCGCGCCGCCCCGCCGGATGCCGATCGTCAGGCCGGCTGTCACCGCGCCCAGCAGGCTCAGCGCGACCGTGCCGAGCGCCACGGAGGCGACGATGCCGGGCACCGCGCCGACCGGCACACCGAGTCCGTAGGCCGCCACCGGGCTCATCAGGGCGAGCGGCAGGCCCGCGAGCAGCCAGTGGGACACTGTCTTCGCGAACAACAGCCAGGTCAGGGACTGCCCGGACAAGGCGTACTGCTCGAGCGTGCCGTCCTGCGCATCGTCACGAAACAGGAACTCGATCGCGAGCAACGAGGATAGCAGCGCGGCCACCCACAGAACACCGGGCGCGACGTCGCGCAAGCGCGACGCCTCGGGCGACAAGGCCAGCGGAAACAGCGTCGTCACGATCCCGAAGAACAGCAGCGGATGCAGAAGTTGCGCGCGATTGCGAAAAGCGAGACGCATGTCTCGCTCCACGACCAGACGTGCTGCGGACCAGGGGCCTGTCATTTCGTGGACAGTCCGAGCCGGCGCGTGTGGGCCTCGTCGACCGGCAGCGCTGCGTGCACTGCCGCGATGACGATGCCGCCCGTCTTGATCCGGCTTTCGACCAGGTGACCCACGAGCGCGTGCCCGGCCGCATCGAGATGGGTCGCCGGTTCATCGAGCACCCACAGTGGCGCCGCCGCGAGCAGCACGCCCGCGAGCGCCACGCGGCGGCGCTGGCCCGCCGACAGGGTCCGCACGGGCCGCTCGGCGAAACGCGAGGCGTCCACCTCATCGAGCGCGCGGCCGATGGCGGCGGCATCCACCGGGCGGCGGATGCCGATGGCGTAACGCAGGTTTTCCACGGCGCTCAGGTCACCCTTGAGCGGCGATTCGTGCCCGAGCCAGGCGAGCTGCGCGTGGAAGGCGCGCGGGTCGGCATGGATGCTGCGTCCGTTCCATTCGACACTGCCCGATTCGGCGTGCACCAGCCCGACGATGGTACGCAGCAGGCTGGTCTTGCCGGCGCCGTTGGCGCCACTCACCTCGAGGTACTCGCCGCTCGTGGCGGCAAACGACAGGCCGCGCAACACGTGCCGCTCGCCGCGAAAGACATGCAGGGTATCGCCCGTGATTCGATGCGCGGACATTTTTTCATTCTATCATCCCGCCGCCATCGCTCTGACGATTACGATTCGCGCAGTGCCGTGGTCACCGGCAGCCGCGCGGCGCGCACGGCCGGCAGCAGCCCGCCGATCAGGCCGATCGCCAGCGCCCAACGCACACCGGTGCCGAGTAGAGGCGGCGAGACGTCGAAGCGGAAGACGACCTGGCTGAAATTCGCGCCGAGCGTCGAGACCGCGTAGTCGTGGAACAGCAGCCACGCGATCAACGCGCCGAGCGCGCCGCCGAGCAGAGCGAGCAGCATGGCCTCGAGCACGACCGACACGAGCACCGGTGTCGCGCCGAAACCGATCGCACGCAGCGTCGCGACCTCGCGGGCCCGCGCATTGACCGCCGCGTACATGGTATTGAGCGCGCCGAAAACCGCACCGATCGCCATGATCGCGGCGATCACGATGCCGACGATGCGGATCACCTTGCTGAGGCCCGCCGATTGCCGCGAGTAGTAGTCCCGGGTCGTGCGCGCATCGACCTTCAGGCGCGGATCGCTTGCCAGCGCCGCCTTGAGGGCGTCGAAGGCAGCGGGCGATTCGAGCCGCACGGTGACCGACTGGAAGCCAGTACGCCGGTAGGTCGCCGCGACGGTCTCGGCATCGCCGATCAGCTCCGATTCGTGCGCGTCCCCCGATGCGAACACACCGACGATCTGCCATTGCTGCGCGTTGAGGATGATCGTCTCGCCCGGCTCGAGGCCGGCGAACTGCTGGCGGGCGCCCTGCCCGACCAGCAACTCGCGCAGTCCAGGCTCGAATCGGCGTCCCTCGACGATCCGCACGTTCGGCCGCACGGCCCAGGACCGGGGCCCGACGCCGCGTATCTCCACGTTCGCGTCGGTGCCGCTCGACTTCTTCGGCACGTTGGTCACGACGACGACCTCGGCCGATACGATCGGCTGTCCGCTGGCATCTCGCGCTATGCCGGGAGCCTGCCCGATCAATGTGGCGCTCTCGCGGCTGAGCCCCGAATCGAGCTCGGCGCTGGCGCCGCCGCGCACGACGATTGCGGTGTCGTCGTTGCCGGTGCCGCGCAGGGTCTGCTGCAGGCCGCCGGCGAGCGCGAGCAGCGCGACCAGTACGCCCACGACCCCGGCGATGCCGATGATGATCACCGAGGAGGCGCCGAGGCGCTGCGGCAGCGTCGCGATGCCGATCCTGGTGATCGCCGCGGCCTGGCGGCCGACGCGTGTCAAACCCATCCATGCCGCGAGCAGGATAGCGAGCCCGAGCAACGCGGCGGCGGGCAGCACGATCCAAAGCGCAATCGACACGACGATCAGGAGCGCCATCAGCAGGCCGCGCAGCAATCCGGTGAAGTGTTGCATCACGGTTCCCTCAGCGTCCGGCAAGCGCGTCGACGACGCGCAGCCGCATCGCCCGCCACGCCGGCAGGATGCCGACGATCGCGCCGACCGCGATCATCAGCGCGATGCCGATGCCCCAGGATCGCCACCCGACCGGCGGCATCTGGATCATGCCGCCGCTCGCCTCGGTGACGATCGGCATCAGCAGCGTCGCGAGCACGAGTCCGAACACGCCGCCGATCAGGATCAGCAGCACCGACTCGCCGAACACGAGCGCGAGCACCTGCCGGTCGGTGAAGCCGATCGTCTTCAACGTCGCGAGCTCGGGCATGCGCTCACGCACCGCCTGCGCCATCGTGTTGCCCGTCAGCAGCATCAGCGTGAAAAACACCGCGCCGATGATCGCCGTGACGATCAGGCCGATGTCGCCGATCTGCTTCGCGAACGACAGGTTGAATTCCTGCTCGGTCTGGGTCTTGGTCTCGTGGTCGGAATTGGCGGACAGCGCATCGATCGCCTGTGCGACCCTGGCCGAGTCGGCGGGGTCGGCGACCTTGACGACGATCCAGCCGACCTGGCCGCCGCCGTAGGCGTTCGCTTCGTCGAAATACTTCCAGTTGAGCAGTATCTGCTGCTCGAGCGCGCGGTTCGCCGCGAGCGGCGCCTGGTAGATGCCGACGATGTCGAAGGTCCAGGTCGTCTCGCCGGTCGCCTTGTTCGGGAAGATCGAGCCCAGAATCGGCAGCTTGTCGCCCACCTTCCAGCCGAATCGGTCGGCGACCGCCTTGCCGACCAGTACGCCCGAGCGCGTCGAGGCGAGCGCTTCGGCCATCGCGGGGGTCACGCCGTAGTCGGGATAGGCATCGAAATATCCCGGGCCGATCGCGAAGATGATCATCTGGTTCTTCTGCTCGCGGAAGTAGCCGCCGAACCAGTTGGCCCAGGTAACAAGCCGCACGCCCTGCACCGCCGCGACGCGGTTGACGAGGCTCTCGGGCAGGCTCTGGATGATCGAGAAGCGCGAAGATACGACCAGCCGGTCGACACCGGCGAGCGTACCGCCCGAATTGAATGCGACCCGCACGCCGTCGAGCAGCCCGAACAGCAGGAATGCCGCGAGTACCGACAGGATGGTGAGCACCGTGCGGGTCTTGCGCCGCATCAGGGCCGCCCGGATCAGGTGCAGGTACTTCACGGCAGCGACTCGACCAGTGAACCTTTCTCGAGATGCAGCGTATGGCTCGCGTGATCGGCGGCCTTGGGATCGTGCGTGACCATGATGATCGTCTTGCCCTGCTCGCGGTTCAGGACCTGCAGCAGGTTCAGGACTTCCTCGGCGGACTGGCGGTCGAGGTCGCCGGTCGGCTCATCGCAGACGAGCAGCGTGGGATCGGAAATGATGGCCCGGGCGATCGCGACGCGCTGCTGCTGGCCGCCTGACAGCTCACCTGGCTTGTGCGAGGCCCGATCGGCCAGGTTGACGAGCTGCAGCGCGATCTTCGCGTTCTGCCGGCGCTGCGCGGCCGACAGTTTCGTCAGCAGCAGCGGGACCTCGACATTCTTCTGCGCGGTGAGTATCGGCAGCAGGTTGTAGAACTGGAAGATGAAGCCGACGTGGGCCGCACGCCATTTCGCGAGCGCCGTGCCGCCGAGCTGGTCGATGCGCGTGCCGTCGACACTGATGCTGCCGCTCGAGGGCGAGTCGAGGCCACCGATCAGGTTGAGGAGCGTCGTCTTGCCCGAACCCGAGGGGCCCATCAGCGCGAGGAAATCCCCCTTGCGGATATCGAGGGTGATGTGGTGCAGCACCTCGACGGTCTGGCGGCCCCGCACGTACGCCTTGCTCACATCACGGATCTCGACCAGTGCACTCACGTGCCCTCCTCCCTGATCCTCGTACCATCCTGGATCGCCTCGCCCGGCGCGCGCACGACGCGTGCACCCACTGCGACGTCGTCGACCTGCGTCAGGTCGCCGAAGCGCTGCCCGGGCCGCACCGGCTGCGCACGCGCGCGGTCGCCGTCGGCCAAGAATACGACATCCGCACCGTCCCGCCGGACGATCGCGCTCGACGGCACGAGCACGCCTGCGCCAGCCCCGCCCGTCGCGCCAACCGCGGTCTCCCCGGCGAGCAACGAGACCCGCGCGCCCATGTCGGGCAGGATCCGAGAGTCCTTCTGGTCGAGGCCGATGCGTACCTTGACCGTCGCCTTGCCGCGGTCGGCCGCCGGGATGATCGCGATCACGTGCGCCGGGATCGTCCAGTCCTGGTAAGCGTCGAGCACCGCCTGCGCCGGTCCGCCGGGCACCACCCGGTTCAGGTACGCCTCGTTGACGTCGACTTCGATCTCGAGCGAATTCATGTCGACGAGCGTGCCGATGCCCGTGCGCGTGAAGCCGCCGCCGGCCGACAGCGGCGAAACGATCTCCCCGACCTGGGCGGCCTTGGCGATCACGACGCCCGCGAACGGTGCCCGCACCGTCGTGTAGTCGAGCTGCACCTGCGCGCTGCGCACCTGTGCCTCTGCGAGGTGCACGGTCTCCTGCTGCGCGGCGAGCTGCGCGGCCAGCGAATCGACCTGCAGGCGCGCGGCCTCGACAGCCTGCTCGGCCACGAGCTGGCGCGCGAGAAGGTCCTGCTGGCGCTCGAGGTCGCGCCGCGCCTGCGCGAGTTCACTCGTGTACTGGCCGACGCGCGCGCGGGCCGCAGCCAGCTGCGCCTGCGTCTCGGCGAGTTGCGCACGCTGCGAGCTGTTCTCGAGGCGCGCGAGTACCTGCCCGGCCTCGACACTCTCGCCCTCCTCGATCAGCACTTCGGTGAGCTTGCCGGTGATCTGCGCCGACACGGTTGCCTGGCGACGCGCCGTGACATAGCCCGTCGCCTGCAGCACGGCGCTCGCCCCCGAGCCGGCCGCAGCCGGCGCGGCCGCCGTGGCCAGCTCGACGTCGACGACCGCAGTCGCGCGACTCCACCACCAGAAGGCGGCGCCTGCGAGCAGCAGCAGCGCAGTCACGCCGCCTGCGATCCAGGTGGCGCGTGGCGTGGTGCTCTCGTCGGTCCGGTCGATGCGCAGTTGCGCGAGCAGCCTGCCCTTGTCGTTCTCGTTGGTGTCGGCCATGGGCGCAGAGAATACCCTGATAGAATGCCGGCCCGCCCGCTGCCCGGGTGGCGAAACGGGTAGACGCAAGGGACTTAAAATCCCTCGGGGGCGACCCCATGCCGGTTCGACTCCGGCCCCGGGCACCAGCACGCCGCCGGCGCAGGTGCAGGTGCAGGTTTGTCAGCAAGCATTGCGTTGGAGGCTAGGGTCGGAATCGAACCGGCGTACACGGCTTTGCAGGCCGCTGCATGACCACTCTGCCACCTAGCCGGCGCGGAAATCTGGAGCGGGAAACGAGGCTCGAACTCGCGACCTCAACCTTGGCAAGGTTGCGCTCTACCAACTGAGCTATTCCCGCTGCGTGGTGAGGGCGGGAATTGTAGTGGTGCCAGTTGCCAAGTCAAGGACTTACGGCCCGGGCGTCAACCCGATCGCATCTCCGGCCAGGCCGCGCGCAGATAGAGCCACATCGACCACAGCGTGAGTACGGCCGCAAGCACGGTCAACACGAGCCCGATGTCGTAGATCGGCAGGCCGAACAGGTCCCAGCGGAACAGCATCATCGACAGGCCGGTGACCTGCAGGATCGTCTTGTGCTTGCCGATGCGCGAGACGGCGACCTTCTTGCGCTGGCCGATCTCGGCCATCCACTCGCGCAGCGCCGAGATCGCGATCTCACGCCCGATGATCACGCTCGCGATGATCACGACGAACCAGCGCGGGTCCTTGCTGACGATCAGGACCAGCGCGACCGCGACGATCAGTTTGTCGGCCACCGGATCGAGGAAGGCGCCGAGCTTGGAGGTCTGGCCGTACTTGCGGGCGAAGTAGCCATCGAGCGAGTCGGTGATGCCGGCGATCGCGAACAGCAGGCCCGCGGCCGGGTCGGACCACCGGAACGGCAGGTAATACAGCGCAACCACGAGCGGGATCGCGAAGATGCGCAGCCAGGTCAGGGTGTTGGGAAGGTTCCAGATCATCATGCACCAGGGTGCAGGTGATCATATAGAGTTTGCGCGAGCGCGGGGCCTATGCCGGGCGCACGCGCGAGGTCGGCGACACCCGCCTTCAGCACGCCCTGCAGGCCGCCGAAATGCTTCAGCAGCGCGCGCCGACGGGCGGGGCCCAGTCCCGGCACGACCTCGAGCACCGATTCGTTGTAGCGTCGCGCGCGGCGCTTGCGGTGCCCGGTGATCGCGAAACGGTGCGCTTCGTCGCGGATCCGCTGGATCAGCCGCAGTGCCGGCGAGGTCGGATCGAGGACGCGCGGCGCCTCCTCGCCGTACACGAACAGGCGCTCCTGCCCTGGCCGGCGGTCCGCGCCTTTGGCCACCCCCACGAGGGTCAGGTCGGCAAAGCCCAGTTCGGCGAGCACGTCGCGCACCTCGCCCACCTGACCGCGACCGCCGTCGATGAAGAGCACATCAGGAGGCGGGATCTCGCCGCTGCGCACGCGCGTATAGCGTCGCGTGAGTGCCTGACGCAGCGCCCCGTAGTCGTCACCGGGCGCAATGCCGGTGATGTTGAAGCGCCGGTACTCCTTCTTCAGCGGGCCATCGGGCCCGAAGACGACGCAGGATGCGACGGTGCCCTCGCCTCCCGTGTGGCTGATGTCGAAGCACTCCATGCGCTCCGGTGGCGCGGGCAGGTCGAGGGCAGCGGCCAGAGCGGCGCGCATTTCGGCCACGCCCTCGCTCTGTGCGCGGCGCATGCGCAGCGCCTGCGTGGCGTTCTCCACAGTGAGGGCCACCCAGCGCGCCGCCAGCCCTCGCGACGGACGACTCACGCCGACGCGGCGCGAGGCGCGTTCGCCGAGCGCCGTGGCGAGGGCTTCGGCATCGGGCAGCCGGAGGTTCACGTAGATCTCGCGTGGCGGCTCGGTGGTGGCGTAGTACTGCATCAGGAACGACGACAGCGCTTCTTCCGGTTCGGCGAGCCCCGCGCCGGGGAAAGCGGTCGACGTGCCGAGGTTGCGCCCGCCGCGCACGAGCATCGTGCTCACGGCGTACTCGGTCGGTTCACCGACGATCGCAAACACGTCGCTGTCGCGGTCGCTGCCGGCCGTGACCACCTGCTGTGACTGCAGTTCGCGCACCGCGGCCAGCTGGTCGCGGATCTGTGCCGCCTGCTCGAAATCGAGCGTCGCGGCGGCCGCCTCCATGCGCGTCGTGAGCTGGCGCTCCACCTCGCCTCCCCGACCGTCGAGCAGATCCACGGCGGCGGCCACGTCGCGCGCGTAGTCCTCGCGCGTGATGAAGCCGACACAGGGCGCCGTGCAGCGCCCGATCTGGTACTGCAGGCAGGGGCGGCTGCGATGGGCGAAGAAGCTGTCGCGACAGTTGCGGATGCGGAAGAGCTTCTGGATCTGGGCCAGCGTCTGGTTGACCGCCGCCGCGCTCGGAAACGGCCCGAAATAGCGCCCGTCGCGATGTCGCGGTCCGCGATATGACATGAATCGCGGAAACTCATGATTCGTGCGCAGCAGGATGTACGGGAAGCTCTTGTCGTCGCGCAGCAGGACGTTGTAGCGCGGCCGAT
>Ga0116144_10006199_pt1 | contig 10537 bp, 6 predicted proteins | sample AD_UKC035_MetaG_FD_89746 | JGI IMG/M metagenome (GOLD analysis project Ga0116144, IMG submission 89746) | Active sludge microbial communities of municipal wastewater-treating anaerobic digesters from USA - AD_UKC035_MetaG | ecosystem: Engineered > Bioreactor > Anaerobic > Digestate | place: USA... | reverse complement strand
TGGTGCCGGAGAGAGGACTCGAACCTCCAAGCCCGAAGGCACTTGCTCCTAAGGCAAGCGTGTCTACCAGTTTCACCACTCCGGCTGATTATTTCGTTAATAAAGTCTCGGCTAATAAAAATAGGTTCTTATTTTTTAAAAATACAAGAAATATAGCTTGTTGTCAATTAGTAGTGTATAATAAATATAATAAAATTTCTTCATTATTAATAAAATTATTAGCCATGAAGAAAATCATCGCAATCCCTTTCTTGCTGATAGGGATTTTTTTGTCTATTTTTTCGACTGTGGCCGCCGCTGATCCGAGTGTTGTCATTAATGAAATCGCCTGGATGGGCACTTTAATTTCCACTGACGACGAGTGGCTTGAGCTTAAGAACAACACTGGCCAGTCCATTGATTTGACCGGTTGGCATTTGACGGCTGCTGACGGCGCGCCGGATATTGAATTAGTCGGCGTTATTCCCGCCCAAGGTTATTTTTTATTGGAGCGAACCGACGACGACAGTGTGGCGGCGATTACCGCCAATCAGCTTTACACCGGCGCCTTGTCCAATAGCGGCGAGTTTTTGTCGCTTTATGATGGAGAGGGTAATGTTGTTGATGGGGTTTTTGTTTCTGGCGGTTGGCCGGCTGGCGACAATTCAGCCAAAGCGACTATGGAAAGAATCAATTCTTTATTGCCGGCTGATAGCAATAATTGGCAAACCGGTTTTACTGTCGGCGGCACTCCGGCGGCCGATAATAGCCGGCTTGGTATGCCACCATCTGATGAGCAGCCGACAGATGAACAACCAGTGGATGACATTGACGAAAATATTAATGACAGCCAGCCAGCCAATTGGTCGGCTGGCGTTTCAGATATTGTCATCAATGAATTTATGCCCGATCCTCTAGTTGGTCAGTCGGAATGGATTGAGCTTTATAATAATAGCGATTTTTCCATTGATTTGTCCGGCTGGAATATTGAGGATGGTAAGGGAAAGGTTTTGTCTTTGATGGGTGTTATTCAGCCGGGGCAAATTATAGCTTTTGATTTGTCGGCCAGCAAATTGAATAATGACGGTGACTTATTGATTATTAAAAGCAATCAGGGGGTATTAATTGATCGAGTCAGTTATGGTAATTGGGCTGATGAAAATATTGCCGACAACGCTCCTCGGGCAAAAACCGGCGAGACAATCGCTCGCAATCTCAATGGTTATGATACTGATATTGATAAGAACGATTTTTCTTTGACCATCCAAGCGACCCGCGGTTTGTCCAATATAATAATCTTGCCGCTTAAAGAGCAAACCGAGGCAGTGGAGGCTGAAGTTATTCGGCCGCTGGGTCATCAGTCGGCAACCGGACGGATAATAATAAATGAATTATTGCCCAATCCGGCCGACGACGAAACAGCTGAATTCATTGAGCTTAAAAATATTGATAATAAAGAAGTTGATATTACCGGTTGGATTCTACAGGATAATAGTCGTCGTCAATATGTGATTGATTGTGATTATTATGAGGATTGTCTATTGGCGCCGCTGGAGTTATTGGCTATTTATCGTTTTCAGTCCGGCCTGGCTTTGAATAATATCGGTGGCGACAGCGTCAAGTTGTTTTTTGCTGACGGCCGATTGGCCGATGAGGTGATTTATAAGGATAAAGCTGATGATGATAAATCATATAGCCGCGATGATGATGGCAATTGGCAGTGGACTATATTGGCGACGCCCGGCGAAGAAAATATTTTATTGTCTGTAGATGAATCCGAAGCGCTTGAAGATAATGATGCGGCCGTCGGACCAATAATTGAAAAAGAAATATTTTTACCCATTAAGATAAATGAGATTTTGCCCAATCCGGTCGGTTCGGATACGGTTGGAGAGTTTATTGAATTATACAATCCCAACAAAGAGGATATTGATTTAGCCGGCTGGCAGATTGATGATGACGAAGGAGGCAGCCGGCCCCATCAAATAAAAGACGGAAAAATTAAAGCCGGTAAATATTTGCTTTTACCGCGGACTGAAACTAAGTTGTCACTTAATAATGATTTTGATGCGGTTAGGATTTTTTCACCGGATGGATTATTACAAGATGAGATTGATTATGAGGACGCCAAAGAGGGCCGGAGTTATTCGTTATCAGGTGGTGATTGGTTTTGGAGCGAGCGGCCTACCCCCCAAGCCGATAACCTTATTATTTCGGCGCCGGCCATAAGCGGAACTAGGTCTGGCCAAAGCGCCAAGGGGTTGATAGACATTGAATTGGAATCAATCAGAGAGCTGGCGGTTGGTGACCAGGTATGCACCAGGGGCGTGGTGGCAGTGGAGCCGGGTGTTTTGGGTAGTCAGATTTTTTATTTGGCCGGGTCGGGTATTCAAGTTTATTCTTATAAAAAAGATTTTCCCCAATTGGCAGTCGGCGATTATGTGGAAGTGATTGGCGAAATATCCGAGGCTGGCGGTGAACGCCGGATCAAGACTGTCTCGGCGGCAGATATCAAGGTTTTGGAGCGGCAGGAATGTCCAGAGCCACATCAATTGGAAATTTCAGAAATCGGTGAGTCTTGCGAAGGCTTTTTGATAAAATTAAGCGGTACGGTCTTGGAAAAAAACGGCAGCAATATTTATATAGACGATGGTACCGGTGAGACAAAAATTTATATTAATAAAAATACGGGAATTGATATTTCCCAAATCGACGAAGGTGATTTATTATCGGTTATTGGCATAGTTTCGGAAACAAAAACCGGCTATCGGATTTTGCCCCGTCAACAAAGTGATTTGCAGTTGGTCGGCGAAGTTAAGGGCGCGGCAGAAGAAATCGCTTCTCACACTAATTGGTCGCAACTGGAAAAATATTTTTTGGCGCTAATGATTTTTTTGGGCGTGATAAATGTTTGGTTGATGTGGCACAATTGGCAATTAAAAAAATCCGGCTGGCGGATTATTGAAGAGGAAAAATAATCAAATTATAAATTTAGAATCGCCCCTCTTGGCTTGTCTGTGGCAGGTAAACTGGTAGGTGGAATAACAAATAAATCACAAATTCAAATTTGAATTTGTGATTTTTAGATTTAAATATTTTTCCGGTTTATTAAGTTCAGCCTCGCCATAATAGGAATAAAATATAAATCAGATAAGCGCCAAATAAACCGGCGCCCTCTCGGCGGACAATGTGTCGTTCTTTTTTGCCGGTTAAGACAAAATAAAACATTAGAGAAATTGCCAGTAAGGTGATGGCCAAGTCGAGATTAAGCGAGGGATTGAACGATAGCGGTTTGATTAGGGCGCTCAGGCCGAGAATAAATGAAGTGTTAAAAATCACTGAGCCAATAATGTTGCCAATGGCGATATCGGCGCTTTTTTTAATCACCGCCATGACCGAAGCGGTCATTTCCGGCAGAGTGGTGCCGATGGAGATAATGGTTAATCCGATAATTGTTTCGCTTAGCCCCAAGCTTCTGGCAATGGTGATGGCGCTGCTAACCACCCAATGGCCGCCCAAACCCAAACCAATGACGCCCAATAATACATAAGTCAGAGAAATCGGCATTTTGAATTTTTCATAGCTTAGATTTTCTTCGCCTTTAATCTTATTGATGCCGAAGGTGTAATACATAAATACGGCAAAAAATATCAGCAGAATAATTCCGTCAAATCTCGATAACAGCGAGAGCTTATCACCGCCCAGTAAGCCGTCATTAGCTAAGAAGAACAGCAAAATCATCACCATTAGGGCTAGCGGTATTTCTTTCCAGGCGGTGCCGTTTTTAATTCTAATCGGAGAAATCATAGCGGCAATGCCGGCAATTAGTAAGATGTTGGCAATACAGGCGCCAATAATATTGCCGATGGCAATATCGGCTGAGCCACGAAAATTGGCAATAATATTGATGGTCAATTCCGGCGCTGAGGTGCCGAAAGCGACAATCGTCAGGCCGATAAATAGATCAGACAATTTAAATTTCTTGGCGATTGAGGAGGCGCCGTCAATTAATAGGTCAGCGCCCTTAATCAGAAAGATAAAACCAATGAGCAATAAAAGATAGGTGAGCATGGGAGATTATGAAAAATTTCTAATTTTTTTCGCCAAAGGTGGATTTAATAAAATATCGAACCACTATTCCTTAAGGATTGCTTTTCAAATACTTTAACAATTCTTTATGGTCAGAAAATATTTTATCGGCCTGTTTTAAGTATTTTTTATTGAGGGTGGTGGCCAGGGCAAAGGTTTTTATCTTGGCGCTCTTGGCGCTCTTAATTCCCAAGGGGGAGTTTTCAATCACTAGCGCTTCGCTTGACTTGACATTAAGTTTCTTTAAGGCCAGGCGATAGGGCGCGGGAGATGGTTTGCTGTATCTGACATCGTCGCCGCTAATGACCACTTGAAAGATTTGAAAAAATTCTTTTTGGATAATTGGTTGGACGAATTTTTTATCGCTACCGGTGACGACTGCCAATTTCAAACCCTGTTTTTTTAAAAGGTCAATTAGCGGATAAATTTCTTTATAGATTTTCAGTTTAAAATTATCATTGATTATTCTTCTTTTTTCCGCGCCGAGTTTCCGTTTAGTAAGGGGGGATAATTTTTTGCCGCCGTGGGTCGAGAAAAACTGGACCATGGCCCGCGATGGCATACCTTCAGTCAATAGAACCTCCTGCCGGCTGATTTTTATTTTCTGCTGGGCGAAAGTTTGTTGCCAAGCGAGAACATGATAGCTCATTGTATCGGCCAAGACGCCGTCAAAATCAAATATGACTGCTTTAAGCATGGTAATTTTAAATTGTTATATTGCTATATTGTTAAATTGTTTGGTTTTAGTTTTATTGGCGCGCAAAAGCAATTTAACAATATGACAATTTGACAATTACTGTTTTTATGATTTGGATTGTTACCCGTATGTCATCTATTACGCCGAACTATATGTCATAAGCCATTTAGATCAAAGTAACATTCGCCACCGTATCATTGTCGGCCTTAAAGCGCATCACGCGCACGCCTTGGGTGTCACGGCCGAGGACATTGACATCTTTAGCAGCCAAGCGAATAACTTGGCCATTATGGGAAATGACAATCAGATCGTTTTCATCGCCATAGACTACGTGGCCGGCGATAATATTACCGGTCTTGGAAGTTATTTTGGCGGTTTTAATACCACTGCCGCCGCGGCCTTGGACTTTGTAGGCGTTAAGCTTGGTTTGTTTGCCAAAACCCTTATCCATAATCACGAGTAGCTTGGCGGTCTTGTCCAACTTGGGATCAAAAATACCCATTCCGACCACCATATCGCCAGTTCTTAATTTGATACCACGGACGCCCGAAGCCGCTCGTCCCATTGAGCGGACAGCCGCTTCCTTAAATCGAATCGCTTGGCCTTTGGCGGTTACCAAAATAATATTCTCCGTGCCATTGGACGGAATAACCCATTCTAAGTTGTCGCCCTCTTTGAGTTTGATGGCAATCAGTCCCGAGTTTCTGACTTTAGCAAAATCTTCCATTGGTGTTTTCTTGATGGTGCCGCGATTAGTGACCATTACCAAGAATTTGTCATTTTCAATTTTAGTCGAGGGAAGAATGGCGGAGACTTTTTCATTAGGCGCCAATTGGAGGAAGTTGACCAGCGCCTGGCCCTTGGCAGTCCGTGAGGCTTGAGGGATATCATAACTCTTGAGTCGAAAAATGCGGCCGCGGCTGGTGAAAAAATAAACGTCGGCGTGAGTGGAGGTAATGAAGAAATGCTCAACGCCGTCTTCTTCTTTGGTGGTCAAGCCAATAACGCCTTTGCCGCCGCGACTTTGTTTTTTAAAGGTGTCCGGTGGCAGGCGCTTGATGTAGCCGTCATTGGTCACCATGACAATCGCTTCCTCATCCGGTACTAAATCTTCCATTTTGAAGCTGTCCACGCCATGGGCAATGACTTGAGTCCGCCGTGGCTCGTCAAAGCGATTTTTTAGCTCAGTCATTTCAGTTTTAATAATCCCTTTAATCTTGGCCGGTGATTTCAAAATCCCCTCTAATTCTTTGATTAATTTTTGTTTTTCTTTCAGCTCGGTTTCGACTTTGAGTCGTTCCAAGTTGGCCAGTTGTTGGAGTCTCATTTCCAAAATGGCAATTGCCTGTCGCTCACTCAACTTGAATTTTTTCATCAGGTTCTCTTTAGCCTGTTCTTTGTCCTTTGATCTTTTGATGGTGTCGATTACCTGGTCGATTTTGGCCAAAGCCAGCACTAAGCCTTCCAAGATGTGGGCGCGGTCTTTAGCGCGGTCAAGCTCGAATTGGGTGCGGCGAGTAACCACTTCTTGACGATGTTTAATATATTCTTCCAGCACCGCCTTCAGGGTCAAGACTCGCGGTTGAATGCCGTCAACCAGCGCTAAAACATTAAGATGAAAAGTTGATTGCAGGGCGGTGTGCTTGAATAATTGATTGAGAATTTTTTTGGGATAGGTGTCTTTTTTCAGTTCAATAACGATTCGGACGCCTTCTTTATTGGATTCGTCACGCAAGTCTCTGATGCCTTCAATTTTTTTGTCTTTGACTAATTCGGCGATTTTTTCCAACAGGGTCGCTTTATTGGTTTGATAAACCACTTCTCTGACGATGATTCTAAATCCGCCGCTTCGGGTTTCTTCAATGTCAGTTTTGGCGCGGCAGACAATGCCGCCTTTGCCGGAAGCATAAGCTTGTTTGATGTCTTGGTGATTGTAAATAATGCCGCCGGTTGGAAAATCCGGTCCTTTGATAAATTTCATCAGGTCGTCAATTGTGCAGTCGGGATTGTCAATTAGGTGGCTGGCAGCATCAATTACTTCGCCAAGATTGTGGGGCGGAATATTAGTCGCCATACCGACGGCGATGCCTTGGGTGCCATTAATCAGCAGATTAGGCAATCGAGCCGGCAAGACCTGCGGTTCTTGATGGGCGCCGTCATAATTGGGTACAAAATTGACGGTATTTTTTTCAATATCCAAAAGCATTTCTTCGGCAATGTTTTTCAGCTTGGCTTCGGTATAACGCATCGCGGCCGCTCCGTCGCCGTCCATAGAGCCGAAGTTGCCTTGGCCGTTGACCAAGGGGTAACGCAAAGAAAAATCCTGAGCCATCCGGACTAAGGTATCATAAATAGCGGCGTCGCCGTGGGGATGATATTTGGCCATTACTTCGCCGACCACATTGGCGGATTTGCGGAATTTGGCGTTGGCTTTCAAGCCGATATTCCACATCGCATACAGAACGCGACGATGGACAGGTTTTAAGCCGTCACGAACATCGGGCAAGGCGCGAGAAATAATAACTGACATAGCATAATCCAGATAGCTTTGCTGGACTTCCTCACTGATAACCTGGTTGGATATGCCGGGTTCGATTATTTGATTGGGATCAGTTGCGGCAGTTTCGATCGGTGTCGGATTATTTTGTTTCGGCGCCGGTGAAACGCTCGGCTGGTTGTTTTTTCCGCTGGTTTTTTTGGGCATAATTATTGAAGAAATTTAAGAGTAGAAATTATTTTTTCCAGAATGGCTAAATAGGCGTGGCCATTTCTGGTGTAAACATTGAGTTCATACAGGTCGCCATTTTTTTCGGTGAAAATAGAATAAGAGATTTCAGTGGTGGTGGCGTTGGTTCGGTGGTATTTAAGCGCCGGCTGGAAGTCAATGAAAATTTCTTTATCAAAGGAATAGTCGGCGTTAAGATTTTTATCGGTCCAATCAGTGAGGGTGGTTTGGTGGGATTTTCTCGCTTAGTAATCATTAGTTGCCCCAATGATTCGGGCAGATTGTTCGGGTCATCATAGCTGGCGATTACGATTGACTGGCCATCATTTTTGCGGGTCCAACCGGAGGGTGATTTCAGAGAGAGGTTCAAAGATTTTTCAATATTCTCCGGCCAAGCAGCGCTATCCAGATTCAATTCGATTTCTTTTAAAGTATTGGTTTTCAGTTGCTCAAGCTGCTGGAGATCTTGGTATTGGCTGACCGTTTCTTGGCTGGTTGCCTTAACCTCGGAAAAAATATTTTTTATTTCATTGATGTTCTGGCTCACCTGGTCGGCGATTTCTTTTAAATCGCCAGCGCTGGCGGTTTGGGCGATATTTTGGCGCAGAGTAGAAAACCAGAAACCAGTTATCATTAAGCCGATTATTGCCACAATCAGCCAAACCAGCCGATTTTTCTTAGTCAGGTCGTCATTATCGGCATCAACAGCAATGTAGTGAGTTTGCTTGGTTGTTTGGTCGGGAAACATTTCGGTTGTCGCTATTGATTGATTAAGCTCGGCAGTCAAGCTGTCGTTGTCGAGTTGGCGGTTTTTGGTTCGGGTCGTTTGATGGCCGGTTTTTTTAGGAGCGGTTTTTCTTCGAACAGCTTTTTTTCGAACAATCTTTTTTTTAGTGGGGGGCATGGGATTGATAAAAATTTCTAATTTCTATCCGCCCAAGGCGGATTTGATTTGCCGTTTTTAATTTTAGGGATTCAAGATGACGATTTTAGTTTCTTCCTGGGGCAAATCTTTTTTGTTGATTTTTAATTTGTCGGCTTTTTCTGTTGGTAAACCGGAAATTTTTAGGAATGTTTCCAAAGGGTCAAGTTTCAATTTGAGGCCGGGAATTTGGTAATGCATCGGAATGACGATTCGCGGCTCTATTTCTGCGATAATATCGTTAGCTTTTTTGGCGTCAATGGTCACTGCTCCACCGACTGGAATCATTAAGACGTCAACACCATTCATTTTTTCCAGTTGTTCGTCATCGAGCGTATGTCCCAAGTCGCCCAAATGGATAATGTTCATATCTTCGACCGTTAGTCGGTAAATAGTGTTATTCCCCCGTTCCCGGCCCTGTTGGTCGTCATGCCAAGACGGAATACCATAAACAAAAATATTTTTAGTTTCATATTCGCCCGGACCGTTAATAATAAATGACTCGCCCTTGATGGCGTCAAGATTGTTATGGTCGGGATGATTGTGAGAAACAGCCACAATGTCAGCTGAGAATTTTGGCACCCTGAGACCATAGCTGTCATCATAAGGGTCAATGGCGATAATCACCTCTTCCCCATTATTTTTTGCTTGGAGTTTAAAAAATGATTGACCGAACCATTGAATTTGCATATTTTTTTTGCTAAGATGAGTTAGTTGGCACAATCATATTTTACAATAAAATTTATTAAAAATCAATTAGCGGTCTCAGCTGATTTTAAGATTAGGAGTTGATTATTTTTTGGTCGGATTTAACTGGCGGCAATTGATTGGCGTGAAAAAATGTTTGCCCCTATAGTTCAATGGATAGAACAAGCCTCTCCTAAGGGCTAGATCTAGGTTCGATTCCTGGTGGGGGCACTAATATTACTCAATTATCAAATCTTGACAAAATTTAAAAATTGTGATAGAAATTTAAACTGAAGGATAGGTGTTCTATCTATTGGTCTTTGACAAAACTCAAACAAAGAAAGGTGAAGAAAGGTGGGAAAAGAAATTTTCCGGGGTCACCTGGAGGAGTGTTTTGATCATTATATTGAAACACTCAGCTTCATTGCTCCTAAAGGGACAAGAGGCAGTCCGGAGGCCAAAATGCCCCTGGTAGGCTTTTGTGGGGTAACCATTTCAACGGTTACCCGCTGGTTTAACCAAAAAATTCTGCCAATCGGGGAAATATTAATAAAATTGACCTGTTTTCTCCAGTTGCTCGGTTATCGGGTAATCGAATTTGAAAGATTGCCCCAAATAAGGCGGAATTTTGCCGAGCTTATCGGTTTTGGCCTGTTGTCTGGTCAAGAAGCTTGCCAACTACTCGGTTACAAAAAATCAAACTCTCTTTACCTGGTTCTTCAAGGAAAGGAAGGAATGAGCCAGGAAAAGAAAGAAAAAATGTGGGAAGTATGGAAAAAAAGGAGGGTGGAATTAGAACAGAGAAAGAGCGAGCTGGAGAAAAAGCTAGTCGAAGAAAATAAAGACGCCAGCGTCTGGCAACTGATTCGTCGGTTGCTAGATATTATTGAAGCCGGAGAATTTTCAGCCGAACAGAATTGGCCAGAATTGATGGTTAATGATGTTTTTCGGCTGGGAACCTGTCTTTCTGATCTCGCCTCTCAAAAAGTGTTGTCCACAAAAAAGGAGGTGGACAATGAAAAAGAGGTATGAAGCCATAGTGGTGAAATTGATTGAGGCGGGTAAACACGGGCCGTATGCAGTGGCTCGTTTGAAGGATGTGGGTCTGGTTACCTTTTCCTTGGAGCCAAAAGTTTGGCAGGAAAGAGACTGGCCCGAGTTGGGGACCTATGTGGTCCTCGAGGGTTTGATAAAGAAACGCGCCGGTTGGCGAGCACAACAGGGTCGGTATTTGAATCCGACTGACGAGGAGAGAAGGTATGACAGCAGCAGCACGGAGAAGTGAGCGAGAAGAGCTTGTTTCGGTCTTGATTAGTGACCTGAACAAGAACTTGTTCGTCCGACAGGAATTGGATCAGAACCACGTTCTCTATTTGGCCGAGCTAATTGAAGCGGGCGTGGTTCTTAACCCGATCGAGATCACGCCAGACATGGCGGT
>Ga0116144_10006192_pt1 | contig 10542 bp, 11 predicted proteins | sample AD_UKC035_MetaG_FD_89746 | JGI IMG/M metagenome (GOLD analysis project Ga0116144, IMG submission 89746) | Active sludge microbial communities of municipal wastewater-treating anaerobic digesters from USA - AD_UKC035_MetaG | ecosystem: Engineered > Bioreactor > Anaerobic > Digestate | place: USA... | reverse complement strand
CGAGAGACTCCGCCGATGCCCGCCGGACATCGCCTTGATCATCCCCCAGCGCGCGGATCAGCGGCGCCACGGCGCGGGGATCACGCAACCAGCCCAAGGCCCCGGCGACGGCCTGGCGGACTTGCGGCTCAGAGTCGTCGAGCGCCTGGATCAGCGGCGCCAAGGCCCGCGGATCGCCCAGGCTGCCGAGAGCTTCCGCGGCGGCCTGGCGGACCCGCCACGCGGTCCCCGTCAGCGCGGCGACCAGCGGCGGCAATGCCCGGCCATCGCCCAACGCTCCCAGTGCAGCGATGGCAGCGGTTCGAACGGATTCGTCTCTGTCACCCAGCGTCTTGATCAACGGCTCGAGCGCGCTAATGTCACCCAAATTACCCAAGGCTTGGGCTGCAGAAAGGCGGACGAAAGAATCTTTCTGATATCCGAGAGCCTGGCTCAATCCGGCGATATTCCTTTTCTGAGCCAGTTTCTTCACGTTCGGCGGGCCAAAAAGCGACATGGCGGACCTCCTTCACACGGCTCCATGAATGGGAGAGCGGGGATCCCTGTCCCCGATATCCAGATAATCCCACGCCGTTTCGAATAACCGAACGGCGCGGTGTTTGAGCCCGGCGCACTCGAGCACGGGGGCGTCGAGATCCCGCTGCGCCGGCTCGCCGCCCCAGGCCCGGCAGGCGCCGCCGCAGAGGTAGCGGTAGTCGCAGCGGCTGCAGGTGGGATTGGTGTCGACGGAATGGCAGGACAACCCCCGGAATCGCTCCGAGCCGGTCACCGCAGGCAAGCCCCGACGGATCACGTTGCCCAACATGGCGTGGCTTTGGTGGTAGGCGTAACAGGGGAAGGCGTCCCCAGAGGGCTCCACGTACAGGTTCTGGCTCATCCCGCAGCCGGCTACGGGTGCAAATCCGCCCTCGATGAGATCCATGGGATCGAGATACGCTCCCAGGGCTTCGGACTGCGGGGGCTCGTCCCAGCCCGCCGCCCGGCCCAGCGGCAGGAGCGGCCGGAAGCGCGTGCGCCGGATGCCGAGCCGCTGCGCCAGTGTCCGGACGGCCCGCCCCGGTTCGCCATCGATCTCGCGGGATGGCAGGACCGCGGCGATGGAAAGTTCCGCCGCGCCCGGCCGCGTTCCGGCCAGCGACTGATAGGCTGTCATGTTAGCCACGCTGGCGTCGTAACTACCCGCGCCGCGGCGATCGTCGTGCGTCTGCCTGGACCCATCGATACTGACCACCACCTGATGGAAAGCCGCGGCGATTGTTCGGATGTCGTTCTCGTCCAGATGCATGGCCAGATTGGTCCGCAGCACCAGTTTCATGGGACTGGCGTCGAGCTTGGTCCGTTTTAGGAGGGTCAGCAGCTCATCCCTGCGCGAATGCAACAGCGGCTCCCCACCGGTGAGGATGACCTGGCGGAAGCCGACGCGCTTTGCCTGACCGAGCAGGTCCGCCATGCAGCCGGGCGACAGCTCGACACTCTCATCCGTGCGGGCGCCGGCATAACAATGCGTGCAGCGCAGCTGACAGGCGAAGGTGAGATGAAGATAGAGATTATTCAGGCGCAGCGTCTCCGGGGCCAGCGATTTCTTCAGGTGGTTGAGGGATGCCTGGGCGGTGTCACGGTTACGGCAAATGCCCCAGTTGACCAGGCGGTCCGCGACCGTAGGAATGTCCGGCCCTCGGGCCAACTCCACCGCGGCAACGATGCGCCGCGCGTTCCTGGCAATCTGGCTGGGGTGGGGGCCGGACCGGACGATCTCGATCAATGGGCCTCGCTTCAACAACAGGTCTCCGCCCTTGCCATACGGACTATCGGCAACCGCCGCGATGTTCTCTTCGGATCCCATTTCCCGGACCAGCCGGTCCCTGAGCTCCGTGAAGATCTGTTGATAGGCCGGGCAGTAGGGATCCTTCGGTGAACCGTTGCCCCCGGTCCAAGCGTTGTATCCGCAGCCCCCCTTGCAATAATCGAAATGGTCGCATTCACGACAAACTTGGGCGATCTGTCGTTCCCGCTCGCTCATCCGAATAGCGATGGGGCTTTGGTAGAGCGAGTCGAGGGAGGGGCGATCGTCCAGGGTGGCCAGCCGGAAGTCAGGATGTCCGCAGTAACGCTGGCAGGGATAGATATTCCCGGCCGGATCGATAGCCAGGAACATTCCGAGACAATCCTTGAAGGTGCAGATCTGCCCCTGGCCGGCGAGGATGCCTTTCGCCATCTGATCGAATGTGGAGATGGATATCCTCTTCCGGTTCAAAATGTAGAAATCGAGCAGCTTGAGAAGAAGAGCGGCCTTCTCGTCCGGGGAGATCGCGTAGTCGGGATCGGATTGTTGCAACGCAGGCACCGAAGCGTGGACGGAGAACGGAATTTGTTCGCTTATAAAAAAGCTCGCGATGTCCCGCCAATTTTGCCAACTGGTCCGGGTGAAGGTGGCGATGCAGCCGACGTCAAGCCCCCACTGGCGGGCCCGCTGGATGCCGGCCATTGTTTTTTTGAAATACCCGACTCCCCGCTGCAGATCGTTAATGGTCTCGGGGCCGTCCAGGCTGGTGCCGACGGACACGCTGTGCTCTTTGAAGATGGCGCAGAAAGTGTCGTCCAGCATCCAGAGGTTGCTCTGGATACTCAGGTCGATTGGACGGCCGGAAAAACTCCGCTTGAGTCGATTGAGGAAACGTTCGAAAAACTCATGCCCGGCGACGAGCGGCTCCCCGCCATGAAAAGTCACCCGAATCTTGTCGAGAGGGTCCTGCTGATCGACTCGTTTGATGAAATCGATAGTTTGACCAGCCGTTCGCTCGGTCATCTTCGGTCCGCGGTTCGGGCCGAAGCAATACCGGCAACTGGCGGGGCACTCCAGCGACGGAACGATCATGAAGAGCGGCTGATGCGACAAAAGGTTTCCCGGACGTCAAAGGTTCAGTACTGGATCAACCCGTGGTGGAAATCCGTCTTCGGTAACGACAGAACATCCCAAGGTAATCACGCTCGGGTTAACTCCCTCGATGTTGTTCAGGGTTAGCCGACTTGCACAATGGTAAAGTACTCAGATTCGGGATCATCGTATGAAAGCTGCGCTCACATCTCAAGCGATATCACATCTCGGGCGTCCCGAAGAATGCTCTGGATCCAATTCTGCTCTGGCCCTGTCGATTTTCTGGATTATAGCATGCAGTGTGGATAAATCTGATCTGTAGTGTTTACTGGCGACTCCAGATGGTTGGAAATGAAGATCTGATTCTGCATCGGAGAATCAATCCGAACGCCGATTTGAGATTAGTGAATACTGATTATTCAGGGTGGCTTCGTGGGTGACCGGCAATACGCGGAGGGTGCACGTGAGCAGCCTATCGTCAATTCGAGGTGGGGAATTGAAATTCTTAAGGCTGTCACACTGGTGTCACACTGAACCACAATAACTGGCGATAATCGGCGATCTCCGGCCGCTCCCGGTGGTAGTGCGGGAATTTTGGGTAACTCCAAATTTTCCAATCGCCTTGGCACGATTTGGTGCTGCCGAGTACCACCCGGTTTTGGGGCAGTCAGATCCTACGTTCGGTCTTCGGAACCGAGGGTTGGGGGTTCGAGCCCCCCCGGGTGCGCCAATTTTATCAATAGGTTGCGCGGAATTACACAATCACTGCATGCGTTGCCGGGTGCGGTGGATGCTCGCCGTTTGACGCGGTGTGTTTAGGGCTACCTGGCCGCACCGAGCATCGATGCCGGGTGCTGTGCTTGTTTGAGTCTCCGGGCAAGCATGTTCTTCAGATCTCCGAGAAAGCATGTGTGTGCCGAAACATGCAGAACTTCAATAGCTGATAGTGACGAGCAGAAGGATTTATTCGAGATCCTCACCGGGGGGTTCACATCCTGCCCGACCTGGAGTTCGGCTAGGTGAAGTGGTCCCCGGCCCGGATCAACCAGGTGTCGAAATACTTCCAGTGCCCGCCCGATTACTTCCTGATGGGCGACGAAGTGGCCAGACAGTTACGGCGTCATTTTCGCCCCCTATATTTCCGATGCGGACGGCTGTGATGTGCCGTAACTAAGGAGTCGGCTGCCTTGACCTGGCCGGGATCTGTTTTCTGAATTTCCAGACGGTCTTCATCCAGAAGGTGGGGCCGCCCAATCCGGCCCCGGCACGCCGGGAATTGCGTTCGCTGTATGCGCCGAAATCCACCCGGGTGCTCCACATGCTTCTGGCGAATGCCCGGCGGAGTTAGCGGTAACAAAAGCTGGCCCTTGGGTCAAAGGTTAGCTTGGGGCAAGTGACCAACATGCTGCGGATACCGCGCGATCGGGAATGGCTGACCGACGAAGAGGACGGCGTGAGATTGCCGGCGCTGGCGGAATTGTTAGCCGAATGGACGGCCACCTACAATTTCGGGAAAAACATCGCCACCGATTATTACTCCCTGGAATCGCCGGACGAAATCGAGAAGACGCTGGGATCGGTTTTAAAGGAGCGGGGAATCCGGTATGCCCTCACCGGCTCTTCAGGAGCGGCCTGGATATCCCCCGCCGTCCGCTAACAGCGGGTCATGGCGTTCGTGGAAGCGCTGCCGGAGGATACGCTGACACGCTTGAGGTTGAAGCCCGTGGAAAGCGGCGCCATCGTGACGATCTTAAGTCCATAAATTCAAAGGCTGTGCTTTGGAAGAGTCGGAGGCCAGTTTGCCGGATATTCGAGTCCCGCTGGTTTAGGAACTGCCTGTAAGGTCAGAACAATTAATGCTTGACATAGCAATTATTGTATAATACACATAACAGAGACTGCTTGAAGAGGTCAGCCATGAATCAAGCCCAATTGCGTGAATTTCGAAAATACCTTCGGGAGATCGAGCGGGAAGTCGCCCGGAGCCTTAGGGACCAGACGATCTGCTGCGGTGTGACCATGGCCCAATGCCATGTGCTCCTGGAATTGGGTGAGTTGGACACTCCGAGCATCGGGGCGCTGGCAGAAAGGCTCCAGCTTGACTCCAGCACCCTCAGTCGGACGGTTGATGGTCTAGTCAAGGCCGGACTGCTCAGCCGGCTGGATGACCCGGCGAACCGGCGCCGGAGCGTCCTCTCCCTGACGGAGAAGGGGCAGGCCGCCAGAGAATCAATCGACCTAATGTGCGACGAATTCTACACGAAGTTGTTTTCTAAGATTCCGGCTAGCCGTCACGATCGGCTGCTGGAGGCCGTCGGTTTGCTGGCCGCCATACTGTCCGAAACGCGTGCTGAACTGGCTTGCAGCACTGCTTCCTGCGACTCATGCCGGGCATAGGAGGCCACGATGGAATCACAACCCAATTGCGGTTGCTCCTGCCAGCACCAAAAGCCTGACATGACGCCCGCAGAATCCTGGGTTCCCCCGGGAGTGCCCGTCCAGATCGCGCGGTCGTCGGATAGTACGGCAAGTTCAAGATCGCTTCCCTCTTGGATAACCGGTTACGTCGAAACGCCGGCGGGTCGCGTGCCGGAGGTGTCCACCCGGTTGTCAGCAGGAGATGTCTTAGGCGCCTGGAAGGCTCGGTGGAATATTCGAAGAATGCACTACCACATCGATCCAGGCCTCTACGCCGTCGGCCGTCCCGGTCCCGAGAGCACGGTGCTGGTCACGGCCAACTACAAGCTCTCGTTCGACCAGCTGCGGCAGGAACTAGGTGGTCGGGATGCCTGGCTCCTGGTGCTGGACACACGGGGCATCAACGTTTGGTGCGCCGCCGGGAAGGGGTTGTTCTCGACCGATGAACTGATCAAGAGGATCCAGGCGACGGGGCTGGAGCGGGTGATCACGCACCGGACGCTGATCCTGCCCCAGTTGGCTGGCCCGGGAGTCTCCGTCCACCGGGTTCGGCAGGAATCGGGATTCCGGGTTATGTATGGCCCGGTCCGGGCCAGGGACCTCCCGGCGTTTCTAGACAACGGCCGGAAAGCCACTCCGGCGATGCGTACAGTCACTTTCACACTGGCGGACCGGTTGATCCTGATGCCGGTGGAGTTCGTCACGGTTATGAAGTACTTCCTGTACTATCTGGCAGCGGTAGTACTGCTGGAAGTTTTCCTGGGACCGGGAACGCTCCGGCATCTGTCAATGTTGACCGTGCCCGTGCTCGGAGCTCTCCTGTTGGGGACGGTACTCGTGCCGGCGCTGCTGCCGTGGCTGCCATTCCGTTCGTTCACGCTGAAAGGGTGGCTGCCGGGTTTGCTCTGGGCCGCCGCCGTCAGCGCCGTGGCGGGAGCGGATCCGTGGCAAACGGCCGGCAATCTCTTGTTGCTGCCGGTGCTTTCGGCCGGTTTCGCACTGACTTTCACGGGCAGCACCACCTTCACGTCCCAGACGGGAGTCAACAGGGAGATCAGTCTCTATGCCCGGCCCATGGCCATCTCCGGCTTGCTCGGAGTGGCCGGCATGGTGCTGGGTCTCATCTTCCGGTGAACCGCAAGCGCAGGCGTCGTAAAGCCTGGCGCAAATACCGGTTGGATGGACATGATTTAATTCGGACCGATTTTATAGGATGAGGTGCAGAAATGACGCAGAGCGATTCCACATGCGAATGCGGCTCCCGGTGTGACTGTGTTCCAACTCGGCCGGCCCGCTGGAAAATGCTACTGGCCTTATGTGTCCTGCTGGCAGCGCTGGCCGTCGGGGCCTTCAAACTGGCGCACCTGGAATGGCACAGCCAGCCAAAGCCACTTGCCGGTAAAAACCAGCCTGCGGCCGAGGCCAGCAAGTCGGCCCCAGCCCAAGATTGCAGCAAGGATTGCGGGAAATCCACTCAGAGCTGTTGTGGAGAGTCAGCGTCGAAATGAGCGAGTGGCTCGAACTCACCTTCAAATCCGGGATCACCAGCTGGGTCGGTTTTCCCTTGGCCCTCCTGGCCGGACTCCTGGCTTCGGCGACTTCATGCTGCAGTGCCGGGGTGCTCGGCGCCATCGCCGGTTACTCCGGAACAACCGTGCACCGTTCCCGTCGTGACTGCCTGCTGAACGCGCTGTGCTTCATGATTGGAGCGGTGGTGGCGTTCATGGTCCTGGGCGCGGTGGCGGGCTGCTTCGGCCAGTTGCTCGTTTCGAGCGTCGGCCTGTACTGGAAAGTGTTCGCGGCCTTGGTCCTGGTCACACTCGGCCTGTTCCAACTGAAGTGGCTCCCGGTCAAGGGAATCAAACTGAAACTCCGGGCGGCCGATGCCCCTTCCGGGATTCTCTCTTTTCTGCTCTTTGGCCTGTTGGTGGGAGGCATCGCCACCGGCTGCGATTTCACCTGCAATCCCATCATGGCAGCGCTGCTGGGCCTGGTCCTGGTGCGGGGGGAGATGGCCTGGGGCGCCCTGCTGATGCTCAGCTTCGCCATCGGGTACACCCTTCTGCCGACGGGGTTGCTGGCGGGATCCGGCGTCGGTTTCCAGGCCGCCAGAGAGCGTTTGGGACGGGCTGTCCATTTTGTACCAGCCATCGCAGGAGCCGGCCTGATCTTGGTAGGCTTCTATTTGTTGTTCAGTCTCTGATCGAGAGGTTGGCATGGTGATGAAATACCTGAGAGACGTGACCTCGATCCGGATCGACGGGGAGAAGTGCACCGGTTGCGGGCTGTGCCTGACCGTTTGTCCTCACCAGGTCATCGCCCTGACAGATGGCCGGGCCGCAGTTAAGGACCGGGATGCCTGCATGGAGTGCGGCGCCTGCCAGCGCAACTGCCCGTTCGAGGCGGTGACGGTCGAGGCCGGGGTGGGCTGCGCCTACGCCATCGTGAAGGGCATGATCCGGGGCACTGCTCCCGATTGCGGCTGTGGCGAGGGCGACAGTTCCTCTGCCTGCTATTGAAGGTGGCGCGATGGATCAGGTCTTCATTTACTTCGGATCCCTCCTGCTGGTGGTCTGGGGAATCGCCCACATCGTGCCGACGATGGCAGTGGTCAGGGGCTTTGGCCCGATCTCAGATGACAACAAGAAAATCATCACCATGGAATGGGTGGCCGAAGGAATGATCTTGTGCTTCATCGGTTCCCTGGCTACGCTCCTCACCATGAGGGTCGGTTTGAGCGACCCCACCGCTGTCCTTGCCTTGCAGGCATGCGGCATCATGAGCCTAGTCATGGCGGTGTGGACACTTCTGACCGGCAGCCGGACGAAAAATATCCCGATCAAGATTTGTCCGATCGTCAAGACGGTTGCCGCCATCTGTGTGCTCTGGCCTACACTCACCCGTTGAACCTCCAAGCCAATCGAATAGCGGGCCTTTTGGGCGAACCGGTGACGGATCGCGAAAATTTCGTCGCATTTCATGTACTGAAGCAATCGGATCAGATTGCCTATGTTTATCGTGACGTGCTGGCGTTCCTTCAAAACACTCGACCCACTCCAGAAGGGGACTATCTCTTTTTCGTGGAGGGCTACGGTCGCCTGCGGTTCCGGCTCAGCCAGCAGGAGAAAGCTGGATGAACCATCCGGCCGCAGTTGCAGCATACGATTCCTGTTACACTGGTGTCACACTCAACCACAAGTCCATCTATCAGAGTACAGTCTTTCAGCCGAATTTGCTTGGACAGGCTATGCCTGCCTTGTTCGAGTCTCCGAGCAAGCAAAACAACTCTGAGCTATATATCAATTGGAACTGTGGAATGCTAAATCCCCATAAGTGCCCCCCCCCCGATCATGCTCGGGAGGCTTCACTGCGAATCCTTACAAAAAATGAAATGTTTGATGATATCAATCTCACAAAAATCCTTTTGACATTCTTCTTCAATGATTTCCTTGAATCTAGGATCGTTCACTGTTAGAAAGTCTGAATATTTCTCTTCCGCTTTGGATCCATATTGCTTTGTGATTGTTTTCAGTAAAAGATCCTTACATTTTATCATGTAGATATATTTGCGCAGGCCGATTACTGACTTTGTTTCAACTTCACTGATCTCGTGCAATTGATAATCTGAAGTGGTTTGAATATCCCCATGGCATCGACGAATTTCCTCCCCGATCAACCCGTAGCTCAGTTCGTCTCGACTTCGAAGCATCCCGAACTGTGGAATCTCTTTCATTACCCCAAATCCTGTCTTCAGATACTGTTTACCCCTGTTATGGTCATGAAGTCTGAAGTAACAATCTGCTATATCAAAATACTCAAGAGCAGAGAACTGAACACCGGCTGCCAGCATTTTTTGATAGAAGAATATCGCAGTTCCGAAATCTCCCCGTTCATGCCGGTTATGCGCTAAAAATCGCAAGATGTCTGTTTCCTCATTATTGAACAACAGATAGTTCTCCCAATATATTCGACTATAGTCCAGATGTTCCAAATCAAAAAACGGTCGAAGTATTTTGTTTTCAATTGCCAAACGATAAGCTACATACGATTTAAACATTGGTATTGTGAGAAAAAAATAGAGCAACAAACCAGCCATGAGAACCATGCCAAAGATCTTGATCACTGATTGTCTAGACATGTCTGTTCTCCTCACTTGCAACAAACACATTTACAGCACCAAAACAGTCTCCCAGGTTTCCATTGTTTACCTCCAAAAGCGATTGCACCTCCATAGCCATTTTGATCAACTCCCCATACGGTCGGAACTCCTCCGTGTGCTTGACACATATTTGCTAAAAATGCAAGATCGCCTCGTTGTATTTGGAAGCCTGGATTGTGGGCAGCTTGCCATATTAAGATTGCACGCTCTTTATTATTACATCGAGCGATCCTTGCACAGCTGTTTTCCTTCAATACGGCTGGATTGTATAAACTAGAGACACTTGGACAACCGGTCATAATATCTGCATGTGGAGGGTGTGCTGCTTCCAAATACCAGCCATGGTCAAGATCCCCTGAATAATACCCTCGGCGATTTGATTTAAAAAAGTCGAGTAGTGTTCCTGACACGTTAAGATTATCCGGGTCTTTCCCGGAATAATCATAAAGAATGATAGGAGAATTGGTAACGTACTGGTAGGATCCGTCTCTCAGAAAATCGATTGAGGTATATCTGCCTAGATTCTTGCTATATATTCTGTTCCAATTGTAATAGAAGCCAGACTCGGTGTCGAAATATTGACCGGGGAATCCGAGAGCGTTTTCAACGAGGTCGAGAGAAGTTAAGGTGTCTCCAAACGATAACCTCTGAGCCTGCCAAACAGAATTGAAGGTTTCGTCCAGCATCTGCTGCGGTGTGAACAGATGATCAGTGATGAAATAATAACGATCGTCTCCCAACGCGCATAGACAAACAGGATCTACACCCCATGGACGGTCCGGCTGCCAGGTGTGTTTCCGGACGAGCGCGCCGGCGGTGTCGTATTCGGCCAGCAGACCTTCATGGCCAAAGACGAACCACGTGGAGCCGGTTGGGGATCCACCCGTGAACAGATCCTTCCGGATCCGCTGGGACGAGTGGTCGTAGAAGTACCGGGCGACTAACTCGCCGTCTCTTCGAACCTCGCTCATCCGGTTGTCGAAGCTGTAGCCGTACTGGTCGGCCGTACCGGCGGCGGGATCGGTTTTGGAGACGGTGGACCCGTTGGCGTCGTAGGCAAACGTGAATGCGGGAACCGTCGGCGGGGTCT
>Ga0116144_10006191_pt1 | contig 10543 bp, 10 predicted proteins | sample AD_UKC035_MetaG_FD_89746 | JGI IMG/M metagenome (GOLD analysis project Ga0116144, IMG submission 89746) | Active sludge microbial communities of municipal wastewater-treating anaerobic digesters from USA - AD_UKC035_MetaG | ecosystem: Engineered > Bioreactor > Anaerobic > Digestate | place: USA... | reverse complement strand
GTTTCCAGCGCTGAGGTTATGATAGGAGAAACTAAATCCTTGTTGGAGAAGAACTCCAACAAGGGCGATGGGATTAAGAATTCTATAAAAAAAATGCGGGTCAGGCGACCCGCAATAACTTCTAGTTATGCGGTTTGTAGTTACGGAACGGTAGATCAAAAACTGTTTCCAGCGCTGAGGTTATGATAGGAGAAACTAAATCCTTGTTGGAGAAGAACTCCAACAAGGGCGATGGGAATCCTATAAAAAAATTGCGGTTTCCAAATAAAGCTGCACAGCATCCTTCAAATTCTCAAGTACTTTTGTTACAGTTTCTCCGTGAGTATGACAACCTACTAATTCAGGGCACCATGCATGATACTCAGTACCATCCTTTTCGATTTTAAAGGTTAAAACTGACTTCAGATCATTCATATTTTAAAGATACATTTTTATTAATTATCCTGAATCACAAATCCAACTCTATCGAATCACCCGGAGTAAAGGTTTTACCGATCTTATCCTCATTTTTCTTTACTTCTTTTTTTTCTTCTCCGCCCGGCTTTTCCGTTTGGACTGGCCCGAAGAGGTCGGTTTGTTTGGCTTCTTTGGGTTTGCTTTTGGTTTTGGGCGGCTTGCCGTTAATGAGGGGGCCAGGCTTTTCTTTTTCTTGTCCGAAGAGTGCGGTTTGGCCATCGTCTTCAACGATGGGTTCTTCTTCGTTACCTGATTTTTTTTTTGGCGACTCGCTACCCTTTCCGGTTGCAGTCGCCTTTTGAGCTTCGTTGTCATCGCCTTCTTCAAGCCCTGTATCCTCAGGCTCTTCTATCGGTTTTACCTTCGTTACTTTATATTGCGAAAGTCTGTTGCCAACCGATTTCCAGCCTTTCACATCGATCAGGTCTTCGAGATTGATCGTCTCTGTTTCCTTCTCTTTGCTTTTGCCCTTCACTACTTCAATTTCTACTTCGGGTGTTTCGCTGGTAGTTACAAACTCCAATCGCGAGCCGATGCCCTCACTAATAAAATTGAATTCTTTATCCAGCGTATTAGTTTCTATCAAAAACCGTTTAACAAAATGTTGTTTGCTTTCACCATCCCAATACACAGCTGAAAGTACTTTCTTCGGATTGAACTTCTCAACAAGTATTGTTTTCTCAGGTTCATACCGGTTGGTGATATCGAAATTGGTGATTTTATAATTACCACTGGTAGTAATAGCAATAATCTGATCATCGCCATCAAATTTGTTTACATACTTACCGCGTTCATCTTTATTTAACCGGCCGGATGCCTGGTCGAACCATAATTTCAGTCCACTTAGTGTAGATCCTTTTGCTTCTTTGAAGTCAACTTTGCGAACGGGGTATTTGGTAATGGTGTTACCACGCGCCCCGCGACCTTTAATTTCCAATTCAGAAAAATCAAAATCGAAAATCTTTTTACGGGCCGTGCTGCTCTGGCTCAGTTTTACTTCTACCACTTCTGCTTCTCCATTCGGGTTGGCACTTAAATAATGTACTTTACTGTTCGGGTTGCCCTGATCAAGATTGTATTCCTTATCGCGGATAATAGCCGGCATGGCAAACCGTTTGGCAAAGGTAGTGCCGCTCTTGCCATCGCTATAGATCAGGTTATACACCATGCGCTCATCACCTTTCTTCCACACACCAATATGCAAAATATCTTTGCCCATAAACTTGCGCTCGCCAATACGACTTACGAGAGCTTTACCATCTTTACGGATTACGATGATGTCGTCCAACTCAGAACATTCGGCAATAAATTCATCTTTGCGCAAACCCCACCCTGCAAAACCATCTTCGCGGTTTACATATAATTTTTGATTGTTGGCAATTACTTCCGTTGCTGCTACCGACTGGAAGCTCTTGATTTCCGTTTTACGCTCGCGGCCCTTGCCATACTTCTCCAATAAATTTTGAAAGTAAGCAATTGCGTATTCGGTAAGATGTTTCAGATGATGAATAGTCTGCTTCAGTTCGTTCTCCAGGTCTTTTAGCAATTCATCGGCTTTGAACGAATCGTATTTGGAAATACGTTTAATGCGAATTTCGAGCAAGCGCAGAATATCCTCGCGGGTTATCTCGCGATAAAATTGTTTCTTATAAGGTTTAAGTCCTTTATCGGTTGTGGCGATTACCTCTTCAAAGGTTTCGCAATTTTCAATGTCGCGGTAAATGCGTTTCTCTATGAAAATTTTCTCGAGGGAAGAAAATAAAATCTTCTCCATCAATTCGCTCTTCTTGATTTCGAGTTCCTGCTTCAGCAACTGAACAGTTTGTTCCGTGTTGTTTTTCAGTATCTCGTTCACCTTCATAAACTGTGGTTTGTCGTCCACAATTACACAGGCATTGGGCGAGATGGAGATTTCGCAATCCGTAAAGGCATACAAGGCATCCATGGCAACCTCGGGAGAAATACCCGATTGCAGGTGTACCAGAATTTCAACATCCTTGGCGGTGTTATCCACCACCTGTTTCACCTTTATCTTTCCCTTTTCACTCGCTTTCACAATGGAGTCCATCAACGAACTGGTGGTGGTTCCAAACGGTATCTCGCGGATGGCTAATGTTTTCTTATCTACAATCTCAACTTTGGCCCGCACTTTAATTTTGCCACCGCGGTAGCCCTGGTCGTATTCCGAGAAATCGGCAATACCACCAGTTAAAAAGTCAGGATAGATTTTAGGATTCTTTCCCTTTAGTACATCAATCGAAGCCTTGATTAACTCAATGAAATTGTGCGGCAGAATTTTAGTGGATAGCCCTACTGCAATACCTTCTACTCCCTGTGCCAGCAGCAAAGGAAATTTTACCGGCAGCGTTACTGGCTCTTTCTTGCGGCCATCGTAACTTAATTGCCACTCGGTAGTTTGTGCGTTGTACGCTATTTCCAATGCAAATTTGGAAAGACGGGCTTCTATGTAACGCGGGGCAGCGGCACTATCGCCCGTGCGCACATCGCCCCAGTTACCCTGGGTTTCAATCAATAAATCTTTCTGCCCTATGTTTACAATCGCTTCACCAATAGCGGCATCACCGTGTGGGTGATATTGCATGGTGTTACCGATCACGTTGGCTACTTTATTAAAGCGGCCATCGTCCATCTCTTTCAGCGAGTGCATGATTCTTCGCTGCACCGGCTTAAGGCCGTCTTCAATGCGTGGCACCGCACGCTCCAGAATTACATACGAGGCATAATCCAGAAACCAACTTTCATACAATCCATCCAACGATTCCAATTCGTGGGCAGCCTCGCCATTTTCGTCTTTAACTATTTTTCCTTTCTTCTTACTCATTGCTTAATTCCTTGTTGCTGGTTACTGGTTACTGGTTGTCCAATCACTCTATTTAAATTCATCCTTGAGGTAACAATTGCCAATTGTCAACTGTCAACTGTTAATTGCTTCTTGTCAATTCCATACTTGCCAACTGCACTCTGCCAACTCCCTACTTCTTTTTCCACTCATTCCTCACGCACCACCGCTTCATTCGCCTCTACAGCATCCATCTCTATCCGTAGGTTTTCGATAATAAATTCCTGACGGTCGGGTGTGTTTTTTCCCATGTAAAACTCCAGGGTTTTTTGCAGGTGCTTTTCTTTATCGATGTTTACCGGTTGCAGGCGAATGTCTTCACCAATAAAATTACCAAACTCATCAGGCGAAATTTCACCCAACCCTTTGAAGCGGGTAATCTCCGGCTTGCTTCCTAATTTATTAATCGCAGCCTGCTTCTCTTCTTCGCTGTAGCAATAGATGGTTTCTTTCTTGTTTCGAACGCGGAACAAGGGTGTCTCCAGAATATACACATGGCCGGCCTTCACCAAGTCGGGGAAGAATTGCAGAAAGAATGTCATCAGCAACAAACGAATGTGCATCCCGTCCACATCGGCATCGGTGGCTATAATCACTTTGTTGTAACGCAGGCCATCCAAGCCATCTTCAATGTTTAGCGCATGTTGCAGCAGGTTAAACTCTTCATTCTCATACACTACCTTTTTGGTGAGGCCAAAACTATTCAGTGGTTTACCACGCAAACTGAATACCGCTTGCGTTTCTACGTTGCGCGATTTGGTGATGGAACCCGAAGCGGAATCACCCTCGGTAATAAAGATCATCGATTCCGCCCCCTTCTCTCCTTTCTCATCATCGAAATGGAAACGACAATCGCGAAGTTTCTTGTTGTGGAGATTAGCTTTCTTGGCGCGTTCATTTGCCAGTTTTTTGATACCGGCTATTTCTTTGCGCTCGCGTTCCGATTGCAAAATGCGCTTTAACAAGGCATCAGCCGCTACCGAATTCTTATGCAGGTGAATCTCCAACTCCTTGGCCACAAAATCGCCTACATAGTTTTTAACAGTCGCGCCATCGGGTGCCATATTAAGCGATCCCAACTTGGTTTTGGTTTGCGATTCAAACACCGGCTCCTGAACGCGAACTGCTATTGCCGCAATAATACTGGCGCGGATATCGGCTGCATCAAAGTCTTTCTTATAAAAATCGCGCACGCCACGCACCACGCCTTCGCGCAAAGCGGCCAGGTGGGTTCCACCTTGTGTCGTATTTTGTCCATTTACAAACGAATAATATTCCTCGCCATACTGGCTGCCATGCGTAAGCGCCACTTCAATGTCATCGCCTTTCAGGTGAACAATCGGGTACCGGATATCTTCGGCATCCGACTTCTGTTTCAACAAATCGAGCAAGCCATCTTTTGAGTAAAACTTGCGCCCGTTATAATTGATGGTGAGGCCTGCATTGAGAAAGGCATAGTTCCACATCAGATCATCCAGGTATTCAGGAATGAAGTGATAGTGTTTGAACATGGTGTTGTCAGGCTCGAACTCTACCAGGGTTCCGTTCTTATCGGATGTTTTAGACTCTTTGGCATCGTTAACCAGTACACCCTTCTTAAACTCAGCTACTTTGGTTTTACCATCGCGAAACGCCTGAACTTTAAAATAGTTGGATAGTGCGTTCACTGCTTTTGTACCAACCCCGTTTAATCCTACAGATTTTTGAAAGGCACCGGAATCGTACTTGGCCCCTGTGTTGATTTTAGAAACTACATCTACCACTTTACCCAATGGAATGCCGCGGCCATAATCGCGCACCACTACCTTCTGCTCGGTAATTTTCACATCGATGGTTTTTCCATAGCCCATCATGTGCTCATCTATCGAATTATCAATTACTTCTTTTACCAGCACATAAATACCATCGTCTTTAGCCGAACCATCGCCCAACTTACCGATGTACATGCCCGGGCGCAGCCGGATGTGTTCACGCCAGTCGAGTGAGCGAATACTCGACTCGTTGTACTCCATTTCTTTAGCCATGATGCAAACCTCTTTTTAAAATCGCGCAAAGATTAAAAAATTGACCAGAATCTCTACTGAGAAATTTCAATTCTGATTCAACACACTGATTTGAAAGTGATTTAAAAAATTATCTTAATCTCAAATCTGTTCTAAGTAACATCAAATTTGATTGCGCTTCAAGACAAGCACGTAATGCTTACTTGCAAAAATGAATGAAGTGTCAAGTACTAAACTATTGATTATCAATAACTGGAATCCGCTGAAGCGAATTGATTATTTCGCTGAAATTTTCTGGAATATTTTTATCACAGGCCAGCTGATAAGCCAAACACTTACCAGGATTATGCTTCCATAAATAGCCGGTGCCATGCGGCTGTAGTCGTAGCGCTCGCCCCCGTTAAACACATGGATAAATCCGAGCACGGCAATAAGAAAAATATTTACGGTGGCGATCATTCCATAAAACCACGAAGTTAAACCCGTTTGCGTACCTGCCACCTGCCGCACAAGGTAAACCATGGCATTGACCAGGGCAACGAGTACAATAGCTACGTAAAACAACCCGCTTCTGGAAAGTGCTAGCTGCTGTGGAAAATCCCAAAGCATTACATTTTCAGGCAGGCCGGCATATACATAAAAAAATATAACCAGCAGGGCCAACATCGAAAAGAACCACACACCCTTTAAAATCTTTAATGCCATCTCGCTAACTTTGGTCGCAAAACTAATTGTTTCCGGTTGAATCTTAACCCTATCGTTCTGTCCATTCCAATCTTTTTCATCCTGATCGGGATTGAACTGGTGGTGGAACGGCTTTCGCACCGGAAGCTTTACAACCTGCCCGACACGATTGCCAACCTGAGCTGTGGCATTACCTCGCAGGTATCGGGGTTGTTTATGCGTATTTTCGCCATTGGTGTTTACGAAGTGCTGTATGCTCACTTTGCATTCTTTACGTGGGAAAAAACGTGGGTGTATTGGTTGCTGCTCTTTTTGTTGATTGACTTTGCTTATTACTGGGCGCACCGCATGAGCCATGAAATAAATCTTTTCTGGGGTGGACACGTGGTGCATCATCAAAGTGAAGAGTACAACCTAAGCGTGGCTTTGCGCCAAAGTAGCTTTCAGGTTATCTGGACATTTGCTTTCAGTTTACCCATTGCCCTTCTGGGTTTTGATACGCTCGATTTCGCATTTATTTCGGCACTCAATACATTATATCAATTCTGGATTCACACCGAAACCATTAATAAGATGGGGTGGCTTGAATATATTTTCAATACCCCATCGCACCACCGCGTGCATCATGGCCGCAACCCAAAGTATATTGATAAGAACCATGCCGGCTCGCTGATTATCTGGGATAAAATGTTTGGCACCTTTCAGGCAGAAGAAGAACGACCCACCTATGGTATTACCAAACCCCTAAACAGTTGGAATGCCGTGTGGGCCAACTTCAGCCATTATGCAGACATGGGTAAAGAACTGAAACAGATTCCTTCCTGGTCTGACAAGATCAAATACCTTTTTAAAAAATCGGGCTGGTTACCCCAGTCGATGGGTGGGTACAGACCAGCACCCGCCATTGATATAAGTACGTATAAAAAGTATAATCCCTCCTACCCGGTTCGACTTAATTATTACGTGCTGTTTCAATATCTCATTTGCCTGGGTGTAACAGGTTTTTTCCTGTTCAGACAGAAAGAATTTAGCATGGGCGAAAAAATCATGGCCGCTACGTTGATTTCAATTTGGGTTGTTAACTGTGGGGTGTTGTTTGAGCAGAAAGTGTGGGTGCGCACCGCAGAGTGGCTCCGGATTTTTGCATTTACGGGTATTGCGATTGTATTGACTTATTTTGGTGCGCTACCAGTATATGGATATGGTATTGGCTTACTTTACGGATTAGTTTCAGCTATTTGGTTTTACTCTTTATCTATCCCAAATGAAAAAGTGGTTGTTTCTTAGTGTGGTTTTGGTTGCGTGTGGTAAACCCTTGCCCGATCTATCGCCTCTTAATTTAGAACAATGGAAGGAAGATAAAAACGGTTGCCTGCGTTTCCGCGAGCAAAGCATTTCTTATCTGATGGATCAGTTGGAAGAACTAAAGGGACTTTCCGAAAAGGATATTATTAAATTATTGGGCCGGCCCGATCGCAACGAATTGTATAAGCGCAATCAAAAATTTTATTATTACGATATAGCCCCGGGCAAGTCTTGCTCCAACTCCCACCCCGAAAATCAACAATTGGTTTTACGTTTTAATGCGATGGGTTTAGCAAAGGAAGTTACGTTTGAGAAATTATAACGTTATTACAGATCGATCTTGTCGGCAGCCATTATCTTTACGCTAACTTCACATACTAAATATACCTGTTTGAAATGAAAAATATAGCCGTAATTGGTTCGGGTACTATGGGCAACGGCATTGCTCATGTGTTTGCTCAATATGGGTTTACTGTAAGTTTGATTGATATTTCGGAAGAAGCCCTGAAGAAAGCATTGGCTACCATTGAAAAAAACATGGGTCGCCAGGTGGAAAAGGGAACGCTAACCGATGAGGCTCGTAAAAAAGCATTGGCTAACCTCACAACCACCACTTTTTTAAAAGAAGGTGTAAAAGATGCCGACCTGGTAGTAGAAGCCGCCACCGAAAACCTGGACCTTAAACTTAAAATCTTTAAAGAGATAGATGAAAGTACGCGCCCGGGTACCATTCTCGCCTCCAACACCTCTTCCATTTCTATTACCAAAATTGCTTCTGTTACCAAAAGCCCTGATTTCGTAATTGGGATGCACTTTATGAACCCCGTGCCGGTAATGAAGTTGGTAGAGGTTATTCGGGGTTACCGAACCAGCGATGCGGTAACCAGCCAGGTGATGGAACTATCGCGCAAGCTTGAAAAAATACCCGTTGAAGTTAACGATTATCCAGGTTTCGTTGCGAATCGTATTCTGATGCCCATGATCAACGAAGCTATTTATACCCTGTATGAAGGGGTTGCTGGTGTAGAAGAAATCGATACGGTAATGAAGTTGGGTATGGCTCATCCTATGGGTCCGCTTCAATTAGCAGATTTTATCGGGTTAGACGTTTGCCTTTCGATTTTGCATGTGTTGTACAGTGGGTTTGGCAATCCGAAATACGCTCCTTGTCCTTTGCTGGTAAACATGGTGCAAGCGGGCCATAAAGGTGTGAAGAGCGGCAGCGGGTTTTACCAATACAAAGCAGGCAGTAAAGAACTTGTAGTAGCCGACCGATTTAAGAAATGAGCGAGCTGGATGAAAAGTTTATCCGTTTCTGGTCTGAAAAGCGGAAGCGTGGAAAATGGAATTATGCCTTCCGGCATGGTGTATTATTTTTTGCCTGGCCCGTGTTTGTGCTCTCAGAAGTTTTCAAGTACTTCTTCAACTCCGATTACATGCTAACACCCAGCCGAATTATCGGGGGGCTCATCATCTGGTCTGTATTGGGTTTCCTTGCTTTTGGGCTGCTGCAATGGCGCTCGATGGAGAAGCGCTTTGATAAACTTACCCGTGCCACCGATCAAGCCGATGGCACAGGTAAAAATTCATAAAGACTTACTTCTTCAGCAAGTCTCTTATTTCGGTTAACAATTGAATATCAGCCGGAGGTGCTGCAGGCGCGGCCGGGGCTGCTTCTTCTTTCTTCTTGGCTGCATTCATAGCCTTTACCATTAGAAAGATAACGAAAGCAATGATTAAGAAATCAAGAACGGTACCAAGAAAATTACCTAACTTAATTCCCGGACCTATTTCAATGGTTTTCCAATCGCCACCGGGTATAAGCGGATTCATAATCGGCATAACGATGTCATTAACAAAGGAACCTACGATTTTACCAAAAGCTCCACCGATAATAACTCCAACTGCCAGGTCGACAACGCTGCCTCGCATAGCAAAGGCTTTGAATTCTTTAAGCATAAAATTTAGGTTTGGTAAAGCACGAAATTAGTAAACTCAGACAAAGAACCCGCACCTTAAATTGCGGTTTCGTCTTTTAATAAAGCACCCGCAGTTGGTTTCGCAGGCCTTTAATTCCAACCAGTTCTATGCCGGTACTGCCAATAAACATCTTTGCCTGTATCTTAACCGGTATCCGGTTTCCATCATCCGAAATCCAACAGGTAACAGAGTTTTCGCCATCAAACAACTTATTATCGGGCATTACGGGTACCAGTTTATGGCAGGGTATCTTGCCGAGTTTAGTGTTTACCTTATCCTTACCGGCATAGATAATTTTCAGGTTATAGGCCGTGTCTTCAAAAAAACCAGATATAGAGAGGGTATCTCCTTTCTTGTGTTTGTTAAAATCGATTACCCGCAGGTACAGAAACCCGGCAACCATATCGCGTACGTTATCGGGTGTTTGATAATATTTAGGCTCGCCATAAATGTTGGTTTTCTTGTTCAGCACCTTTACTTCTGCCTGATTTTTCTTGTGATCATATGTTACCATTTCGTCCTTGCGATAATTACCCTCACGGATTTTACGGTACGAGACATGCGTAACCAGGGCTGCTGTATCAATGTAAGCACCCCATTGATCGTTTACCTTGGTTATCCACGATACCATACCCGAGGTTTCACCAAAGGCATCCACTTTATAACTGGGCCGTCCATTCATCATAAACACCTTATTATCAATAACTGTGGACGCCTTACCTACAGTGAAAAATCCAAAGTTCACGCGATAACTCAGCACCTCGCCCTTACCGAAACTGGTATTCTTTAGTGTAACAAATTCACTATCACCAGGCATGGTAAAAGCACCCAATACCAGAATAAGCACTACACTACTAAACAGCGATTTCATGGCTATAAAGTTAAACCTTGTCAATGACTAAGACAAAAGCTATACCATAGACGCATCAAGAGCCCAGAAGGTTTAAAATCAACGTGTTACAGTAGAGATCGGTTGACTAAAAATCAGTTTTGAGCACCAATCCTCGCTAAAAAGAAATGTGCAAGCGGTGCTTACTTAAACGGAAACATTGTTTTCGCGCAAGGCATCGTTAAGTGAGGTTTTTTTATCGGTACTCTCCTTGCGTTTGCCAATAATAAGGGCACAGGGAACCTGGTACGCGCCAGCCGGAAACTGTTTTGGAATTGTGCCTGGAATAACGACCGATTGTGGTGGCACAAATCCCTTATATTCAATAGGTTTATCCCCTGTTACATCAATTATTTTTGAACTGGC
>Ga0116144_10006188_pt1 | contig 10549 bp, 18 predicted proteins | sample AD_UKC035_MetaG_FD_89746 | JGI IMG/M metagenome (GOLD analysis project Ga0116144, IMG submission 89746) | Active sludge microbial communities of municipal wastewater-treating anaerobic digesters from USA - AD_UKC035_MetaG | ecosystem: Engineered > Bioreactor > Anaerobic > Digestate | place: USA... | reverse complement strand
TGCAATTCCATTTGTCAAGTTCTCCTTGTCGGATCGCGTCGAAGCGTTGGGGCCTAACACTTCACTCCAGCCGACCGCCTACGGCGGCGGCTGAGTTCGGGCGTTGGGTCCTACAGCAGCCAGGGCTGCCTCCGCAGCGTCCATAGCCGCCGCGTACTGTTCTTCGGTCGGCCGCTCTGCCTCGTGCTCCAGATCGCAGTCGCGGCAGATGCGGTGCAGCGCAACCAGCGCGTCAAGCAGCACCGGCGCGGCCTTCACCAGGTTCATGTTGGTGATCTGCTCCTCGGCCAGTTCGGGAACTGTCGGCGGGAAGGTGCAGATCGGCAGCTCGCCAGCGCCGATGACGCTCCACACGTCGCCGCGCATCTCAAGGCGCCATGGCATTGGCGTGTGCTTGGCTTTCGTGATCACTTCGGCTCGATCTGGAACATTGGTCAGGCTCCGAGGTTGGTGGCGGTGGTGGTTGGCTCGTCCTCGAACACGAGGCGTGCGATGCGGCAGGATCCGTAGTCACTCATGGACTTGGCCCGGGCCGCCGCTGCGTCGCGGCTGGCGCTGCGCACGTAGGTCTCGTGCACGATCGGTCCGCCAGGATCGACACCCCAGCGCGGGTGCGCCTTGTCGTTCTCACAGACGACGACCCAGATTTCTGGCTCGGTCGTGGCCATCACGCAGCCTCCGCCGAGCGCTCGCTGGCCGCATTGCTGGCCTGCACGGTGCGGATGCGCGTCACCAGCCGCTCGCAGATCGCGTGGAACTGGCGCTCGGTGTAGAGCTTCGACGCGCCATCGGTCTTCGGCGAGATGCCCATCGACTCCGCAACGAACACCGCGGTGATCGTGAATCCCAACCGTTCGCAGATCGTGCCGAGCTTCAGCGTCGCCGGCTCGTCGGCGCGCTGCGCCTGGGGCAGCGCGACCGGAACGACGCTCTGCACCAGCGCGGGCACGGCGGCGGCCTGCTCCTGCGGCGCGGCCGGCGCGACGGATGCCTGCTGCGCAGCCGCGGCGCGCGCAGCTTCTGCCTGCCGCTTTTGCTCGGCGAGCGCCTCTTCCTCGCGGCGCCGGCGCTCCGCTTTCTCCGCCTCGGCCTGGCGATGTGCGCTGATGCGCGACTGAACGAGCACGAGGAAGTCGTCGGCGGCCTTGTGCACCAGCTGCGCGAGGTCCGGGAACAGGAAACCGAAGCCATCGGCCGCCGTCAGCTTGTAGGCGCCCAGGTTCGCCCGAAGCGCCTGCGCCTGGCCGCTGGCCTCGATCTTCGCTGCCGCCAGCGCCGCGTCGAGCTTCGACCGCACGCTGTCGATCGTCTTCAGCCCCTTGATCGCGGCGCCGAAGTCGGCGGGCACCGGCCGCAGCGTGGCCGGCGCGATCTCGGCGTTCAGTGCGGCGACGTGCTCGGCCAGCGCGGCGCGCGTCTTCGCGACCTCGCCTTCCTTCAGCTGCTGCTTGCGGCTCGTCACCAGCTTGTCGAGGTCGAGCCGGACGCGGCGGGCCTCGGCGCTGATGTCGTCCATCGTGCGCAGCAGTTCGTCGATGCTGGCGGTCTGGCCCAGCGCGTGCTGCTTCGCTGCGGCGAGCTTGTCTTCGACCTCGGAGCACCACTTCACCGCCTTCTCGGCGTCGGCGAAGTCCTGGTCGGTCTGCAAGTCTCGGTTCACCGAGCGGATCGCGGCCAGCGCGGTCTGTTTGAACGCTGGCAGGTTGCTGGCGACGACCTGGCCGCGGATCTCGATGGCGAGCGCCGGCAGCGTCTCCGGCGAACGGCCCACCGGGGCGACGGGCTCCGGCTCCGGCAACTTGTAGGCCGCAAGGTCGGCGGCGAACTGGTCCCAGCCGCGCAGGATCTGCGCGCGCAGTTCGGCGTCTGGCTCATACCAGACGTAGTGCATCTCCACCAGGTTGCCGTCGGCATCGAACTCGCTGGCGACGAAGAGCACGCGATCGCCACCGCAGACGTAGATCTGTTGCTCCATCTGGACGCGGTAGTGCAGCGGAAGCGCCTCGGTTCCGTCGCCGTCGGCGATCGCGCGGAACGCGGCGCGGAGTTCAGCGTTCAGCGCCTTGTGCTCGAAGCCGCGCGTCTCGTCGAGCGTCAGCCCGTCGAAGCTGGCCGACAGCCGGCCGTTCGACCCGGTTACCGGGTAGAGATCCTCGCCGACGATCTTCTCCGCGTGCGGCCTGGCAAGAGCTTCCAGCCGGTGGCCGTTGTCGAAGCGCTTCTGCTGGCCAGCGTCGACCGCCTCGGCAATGCCGGTGTGCATCTCGCGCAGCAGCTGGTCGCGCGTCTTGTAGGGCGAGACGCCGAGCATGGCCGGCGCGTCGGAGGCGTTGAAGTGGCCGACCCGGTAGGCCAGCCACTCGGGCGAGCCTTGTTGCAGTTCTTGGATCTTCACTGTTGGCCATCCTGCCGCTCGGCGGCTTCCATGTCGGCGACGAACGGATCGGCGGTCGGCGCCGGCGCGGCGGCCGGAGAATTGCCAAGCGCCAGGATCTTCGCGCGCTGCTCTTCGCTGAACGTCGCCTTCGTCGACAGCATCGCCAGCAGGTCGGCGGCCTTCTTCTTGCCGGACTCGACCACGTCGCGCCACGCCGGCAGGTTCTTGTCGAAGTCGGCCTGCGGGTAGGCCGGCAGGGACGGCAGTTTCGACAGCGACTCGACCACGGCAGATGGCGACATCGCGCCCTCTATGCCTTCGAGCTCGTCGGCGGTGTAGATGCCCAGCAGCGCGCCAGGGCAGAAAGCGCGCGTCCAGTTCTTCACCTGCAGGTAGCCCATCTGCTGCTTCGGGTTGACCTTCCACAGAGGGCTGTTCTTCACCTGCACTGACGCGGCCGACAACCACTCTCCCCAAGTGATCTGAGTCTCGCCGCGCAGCACCGCGCCGACCCGGCAGCGGTCGCCTTCGTACTCGTAGCTGAAGCTCCCGCGGATCGCGCCGGACTGCATCACGACGGCGTTGACCAGCTGGGCCTCGTAGCCGAGCTTCCCGTTGATCACGTGCGCCTTCTGCGCGACGGCGAACGGGTTCAGGCCCCAGATCATTGCCTGCGTGACGATGGCGAGGCAGTCGCCGATGTTGCCCTTCAGTTCCTTGGGAACGGACAGCGCGCTGTTCGCCAGCGCTTCGGCCATGCGCCACAGCTTGTCGAAGTTCTCGTCCTGCAGCAGGTCGAGTGGCGTGAAGCTGCGCTGCATCAGACGATCGAAATCCGAGGCCGGAGCGGTCACGGTCTGTGCCGCGGCAGCGACCTGCGAGAGTTGGGCGGGTGCGTTCATCATTCCTCCAGTTGGAGAGTTGGATTGGTCACAGGTCACATTCGAGAAACGCGATCCGGCCGCGCAGCACGCGCGTCTGGAACTCGCAGTTCTTCAGGTACTCGACGCCGAGCATCACGCCCGCGGCTTCGTAGCCCTGCCGCTCCTCGGCGATGCAGCGCAGCTGCCACCGATACCAGCTCAGCAGGACGGCGCGGCGCATGGCGCGTGCAATGCTGGCCAGCGTCGACGGTCGGCTGTAGTCGTGGCGTGCGCCGCGGTGGCGCGTGCTGTTGCTGGTGATCACGACGCGCTCCCCGACTGGATGACCGCCAACTCGCGCGCGGCCTCGGGCCCGAAACCGATGCGGCGGAACTCGGCGAACAGCTGCTCGACTTCCCGGGCCTGCTTGCGCTCGGCGCGCCGGCGCTGCGTGTAGGCCCGCGATTGCTCGAGCAGCGCGCGGGCGGTGTCGGGGCGAAGGTAGGCCTTCATTCGCCGCGCTCCCGATACCGGTCCAGGTGGTCCTGTTCGTCGCGCAGTTCTCGGCGGCTCAGCGCCATCGCCGGGTAGTCGGGCGCCGTCACGCCGTCCATCGCCGCGAATGCGTCGAGCAGGTGGTCGTGCGCCTCGCCGAGCGCCGGGACGTAGTCCATCGCATTGGAGAAGACGCCTTCGACGCAGGACAGCAGCGCCACCAGGTTCGCGTGGGTCTGCGGCAGCCGGCAGATGAGCGCGGTGATCTCGTTGATTCCGACGACGCGCGGCGCGGGCAGCGGCTCGCGATCGTGCAGGGCGTGGAGGAGGGTTCCCACTTCGTTCTCCCGCGCTGCTTGGGGTGCAGCGCATGGGAGAACAATAGGGCATCCTATAGGGGTATGTCAATAGGGCTCACTATCAAATATCTGTTGACGTGCAAAATAGTTGCTACTATGCTTGCGGCATGAACAAGTCAGAAGTCTTGGAGCACTTCGGCGGTGTTGTCGAGACCGCGAAAGCGCTCGGCATCGCGCAGCCGAGCGTGACGAACTGGAGCGATCCGCTCCCGATCCTGCGGCAGTTGCAGGTCGAGCGCGTGACCGGCGGGAAACTGCGCGCCGGCCCGGAGTGCGACAAGTACCGCGTGATCGAGGCAAAGGCGGCGTAGTCCATGCCCTCCAGCTTCGGCGCCGCCGCGCCCACCCTTTCCAGCCCCGTCCGCCGCGACATGACGCGCCGGTGCCACCTGTCTCCCTCCTCACTGGTGCCAGCGGGCTCGAGCAGCCGCTGCCACTTTTGACGGCGCGTCGGCGGGCGGGGTTCTTTCTTCCGAGGCGTCATGACAGCACGCATCAAGTACCGATTCGGCCCAGGGCTGTCGCGTGCCGGGCTCAGGTGGACCGACGACGAAATCGCCACGCTGGCCGCGCTCTACCGCGACACGCCGATCAAAGACATCTCGGCGAAGATGCAGCGCACGGCGAAGAGTCTTCGGCTCAAGGTCGAAGAGCTGCAGCTGCGCCGATCCCCGGAGTTCGTCGGGGTCATCCGATCGGAAGTCGGGATGAAGGGCTACGTCGCACGGCTGCGCAAGGCCGAGGCGGGGCGCGCCGAGACTCTGGACGACTCCCCGGCCGTGCCGCGCGTGTTCGCTCCGGACAAGTGCCCGTTCGTCGCGCGGACGCTGGCGAGGCTGCCGGAACTCGAGCGGGCGTGGAGGGCGGCAGCGTGACGTACGGCAAGCCATGGAATCGCAACCTGGCGCGCCGCGCGCCGCTCCCGCAGCAGCCTCGCAACATCAAGGCAGTCGAAGCGGCTCGCGCCGCCGGTAGACTGAGCGACGGCGACCCGGTGGTGGTGTCGTTCGTCGGCGACCTCGACACCGGCTACAAGGCGATCCACGTCTACGCTGACAGCGGCAAGGCCTACGACTGGTCCGGCATCATGGGCCTGCGCGCGATCGTCGTGGTCAAGCCTGGCGTCGACTGCGCTGACGCCGTGCGCCGGCTGATGTTGCAGTGGACGCTGGAGCCGCTGCGCCACGGCAACGACTATCCGACGCTGGTCGACCTTGAACGGCGGGATGTCGCGGCGATCGTCACCGGCCCGAAGCTCTGGCCGATGCCGAAGGACACGGACCTATGGCGACAGCACATCGGGTGAGCAAGTCGTCCGACATCATCGACCTGGCGGACTACACCGGCGGGTCAGGGGCGGAACCATTCGGCGCCGACCAGGTTCCGTTCCTGACGCTCGCACAGCTTCGCGAGCAGGCGAAGTCGGTGCGGTGGCTGGTGAAGCACGTCATCCCGATGGAGTCGATCGGCGTGCTGTTCGGCGGGTCGGGGACGTTCAAGTCGTTCATCGCGCTCGACCTGGCGCTGCACGTCGCCCACGGAATGCCGTGGATGGGGCGCAAGACGCAGCAGGGCCCGGTCCTGATCGTGGCCGCTGAGGGCGGGTCGGGGTTGTGGCGCCGGATCGTCGCATGGCACCGCCAGCACCGCCGCCAATGGGCCGAGGCGCCCGTCTACGTGGTCCCTGTGGCGCTGGACCTCGGCGAAGACGCCCCGCGCGTCCAGGAGGCCGCCAAGGCCCTTGGCGTGGCCCCTTCGCTGGTCATCATCGACACGCTTTCGCAGACCTTCAGCGGCGAAGAGAACGCGGCAAACGAGATGGCCGGCTACCTGCGCGAGCTCGGGCTGTGGTTCCGCGACTCCTGGCAGTGCGCCGTCGCGGTGATCCACCACACCGGCCACCAGGCGACGGAGCGGCCCCGCGGAAGCTCGGCGCTGCGGTCGAACACGGATTTCATGTTCGGGGTCTTCCGCGACGAGAAGGAAATGCTCGCCACGCTGGAGTGCGTCAAACAGAAGGACGGCGAACTGATCGACCCGGTGTCGTTCTCGCTGCAGGTCAAGGAACTGGAGATCGACGACGACGGCGACCCGATCACGAGCCTGGTGGCCAGCGCGATGACGGAGCAGGGTCAGGTGCTCGATCTGATGCAGCACGAGGCCCAGCGCGGGCGCGGCGGGCGCAATCAACTGTTCCTCGACCTGGCGCTGAACGGCAGCGAAGAGAAGAAGGTCCGCCAGTCCTTCTACGACGCTGTCGACGGCGACGCCGAGTCCAAGCGGAAGGCGTACTACCGGGCCAGATCCTGGGCCATCAAGGCGGGCGTGATGGAGATCGCCGAGGGCTACGTGATCCGTTTCGGGGGGCAAACATGAAACGGGACATTGTGCGGCGCACAACGGGACATTTCGGCGAGAAAACGGGACATGGGACATGAAACGGGACATTGGGACAAAGGGGGGGTAGGGGGGGCTGTGTTCCCGTAGTCGAAGACGTAGGGAACACCGAGAAGAGATCTGAAAACGGGACATGGGACACGGGACATGTCCCGCACGAAACGGGACATTTGGAGAAGGACATGAGGCAGGACAAACGCGGGACAGGACATCCCACCCCCTCAGGGGGGCGGGACATCCCATCCCGCTTCCACCGAGGTTCGCGGGGGTCAAAGCCAGTCGCGCCGGAGGGCGCGATGAATTGGACCCACATCGCGGCTTCGAACATGCTCGAAGACCACGCCGCCGGGCTCTACGTCGACCCGCGCAAGTTGGAGGCGGCTCGCAAGCTGCTCGGGCGATGAGATCCGCGATCGCCGCCCGCGTCCTGTCCGCAGCGCATGCGGACCTCGATCACGCAGACCCGCTGCGCCGCGAGTGGGCGAGGTTCATGGTCGACGCGAACAGCCTCACCAAGCCACCCAGAACCGCGCCTGCGCGCGTTTTGCCATCGGAGGAAGACATGCCCACCATCCGCGAGATCCTGCACGCCAGGGACGAGGTCTACGACCCGCAGCCGGCCGTGCCGGACGATGCCGCCTACGAGGCCATGATCCGCAGCGCCTGGCGCGTGCCGGGCAGCGTTGCCGCCGACGGGCAGGCGACGTTCTTCGACCCAGCCGAGCCGATCCACACGGAGCCGGCGGACCTTGACGACGCGAAGCGATCGACCGAGGCCGGCGCCGGTTTCGTCGTGGCGGTCGCGGTCGCAGCGCTGGCCGTCTGCTCTGGGCTCTACCTGGCCGGCCGGATGGGCGCGCTGTGATCGCGTTCACCGTCCCCGGTCAGCCCATCGGCAAGGGCCGCCCGCGCATCGGCAAGGTGGGCCAGCACGCGCGCATGTTCACGCCGGCGAAGACCGTCAACTACGAGGGCTTGATCGCGCACGCCGCCCAGGCGGCAATGCACGGGGCCCCGCTGGTCGAAGGGCCGGTCTCGGTGGCCCTGTCGATCGACTGCCAGATCCCCGCGAGTTGGTCTGGCAAGAAGCAGCGTATGGCGCTGGCCGGCGAGGTGATGCCGACCACCAAGCCGGACGCCGACAACGTGGTGAAGGCGATCTTCGACGGCCTGAATGGCGTGCTGTGGCGCGACGATGTCCAGGTGGTCGACCTTCGAGTCCGCAAGCGCTATGCATCGACGCCGTGCGTGCGCGTCGAGGTCGCACCGCTTGTCGAGGCGTCGCAGCAGCTCGGGATCGCAGCATGACCAGCGACGAAACCACCCGCCAGGCGCCCGACGTGCCTTTCCGCCATCGCGGTCTCGGCATGGCGATGCGCTTCCGCTGCGGCTCCTGCAGCAACCCGAGCGACACCGAAGGCCGAGGCCTGCGCCACGTCGCCGGGCTGCGCACGTACGTCTGCAAGCGCTGCAAGGATCGAATCGACGCGAGGCGCAAGCCATGACCTGCGACGCCTGTGACCGCGCTCGCGAGAACCCGAACTCGGGCCGCTACCACGCGAACTGCGACGACTGCGCAGCTCGAGCCCTGTCGCGCTCGCCGGACTTCGCCGAGGCCGCGCGCCAGGGCAACATGACTCCGCGGTATCGCATGGCGCTCGCGGCGTTCTTCCCGAAGTACGAGCAGCAGGGGCACGAACTCGTGAAGGGATGGGCCAAGCGATGAGCACCAACACAGTGCCGAAAAGTGCTGCGCGCAAGCCTCCAGGCGGGTCGCGCAAGGGCAAGCCGAACAAGGTCACGAAGGAACTGAAGGACATGATCCTCGGCGCCCTGAGCGACGCTGGCGGGCAGAAGTACCTCGAACAGCAGGCGAAGCTGAACCCGGCGGCGTTCATGACCCTGATCGGCAAGGTGCTTCCGCTGCAGGTAACTGGGAAGGACGGCGGGGCGATCAAGACAGAGTCGAAGTCGTTGATCGCGCTCACGGCCGAGGAAGCCTACAAGCGGATGCTCGGCGGTGGCTGACTGGGCTCCGGACTACGACGCGATCTACCGCGACAGGACGGCGCGGCTAGAGCGCATCCGGGCCGACGCATCCATCCTGCCGGGGCTGAAGGAGTTCTACAGGGACAACCCGGTCGCATTCATCACCGACTGGGGCATGACCTTCGACCCGCGGAATGCGGAGATCGGCCTGCCGCCGACGATGCCATTTGTCCTGTTCCCGAAGCAAGCCGACTTCATCGCCTGGCTGCGCGACCTTTGGCTGGCCCGCGAGGATGGGCTTGCGGAGAAGTCGCGCGACATGGGCGTGTCGTGGCTCTGCGTTGCCTTCGCGGTCTGGATGTGGCTGTTTCACCCCGGGACCGTCGCCGGCTTCGGCAGTCGCAAAGAGGAGTACGTCGACGACCTGAACGACCCGAAGTCGCTTTTCTGGAAGGCCCGCCGCTTCATCACGCTCTTGCCGGCCGAGTTCATCCCGGCAGGGTTCGACGTGAAGAAGCATGCGCCGTTCATGGTCATCACGAACCCCGAGAACGGGTCGGCCATCGTCGGAGAGGCTGGCGACAACATCGGCCGCGGCAACCGGACATCGATCTACTTCAAGGACGAAAGCGCCTACTACGACCGCGCCGAGTCGATCGACGCCGCCTTGTCGCAGACCTCGAACTGCAAGATCGACGTGAGCACGCCGAACGGGAACGGGAACCCGTTCTATCGCAAGCGCCACAGCGGGAAAGTGAAGGTCTTCACGTTCCACTGGCGCGACGACCCGCGCAAGGGACCGGACTGGTACTCCAAGCAGCAGAACGACCTCGACCCCGTCGTCCTCGCTCAAGAGGTGGACATAGACTACAACGCCAGTACCGCGGATTCGTGGGTCAGCGGCGCGCTCGTCGAAGCGGCGCAGAGGCTCGGGCCGGCGGATGTCGAGGCGAATGGGCCGTGGATCGTTTCCGTCGACGCCGCGCACATGGGCGACGACGAAAGCGTGATCAGCCGGCGCCGCGGGTTGCTGACGCTGCCGCTCATCACGCACAAGAAGCTGGACGGCCCGGCGCTGGCCGGCGCGACGGAAGAAGCGTGCCGCGACCTGGTCGACGCGGGCGGGTTCATCGGGATGATCTCGATCGAGCTGGACGGACCGGGCGTCAGCGCGTACGACACGCTCAAGCGCGGCCCTTATGCCGCTGTCGTCGTCGGCTTGCACACCGGCGCGACGCTGAAGGACGACCGGAACTACAACGTCAAGGCCAGGCTGTGGCGCGCGGCGAACGATTACCTGAAGGCGGGCGGGTGCTGCATGCCGCGCGACCCCGAGCTGAAATCGCAGCTGTCGTCGTACCGCTACGGCTACCGGGACGGCGTGCTGCTGATGGAGGCGAAGAAGGACTACAAGAAGCGCCTGGGCCGCTCTCCTGACCGAGCCGACGCGTGGATCCTCGGGTTCGCGCCGATACCGGTCAGGCGGCAAGCCGAGGCCGAACTGATCCCGATGGTTTCCCCGTTCGCCCGGCGCTAAACTTGCGCCACTCCGGTCGGCATTGCCCGGCCCGCTGAGTAGTCGAGCCGCCAGCAGCTCATCAGCCCTCAAGGGGACGATGAACATGGCTCGCCAATCGACCGAAGACCGACTCGCCGAGGTGCACGAAGAAGCCCTCGCCGAGTTCGACCGAGTGCAACAAGCCATGCGCGACGAGCGCATGCAGTGTCTCGAAGACCGCCGCTTCTACTCCATCGCCGGCGCCCAGTGGGAAGGCCCGCTCGGCGAACAGTTCGAGAACAAGCCGCGGTTCGAGTTCAACAAGGTCCACTTGGCGGTCATCCGCATCATCAACGAGTACCGGAACAACCGCATCACCGTCGACTTCACCCCGAAGGACGGCAGCAGCAAGGCCGACCTCGCCGACGTGTGCGACGGGCTGTATCGCGCCGACGAGCAGGACTCTGGCGCGCAGGAGGCGTACGACAACGCCTTCGAGGAGGCGGTCGGCGGCGGGTTCGGCGCCTGGCGCCTGCGTGCCTGCTACGAGGACGACGACGACGACGAGGAC
>Ga0116144_10006186_pt1 | contig 10552 bp, 10 predicted proteins | sample AD_UKC035_MetaG_FD_89746 | JGI IMG/M metagenome (GOLD analysis project Ga0116144, IMG submission 89746) | Active sludge microbial communities of municipal wastewater-treating anaerobic digesters from USA - AD_UKC035_MetaG | ecosystem: Engineered > Bioreactor > Anaerobic > Digestate | place: USA... | reverse complement strand
TAAATCGTCTTCCCGTGATATTCCATTCATAAGCCCTGCATCCTATTCATTAATTATCAGAGAAGTTGATTCCTCAATCCTGTTGAAAACCGCGTTGTAAATATTACTGTTAATGTATTTGTTTAAAAAAATATACTTTTTATTGTCACTCACGCCTATGAATGCATTATTGAGCATTTCAGGTGTAATAACTGAAAACCAGTATGATGGGTCAAATTTGAGATTACCTGTATTGATTATACCCTTTTCAAGTATCAATTCCTGATCATTATTCCTGTCAAGTGATAAAATCTTAAATGATAATGGATCATTGATGGCAAGGATTACATGCTTAACGGTCATATTGTTTGAAAACCTGCCTTTAACCAGGATACAGGGTTTCACTTTATCAAGGTAATCATCAATAATCTCTCCCAGATCTTCCTGCAGCTCATCCAGGTCATCGTCATCATCGTCGTCATCATCATCGTCGTCATCGTCGTCATCATCATCATCCAGTTTCTCCAGCCATTCTTCGATGTCATCAAGGAGTTGGGCTTCATTTGCATCAGGCTGAAAAACCAATGTAAAAAAAATCGGATTATAAACACCCTGAGGAATATCGAACTTGATGGTTTCACCAGATGAATTTGGACTTACAGCAAAGACTTCAGGTGGATTAAAGGCTCTCTTGAAAAAAACATCCTCACCTATTTCCCTGTAGCCCTGAATATTAATGGAGTTTAATCTCAGGCTGATTGATTCTATGGTCAGTGAGCCATTTACAACAGGTTTTTTATCAATGGAAAAGCCCAGTCTGAAATCAACAGGGAGGGTATAGTCTTCCTTACAGCCCGACAATAAAACAGAAATTGAAATAAGAAGTACTGCAATACCTGTATCAATTCTTTTCATAATTCTTGCCTCGCTCAAGTGTTACCTTATAGAATAAGACGAGAAACCACCGGAAAGGTTGGAATGAACGCTGATTTTTTTTAAGGTTGTCATTTATTCATCCTCTGATGATTAATTCTGATTTTGTACTAATCATTCAAGACCGGTGGTTAGCCTCAGTTTTAATCATTTTGCCTGTACACAATATAGCACTTTCTTATGATATATTTTTGCAGGTCAGTCGGCCTTCATACAGCATAATAACTCATATCAGCTAATAAACAATCTGTCACCTATAGCCAGACGATCAGCCTGCCCTCATACAGATAATCCTTATCAGCGTAAGAATCTGCAAGCCATGGCCAAGTGCTCAGCCAGCCCACATTTTGCATCATAATCCTTCCCGGCAAAATAAGTTGCGACCTACAGCCAGGCGATTTCAAGGATTTCAAAAACGATAACCTCGCCGTCACTTTTCAGGTTAATTCTTTCTCCTGTTTTTCTGTTAATAAGGGCTTTGGCAAGTGGTGAGACGAATGATATTTTACCTTTTGAGATGTCTGCCTCGTCGACACCCACTATCTGGAAAGTCCGGGTCATGCCCGACTTAACATTCTTCAGTGTTACTGAAGCCCCGAATGTAATTTCATCACCAGGTTGCTCTTTTTGTTCCACCACCCTGGCATCGTTAATCCTGCTGTTCAGCAACTGGAGTTTTGCATTGATAAAATTCAGGGCAATTCGTTTTTCATTTTCATGGGTGATGGTCACTGCTTCTTTTTCTGCGACAAGAGCTTCTCTCTCGGCCAGGAGCTGTTCCAGTCCGGCAGGGGTGACAAAGTTTGGCACACCCTCCGGCAGATAGGCCCTCCGTGGCACCATTGGAACCTCTTCCTGATCTCCTTCCTTTATGAATCCTCTGCTCATTATTCATCACGTTTCACATTCCCCAAGTTATTGATAAATTGTAACATTGCCGCAATTAGTAAAGGATTTTCCGAATTCGCTGTTTCCGTTACCTCCCGTGCTTCTGTTCCAGGCACAGCTTCATCCGCATTTCAGACTTTGAGTCATATACGTGAATTATCCGGATATTTTACGGGTGCCGAAACGGTTTTAAAAACTTGGTTTTTTAATGTAGCTTGCTTATGAGTTTGATCTTATCAGGAGGTGCCCAATGATATACAGGTTATATAATCCCTGGCATATTGCCAACTCCGGCGAAAAGGAGACTGACAAGCAACTATCCGTTCAAAAGGACGACAGGGAATCGATGTTTGTTATGCACGGACTTAGGCTGTCATCACGCTATCACAGAACCCGGATGGCTGGTGAGTGTGATTTTGTTGTCCTTACTAGACTTGGCATTATGGTTATCGAGGTTAAGGGCGGAATAATAGGCTACGGGAAGCAACCAGAAGGAGGAATCGGGTACTATCGCCTTGTGGGCGACAGAAAGAAAGAATCTCTAGACAATCCTTTCATTCAGGTCGACGGCAACGCCGATGCAATACAGAAATACCTTCTGGGAAAGAACCTCCGGAATATCTTCGTTGGCAGGATGGTCTGTTTCCCTGAATGCGGATTCAAGCGATCATCTGTAAGTGAGGACGACTTGTGGCACCGTGATCATGAGCTCCCACTGCCTGACATGATCATAGATTCTCTTCAATGGCAGATTGAAAAATTCCGTGAAAATGAGACGAGACGGGGAGTATTAAATCATATTCAATGGAAGGAATTTGAGGAGGACGAAATTAAAAGCATATGTAATTCACTTGAGCCGGAATTTCAGCCAGATGCTTTCAGATCAACCCTGAGGCTTAACCTGAGTGAATCTGACCGCCGCATAAGGGAGGGCATCAGTATTCTGAGCGGATTGAACGAAAACAGGAGGCTGATAATACAGGGCCCACCCGGCAGCGGAAAGTCTACATATGCGCTTGACATAATAATGCGGCTTTGTAAAAACGAAGGTTTAAAGGGAATCTACCTTTGCTGGAACGAACTCCTGTTGGAGGAGATGAAATCCAGGGTCGCAGATCCTTCTGCAGAAATCCCTGCCGATAGAATCAGGACGAAGCTTTACTTTGATCTGGCCGTCGAACTGGGCGAACTCTCCGGCGACAGAGCGCTCATTCCTACAAAGGAAACGGTCAAGAGGGGAGGAGTGAGGGAATGCGTTAAGGGCGCAGTAGCGAAGACACGCAATGTGAGGAATCTTGACAAATATGACTTTATTGTTATCGATGAAGCACAGGATATTTTTGACAAGGGTATTGATCATGTAATCAAGGCATTGCTTAAGGTTAACAATCCCCTTCAGAACGGACGGTACTATATCTTCTACGACGACAGTCAGGACTATCCGGGCAACGAAGACCTGACGCATTATATCCGTACCCGCGATATGTTCAAATCCAATGCTGCATCATACAACCTGACATCGAACCTGAGGATAAATACAGGACACGGTCTGGATGAATTTATCCGGGATGCCTCTTCAGGGCTTCTGGATACCGGTAAAGACTACGGGAGGGATGTTTTTGTCAAAGGGTATGAGACTGCAACTGATGCAATGGCTATGATGAAGTCATGTCTCGCCCGCGAGATGGGACTCGGAGGAATCAAGGCCGAAGATTGCCTGGTGCTGTTCACCTGGGATCTGCTTCGTAAAGACTCGCCTTTTGTACAGATACTTGAACATGAAGAAAGTTTAGAGCTATTGAAACCCGATAACTACGGAAGCTCTTCGGCAAAGATCCGGTATACTACCATGCTTAAGGCAAAAGGACTGGAAAAGGATGTAGTTGTACTTATAAGCTCTTCGCTCTGTAATGCGAAAAACAGCTTTCAGATCTTCATCGGAGCCTCGAGGGCCCGGGGGAAGATAGTCATGCTTCATAATAATGCACCTTTCAAATAATTTGTAAACTTAATTATGCCTAAATTTATAGGACACATAAAAGGGTAATGACATACTAAAAAAAGTGAAATGAACGAGATTATTTGCCCTCGTTGTAAGAGGGTTTTTAAAGCAGATGAGGCTGGTTATGCGGAAATTGTAAGACAAGTCCGGGATCATCAGTTTGAAGAGGAATTGAAGAAAAGGCTCGACCTTGCTGAAAATGAAAAGCGAACTGCCGTTCAGCTTGCAGAGGCGAATCTTAAAAACTCAATGCAGGAAGAGATGGCAAGGAAGGACAGGGAAATACTGGAACTAAAGGCAAAAAATGAACGGGAGCTTGCTGATCAGCTGGCAGGGAAACAATCCGAAATTTCCGAACTGACAGCCAGACTGGAAAATGCTGAGGTTGCAAAAAAACTGTCAGTTGCAGAGGCGATTAAGGCAATTGAAAAGGAAAGAGACGACCTTGCCAATGATGTAAGAAACAAGGAAATGGAAAAGCAGTTACTTGAAAAATCATTAAAGGAGAAGTTTCTCTCAGAACTGAAGACCAAAGATGATATTATCAAACTGAAGGATGAAGAAATAGCACTTCGTAAGGACATGAAGCTTAAACTCTCCACCAAAATGCTGGGTGAAACACTCGAAAAGCATTGCGAGGTGGAGTTCGACAGGCTGCGTGCTACCGGATTTCAGAACGCCTATTTCGAGAAGGACACAGATTCGAGCTCCGGAAGCAAGGGTGATTACATTTATCGGGAAGTTGATGACGCAGGAGAAGAGATTATTTCGATAATGTTCGAGATGAAGAACCAAGGTGACGAAACTGCTGCAAAAAGGAAGAATGAGGATTTTTTTAGGGAACTTGACAAGGACCGGACGGAAAAGAAGTGTGAATATGCAGTCCTGGTTTCGCTTCTGGAAATGGATAACGAGCTTTATAATTCCGGGATTGTGGATGTCTCTCATAGGTATCCCAAAATGTATGTTGTACGGCCTCAGTTTTTTATCCCTATCATCACCCTTCTTCGGAATGCGGCAATGAATTCGATGAAATACAAGGCTGAACTTACCAGGGTAAAAAATCAGAATGTTGATGTTACCAATTTTGAAGAAAGAATAAACACTTTTAAAGAGGGCTTTTTAAGAAATTATGATCTGGCCAGCCGAAAGTTCAAAGCTGCAATTGATGAAATAGATAAAACTATTGCTCATCTGCAAAAGGTTAAAACGGAGTTGTTATCCTCTGAAAACAATCTGCGTCTGGCTAAAGATAAAACAGAAGATTTGACAATAAAGAGATTAACCCGTGGTAATCCAACAATGAAGGCAAAATTCGAAGAGCTGTCAAATAGGACTGAGGAATGAATGAGGCCAATTGTTCTCAATTCTGAATTATTCCAGACTTAATCTGACAGTTAGGGATTAAACTATATTGGAAATAGCCACAAGATAAATAATTGTTTAATCCACCAAACTGTCAGAAATGAATACCATTTATCCGCTGTAAGCAGACAAGATGAGTCCGGTGAGATGAATGCAAGGCCGGATGATTATCATCCGTTCATGCCAGTGTCTTTTGCTGAATTTGTGTTTAACCACTTTCATACGCTGCAATTCAGTTCAGGAAAAACTTGTTCTCAGCTATTGTCGCCGTTACGCCGGGATGGCCATGAATGTCATGGTCGAGGCGAAGCTCAACCATGTCGTCGAGGTTCTCCCCGCACCTGTCCCGGTTGACATCGCGGCTCCAGATGTATCCTTCCCCGGGAAGGGATATCTTGCTGTTGACCGCAGTTTCCTTGCCGTTCTCGTCCTTTTCGCGGTGGATGACACCGTGAAAGCAATGAGACCATCCCTTCTTGCCCTTCTTTGCCATGAAGAGCTCGGTGATTTCGATATCGGGTGGCTTCTTTTTCCTTTTCCCTGGCAGGTTATCCCCTTCCTTTTTCATAAGATTATATTTATTGTTTTCATGCTTACATACTGCAATTATACTGCGCTGCTCCTCAATCTATTTACAGAGTAAGAACAAAAAGCATACAAAGTTGCAATATCTCCAATCATGCATTTGTGGCTGGCAGTTTTCAGGGATCAGCTCTCTTCAGATGGGAAAGGACTAAAAGGCTTGAAACGGCAATTACAGAGAATGATGTTTCAGTCATTTATGTTACGAGGCGGGAGACTGGAAGAACTGCGGCTCAATTATCGGAAGTACAGCTTCATGGAGAAAAGTACCTCTGAACTGGCTGTACATCACACCTCTGGCAGTAGATATACTTATAGAATTCAGGACGTGGATAAATTCTTCAGGCAGTTTATTTTTCCCATTTTCCGGATTCATGAATGAATTAATATTATCAACCCCAAAGATGCAGCTGACTTTTATTGAACCGCATCTCTCCAAACTTTCACTTTCAGCTACTTTGATAATTACCATATTAATAACCTTGCCTGCCCCGGAATCTATCTTCATTTCAATATTCACATGAAACCTGAAGCTGATATCCTTTCCAAAAGGCGTTTTCGGATTGGTTATACTGACGTCCTCTATATCGATGCCTGTTATTTGAAATCTAAGATCTTTACTTTTCCTGCTTCTTTTCATGTTTACAAAATTTTCTGAAGAATTCTATGTCAGGTTCGAGTTCCATAAAATCACTCTTCAACTCCAAATTAAATCTTCTGAAAAAATTGAAATCCGAATAGGCAAAAGGTTGTCGGTTTTCCTTTTGTTTCGCTTCGAATAAAAATCGAATTATCTGTTCAGTCTGTCCTTCATCAATGTCAATCAATTGTATGTGCAGGCATTCCTGGATATCATAAAGAGTGTCGCTGGTAAAGTTGTGGGTTCCGCTCAGCCACTTCGTAATCTCCGAAGGCTTCTTCGACATTTGCTCTGCAAACTGCTTTTTGGACAATCCCATATTTATCCTGGCATTGTCAATTTTTGCGGCGAGCTTCATACGGAACGCAATCTTTTTTTCCGTTTTGGGGTCTATATCCCCAAGCAGGTCGTCAATTTCTTTGCTGTAATAAGTATTAATCATTTTCATCATCTTCATCATCTTCATTTGTCAGCTCAAGACTTCCGTCAAATTCCATGTAGTCTTTTGTAAACCATATCTGGCCTTCCGACATCTTTGCGGTTATCAGTTGTGATATACTCCTCATTTTATGGTTTTCAGCCGTGAGCTTTGGGTCTTCCTGCAGAGCCCTTATGTTTTTAGGTTTGTATCCGCCACCGCCAACGATCACCAATGTAGTTCCGTAGCGGATACAATAAAGTCTCAGGTGGCTCTTGGGCTCATCATACAAAGCACAAACCCCGTCTCCCGGATTTCCCTCAAATTGCTTGAAGAAATGTTCTCTGGCTCCCGTATCCTGTCCCATTGTTTTTAAACGTACAGTCAAATTATGAAGTTCACTTTTAAATGAAATTTTGTTTTCAATAATGAATTTGTCAAATAATGTGCCATTGTCATTATCAATTAATACGGTATATATAGATGCTTTATTGCCACTTAGTTGAGCGATTTTAACAAGCTTTATCTTCATGGCTCGTCAATATTGCAAATATATCATAATTTAGTTAAAAGTAAAAAATGCTGCACATTTCATTATATCAGTAGATGTACTCCCTTACTTCCATTCTTTTCTGGTCATGATTTCAAAAGTCAATCCTCATACAGCTCAAACAACCACCCTGTGCCTCTCGGGAATCCAGTATATTGCAAAGAATGACATTAACCAAAATGGCCTCAATCAATACTCAGTAAAAACCCTGTTTACCGTTTTATTTCTCTTGCAATGCGAACTAATCCGTTCAGTCGGGTAATCCTGTCTGCCATACTGCTTTCTCCCTGGCTGATGAACCAGGCGACGAATTGATAGGCATCATCATCCTTTCTGATGATGTCCAGAAGGACCTTGTTCAGCCTGAGTCTTTCCAAAGCTTTGATTATCTCATCCTTGCTTTTCGGAGTTAAATATTTAATTGCCATATCCTATCTTTTTTTTAGTTGTAAAACCATGTGATTCCCTGCAGCCTTGTACTAACGTTAAGTACAGGTCATCTTTTTTATTGAGCACTTTTTTCAGAAGCACCTTCCTGACCTGGTTGTCAATCTCGCCGCCAGAAATCTCAAATCTTTCACCCAGCATGCGGGCCTCCTCATGAGTCAGGTCGGGCAGCTTCTCTTTCCAGATCGATGCCCTTATATGCTTGTCAGGCCTTGGAAAGTTCAGCCGTAAACTGAACCTGCGCTCATACGCCCTGTCGAGATTGCCGGTAAGGTTGGTGGTAGCGATAAGTATTCCTTCGAAGTTCTCCAGTGCCTGAAGTAGAACATTCTGCATGGTGTTGGTCACCCGGTCAGATGCCTCGTTGCTGGCAATGAGGTCAATGCGTCTGGTAAGCAGTCCATCGGCCTCATTTATTAACAGAATAGGTTCCACGAGACTGGCTTTCCTGATGGCCTCATATTCTTCGAAAACCTGTTTGACACGCTTCTCGCTCTCGCCAAACCATTTGCTCCTCATCTGTGAGAGGTCAACCATCATTATGCTGCGCTTTGTCCTTCGCGCCAGCTGATAAACCTCTTCAGTTTTTCCGGTTCCCGGTTCACCGGAAAATATGGCGGTAATGCCGCTGGTCAGTCCGTTGCGCTTCAGTTGCCTGCAATATGACCTGAACTTCGAAGGTTTCATGATATCCTCAAGCAGATTAAGCTGTTCCTGCAAATCAGGATAAAAAAGCAGGTTCTTGTTTTTAAGTGACTTGTAATCAATAAGTCCGGATCTGTCATTCTCCGGTTTAAGGAGGTTGGGGTAGGAGCGATACAATTCCCTGGCGGTTCTGAGTGACAGGGTGGCGCTTTTCCCGTCTTCAAACTCCGAGGCTATGAGCTTGATGAAACCGGTCTTTACCAATTCGTGTCTTCCGGATGCAAGCTCCTGGCAGAATTCCAGCTGCTGGCTAAGGTCATCAAAAAGGGAGTTGGCAAAGCTCTCAAAATCGACACTTGTCTGTCCCTTGAGCCTTACAAAGCTGAATGCGAAGATAGTACACTTGCTGAGCATCGATTTCAGGCCGTTGTCTACATAACTGACAAAGGGAAGTTGTTTGTTGGCAGCAATGAGAAAACCAGCCTCTTCGAGGACCTGGGCTGTGCCTATGGTGTTCTCTTCCCTTTCGTCGATAAGGTCAGTGATCTGCTTCAGGAATGCCGGCAGGTCAAGTCTTGTAGCAGCCTCCAGCATCGCAGGGTCACCCTGCAGGAGGGAGTCAATGACAAACGCAGGCACGGTAAATCCGATGTCGTTGTACGAAGGACGTCGTCCTTTTCTTCGTATCAGCCTCTTTACAAACCCCTTCCTTTCCAGGCATTCCGTCTCCTTCATAGATGTCACCAGCCTGAGAACGCTGCAATCGAAGTGTCTGGCCAGTCCTTCGAGAGTTACCGTACGCTGAAGGCTCAGGTCCGCTATCACTGCAAACAGGACCGTCTGAGTATATGTAATACCCAAAAAGGATGCAATGGAATCAATGTCGCCCTGGACTTTTGCGAGAGCACTGAGGTTCATCTGGCTTTTGAATGCCATGCGGGAGATACTCTCCAAACGGGCAAGATGATTGGGATTGAGAAGTTCATCCATATTCCAGTGTTTTTATGATTTCATATTCGTTTCAAGGTGGTTGGACCATCCGGTTCCATTACACCCTTGCCGGTGCGGGAACAGATAATTATCCTGCAGGGAATCGGTCGGCCGTTTTTGCCGACGAGGAATCTGCAGCGACCGACGGTAGATGATCCGGCGGCGGTGTCTCTTACCCAGAAGGCAACGCGGAGCGTGCCGCACCTTTCAGGCAAGGTATGGGAGGCGTTTATCATAACCCTGAATTTTCGGTTAAGATATAACGGTACTCCTCAATCTATTTGCAGAATGACAAGCTTGTAATTATTTTACAGAAAATTATGCGTCAGACAGTCCGGCTGGCGTTGTAACTGTCTATGGCACATTGCCATATTCCGGCAACATGTTCTGCAAGGCTTTGAGGCGATACAACTCTCACCCTGTCACCGAAACGAAGGATGCAGTCGTTGATGAATTCGGCCGTCACCTTGACATGGAGCTTAACCGTATAGCCGCCGGTCTCATTCTCATACACAGGCTGCTGCGAGCGGTGGAGCGGGAGGGTCTTGATGTATGGAGCCTCATCCGGAGTGAAATGAAGAACTACATCCTCTGAATCAAATCCAAAGGCAAAAACGCCGACTGCATCACGGAGGACGTTGAAGATTTCATCATAGAAGGCCGGTTCCTGTATGAAATAGTTGTCCGTAACTGCCAGGTCGCAGATCCTGTCCAGTCCGAAGATCCGGGCTTCGTCGTTCTCCTTCCCGATGACGTACCATCGGTTGCGGTGTTCCTTGAGAATATATGGTTGCAGGGTACGCTGAGTGGGATCCTCGGTGTCAAAACGGCAGTGGGTAAACATGATGGTGCGTTTATCATAGATGGCCTCGTAGATGCGGGAAAGATGTTCCTTCCCGGAAAAACCCTTTGTGTATTCGAAGAGGATATACTTGTTTAACCTGTCGTCGGGATACTTCCTGACGATCTGGAAATGGTCCGATAGTTTTTCTATTGCGTCATTGACCATACGGAATTCCCTGGCTTCGCTGAAAATTTCCAGCTTGTGCAGGGTCATCTGGAGGATCCTGACGGCTTCGGGGGTCAGGGGAACATCGAACTCCCAATCCTCGG
>Ga0116144_10006184_pt1 | contig 10554 bp, 10 predicted proteins | sample AD_UKC035_MetaG_FD_89746 | JGI IMG/M metagenome (GOLD analysis project Ga0116144, IMG submission 89746) | Active sludge microbial communities of municipal wastewater-treating anaerobic digesters from USA - AD_UKC035_MetaG | ecosystem: Engineered > Bioreactor > Anaerobic > Digestate | place: USA... | reverse complement strand
TATCTTAATCAAATCGGGATTTAGAAGTACTCCACCTAAAATATATCCTGTTACCTTAGGAAGGCCAAAAGCCTTAGCGATTTCAGCACAGATAAATCCGATAAAAATTATTATTCCAACTATTAAAATTAAAGGCATATCTACTTGCTACTTGGTCTGTATTTAATAACTTTAACTTTTTCCATAGTAATTAACCCTTCCTGAACGACCTCATCTAAGAAGGGAATTATACTATTAAGTCTTTCTTCAGTATCGACGATTTCAATGATTATCGGCAAATCCTCAGATAGCCTAAGTAATTTCGCCGAGTGCATCCTACTATCAGCACCAAAACCCATAATGCCTCTGGTTACAGTTGCACCGGCCAAGTGAAGTTCCCTCGCCTTTAAGACAATTGCCTCATACAGCGATGCTGATTTATATTTATCACTTTCACCAATAAATATTCTAAGCAGCATTCCTTCATCAGGTAATTTCATATCGACTCCTTTTATTTAAAAACCACCAAAATACCTTTAGCTAAAAAATATCCTATAAACACCAGACATATCCCCAAAATATTGCTTAAGGTAACATTTAAAACCGCTAGTTTTATTTCAGATTCTCTTATAAGAGTAAAATTTTCCAAAGTAAAAGTAGAAAATGTTGTAAAGGCCCCAAGAAAACCCACCAGGATAAAACTACGCAGATTAATTGATACCACTAAGTTTTCAAACACCGCCCAGAGAAAACCAATCGTAAATGAGCCGATAAGATTTACCATTAGCGTTCCCCAAGGAAAAACTCCGTCAGAATATTTATAAAAAAATCCTGACATAAAATACCTTAAAATTGAGCCTAAAGCTCCGCCCACTGCTATAAACAGAATCTTATTCATGTTAAATGGATAACTACAGGCGTTTAGTGGATAACATATGGTTCTGGTCTACCTAATTCCCGGGACAATGCATTGATTTCTCTTTTGAGCTCAATCATTCTATTTTCCCTATCAAGCATCATTGAATTCATCTCTTTCAAAGCCTGCATCTTTTTCATAAATTCTTGATCCTTATCTTCCATAGTCTTATTAAGATCAGTAATTTTTATAACCAATTCTTTGAGTTCTTTTTCATGCATGGACAAACGCATATTTGCAGAAACTAAATCTTGTTCGATTTTCATCCTTTCCGAGATCTCCATAAATAAAGTACTATTAGCATCAATAATTCCTCTTTGGACTAATCCGGAAAACACGTAGAAAAATAGTGCAAATACTATACCAACTACTAACGAAACTAATACAAAACTTGCTATTAAACTGAATAGGGCTTTTTTCTCTCTGGTAATATCAATCATCATGATGATATCACCTACGTCCACCTTAGATGCATCACGCAAAACTAAAAAACCGCACATGTAAATTTTTCCCTTTAATGATACTTCGATTAAATTATTCAAATGTTTATTATCATCACAAGTTTTGAGCCGCTTTAGATAATTGGAGAGCTTTTCCGGAATATCCAAAGAAGTATTATCTACAATAACGAAGTTTGGAAATTGCTCCCAATCTCCTGGTAAACCAAGCATCTCCAATCCTTCCAACCATCCTTGTTTTGTAAGAAATTTTTTATTAACCGAAACAAAAATCTCTACATCCAAAATCTGCTTTAACTCTGGAATAATACTGTTTAGCTCCTTACCCAACTCTAAATAACCAATCAACTTACCGTCGATTATCCACGGCTTAACAACCCTTAATGTAAAAGTTCCCAGAGGCCCTAACTCCATCCCATTGGCTTGATGTTTATATTTTTCGGCTTCCACTGCTGTAAAGCGGTCAATTTTATCTCCATAAAGCAAAGGATTATGTACCCTAAGAAAACAAACCCGGTCTTTATCTAAAAAGTAAAAATGAGTTATATCATATTCATTTTTTAACTGATTAAATATCGGTAAAGACAAAGACAATAGATCTTCCCTATTATTTTTAAGAAAAGCAGTTGATAACGCCTGATTATTTTGAATTTCATTCAAACGATACGACATAAAACTAGTATCTTCTGTTATTTCTGAATAGAACAAAGTTTGCAAACGTTCCAGATGAAGTCGTGTATCATCAACAATGTACTGATGCTGCATTAAATATAAACATACAACACCGGAAAAAACAAGGATAATGAAGGCGATAGTAAGCGGTATTAATATTCTTCGGCGGATTTTAAAAGCACTATCAAGTTTTTTATCCATATCAGATTAACCTAAAAAACCACCTATGGTTTTTGTTTATAGTTGCATTATAACAGAACCAAACAATAATAATAGCTTATTTTACAAGCTATTCAGCTGCAGGATTATCAGAAATTATGTTTTCACCTTTTACAATATCGGGTAGCGGCTGGGAATCAATACGCATTCCACCATCATGTTCTATTTGTATAGTATAAAGAGTTCCCGGTAAAAACATCGTTCCCGGAGCCTCTATTTGTGCATTTTTTATCCCCATCTTCTTCGCCTGTTGAGAATTCAAGGCATAATCCCAAAACTTAGCCCAGATTTTAGATTCAAATTCGCTATTTTCCTGATCTAGCTTGTATCCCTGGGGAACACTATTTAATTTTGTTATTTCGAACTCCTGGGTATTAGGTCCATCAAGCATAAATACTTTCCAAAAAAGATAAATGCTTTTTCCCTTTAACTTATCTTTCATCCTTATATTAAGATCATCAAATCTAACCACCAAAGACTGAAACTGTATAATATTACCAGAAAAAGTAAAATACTTTGGCTTAAGCGGACGGTTTTTAGAATCATATTCTAAAAATTTTATGGTAGTAAGGGTTTTTCTAGTATCTTCATTATACTTTAGATCAGTAACCAGAACTTCGGCAATACGACTGTCAGCTTCGAGCCTAGTTATAATTTCCTTTAAAGTTTTGTTTTCACCTATAAACTTTCTTACACTCTCATAAATCGATATTACCCCAACGGCAAATAGTACTACAAAAATAAAGACAAATATTTTTTTCATCAGCTACACTCCTAAAATTTGAATAATACCTTTTCTAATCATCATTACTGCAATAGCAGCAAGGAACAAGCTCATTATCTTCGACAAAGCTTTAGTTCCGGCAACTCCCATAAATTTCAAAAGTACTTGTGAAAACATAAAAATTATACCAGCTAAAACAATATTTAGCACTATAGAAATTAATACTGCGGATAATCCGTAACTAGGAATAATTATCAAAGACGTAGTAAGAACAGCCGGACCTACAATTAAAGGAGTGCCTAAAGGAACAAATCCTAATTCTTTGGTTGGAAGACGGCGTTTTTTCTCAGAATTAAGAATATCGATAATTGCAATACAAAATAAGATCGCACCACCGGCAATCATAAAATCCCCCACCATAACTCCCAAAACCTTAAATATAAATTTTCCGGAAAAAATAAAAAAGAAAGCCAGGCATAAGGCCGTAATTAAAGACTGAATAATGATTTTTCGACGCTGATCAGGATTTAAATCCTGAGTAAAAGAAATAAACATCGGAAGTACTCCGATAGCATCAACAGCCACAAAAATTGGAATAAACGCTAAACAAATATCTTTAAGCATAATGATTAACCTCGCAATATTAAACAAATAATAAATATAACGTATATTATCACAAATACTATCCCTTCCCAACGATCAATTGTCTTCTTTTTACCGGTAAACATTGACACAAATACCAAAACTGCCGAACATAAGGTAATTAAGATCTCGAAATTTGAACTCTCTTTAAAAGGTATCGGCTTTATTAAAGAACTTATTCCTAAAATAAATAAAATATTAAAAATATTTGAACCAATAACATTCCCTACAGCAATATCTATATGTTTTTTAAAAGCGGCCACAACTGAAGTAGCCAACTCCGGCAAAGACGTACCCATAGCAACAATAGTAAGAGCAATTAAAGACTGACTAACTTTAAGTTTTAAGGCAATAGTAATAGCACTGTCTACGATTAATTTACTCCCAAAAACTAGTAAAACCAGCCCCAAAACAATAAGAATCAAAGATTTAGAGAAATTAACCGGCTTTATTATGTGATCTTCTGAATCATTATTTTTCTTTGCTATCGAAAAAGTATAAAGGATAAAAAGAGTAAAAAACACTAAAAAAACAACCCCATCAAGATTAGAAAGGATTTTTAATTGAGGTTTTCCAATAAAAAAATCATTTACCAGCAAACCCAAAATAATTACTGAGAAAAAATTAAACGGAATTTCTTTATAAACGGTTCCTTTGTTAACTGATAAAGGAAAAATTATGGCAGAAATTCCTAGGATAAAAAAAGTATTAAAGATATTACTTCCCAAGATATTGCCGACCGTAATGTCACTAGCTCCTTTAAAACTGGATAAAATATTGACAAATAACTCCGGAGACGAAGTACCAAAGGCCACCACCGTAAGACCTATTACTAAATTTGAAATTTTCAAACGCTTAGCAACAGAAACCGAACCATCAACCAAAAAATCAGCTCCTTTAATTAAAATCACAAAACCAAAAATTAAATAAATATAAATCTGCATCCGATCTAAGTTCTTGCTAAATTGTTTTATTAATATCTAAATACAGCCCAATCTTCTCCAATGCTAACTTGCAAGCCATATTTATTGGCACCATCCGGTTATTTATACCTGACTGGCTGCTTATTACCCCAACAGTAAAATCGGTCATTTTCGATGGATGAAAACCTTGGCTCATCAAATCCAGTGCTTTTTGATACTGTTGAGGGTAATTTTGTTTTATTATTCTGCAGCACCCGTAAACATAGTTGCCTTTTTTATCGGTAGTAGTAAAAAATCCAAATAATCGGCAAATAAGCGGACGAAGCCGATATTGGCTACAAAAACCCAAACCTTTAGTTTTGTCTAAAACCTGGTAAAAAACACACACCTGCGGACTTTCAATTTGGTTTATTTTAGACAGCCAGAATTCAGCTTCTTTTTCTTTCCATAATTTCAAAGCTAAAGGCATCATTTCCAAAACTGTAGTCCTTACCTCCGAACTCATACAGCAAGTTCCGCATTTATCGACACAGGAAATTCCAGTAGATTTCTTAAAAGACCTGCATTCCTTATCTACTTTTTTAAATAAACGTAAAACTTCGATAATACTCTGCAACTCTTTAGAATTTATAGTTTTAGATAATTTACTCATAGCTTTTTCAACAAAAAACTAGAGTTTGATGAAGTGTTGTATTGAAGACCTACTCTTAGAAAACCTACTTAAGGGTTTTAACTAATTTCAATAGTTCTACTGCTGCTTGTTGAGGACCTTTTCTCTCATAGCCAGAGATACCGAGTCGTGTTCTCATCTGTCCTACAAAAATATCATTTTTATAAAAATGTTTAAAGTATTCTAAAGCAATTTCATCATGCTGCCTGCGATACTGCAACGGCCCAAAAATATTAGCAAAATACGAGTGTACCAATCCAGTAGAAGTAGTTGTACCTTTACTCATAACTGTACCTTCTCTAAATACTTTCAAGGCTTGTTCATAACCATCGATGCGTTCAACAATAGGATGGTCCTCATCGATCTCCTCATAATTGTTGGCATAAAGAATAAAATCTATTTTTGACCCCTTAATAACCCTCTCAAAAGGTGCTACCGGAAGTACAATTCGGGCATTTATTTTGTTAGGACTCATAATAATAGCCCTATCCATTTGACCGAAGGCATATCCTGGTTTCAAATCGTCTAATCTTAAAAAAGCACCTATCTCGGTACCATATCCTTTTACCTGAGAATCGCTGTCGATTATTATTGACCCCATATCATCAGCGATTATTATCATGTCCTGAATTTCTGCTTTACCTAAATCACGTAAAGCTTCAAGCGTCTCCGATTTTCCAGCCCCGGTATCTCCAATAAGTAGAATTGTGGCTACTTTATTTTTAGGCAGCATAACTTTAACCAAAGCTCCATGAAAGGGCAAAATTTTTCTTTTAATCATTATTACATTATGAAGAGTCAAGACCATCTTCTTTAAATAACCAAAATACCCAAATTCAGAATCATTAGGAACTGCTGCCACTAACGGACCATCTTTGTCATCATCAAAAAACACCGTAGAAGATTTGCCGATATTTTTTAAACTCTCTTTGTCTACACCAAACAAGTATACGGCGTCCGGTGTTTTTTTTAACTCACCTTGATCAGCCAACTCAAAAAGATTCGACAAAGAAAAGCCCAGTTCGGAGAACTTCTTATGAAAATAGATTAAAATCAGCAAACTTCCTACCTTTGCAGGATAACAAAGCCAATCCTTAGGATCAACTACTACATTCTTTATAGGATTTTTATCAACTCTTTCAAATACACCAGAGCGAGTATTCATCGGGGGATTTAAAATAAGCGGTGGATATAACAGTATTTGCCTAATAACCGGAACATTAGCTAATTTTTTATAGTCTTGAGTCTTAAACGGTATATCAGCCTCAACTGCAATAGTAGCAATTTCCGCACCGGCACGAATTTGGCGGTAAATCTTAGGATGCGTTCCGGTAATATTTTCCTGAATATCTCGATAAGTTGCCCGGATAAGATGAGTAAGTTGCTCAATGGTATTATTAAATATGCGATAAGGCCTAGTTTCTAAATTGTTCGACTCAGATTCACATATTATAAAACGATCAAAATTGCGCCAATAATTATACAAGTGCTCAACAAATTCATTTAAAACAGTCTTATCCTTAAAGAAAACCTTTGATCCTTCAACTACATTGGGAACCAAATCACTATTCATTTTAGAAAGAAACTGTAGCATTTTAACAAAGCGAGTTACATCTGCTGAAGAGATATCCGGTGTGCCAAAAATTTTCAGCAAATATGAATCGTGTTTTTTTAATTCTTTAATACAATTTTTAAGGGTGAATTTAAACAAATCACTGCTTATTAATTCATCAGCTGTTTCACAAATACGGTCTTTAATCCGAATTACGATTTTTTTGTCAACTACTTCAAAACTTCCTAAATTCATTTTATCCTCTTTCAATCATTTAGCCTGGTAAATTAAGATTATTATATACAGCCTATAATTTTTGCAATATATTTTTGTTTTTTTTAAAAAAGGCCAAAAATTAGAAGTTTTTTTGGTATTTTAAGAGAAGCTTATCATTGGTAGGTTCTTTTTCTGAATTTTGCGACTCTTTATTATACTGTTTGATCTCTTTTTCTGCCGAAACTGAAAGATTATCGGTTATTTTATATTCTGCACCTAAATTATGGGTTGCTACCGGCTTGTCTTTAACCTGGATACTCTCTCGACTAACCCCATAAGTTACATCGGTTTTGGGATTTATCTCTTTGGTGACCGAAGCGCTTTGTGATTTCTTATCGAATTTAAAAGAAAAATCACTGATTCCCAGCATTTTACTTAGTTTACCGGCAGATGAAGAAAAGATAAAATAATCCATAAAATCAACTGCCGCAGCGGCCGACAAACTTCCACTATCAAAAAGTTTATCTACTTCTTTCCAGCGTTTATTTGTTGCCAGCATCATCAATAGCTGTTCTTGGGATAAATGCGGATCAGAAATAAGCCTTAAATCTGGGGATCTCAAGTCCCCCTTCAAGGCAAGGTTTATTTTTACCTTCTCAACAACGGAACTTGCCTTTAAATCAAATTGAGGATTCTTATAATCACCGTAAAAAAACAGCTTGCTGGGTTTTAAAGTTAAAACCGCAGTGTTTTTCCCTTTTAATATCCCTCCATCAATAAAAACTGTTCCAAAGATTTTTGGATCATCTAAAAGATCACTAAAAACAAAATCAAAGTTAATTGGCGATTCCTGGACAGAAAAATCATCGTAATCAGTTTTTCTTATGGATAAACTGCCAACTATCTTGGGTTTCATAAGCGAGCCTTTAAAATAAATATCAATATCTTCAACTATTCCCGACAACTTATCTTGAAGTGATTTGTCAGGAAAACTTTGAGCGAAAGTTTTTAAATTTATACTCTTGGAATAGAGGTTTGCTTCTAATAAAGATTTTTCCATCTTGCCGTGAAAAAGAAATACCGATGAATCAGAAAGCTTCAAAACCGCATTATGAACTTCTAAAAAACTGTTTTTTAGATCTAAAAAATTTATATCCGCGTCTAACTCTTTAATAAACAGACTCGCCCCAGAAGGAAGCCAGGCTGCATTTGTAATTTGAATATCCTGCAGATAGACTTTTGATACTAACTTACCATCTACTCTCTTTACATCGACTTTCTCAGAACCTGTATACCTGGCCAGAAGGTTTTTAAACAGAAAAGAAGACCCCTCAGGGGTAAATAAAATAAACCAAATTAAACCAAAAATAATTACGACAGTACCGGCAGCCAAAAAAAGCAAAATTTTTCTTATCCACAAGAAATTCATCCCATATTTGATTTAAGTGTTTCTTCTGGAAGATCGGCCGTCTTTTTTATCTCTGGCCCGTTCTACAATCGGTCTTCTGTCGGTTTTATGCTTTTTAAAAGCTCGAAGTATTATTTCCGCATCTTCAAAAGAAACAGTGATAAATGAAAAACGGTCAAAGATACGTACATCATTTATTTTTCGCTGGTCAACTTGAGAAATTTGCATAATCATATCAACTAATTTTCTAGGATTCATATTATCAACTTTGCCTTTGGCTACAAATAACCTGGCTGTCCCCTTCATATCTACAGAAACTTCCCTGATCTGATTGTATTTACTCTTATTCAACTCATCTTCAAAAGCATACTCCATAAGAGCTGCGACAATCTTTTGGGCATCGTAATCCTGTAATAATTCTTGGGCAAACTCCGAATATTCCGGTGAAGAAATCTTTTCGGCAATTTTCAAAATATCATTTTTTATCCTATTTTTCTTGGTTCGAATAACATCATCGATTGCCGGTATTTTTTCTTTACGAATATCTGTCTTAGTTATTCTTTTTATAAGTATCAGCTTTCGATATTCATCAGGTGTTACAAAAGTGATTGCCGTACCTTCCTTACCGGCCCTTCCAGTACGTCCGATTCTATGCACATAGGACTCAGTATCCTGAGGAAGAGAATAATTTATAACATGGCTCAAATTATTTATATCTATCCCTCTAGCCGCCACATCTGTTGCCACCAGAACATTAACCCTTTTTTTCTTGAATTTATCCAATATTCGTTCACGCTGACTTTGAGAAATGTCCCCATGCAAACCATCGGCATCGTAGCCTCTTTCTGAAAGTTTACGGGAAACTATATCGACATCAACTTTAGTCCGGCAGAAAACCAAACCATAAAAATCCTCTTCGCTGTCGATTATTCTGCACAATGCCTCTAATTTGTCGGCTTGGGCAACTTCAAAATATATCTGATCAGTAGAACTTACTGTAAGCTGTTTTTCCTGAGACTTTACCAAATGATACTCTCTCATGTATTTTTTAGCTAGACTGAGTATCCGATCAGGCATAGTTGCTGAAAACAAAAGAACCTTCTTATCTTCATTAGAATATGACAAAATATCTTCCACATCCTCAATAAAACCCATATTGAGCATTTCATCAGCCTCATCTAACACTAAATAAGAAAGATTCTTAATATTTAGACTTTTTCGTTGAAGATGATCTTTTATCCTTCCGGGGGTACCGACAACGATATCAACTCCCCGATGAAGACGCCTTAGCTGCTGGTCCATAGATTGTCCCCCATAAATAGCCACGATACTTATGCGCTTGCGTCCTTTCAAGGAATTTATTTCCTCGGCCACCTGAAGAGCTAATTCCCGGGTCGGAACCAAAATTAAAGCCTGAACATTTCCTGAGGCCTCATCAAGACGTTCAATTAAAGGAAGACCAAAAGCGGCAGTTTTTCCAGTACCAGTCTGAGCTTGACCAATAACATCAAGGTCTTCTTTTAATAGTAAAGGAATTATCTGCTGCTGAATTTGAGTCGGCTCTTCAAAACCTTTATTTTTAAGAGCTAAAATCAAATTATCCGATAAACCCAAATTTTTAAATTTTTCTAACATTTAACTACTCCTAACGATTTTTGCTGTAGTTATTAATAATAAAGTTTCTCTCAAGCGTCTTGCCGTGTAATAGCCTGATTGTAAACAGTATTATAACAACAATTAATAATATTAATAGGAAATTATCAAGGCCGGAAAATTGCAGTCTAAACTAAAAATTCACGGTAAGCTTAGTACCCAAAACATTGGTATCGTCCCAATCATCATTGGTTTTAGATGATTGCCACATATAAAAAATATCGGCACCAACATTTCCCATTAATTTAAAAGTAATACCGGTATACAAACGATTCCGGTTTAAGCTCTCAACATTAAAATCATAAAACCATTCATCGGCAACATATGGCTGTATTTGAAACTTAGTAAACTTGCAAGGCATTTTCAAGGTAAATTTGTTGCGGTAACACCAAAAATCTTCTGCTGACTCGCGATTACGGTATTCAAAACGCGACAAATCACTCCAAGAATAACCAAAAGCATTTCCTTTTACCGTCAAGTTAAAATGCGGACGATTTTCTGACTCCCAAGAACCATTCCTAT
>Ga0116144_10006181_pt1 | contig 10556 bp, 14 predicted proteins | sample AD_UKC035_MetaG_FD_89746 | JGI IMG/M metagenome (GOLD analysis project Ga0116144, IMG submission 89746) | Active sludge microbial communities of municipal wastewater-treating anaerobic digesters from USA - AD_UKC035_MetaG | ecosystem: Engineered > Bioreactor > Anaerobic > Digestate | place: USA... | reverse complement strand
TGCATGAGTCATAGTCGTATAATCGGGTTTTCGGTGAAAAAGACAATACATTAAGCTTTTTCTTATATTTTTCCCGGGAGGGTCAGGAGCCCTCCGAAAAGCGCGTCTGACGGAATTCATCTTGACTTTCGGGGAGTTTTTGACTATGATGTTACAATTTTTTGGAGGTGTTCACCATGGGATTAGGTCTTATAGGCAAGAAGCTCGGCATGTCGCAGATATTTGACGAACACGGGAACGTCGTCCCCGTTACGGTCATAAAAGCTGGTCCGTGCTACGTGGTCCAGAAAAAAACCGCCGACAAGGAAGGCTACAACGCCGTCCAGATCGGTTTCGATGAAGTGATCAAGGTGCAGCGCGTCAACAAACCCGACGCGGGCCATTTCAAGAAGGCCGATGTGACGCCCACGCAGGTCCTCAGGGAGTTCAAGGTGACACCGGAAGACCTCGAGGCGAATGCGGTGGGTACCGTCTATTCCGTTGACATCTTCGAACCGGGGGACTTTATCGACGTCACCGGCACATCGAAGGGCAAGGGTTTCGCCGGCGTCGTCAAGCGCCACGGTTTCAAGGGGGCTCCCGCGTCGCGCGGCTCCCACGAGTTCTTCCGGCACGGCGGTTCCATCGGGCAGAACATGACCCCCGGACGCACGATGAAGGGTAAGAAGATGCCCGGCCACATGGGTTCCAAGAAGATCACGGTCCAAAACCTCAAGATCATCGACGTCCGCGGCGACACCAACCTCCTGCTTGTCGAAGGCGCGGTTCCCGGCCCGGCAAAAGGCTATGTCGTTATAAAAAGAGCGGTGAAAAAGGCAACAGCCACGGAATAGAGCAAGAAGGATCAGGAAGAACATCAGGCGGAAGCTGTCAGGCTTCCGCTTTTTTGTGCCCGAGAACAAGGGGCGATAGAAGCGATCGGAAAAAATAGGACCTGGTCCTATTTTCCTATTCGTCCTATCAAAACCCCGCCTCTCTCCCCCTGCTCCCCTGTTCCCTGTCCCCTGTCCTTCTTGACTTTCCCCCCTTCAGACGATATCTTATGGCATGTTCACACTCTGCGTGAAGGATTCATTTGCGGCCGCTCACCGCCTGGTCGGATACAAGGACAAATGCGAGGAACTCCACGGCCACAATTTTGCGGTGGAGGTCTACCTGAGCGGCGACCGGCTGGGAGATGACGGAATGCTCGTCGACTTCAAGACCATCAAGGCGAACATCCAGAAAGTCCTCGATGTCCTGGACCACAAATATATCAATGACATACCGTTCTTTGCCGAGCGGGCCAGCTCGGCTGAATATGTGGCCATGTACATCTTCACGGAGATGGAAAAGCTGATGGGCACGGAGCGGGTGTCCGTAAGCAGGGTCACCGTCTGGGAATCTGAAAAGGCCTGTGCAAGCTATGAACGATAGACAGAAAATGGCCGATGTTCAGAACATGCACGACAGCCGCGAGATCGAGATCGACAAGGTGGGGGTCAAGAACGTCAAGTACCCCATCATCGTTCTCGACCGGGCGAACGGCCATCAGAACACCATCGCCACCATCGACATGTACGTGAACCTTCCCCATCGCTACAAGGGGACGCACATGAGCAGGTTCGTGGAGATCCTCCATGAATACAAGAACATGATCAATATGAAAAACTTCCCCGACCTCTTGAAGGAGATGAAGACGCGCCTCGACGCGGAAGCTGCCCACATGTCCGTGTGCTTCCCTTATTTCATCAAGAAAGAGGCCCCCGTGTCGAAGACGCCGAGCTACATGGAATACCAGTGCGGATTCAAAGGTTCCATGGGAGCGGACAACACCATGACGGAATTCATCGTTTCCGTCTCTGTCCCCATAAACACGCTCTGCCCCTGCTCCAAGGAGATAAGTGAACAGGGGGCCCACAACCAGAGAGGGATCACAAAGGTGGATGTATACACGAAACGGTTCTTTTGGATCGAGGACCTCATCGATATTGTAGAAAAAAGTGCGAGCAGTGATATATACTCTATCCTAAAGAGAGAAGACGAGAAGTTCATCACCGAGCACGCCTTCGACAACCCAAAATTCGTCGAGGATGTGGTGAGGGACATATCCGAGAGATTATCACGGGATACGAACATTCGCTGGTTTGCCATCGAGGCAGAGAACTTCGAAAGCATACACAACCACAGCGCGTACGCGTATCTCGAAAGAAACAACGAGGGAGGGAATGTATGAAAAAGATCATGATCCTGTGTTTTGCTCTGTCCCTGGTGTGTGCCGGGTGCGCCGCCTTCCAAAAACAGGGGTCCGAACCCGCACCGGCCTCCAAGACCCAGGGATTTAACCAGGCCTTCTATGGCTTTCCCGATGTGCCCGTTCCGAAGGAGCTGGATATCGTCAACGACCGCAGTTTCGTCTACGAAACGCCCACTTTCAAGGCAGGGGTCATCGTCTTCAGCGGCAACGTCGATCCCGCCTCTGTTGAGAGCTACTACAAGCTCAACATGGCCAAGAACGGCTGGAAATACATCAACAGCTTTCGCTACAAAGACATTGTGATGAACTACGCCAAGGAAGACAAGACGTGCAATATCAAGATATCCCGCGGGGCATTTCAAACTGAGCTCGAGATCTGGGTCGGTCCGGCCGACAAGGGATCGTTCCCGAAATCCGCCCCCCCAAATGGACCGAAGTAAGCAGGTAAACGTCCACACCATCGAGAGCATCTTTGAGATGGATATGATCAAGGACGCTCTCGATAAAGAGGACATTCCCTACACCATCAAGGAACACAGGGACACCGCCTACGACGGCCTTTTCATCCTCCAGAAAGGTTTCGCCTCGCTCTACGTGGAAGAAGGCGACAGAGACCGTGCCCTTGCCATTGTCAAACGGATCAGAAACCTTCCCTATGTGGCATATTCAGAGGACGATTGACCCATCAGACCTCATAGAGGGCGTCAGGTTTGCTTCCTTCATCGGGGGAGGCGGCAAGACGACCCTGATCGAGCATCTCGCCCGGTCCTGCCTCGAACGAGGCAAGTCCGTGGCCATCGCCACGACAACGAAGATATTCATCGCCGAGCCCTTCGCGCTTTTCGACGACTGGATGAAAACGCCCCGTGGCGCCCCTTTCATGCACATCGGAAAAACGATCGAGGGACCCAAGCTGACGGCACTATCGTCTCAGGAAGTGGAGGTCCTGGGCCACGATTTCGATGTCGTCCTCATCGAGGCCGACGGTGCGAAAGGCCACCCCCTCAAATACCCGGCGTCATACGAACCCGTCATCCCCTCCTTCTCGGACAGGGTCTTCATAGTGGCCGGCCTCGACGCCCTCTTCAAGCCATTCGGCAGCGCTGTCTTCCGCCATGACCTCTTCAGCCGCGAGACAGGGACCGAACCTCCGCGCCTCGTCTACCCCGACATCTTCATCCGCTTCTTCCAGGACGACGCCCTCCTCAAATCCACGGCCGGCTTCATGCGCACCATAGTCCTCAACAAGTACGACACGTCCCGCCCCCGCCATCTCGCCGCCGTGCTCATGCAAAAGATACTGGACCGCACGGGTATAGAACAGGGCGTGATCACCGCGCCAGAATACGGGATCTACTACAGGATACGATAGTCCCCGGGTCTCAGGAAGAAGACAGGGGGAACAGTTCCACATTTCAGGATGAAATACAGGAGAACTGTCCCACTTTGGTCTTTGACTCGAAACACGCAACCCGGAACCCGCAACTGTCTTTTGCCTGGACCAGCCTGATTTTCCTTGCTTTTTACCCAATATATTCATATATTTATGCCTTATGGACAAACCGGTTATCGCGTCCGTCACGCTGGCGGAGATATACTTGGAGCAGGGGCATGTCGAAAGGTCCATAGAGGTCTACGCGGAACTGGTGAAAAGAGAACCCTTCAACGAGGCCTACAAGAAGCGCCTCGCCGGGCTGAAGAAGGAATGGAAGACCGGGCAGAAGAAACCGGGAACACTGCGAAAGGCCCTCGGGAAGAAACTATGGTGATGATACGCCAGGCACGGATAGAACGGGTACAGAGCCTCCTCGAAGAGACAGGGCTCGACGGTTGCGTTCTCAAGGGCATGGACAACATCTTCTATCTGACGGGGTTCAGGGGGTCCGAGGGGAGCCTCTTCATCACCCGGGGAGACGTCGTCCTCGTCGTTGATTTTCGTTATGTGACGCACGCCAGAGAGGTGACCCGTGACATCCGCATCGAGGAGATGAGGCCCAAGCGCGACGTCATCAACGATCTCTGCACCAAATACAGGATCTCCAAGCTCGGCTTTGACGGGGCCCATGTCCACTATAACGTTTTCAAGTCCTGGGCCGAGAACCTCGTCGGCATCAGTCTCGTTCCCATGAACAATGCCATAGAGGAGATCAGAAAGACCAAGGAACCGGAGGAGATCACCGCCATCATGGCGGCCATCGAGGCCGCGACGAAGGCGTTCACCGACGTCCTCGGCCTGGTGAAGCCGGGCAGCACGGAAAAAGAGATTGCCGACGAGCTTGACCACGCGATGCGCAAACGCGGGGCACAGGGACCGTCCTTCGATACCATCGTCGCCTCGGGTCCGCGGGGCGCCCTGCCCCATGCCGAGCCAGGCGACAGGAAGCTCAAGGAAGGCGAAACGGTCATCATCGACTACGGTGCCGCCGTGGCCGGATACTGCAGCGACGAGACGGTCACGGTGTGCCTCGGGGAGATACCCGACAAGCTCTCCGAGATATACGCCATCGTCAACGATGCCCGCAAGCTGGGGATCGAAAAGGCCCGGGCGGGCATGGCCATAGCGCGGCTCGACGCCATCGTGAGGGGTTACATAGAGGAACGCGGCTACGGCGACTTCTTCCGTCACGGTGTGGGCCACGGCGTGGGAATCGCCGTCCACGAGGCACCCGGCATCAACAGCGTGGCCAACGGGATACTGGAGGAAAACATGGTCATCACCGTCGAACCCGGTATCTACCTGCCGAATATCGGTGGCGTCAGGCTTGAAGATATGGTACTAATTACGGAAGATAGCCCGCGGGTCCTGACTCACATAAGAAAAGACATCATAAAGATGTAGATACGCATAAGCGGGAGGTTTTATGATCTCAGGAGGAAACAGATGATCGTCGACACAACAGACTTCAGGAAGGGTCTCAGGATTCTCCAGGATGGCGAGCCCTTCACCATTGTCGAGTTTCAGCACGTCAAGCCGGGCAAGGGCGGAGCCTTCGTCAGGACCCGAATGAAGAGCCTCGTCACGGGCAACGTCCTCGACAAGACCTTCAGATCCGGTGACAAGGTGGAGGTCCCCGAGGTGGAGGAGAAACAGATGCAGTTCCTCTACAAGGAAGACACCAACTACCATTTCATGGACGAGGCCACCTACGACCAGATCTTCATCGAGGAGGCCAATCTCGGGGACACGAAGAACTACCTTAAAGAAAGCATGGTCATAACCGTTCTCTTCTACAAGGGCAGAACGATAGGCGTCGATATCCAGAACTTCGTAAATCTCACCATCACCCAGACTGAACCGGGGATCAAGGGTGACACGGCGCAAAACGCCACGAAGCCCGCGGTCCTGGAGACAGGATACACCGTGCAGGTCCCTCTCTTTGTCGAAGAAGGGGACGTGGTCAGGGTCGACACCCGGACAGGCCAGTACATCGAGCGCGTGCAGAAATAGGAGACCCATGTTAATCACCTTTGAAGGCATCGAGGGGAGCGGCAAAACAACACAGATAGAACTCCTGAGCGATTATCTGGCCGGCAAAGGCTACGGGGTGGTCAAGACGCGTGAGCCAGGGGGCACGCGCTTCGGCGAAGCCTTGCGCGAGGTGCTCCTGAGACCTGGCATGGATGTCGACTCCCTGTCGGAGCTCCTCGTGTTCATGGCCATGAGGGCGCAACACGTGGAAGAGGTCATCCTTCCGGCGCTCCAGGACGGCAAAGTGGTGTTGTGCGACAGGTTTGTCGACGCAACCTACGCCTATCAGGGATACGGCAGGAAGATCGACCTCGGGGTGATAGAAACCCTGAACAGACCGGTGACCAAAGGCATACGGCCCAATCTCACGATACTCATGAACGTGACCGCCGAGAGGGGTCTGAAACGCAAGGCGGCGGCATCCGCCATGGACAGGATAGAGGAAGAGGACATCTCCTTTCACCAGAGAGTGAAAAAGGCCTACGAAAAGCTGGCAAAGGAAGACCCCAAGCGTTTCTTCGTCGTCGACGGCTCTCTGAAGGTCGAGGCGATCCATCAGGTCGTAAGGGAAAAGGTGGGAAACGTCCTCAAGAGCTATGGCGTTTGACGGCATCATAGGCCACGAGAGGCAAAAACGCTTCCTGAGCTTTCTCATGGAGCGGGGCAACATCCCTCACGCATTTCTCTTCTGCGGGCAGGAAGGCATCGGCAAAAAACAGATCGCCATGGAGTTCACGAGGCGCCTCTTCTGTCAGGCAGGGACGGGTTGCGGGGTATGCCGCCCCTGCGTGAAGCTCGACCGGGGAAGCCACCCCGACCTCGTTGTCATACGGAACGAAGGGTCCATAGGCATAGACGACTCCCGGATGATCGCGAAGGAGGTTTCGGAACACCCCTTCGAACAGGACAAACGGGTCATTATCATCGACAACGCGGAAACAATGACGAACGAGGCCGCGAACGCCCTCCTTAAAACCCTGGAGGAGCCCCCGCCCTACAACCACTTCTTCGTCATCACCTCCTCCGAGCGAGAGATACCGCTCACCATCCGCTCCCGGTGCACCCGCGTCGCGTTCTCGCCCCTTTCCAGGGAACAGCTGGAACTCTACTTCAGGGACAGGGCCGGCATCGACCCCGACCGGGCGGGACTTCTGGCCTCCATCTCCTTTGGCAGCATCGGCAGCGGGCTCTTCTGGCTCGATGAGGACAACTTCTCACTGAGGGTCAGGATGGCAGAGGCGCTGTCGGGAAGAGCGAACGGTTTCGTCCTTGCGTCATCCCTGGCAGAGAAGGCGTCCATGACGGACAGGAGCGCTTCCATGTACCTGACGTTCCTCCTTTCCTTCTTCCGTGACCTCTTCGTGAGAAAGATCACCGGCGGGACGTCGTTCATCACGAACACCGACCTCGAGGACATCCTCGAGGGAACCAGCGGCGATCTCCCCTGGATAGAAAACTCGCTGAAAAGAATACAGGAAACTGTGCGCGTGATGAGGTATAATGTTAACCGATGGCTGGTATTCGAAAACCTTCTTATTCACGTCGCGAGGGAATAGGCAATGAAGAGTTGTTATGTAAATATCGACAGGCTGACAGGCGTCCTTGAACTTCAAGCCGTCGAGGATATAAAGATCGGTGATTTCGTCATAAGCGAACTCGACAAGGGCACCTGTCTCGGTACCGTCGTGTCCGAGCCCGTGGACACCGTGAGGGAAGACCTTCCGAAGATCGGCAGGAAGGCCACGGAGCAGGAGGTGAGAGATCACTTCCAGCTGAAGGAAAAAGAGAAGTACGCCTTTGACTTCTGCAAGAGAAAGATCGAAGACATGGGCCTTCCCATGAAGCTCCTGTCCACGGAATATCTCTTCGGCGGAACAAAACTGCTTTTCTATTTCATCTCCGAGAACAGGGTGGATTTCCGCGAACTGGTCAAGGAGCTTGCCAAGGAGTTCAAGATACGGATAGAGCTCCGGCAGGTGGGCGTCCGCGACGAGGCGAAGATAGTCGGCGGCCTGGGGAACTGCGGCAACACCGTGTGCTGCAGACGGTTCCTCAACAATTTCTCCATCGTCTCCATCAAGATGGTGAAGGAGCAGGGCCTGGCGCTCAACCCCTCCAAGATATCCGGCATCTGCGGCAGGCTCATGTGTTGTCTCGCCTACGAGTACGAGACGTACCTGTCCCTGAAGAAGAACTTCCCCAAGATAGGCAAGCGCGTCAAGACGCCCCAGGGCGAGGGCAAAGTGGTGAAACACAATGCCCTGGGCGGTACCCTGTCCGTCCAGCTCGACGAGGGCAAGGAGATAACGCTGGCGCTCAAAGACATCTCGGCGGCGGAACAACCCAGAGGCGCCCAACCCGCCGCTCCCGTGGACAAAGGCAAGGCGAAAACCGACAACGGCAGGGGACAGCCGAAAGACAGGCAGCAGAACCCTCCGGACCGCGGCAGGCAAAAGAATGGCGGCAACCGGGAGCAGACTGCGCATAAGCAGTCGAACCCCGGCGACCGGAGCATCCCCAGAAAGAACAACGGTCAAAAGAAAGACAACGGCCAGACGTCCAGACCGGTAGCCAACAAGGAAGATACCGACCAGTGACCAGATTCCAATGACCGGTTCGCCAGACAAGGAACGGCTGGAATCCGGTCATTATAAGTCTCATTGGTTATTGTAATTTGGTCATTGGTTATTGTAAGTTTATGTGGTTATTGCAGTCTGATTGCTGGTTATTCCCCCTCGGAGATCTGTCATGGATAAAAAATACTACATAACGACCCCCATCTATTACATCAACGACGTCCCTCACATAGGCCATGCGTACACAACGATAGCTGCCGATATCATGGCCCGCTACAAGAGGCTCGGCGGTTACCGCGTCTTCTTTCTCACCGGAACCGACGAGCACGGACAGAAAGTGGAAAAGGCCGCCGCCCTTTCGGGCATCCACCCGCGGGAACATGCGGATTCGATGGTCGGCCGCTTCACCAGCCTCTGGGAAACCCTCAACATATCCAACACGGGGTTCATAAGAACGACGGAGGAACGCCACAGGAAAGTGGTCCAGCATATCTTCGACAAGGTGCGGGAAAAAGGCGATATCTACCTCGGTGAGTACGAGGACTGGTACTGCGTTCCCTGCGAGACATATTACACCGAAATGCAGCTCAAGGACGGCCTGTGTCCGGACTGTCTGCGCAAGCCGGAGAAGCTCAAGGAAGAGAGCTATTTCTTCCGTCTCTCGAAGTACATGCAGCCCCTGATCGATCACCTGGAGAGCCATCGAGACTTCGTCATGCCCGAGATACGCTACAACGAGGTGGCCAGTTTCGTGAAGGGCGGCCTGCGCGACCTGTCGGTGAGCAGGACAAGCTTCAGCTGGGGGATAAAGGTCCCCGACGACGAACGGCATATCGTCTACGTGTGGTTCGACGCCCTGACCAACTACCTGACAGGCATCGGCTTTCTCGAGGACGAGGAAGAGTTCAGGTCCTTCTGGCCCTGCGACGCCCACCTTATCGGCAAGGACATACTCCGGTTCCACGCCGTCTACTGGCCGAGCTTCCTCATGTCCTATGGCCTCGAGCCCCCGAAGCACATCTTCGCCCACGGGTGGTGGACCATTGAGGGCCAGAAGATGTCCAAGTCACTGGGCAATGTCGTCGACCCCCTTGATGTGGTCAACACATACGGCGTGGACGAATTCCGCTTCTTCCTTTTCCGCGAGGTCCCCTTCGGGCTCGACGGTGATTTTTCGAAGCAGGCCATCGTTCACCGTATCAACGGCGACCTGGCGAACGACTTCGGCAACCTCACGAGCCGCACCGTCACGATGATCGGCAAGTTCCTCAAAGGGCGGATAGAGACCCCCGAGAAGAAGGGAGGCGCTGACGATCACGTCGAGACCTCGGCCATGCGGCTCATCGGAGAGTACCGGAAGGAGATGGAGGTCTTCGCCTTTCACAGGGCACTGCAGAATGTCTTCGAGATCATGTCCATCCTCAACAAGTACATCGACTCCGAAGCCCCCTGGAAGCTGGCAAAGGAAGGGGACGTCCGTGTCAGGACGGTCATGTTCAATCTCTGGAACGGCATTCGGATCGCGGCGGTCCTGCTTTATCCCTTCATGCCCGGCAAATCCCAACTCATCTGGAAGGCCCTGGGCATCGGAAAGAGCATCGAGACATGCGACCTCGAGGAGGAGATGCGCTTCTACACGCCTTCAGACATCGCCCCCATAGACAAGATACCGCCCGTCTTTCCCCGCATAGAAGAAACGGTGTAAATGGCATTCACGTCGCTCCAGAAGACCCTCGCGAAGGTGCTGAAAGGGTATCGCATGGGCGACCTCGAGTCCATCAGGCTCTTCGCGATGTGGGACAGGATCGCCGGCGAAAAGATGGCCTCCCACTGCCAGCCCGTGCGGATCACCAGGGGGATCCTCTACGTCGAGGTCGACGACCCCCTCTGGCTCACTCAGCTCAAATACATGAAGATCGATATCCAGGCCAAAATAGAGGAGGTCCTTCAGAAGGACAGCGTTAAGGACATCCGGTTCTACCTCAAACAATAGAAACAGTTCGAGAGTTCGAGAGTTCGAGAGTTCGAGAGTTCGAGAGAAAGACCGCAAACGGATGCGGGTTGTCAACACAACTCGCGCACCAGCGAAGGTGTCCGTTGCCTCTTTTGCGCACACTAGCTGAAGGCGTTTGGTGCCTTTTTTTACCCTTGAACTCTTGAACTCTTGAACTCTTGAACTGCCTTTATCCTGGTCTCTATTTCTTTTCTGACCAGTTCCAGGGCTTCGCGGTAGGGGATGTTCTTTACGTCGGCGATGGACCTGACGTCGTCGAAT
>Ga0116144_10006179_pt1 | contig 10558 bp, 7 predicted proteins | sample AD_UKC035_MetaG_FD_89746 | JGI IMG/M metagenome (GOLD analysis project Ga0116144, IMG submission 89746) | Active sludge microbial communities of municipal wastewater-treating anaerobic digesters from USA - AD_UKC035_MetaG | ecosystem: Engineered > Bioreactor > Anaerobic > Digestate | place: USA... | reverse complement strand
CCGCAGGCGAGAATATAGATTGAATCGCCGTTTTGGCGGGCCTTGACGATGGTGTCGACGAATTCTTTCATTCTGCCTTCAAGCAGTCTGATATTTTCGAATTCGAAAATGCCATCGATGAGCTTGATCATTGTCGGGTCTGCATGTTGGCTGCCAGATTGTTCGAGAACCCGGCGCACATCTTCGAGAAGTGAGGCAAAATCAGATTCAAGTTCCATGCTGATTTTGCCCGGTTCGACCGCAGCGGCCAGTGTGGCGAGTTCTTTGGCCGCGCGGGTTTCGAAAAGCTCTTCGACTGCCGCTTTGAAGGCCTGTGGCTCAGTCAGTTGAGCCAGTGCCTGAATGCCTTCGCCAAGGCGGGTATAATGCTCGCCGTGCGTTGGCAGCCGGTCTCGCAGTAATCTTATAAGCGGACTGCCACCTCCAAACAGGCTGATCAGCTTGGCAGTATTGCGGCTCTGGCTGAAAATTTCCTGCTCCATGAAGTATTTGTAGGGGTGCTGCAGGCGCGTTTCTTCGACTTTGAGCAGACTGCGCTGGCTCTGCCACTGCAGTTCGCTGCCATCACGGGTGTCATACATGGCAAAACTGTTACTGTCGAAAATGGCGAACTGCTTTTCTCTGATCGGCACGAGAACTTTGGTCAGCTGCAGAACCGATGCCAGGTCTGAAGAGGCGATGACAAATTCGTTTAGGTCGCTGTTCTGGCCCCGACCGATATACAGGCTGCTGCCGGCCTTGATGGCGACCGTGCGTCTGGCGACCGGGTCGACGATGACGGCGGCAAATGAACCGGTGGTTTTTTTGCAGGCTCTGACTACCGCATTTTTCATCGCGGTATATCTTACCTGATGGTCGGTTTCGTCTTTATAACGCAACTCTTCAGCAAAAAAATGCTCGACGGTGTGAACCAGCATTTCACCGTCATTATTGCTGACAACCTTGTGACCCTGCGAAGTCAGCCATTCTTTCAGCTGCATGCAGTTGGTAATGTTGCCATTGTGTGCACCATAAATATGGGTGTGGCATTTAACGTCGTGTGGTTGAGCGTTCTCGCGGGTTACCACCCCAAAAGTCGCCCATCTGACCTGACCGCAGAAGATCTGACCGGCGAGTTTGTCAACGCCCATCTCGTAAACGACCTTACTTGGTGCGCCCACATCTTTTTTCAGGGTAATATTGCCCGCTTCATCCTGAATTACGGCCCCGGTAGAGTCGTAACCTCGGTATTCCAGCATTCTCAGCAGCTGGCAGGCAGTCTGCCCCATTTTGTTCGAGTCTTTCGCCAGAATCAGCCCAAGTACACCACACATAATTTAAGTATCCTTTCCACGCTTCTGCCCGACTGTCATCTTGAAGGCAACGGTCTTTGTATATCACAGGCTGCCGCTAACACAGAAGCAAAATTTTAATTCATGCCACGCAACACAGGCTGATTCTAAGTTTTACATAAGCCGGATATTTCGCAACTGTTTGCCACGGGGCAGGCAGTTTCTTCTTGTTAGAATTTTCATGAATTGATAGAATGGAGAGTAATAGTGAAGTTTTTGCTGGAGGAGAGGTATGAAAAAACGTATTGCTCTGTTGGCGGTATTGATGCTGCTGGTGTTTGCAGGCCTTGCCCACGCGTGGGATGGCTGGACTTCGACCGAAGGCCGAGACGGCGTGCGGGTTTATTATCCTTCCAGTGGCTGGACCTGGACAGAAGGCAGCGATGGCCGCCGCGTCGTTTACCCGCTCAACGGCTGGACCTGGACCGAAGGCCGGAATGGCCGCCGTGTTGTCTACCCACTCAACAACTGGACCTGGACCGAAGGCAGTGACGGCCGTCGCATTGTTTACCCTCTCGACAACTGGACCTGGACCGAAGGTCGTGACGGCTGGCGGGTGATCTACCCCCTCGACGGCTGGACCTGGACCGAAGGCCGCGATGGCCGCCGCATCGTTTACCCTCTCAATGGCTGGAGCTGGAGCGAAGACCAGAATGGCCGCCGCTATGCTTATCAGCTTGACGGCAACCCCTGGGCCAATGTCGAAGATCTGCTCTATGGCCTTCTGGTCAGCAGAATTCCGCTGACTGAGGAACTGCGACCGCATTCATATCTGCTGATGGCGCAGATGGGCATTCAGTATAATGCCGGTTCTTCTGATCCTGAGCTGCACCGTGCCCATTATCTGCTGAACAACAATAATATTCACGCCGCCCGCGATCTTTTCAGGTCGCTGGCCCGCAACAGCGCCTCAGACTATGTGCGCCGCGAAGCTTCTTACATGAGCGGCTACTGCAGCGCCAATCTGCAGGATTACTGGCAGGCTCTGAATGAATACCGTGACTTTCTGGCGGTTTACGACCTGCCGGGTAACTGGCATCTGATCCCTGAAGCTCTCTATGTAACTGGCGTGATCAACGAACATCTCGGCAGAAAATCTGACGCCGCGGCGTCTTACCGCAGCTGCATCGAGCGTTTTCCGCAGACTCAGATGGCTGAACAGTCACAGGAACGCCTCAAAGCCATCGGTTACCGTACCATGGTGCCCGCAGTTTTCTCAGAGCTGGGAAAAAGCGCTCCGCGTCGCAACCCGTTCGAAGTTTTCCGGGTCGATCGTGGTCGTATCGCCAGAGTTGCGCAGTTCATTCATGCGGTTGAACGCATGGAAGGGATTGCAGAGGCCAGGGCGCGTCTGAATGCTGACGATCTTAAGCTTGAAACGGTTCAGAAATATGTGCGTCTGCTGGCTGAAAAGGAAAAATTCGAGCGGCTGCATCAGCGTAACAACTGATTTGAACTGCTGAAACGGGCAGAGCTGTTCAATTGCTGGCAGCTCTGCTTTTATCTTCCCGGAGGGAAAAATGTATCGCGACAACCTTGAACAGTATGTGAATATGTGCCGGCTCAGTCGGGTGCCGACCGAACCGCAGGGGCAGGATGAACTCATCAGAGCGCTGCGCTATACCCTCTGGAACAAACGCTACGACGAACTGCAGGCTTTGTTCATGACCTGCGGCATGGGCGAGAGCGAGATAATAGAGCGCCGTCGTTTTTATCTTGAATTTGCGCCGCTGATCGGGCGGCTGGTGGTGCTTATTCCGTCGCTGCATCAATATTTCATGCTCGACTATATCGCCGAAGATATGATTGATGGCGGTGACCCCGAGCTTGTCACTGCCGGTCAGCGTCTGCAGACGGTTCTGCAGCATGCAAAGGCAGGTGCAAAAGATGTTCGTGGCCGCGTTTTGATGCCGGCTTACAGCGAGCTGAAGCCTGAATTGCTTGAACATTATCGGCGTTTTCCGGGCGAGTTTCTGGCCCGCTGTCTCGAAGCGAACTGGGAATACGATTCAGACCGGTCATACGGTCTGGCTGCAGCCATCGAACTGCTTTCGCTTGAAAAACCTGAGATGCCGCTGATCGGGCCGATGCTGATGCAGTCACTTGGCGATTATTTTTCACCCGAACACTTTTTTGCGGTTTTTGCCGCAACCACGGTCAGCCTGCTCAATAACGCCGGCTATACTGAATGGGCGCAGGTTTGTCAGCAGGTATTCGCACCTCTGACCGCAGGTTTCGACCCGGCAAAGGCCGGTGCTGCCAAAGCCGAAACCGCTGCCGGCGATGGTGCCGGTCATTCTGAGGCTGATTTTGGGCCGCTGTCGCTTGGTAATATTTCGGCGGTCTGGAAAAAAGAAGGGGTGGCGCAGGCACTGGTCATGGCGCGGCAGCGACTGCTGATGACCCCCGAAGATCCTTTTGTCTGTGGTATGCTTGGTGATATTTATCTGGCGCAGATGAATGTGCCGCTGGCTTTGGCCTGTCTAAGCCGCGCCTGGCATCGCGCCCCCGATTCGCCGGTGGTTCTGCACGTCCTCGGGCAGGCATTTCAGGCTGGCTATTTCGCGGCACAGGTAGATCTCTGTCGCCGGAAACTGTCACAGTTGCCTGAAGTTCAGGACGATCCACGGCCGTATCAGTTCGGTGTCGAGCTTTTTCTCAAGTGTGACGCCGAAGAAACGCAGGTGGCGGTGAACGGCAACAATCTCGGCCTGTGCCCTCTGCAGATTCGCAACGTCAGACCCGGAACCCTTAATATTCAATGGCTTCTCAAAAACGGCCGCGAAAAACGCTTCTCGGTAACCGTCGAAGAGGCCACCGTTGCCAAATTCCGTTACCACCCTGATTCTGACAGTGTCAGCGACGAAATCAGCCGCGACGGCGTTGTCACCGTCTTCACCTCGGAAGGTTCGAAAACCCTCAACGAGCTTATTCCGGAATTTCTCGTCACCGACCTCGCTGATCTGCCTGACCCCAGCATCGAACAATGCCTCGGCAGCTGAAAACTGCTTGGAATATTGCCTTTGGCGCTTTGTTTTTGGTGATATTTTGGAGTAGACTGCATGTCAGCGGAACTTGTAACTTTTTAAGAGGAAACTAATATGGAAAAGGCTAATGCGCGGTTTGCGAAGAGTCGGGAGTTTTTGAAAGATACGGTAAGATTCAGTGTTGATTTTGCGCAGACGGCGCAGAGCCGCAAATTGCCGGCGCCACCGCTGCAGAAACCCTGCCGTGAAGGGGCGGTTACCGTTCAGCTGCCGAATGGGGCGGCGGCTCTTGCAAAAACCTGCAATATGCCGCTGGCCGAAGCGATAAGCCGGCGCGTCAGCATGCGCGATTACGCTGCCGAAAGCATCAGTCTCGAAGAACTTTCGGCAATGCTTTACGCGACCCAGGGCGTGCGCAAGACCATCAGCCCTTCAACGGCGACCCGGGTTGTGCCGTCGGCTGGTTCACGCCACGCTTTTGAGACTTATGTGATTGTAAACATGGTCGAGGGGCTGAAAAAGGGCGTTTACCGCTTTCTGCCATTTGACAACCAGCTCGAATTGATTGCGCTTGACGAGTATGCTTCTGAAAGGGCAGCTAAAGCCTGTCTTGACCAGAATTTTATTGCCAGCGCCGCTTTTACCCTGTTCTGGACCGTTATTCCTGAACGCATGGAATGGCGTTATGACCTCGCTGCTCATAAAGTTCTCGCAATTGACGCCGGCCATGTCTGCCAGAACCTTTACCTGGCGACAACCGCTATTGGAGCCGGAACCTGCGCCATTGCCGCATATGACCAGAACGCCTGCGACCAGCTTCTCGGTGTAGATGGTGAAGAAGAATTTACCATCTATGTTGCCCCGGTCGGCCGCTGCCGCTGAAATGCAACCAGGCAGAAAAGCCTTGCTGCTCTATTTCTGCCTGGCTGCAGCCTTGTCTGCATTTTATTTCTTCGGAAGGTCATTATGGTTTCCGACAGTTGTCAGGGTTTCCGGAATGCGCACAGTTGCTGATATTATCGAAATTCACGGCGCCTCTGCCGATGCTGACCTGCAGCCAAAATTCGCTGCGGCAGGGGCGGCTTACCCGCCCGCGTCAATAACTTTTATCGCTCTCAAGCAGGAAAAAATACTCGAAGTCTGGGCGCCTGGCGATAACACACCGGTGCTGGTCGCGACTTACCCTATTCTTGCCGCCAGCGGCGGGCCGGGCCCGAAACTGCGTGAGGGAGACCGCCAGGTGCCCGAAGGGCTGTATCGTCTTGCCGGCCTCAACCCGAACAGCAGCTTTCATCTCTCGATGAAAATCAATTATCCGAACGAATTCGATCTGCGCCATGCTGCCGCTGAAGGCCGCACCAGTCCGGGCAGCGATATTTTCATTCATGGCCGCGAAGCTTCAATCGGCTGCCTTGCAATGGGCGACCCGGCAATCGAAAAACTCTTCGTGCTCGTCGCCCATACCGGTTTTGAAAATGTCGAAGTGATCATGGCGCCGTATGACTTCAGAACGACGCCGCCGCAACCGGCGAGTGACCCGTTCTGGCTGCCTGAGCTCTATACCGCTGTCGCAGACAGAATGAAGAATTTTACAAATTGATCAACAGGTGAAGCAGATGTGGCTCTGGACAGGTATCGCTGCCTCGATCTTCTGCCTTCTGGCAAGCGCCGGACTGGCCATAACCTCATTGAACGACGCCGGCCCCGGTGTGGTGTTTTTCGCTCTTCTGGCGCTGTTCTGGGCGAAGATGCTTTTTACCATGCTTCGCCAGACCAGAAACCCTGAAGCAGCTCCTGACCGCGAACCGGTTGCCAGCCCGGCAAATTTTGTTCCCCACTGGTTTCTCATGGGCGCCATCCTGCTTACCGCTTTGCTGGTCTGTCTGGCGATCATTGTGCCGCTGCTTGTGAAATAATCTGTCTTGCACCGGGAAAATTTCATTTCACAGGTCGTTTGACTTAATGTAAAACCGCATTGTATTATAAAAGTCTGGATTGATGCGCAAATTGCGACAGGCAACAGCATGGAATAATTTTTCAGTGATGGATAAACCGTGAGCTACAACGAGCAGGAAACCAGATTTTTTCTCATAGACCCGGTGTTGCGCGCCAAGGGCTATGACGATCACCAGCGTATCAAAATGGAAACCCCTGCTCCTGTCGAGCCGACCGGCTCAAAAGGTCGTCGCCGGAAAGGTGCCGGGCGCACCGATTATTTGCTCTGTGTCCAGACCGCAAACATGCCAGCGCCTTTGCCGGTCGGGCTTCTTGAAGCCAAAAAAGAAACCGAAGACCCGTTGAAAGGTATGCAGCAGGCTAAAGGCTATGCAGATTGCCAGCGTTTTGCGGTGAAATACGTCTTTGCAACCAATGGCCATCTTTACGGCGACTTTGACCTGTTCACCAATTTGCAGGCCGGTCCGTTACCTTTTGCAGATTTTCCGGCACATTCCGATCTGGTCGCCCGCTATGCCAGAGATACCGGTATTGATATCACGGCGCCCGATGCATCCATGCTGTTTCAGGCCGACAGTCAGGCCTGGTCGCAGACCCGCTATTACCAGGATGCCGCCATTCGTGCCGCCTTTGCTAAAATCATCAACTGCCGTCGTCAGGGTGAGCCGGCACGGGTGCTGTTGGCACTTGCTACCGGCTCAGGCAAAACTATCATTGCCACCAATCTGCTCTGGCGTCTGGGGCAGGCTGGCCAGCTTCCAAAACCGGCGCTTTTTCTCTGCGATAGAGATGAACTGCGCGAGCAGGCTTATACAAAACTTAAAGCAGCTTTCGGTGATAACGCCCGCATCGTCAAAACTGAAAACGGCACTAATGCCGCCACCAATGCCCGCGTTCATATTGCGACCTATCAGACTCTCGGGCTAGACGATGAAAACGATGACTTCGCCAGCTTTCTTTCAGAGCACTACAAGGAAAATGCTTTCAGTGTCATCATTATCGATGAGTGTCATCGCTCAGCCTGGGGAAAGTGGTCAGAAGTTCTCAAACGCAACCCCGATGCCATTCACATCGGCCTTACCGCCACGCCTCGCCGGCTGCAGGAATCAAAGCATGCTACCGATGAAGATCGTGAAATTACAGCCAACAACCACAAATATTTCGGCGAACCGGTTTATGAATATACCCTTATTCAGGCACAGGAAGACGGTTATCTTGCCGCCTGTGAGATCGTCAGACGCAAGGCCGATATCGATAAACGCGTTTTTACCAGAGAAGAAGTTCTCAAAGCCGGTGTGAAAGATATCCGCACCGGGAAATTGCTTACTGAAGACGATCTGACCAAAAGCCATTACACCGGTAAGGATTTCGACGACGAGCTTTTTATCGAACTGCGAACCCCCGCCATGTGCGAAGACCTTTTTAAGTTGCTTTGCGCCAACGGTGGCCCGGAACAGAAGGTGATCATCTTCTGCACCCGGGAGATTCACGCTGACCGCGTAGCCATGCAGATGAACAATCTTTATGCGCGCTGGTGCAAAGAGCGCGGTCAGATCCCCAAAGAACATTATGCCTTCAAATGCATGGGGGGGGCGAACAACGGAGCCGACATGATCGAACCGATGCGCGGTTCGGGTGAGCGGGCTTTTATTGCCTGTACCGTCGATCTGCTCGAAGCGGGTGTCGATATCGAGCGGCTGAACGCCGTGGTTTTCTTTCGTTATCTTCAGTCACCCATCAAATTTTATCAGATGGTCGGGCGCGGCACCCGCATTCACGAAGAGACGCAGAAATACAAATTCTGGCTTTATGACTACACCGATGTCAGCAATCTTTTTGGCACCGACTTCATAACTGCTCCGCAGCGACCACGGGCAGGCGGCGGCAAAGGCCCCGGAGGCATCGATGAGCCACCCGGGCCGCCGGTTACGCCACCAGGCGTTGCCGAGATCGGCGGTCATTACGTTTATGTCTCACCTCAGGGGCATTTTATTCTTACCCGCCGCGAAGGGCGCGATACGCCGATTCCGGTCGATGAGTATCGTCGTGAGGTGATTCAGCGGGTTCTTGCCGAGGCTCACAACCTGGCCGAGTTTCGGCAGCTGTGGATCGAAACCGGAAAGCGGCGCAGCCTTATCGATCATCTTCTTGGCGATAATTTCAGCCCTGAAGTGATTCGTGAAATAGATAATATGACCGATTGCGATCTTTTCGATTTTTTCGGTCATCACGGTTATCACGCCAGGGCTTTGAAACGCAGCGAACGCGGCGAATTATACCTCGACGCTCATGCTGAATGGTTTGCAGGTATGAATACGAGACCTGCCAATGTTCTGAAAGGTCTGGGTTGGCAGTTCGCCCGCGGCGGCACCGACGCCCTCGAAACCCCCGCACTGTGGGAAGTGCCGGAGATAAAAATGGCCGGCGGTCTGTCAGCACTGAAAATGCTCGGCAACCCAGCTGAAGTGATGCTCACTGCCAAAGAAAGGTTGTTCGGGGTATGACATGGAAATCAGCTTCCTTAGGAGAAATAACCACAATATTAAGTGGTACAACTCCGCAATCATCAAATGCAAGTTACTGGGGTGGACATCATGTTTGGATCACTCCGACAGATTTAGGCAAAGTTCGTGATAAATATGTGACTGATTCACTACGGAAAATTACTGATAAAGGGCGTGATAGTTGCAATATCTCAAAGGTTCCCGCTTATTCAGTTATTATGTCTTCGCGAGCACCGATTGGTCATCTTGCAATTTCTGGATGTGACTTGTTTACGAACCAAGGCTGTAAAAGTTTTGTATGCGGAAATTTACTTGATCCAGAATTTTTATACTTCACCCTCAGCCTTCGAATGCCAGAAATCCAAAAACTGGGAAGTGGTGCCACTTTTGTTGAAGTTTCCAAGTCTACTTTAGAGACGTTTGAAATTGTTTTTCCTCCTATCGAAAAGCAGCGACAGATTGCTGCCAAACTGAAGGCTCAGCTCGCTGAAATAGACCGCGCCCGTCAGGCAGCACAGGCGCAACTGCGTGAAGCCGTTAAACTTGCTGATGCAATTATCTTTGAAAGCATTCGCAATGGCAAGACGGCTTCGACAAGCCTCGGCGGTGTTTTACAGGAGATCAGCAATGGCGTCGGTGAAAGCTGGGCTGATTATCAGGTTCTGGGTGCGACCCGCGACGGTCTGGCACCGGCCAAAGAACCGCCTGGCAAGAAGCCCCAGCGTTACAAGCCGGTTTTTCCCGGTACTGTTTTTTACAACCCGATGCGTATTTTGATCGGCTCGATTGCTATGGTCGATGATGACGACACCCCGGGCATTACCAGCCCTGATTACGTCGCTCTTAAGGGCAAAAGCGGCCTGGTCGATTCGAGATGGTTTTATTACTGGCTTCGTTCACCGCTCGGCAAACAATGTATTCTCTCTCTGGCCCGTGGTGCGGTTCGCGAGCGCATGCTTTTCAATCGTCTTGCAGAGGGAAAAATTGATTTGCCTTCCTTCAAGACTCAGCAAAAAGCCTCAATGGCCCTCGCCGCAATCAAACCAATGCGACAGGCTATAGAATTTCAGCTCAGAGAAATTGACCTTCTGCCTCAGAAGATTCTGGCGCAGGCATTTGAGATACAATCATGACAAAACCAACAAAGAAAAAACAACCCAAAATAATCGCCACGACCAAGTCGCTATCAGCCTTTGTTAAATCCATCTGCGACATCATGCGCCGGTCGAACTGCGCCAGTGCCCTGCAATATGTGCCAGAACTGACCTGGATTCTCTTTTTGCGCATTCTCGATGCCCAGGAAGAAAAGGCCCGCGAAGCGGCCGAAGGCGTGGGCGTGACTTTTACCCCGGCGCTGAACTGCCCTTATCGCTGGCAGGACTGGGCTGCGCCCTTTTCTGACAAGGCCGATCACACGAAAACCTGTGAAGGCAAACCATGCGGCTGGAAACGCCAGGAGCTGTTCGCCGCCGGTGACGGCAGGTTGTTCGACTTCATCAACAAAGAACTGCTGCCACACCTGCACGGGCTCGATATCGACGCCCGCACCGGGTTGCCGAATCATTCGGCTTCACGCAAACAGCGCATTATCGGACGCATCATGACCGCTGTGGAACGGGTGCGGGTCGACAGTGAGACCAATTTTCGCGACATTCTCGACAAAGTTCACGAAATTCAGATCGACCATATCGATGATACCCATTTTTTCACTCTCTCTCAGGTTTACGAAGATCTGTTGCTGAAGATGGGCGAAAAGAACTCTGACGGCGGTCAGTTTTTT
>Ga0116144_10006176_pt1 | contig 10559 bp, 7 predicted proteins | sample AD_UKC035_MetaG_FD_89746 | JGI IMG/M metagenome (GOLD analysis project Ga0116144, IMG submission 89746) | Active sludge microbial communities of municipal wastewater-treating anaerobic digesters from USA - AD_UKC035_MetaG | ecosystem: Engineered > Bioreactor > Anaerobic > Digestate | place: USA... | reverse complement strand
TGCTCAATCAATTCAATATCCAATGCCTTGGTTCGATTATAAAATTCGATGGTCTGGCTACTGTTATACCCCTGGTTGGCATCAATGCGAATCACAAACTTTTTACCAAACACTTCCCGCAGCTTTACCATTCGCTCGATATCCTCCTCCAGGTCTTTACCGAGCTTCACTTTTAAAATACGAAAGCCTCGTTCGCCATACTCTTTTGCTTCCTTTAGTGTTTCTTCCACATTTTTGATACCGATGGTATTGGACGTTGGCAATGCATTTGTCTTTTGCCCCAGAAATTTAACGAGGGGTACGCCCAGAAATTTGGTAAATGCATCGTACAAGGCAATATCCAGGGCAGCTCGTGCAGCAGGGTTTTTTGGGAGTTTCTGCCACACCTCATACGTTAGCTGATTGATCTCGCGAATGTCGCGGCCTATCAAAAACTCGATGTTCTTTTCCTGAAGCGCCTGAGTACACTGCTCAAAACTTTCGCCTGTTACATATTCGCTGGGGTTGCCGGCACCTATACCGGTTGTACCATTTTCCAGGGTAATCTCTACAAAGGCATTCCAAACTTCATCTACTGTTTTGAAAGCAATGGTATAGGGCTTTGTGTTACCCAAATCAGCAGACCAAACTTTAATATCTTTAATTCTCATACTTGCTTATTCTATACTTGTGCAATTGATTTATCAATCAAATCCTTGAAGATTGGTATTAATCTGTCTATTCCATCTTCCAAAGGCAACACTACCGGAATACCCAACGCCTTCTCTTGTTCGGTTGCGTAGGTGCGGGCTTCGGCTGTGGCCATTTTATCAGTATTTACAGTTAATGCAACGGTTGTTGCACCGTAAATTTTTATCAGATCAATTTCATCTTTTATGGGTGCAATGTCTGCCGGGTAGTCTTCCAGGCCCTTAAATTTTTTGCGGGCCGGGTTGTGTTGCAACACCACTACATTGGCATCGGCCGAAACAATCCATTCGGCACCAGCCGGACCACTCGGGTTGCGCAACGATGACTGCCCTTCAATAAAAATTATGTCTGGCTTGGCTTCTTCCCAGCATTGCACTACCGCATGTTCCATTTCGCCCGAAATAAAATCGTTTAATGTGCTATCGAACACAAATCCGTATTTGGCGCCTTGCATCCACCCGGTTTGCCCGGTGTAAATCATTTCGGCCCGGTAGCCTGCCTTTTTCATGGCTTCTACCAAAAACCGGGTAGTGGTTCTCTTGCCAAGGGCACAATCGGTACCCAGCACCGCCACCTTGGGACAGTGCACATTTTTGATCTTGCCACTCCAGAAGTGCAAATCCTTTATTTTTTTTGGCTTGCGTACATCAATTATTTCGAGACCACGGGCCCGCGCAAAATCTGCTAACTCGGGGATATCCGAAACGTATTCATGCAGTCCGTTTACCAGATTATAACCATGAACCAAACCATCTTTCAGAATGGCGCGCAGCGAATCCGGGATAATTCCTCCCTTTGTGGCCACACCAATAATACAATACTTGGCCGGTTGTTTGGAGTTTTTAGAAAACTCCTCGATGGAGGCAAAAACCGGAATGTTGCGATGTTTGCCATCCAACACCTCCCCGGCATCCTTACCGGCATGTTTTTGGTCGATTACTCCCACAATGGCATACCGATCCGTACCGCGAATCAATCCATGGGCAGTTTTTCCGTTGTTGCTGTCTAAGTATCCAGCCGTGATAATAATTGCGTTGCTCTTTTGCATATGAATAGTGAAAGTTTCGAAAAATACGGGGTTAAAATCCGAAACTCAAAAATTATTTGATGTTAACGTACCTTTGTGCCCCACTACCGAATATGATTGAAACTGTAAAGCGCGATATCCGCAAACTTAAGCTTGACGAGCTAAAAGCATTCTTTGTAGAAAAGGGTGACAAGGCTTTTCGCGCCCAGCAGGTGTATGAATGGCTGTGGAAAAAATCGGCCAAAGATTTTGATCAGATGACCAATATCTCGTTGGAAACGAGGGAAATGCTGAAAACCAACTTTGTGATTAACCACATTAAGGTGGACAACATGCAGCGCAGTGCGGATGGTACCATTAAAAATGCCGTTACATTGCACGATGGCCTGGTGGTAGAATCCGTTCTGATACCGACCGACAAACGAATAACCGCGTGTGTTTCTTCGCAGGTAGGTTGCAGTCTGGCTTGTAAGTTTTGCGCTACGGCACGCCTAAAACGGCAACGCAATTTAAGTGTGGATGAAATCTATGACCAGGTAGCGGCCATACGCGAACAATCGGAATTATTTTTTGGACGGCCGCTTACCAACATTGTGTTTATGGGCATGGGCGAACCCCTGTTGAACTACACCAACGTAATGGCTGCTATCGAAAAAATTACCTCTCCAAAAGGGTTGAACATGGCCAGCAGGCGAATTACTGTCTCAACGGTGGGTGTGGCCAAGATGATAAAAAAAATGGCCGATGATAACCCGAAGTTTAACCTGGCCGTTTCCTTGCATGCTGCCCTGAACGAAACCCGCTCTTCCATCATGCCCATTAACGATACCAACTCGCTGGAGGAGTTGGCGGAAGCGTTGCAATACTGGTATCAGAAAACAAAAAGCAAAGTAACCTACGAGTATGTAGTTTGGAAAGGCATTAACGACACCCCCGAACATGCGCAAGCATTACTCCGGTTTGCCAAACTTGTTCCCTCAAAAGTTAACCTGATTGAATACAACCCGATAGATGATGGAGCATTTCAACAGGCCGATGATGCGGTACTGGATATGTACATGGATCTGCTTGAAAAAAATGGCATCACTACGCGCATTCGCAAAAGCCGGGGTAAAGATATTGATGCGGCCTGCGGACAATTGGCCAATAAGTCGTAAAACTATTTTAACGCTGGTTCCATCTCATTTACAATTTTAACCTTACCCTATGCGGCTATTTTTTGGTGTTATCCTGGTGTTAATGTATTCGAGCACGGTTGCACAACCCGAGGTAACACTAAGTGGCGTAGTTCAGGACTCCACCACCTTTCAACCGCTACCGTTTGTAGCCGTACAGATAAAAAGTAAACCCATTGGCGTTTCCACATCCGAAAGCGGAACGTTTCACATTACCTGTTCGCTGGGCGATACGCTGGTGTTTACTCGCCTGGGCCATAAGCCACATTTACTTCGCGTAAGCAAAGCAGACGATCGGTTGCGAATTTTACTTGCCGAAGACAGCCGGATGCTGAAAGATGTAACCGTGTATGGCGATTACACCATAAAAGGTGTGGATGATTGGAAAAAAGATTTGCCACCCAACACACAGGTTCAGGTGTTGAATAAAACATTAGAACCTCAACCCAACGAGGTTGCCGTGTTTGGCCCCGGCATTACCATTGGCCTTGGCGGAAAAGATAAAACCAAAAACAAACGGGATGAACTGGGCCGCACAGAAACCTATCGCAAAACGATTAGCGACCCTGAGACTAAAAAGAAATTGATTGAGTTGTATAATCTCACAGAAGAACAGTACAACAAAAAATTAGAACGTTTCAACGAAGAAAATCCGGATGTTTTCTATCTCACTTCCGCACAGGAGATTATTACAATGATGATTCAGTTTTTTGCGCTGAAGGATTGATTACTTTTTGCTCGCATTAAAAAGTTTTTCCTTCTCTTCTTTGCTCAGGCTTTCGTAGCCGCGATCAGAAATTTTATCGAGAATGGCATCAATCTCATCCTGGCTGGCTTTGCTAACCTTAGAGGAGTTAGCAGATGAGGCGCGTGGTTCTGTTTTGCGATACGTAACTTTTACTTTGGAGGGCGCAAATAAACTCTTAAACCAACCCAGAGTTGCCGTTATCCAGCCACCCCAGTTTACACCAGCCTGCAGTTGCTTAATATAGAGGTAACCAATAAACGCCCCACCCAGGTGCGCAATATTACCTCCCGCATTTAATCCTACTGAGCCCAGGAATGAAATGACAATGTAAATTAACGCGATGTATTTTATTCGTACCGGTCCAAAAAATATCAGAAAGAAAGTGTAGTCAGGCAACAGGGTGGCAGCGGCCACCAATACAGCATATACGGCAGCCGAGGCACCCACCATTCCAAGCACCGGCATGCGTGCCTGATAGTAAGGAATTGTATTATACACCAGCAGATACAGCAACCCACCCGCAATTGCGCCAAGCAGGTAAACAGCTATAAGTTTATCGCTTCCGAGGTACTCTATGAAAAGTTTTCCGAACCAATAAAGTGCAAGCATATTGAACAAAATATGCCAGATGGAAGTCAAATCATGTACAAAGGCGTAGGTAATTACCGTCCACGGTTTTTGAATAAAACTAAAGAACGGTGCCGGAATTGAAAGTTGGGCGTGTATTACATCAAACACACCGGTAAAATCCGTAACAACAGAAAAAACCTTTATAACGGCTAATACCAGAAAAACCACCACGTTAATGATGATTAACTGAACATGGGCATGGTTATGCCGGCTAAATGCGTTTTTAAATTCGTTAAACACAGCCCTTCAATTTCTAACTAAGATAAAACTTAATTTATTACGCTACCAACCCCGGTTGCTGCCTTGTCCCCGCCACACACTAATAATTATAAAGGCCACGAAAGCACCCCCAAAATGTGCCAGGTGAGCTACGGTTCCGCTTCTATCCATCAAATAGGTAATAAATCCCATCACAAAAACCATGTACTTGGCCTTTAGTGGAATAGGCGGAAACAATAACATGATTTCAAGATTAGGAAATACCATTCCAAAAGCCATAAGGATTCCATAGATCGCCCCGGAGGCACCCATCATTACCCCACCTGTTGTTTGCAGAAAGTAATTTATTACTCCATAAATAACCCCGGCTCCTATTCCTGTGCTTAAGTAGAAAAACAAAAGTTTTTTCTCACCCCAATAACTTTCCAAAACCGGGGCAAAGGATGCCAGCGCCAGCATGTTAAACAGAATATGAAAAAAACTGTCGGGTGAGTGGGCAAACATGTATGTAAAGAACTGGTAGGGCTTGAAATAAGGAGAGCCTAAATCAAAGAGTGCCAGGAAGTAGGTTGAAACAGGCACCAGCATCTGAATCAGGTAAACCACTACATTAATAATAATCAGGTTCCTGACTAAAGGAGTAACACGAAACATGCGATCGGATTAACGGGTAAAGTAACTTTCTATCTTAGACGTTTCAAATGTAAAAAATGTTGGGCGCCCGTCAGGAGAAAAATTTGGTTTGGAACAGGCAAACAAGCCTTCCACCACCGATTTTATTTCTTCGGGCAATAATTTTTGCCCCGATTTTACGGCAGCCCGCCTTGCTAAGGCCAATGCCAGGTTATCGCGTACCGGTAACTGCAATTCGGCCTGGTTTTTTTTAAACTGTTCAATCAAACCTTCAAACAATTCTTTTTCGGTGCCCGTTACCCCGGTAGGTATGCCGGTTACCAACACCGCGTGCTTTCCAAAAATTTCAAACCGGAAACCCAACGCAAAAAGTTCCTGCTCAATTTCCATCGCCAACGCATAATCGGAGGCGGATAAGGTTACCGTTTGGGGAAACAAACTTTGCTGGCTGTTGCCGGCATTGCCTTTCTGGCGCGCTAAGTAGCGTTCAAAAAGTACACGCTCGTGGGCAGCTTGCTGATCAATAATCATCAACCCGGTTTTAGATGCCCGCACAATGTATTTTTGTTGAAACTGAAACAGCCCCTGCTCTTCCGGAACTTTCTCTTCATCCTCTGCTTTATTCAGCGCACTTTCAAATCGCAGGATAGTACTCTCGGAACCTGCTTTTTGAAAAAGTTTAGAGGTTGATTCATTCTCAAAAAGGGTTTCCCAGTTTTTCAGATTGCTTCGGGTAAGCGAATTTGAAAACTGCTCATCCACGTATTGTTCTTTGGTGAGTTGCTGATTCAGTTTTCCTACCAGGTTTACATCTGCTTTAAAATCGATGGCCGGTGCCAGGTTGTGCGTACTCAATGCCTGCTTGACAGCCGCCCAAACCACACCGTACACCGCACGTTCATCATCAAATTTGATTTCGGTTTTGGTGGGATGCACGTTTACATCAATGTGTTTCGGATCTATTTCAATAAACAATACATAGAACGGGAAACTGCCCTCTTGCAGCAGGCCTTCAAAAGCATTGGTTACCGCATGATTCAAATAGTTGTTGCGGATGTATCGTTGGTTCACAAAAATAAATTGTTCGCCCCTTGTTTTGCGGGCCGACTCCGGCCTGCCGATATAACCTGTAATTTTAACAAGCGTGGTTTCTTCCTGGCAAGGTGCCAACTGCCCCTGAAACGATTTTCCAAAAATGGAAACAATTCGCTGGTTTAGTTTAGCGGGCGGTAAATCATAAATCAATTCTTCATCGTGTTTTAATTGAAATGCTACTTGCGGATGTGCCAATGCCAGTCGCTGAAACTCGTCAATGATATGACGCATCTCAATCGGGTTCGATTTCAAAAAATTTCTGCGGGCCGGTATGTTGAAGAATAAATTTTTTATACTGATGTTGGTTCCTTTTTCGCAGGCCGTGGGTGTCTGGCTTTTAACTTCCGAGCCTTCCACCACTATATGCGTACCCAGATCGGCATGGGGCTGACGCGTCTTTAATTCAAACTGCGATACTGCTGCAATAGATGCCAGGGCTTCGCCTCTGAAACCCATGGTGCGCAGGCGAAATAAATCTTCGGCTGTACGGATTTTGGAAGTGGCATGTCGTTCTAAACTCATACGGGCATCTGTCTCGCTCATACCCGATCCGTTGTCAATAACCTGGATTAACGTTTTACCTGCCTCTTTTACGAAAAGCCGGATTTGGGTGGCTCCTGCATCCAGCGAGTTTTCCATCAGTTCTTTTACTGCCGAAGCAGGCCGCTGCACCACCTCACCGGCTGCAATCTGGTTAGCAATAGAATCCGGAAGCAAATGAATGATATCGGGCATGAATACGTTCCGATGATTATTTTTTAAACTTTAAATAGAAGTAAACCGGTAAAAAAAGAAACAAAGAATAAAGAACAGGTTTGCCCCACTGTATAAATGCAATGATAAAAACACTTAGAAACAGCAGTATTCCCAGCCTGATCATTGTGGCATTTGCATTAGTTGACGGTTGGCTGCGTTTACGTGCAGCCTGAAACGACCCGGCAATACGCGATCGGTATTCCCCTTGCGTTTCACTTACAATGCCCCGTTCGCGTTCAATCTCTTTCCTGATCCGGTTTTCTCTTGCCAGCATCTCTTCTTTCTGCTCATCGTAAAACCGGGGTTTATACGAAAACCGCTGATGTTGTGGTGCTTTTGTAAATAACGATAAAAACTTCATAGCTTTTCTTTTAATCTAAACGTAGCTTCGCATCTGATAAACCTTCTCTTTTTCGTTATTGTTCAGATTTAAGACCCAAAAAAAGAAAGGTAAAAGTACAAAATCGAACCGGCCGATGTTGAAAAAAGTTCTCTTTATTCTCTTCACATTCATTCAGTTAATCGCGTACTCACAAGAAGAAAAAGCCCGTTGGGTTGACAGCGTTTTTCAGACACTAAGTGCATCCGAAAAAATCAGTCAGCTTTTTTGGGTTCAACTTCCAGCCAATCCCCAGGAAAACGACTTTATAAAACTAAAACCTGGTGGTATTCTGATAACGCAAAGCGGGCCGGTACGTCACGCAAAAAGGGTAAATGAATTGCAGGAAAGTTCAGATGTTCCGCTATTAGTAACCCGCTATGGCTGGGAAACCGAAGCACAGCTTGATAGCCTGCTGCCCCTGTATAACCCATGGTGGCTTAGCACCTTAACCCAACCGGATTTAGTGGTTAAAGCCGGGGCTGAAGTTGCGCGACAACAACAATTGCTTGGAATACATGGCACATTCCTTCCCGTACCGGTGCCGCTGCGCGATCCACCCCATAGCTATAAACAATCCAGCGTACGCGATGCTTACCATAACTACCTCAGTGGCTTAACCTCCGGAAACAGCTTTACCTGGTTAACAAGTTCTGCCGAAGCCGATACCGCGTGGACGAAACAGTTGCTTAAAAAAACCAGCGGGGTGGTATCCTCTTTTACTGGCGTAATTGATTTTGAAGTGGATGACCGGGGTAAACTAAACGAAGATGACTTATTACCCCGCCCGGAATATAACGGTCTTTTGATTGCTGACATTCCATACCTGAAACGATTGGCAGGTAAACAACCTGATGGTGAAGTAGAACTAATTGCGCTTTATCTGGGGCACGATGTATTGATTGGTAGCGATGATTTGCCTGCCTCCATCCGAAAGATTACCAAGGTGCTGCGTAAAGACCAGGAACTTGCTTTGCGAGTAGATCAATCGGTAAAGCGAATTTTAGCTTTAAAATTTGATGCCGGATTAAATCAACACAAAAAAACAAATACAGATAATCTACTTGCCCGACTAAACAACCCGCAAGCTAAATTACTGAGACACCAGATTTACGAAGGATCCATTACGCTTCTGAAAAATAATAACCAGGCTTTGCCCATCATACAATTAGAAAACCGCACGTTTGCATCGCTTTCTGTTGGTGCCAACGAACACAACGAGTTTACCCGTTACCTTAGCAAATACGCGCCATTCAAACATTATCGTTTAACCAACCCAGCTGATACAACCCGGCTAAAAGAGTTATTGAACAATGTTGATGTAGTGGCCATCGGATTGTACTCCATCCACCCGGATTTTATTGCATTTTTAAAAAATCTGAGCCGGAACAAACAGGTTATTATTTCACATTTCGGAAGAATCAGCGATCTGTCATTACTCAAAGATTTTCCTGTTCTATTAACGGGTTACGCTGCAACGGAAGAAATTCAGAAAATTGCTGCCCAGATCGTTTTTGGTGGTTTACCGGCTAAAGGCGTATTGCCTGTTGCTGTTGCCGATGCATTTGATACCGGCTGGGGAATACAAACCACCGCACTTGACCGGCTTTCGTACACCTTGCCGGAAGCGGCCGGTGTGGACAGCAAAACGCTGGAACAAATTGAAACCATTGCACGCGAAGCCATTGACAGTTGCGCCACACCAGGTAGTTATGCGCTGGTGGTTAAAGATGGTAAAGTTATTTATGATAAGGCCACCGGCTGGCTTAACTATAACAATCAAGACCCGGTTACAGAAAACACACTGTACGATCTGGCATCGATAACCAAAGTAGCTGCCACGTTGCAAACAGTTATGTTCATGTATGAAAAGGGATTGATTGACGTAAACAAAAAAGCTTCTGTTTACCTGCCTGAATTAAAAAAATCAAACAAGAAAGATTACATCTTAAAAGATATCCTTACGCATCAGGCGGGTTTATGGCCATTCCTTCCCTTTTGGGCCAGTACTGTAAAAGATAATTTGCCGCTACCTGAGTATTACAGTTCCACAGCCAGCGCTGACTTTCCTTTCCCGGTAACGGAAAAGATGTTTGCCTCAAAAGCAATGAAAGACAGTTTGTGGCAATGGATAATCAAAGCACGGGTACAGGAAAAACCACCCCGCACGGTGTACGGCTATCGCTACAGCGATATGGCCTTTTATATTCTGCAGCACCTGGCCGAAAAAATTTTGAACCAGCCTATGGAAGATTTTCTGGAACAAAATTTTTATGAACCCCTTGGCGCCTCCACCCTTGGTTACCTGCCGCTTCAAAGATTTCCGGCCAGCCAGGTTGCGCCCACAGAAGATGACAAACTTTTCAGAGGAGGATTGTTAACCGGCTACGTGCACGACCAGGGTGCGGCCATGCACGGAAATATTGCCGGCCATGCAGGGCTGTTTGGCAATGCAAACGATCTGGCAAAACTAGGCCAGATGTTACTACAAAAAGGAAGCTATGGCGGCCATCGGTTTTATAAACCCGAAACCGTAGAGTTTTTTACAACGAAACAGTATGAAACCAGTAGGCGTGGGTTAGGCTGGGATAAGCCAACCATTAGCGATTGGAACGGGCCCACTACATTATTTGCCTCACCATTAACCTTTGGCCACACCGGTTTTACCGGCACCTGCATTTGGGTCGATCCGCAGTTTAACCTGGTGTTTATCTATCTGTCCAACCGTGTATATCCCGATATGACCAATAACAAGTTATTGAATGCCAACATCCGGCCACGTATTCAGGAGGTGATTTACAAGGCTATTTTTAATTACCAACAGTATTAAAAAAGCGTTAATTGCCACCATTGCGGAAACTAAATAACCTCCCAGCGGGTTTAAGGAAGAAGTTTTAGAATTTTAGTTTACCTTCAAACCATACCTTAACTCTTCCTTAGAATGAAAATAGGCATTGTGTGTTATCCTACCTTTGGCGGCAGCGGTGTTGTAGCAACAGAACTGGGCAAAGCATTAGCCAAAGAAGGTCATCAGGTACATTTTATTACATACAGCCAACCAAGCCGGTTAGATTTTTTAAACGAAAATTTATTCTACCACGAAGTTGAATTTCGTTCGTATCCTTTGTTTGAATACCCACCCTACGAACTGGCATTGGCCAGCAAAATGGTAAGCGTGGTTAAAAACGAAGGGCTTGATTTGCTGCA
>Ga0116144_10006173_pt1 | contig 10561 bp, 8 predicted proteins | sample AD_UKC035_MetaG_FD_89746 | JGI IMG/M metagenome (GOLD analysis project Ga0116144, IMG submission 89746) | Active sludge microbial communities of municipal wastewater-treating anaerobic digesters from USA - AD_UKC035_MetaG | ecosystem: Engineered > Bioreactor > Anaerobic > Digestate | place: USA... | reverse complement strand
GCCCATGTTTGGCTGCCAGGGCTTTATCGGCGCGTTCTGCCAGAACCTTGCGCCGCTCGTGCGAGTATGAGCGTGATTGGGCATGGTAAATATAGGTGTCGTCAGCAACGGCTAACTGCCAACCGGCCTTGACGGCTCGCAAGCAGTAATCATTCTCTTCACCATATCCTTCGCCAAAAGCTTCCTCATCGAAGATGCCGATATCAGTGATCAGCGTGCGTTTGATCGCCAGGCAGAAGCCGTTCAAGAAAGGCAGGCGTGGATACTGCCGGGACGAATAATTTGCCACCCAGGCGGCCATTTCTGATGTGGTGAGTTCCTCTGGAAGCGCATTCTCAGCCCAATCGCCCGTAGCGTCAAACAATTCGGGCACAGATTGCCAGGATGCGGTGTTGGCCAGCGGGCCAATGATACCAATCTTGGAGTCCGATTCGCCGCAGGCGATCATTCGATCCAGCCAGCCTGGCGTGAGAATGGTATCGCTGTTGAGCAGGATGGCATAGTCGCCCGTAGATTTGCGCAGACCCTGGTTGGCAGCAAAGGTATAGCCCCTGGCCTGGTCATTGCGCAGCAGGGTGACGGCCTGAGAGCGGGCAAAATCGGCCAGGTATTCTTGCGTGGGTGCGTCGCTGCCATCATCTACCAAGATAACAGTATAGGGGGGCAGGGTATAACGTACCAGTGATTCAAGGCAGCGCTGTACATCTTCCAGCGCGTTATGCACGCACACAATGATATCTACGCTTGCCTGGTGGGGTGGCGGAAGCGCTGGCGCTTCAGACTGAACTGGCTGAACCGGGAAATCCTGCTTGCTCAAGGTTTGTGCATAACGGCGCCGCAGGGCGAGGCTTTTTAGCTTACGAGATGTTTTCTCATTCGCCCGCCGTATAAAGCCAATCGGCCCTTCTCGCAGCAGCAGGTTCACTCCGGCAAAAGTGGATTGCATCAGGCGTTCGCGGCGGCTGCCCAAGGGGATCAGGCGCAGGCGCAGCTGCTGTATTTTTTGTATGAAGCGCCAACTGCGGCTAGTGAGTATATCTTGGATCGCAAATTCTTTCTCACCGATGATCTGGTATAAGTCGGCAACTTGTTGTTCTCGTTCAACAAGCTGATTGTACAGGATCTGGTTGTTTGTCTCTTTGATATTAACCTGTTCCAATAAATCATTGGCAACACCTTGCAAATGCTCAGAATACTGCTCGGCTTGATTCACCTTTAGCAGCATGTTTTGGATTTCGCCTTCCTTGGCCATCAATTCTTGGCGTTGGTCCAGGTTGAACTCTCGCCGGGCTTGGTTTTCCTGGCGCAAGGTCCATAAACGGCGCTCATATGCGCTGATGGTGCGCGATAATGGGTGGCGCAAACGGCGTAAACGCATGGCCCAGGGGGTGAGAAAGGATGCGTCAAAATCCACGTCGTGGGCAAAGCCATACCGCCCGAAGATATTTACCCAGTATTCGGGCGGCTGGATATTGATGTGGGTTGTTTCGCGAAAATCTAAAGGTGTGGATGAGAAAAGAATATCGTCACTGTGGTCGCACAAATTCTTGATCGCCTTTTCGGCATCCTGCGGGGGCAGGTGTTCGAGCACCTCAATGCAGGTGATCAGATCGTAGTGCGGCCGTGGGAAAGGTTCGAGCACAGAGCCAAGTTGGCAGTAAGCTTGAATATCGGGGTTAACATTTAGAATGGCATATTCTGAGATGTCGATGCCCCATGCATCCACGCCGCGCCGGCGCAGGGTTTCCACCAGCAGACCAATGGCGCAGCCCGCGTCTAAAACAGTGCTTGGTTCAATATCTGTAGCAATGTGTTCGGCAATCCGGTCAAAGGCACCCAGCCATGAGTCACTGCGCTGGTAAGGCTCACCGCAGCAGTGGGCGTAGTAATAGGCATCATAAAGGTGAGAGAAATCGTTTGGGGTCATGCGGTCTCCAGCGGGTATGGATCGTCGGCTTGCCATTCGCCGCGCAGGGTCAGCAGCCCGTAACGCTCTTGTTTGACTTCATCTCGGTTGATGACGCGAAATGGGTAAAGACGATCATGGTAATCAAAGATCTCGGTGTCTCCATCGTTAACGACAGCCACTGAGAAGTTATACAGCCCATCCAATAAAGGCAGCGATGGAATGGTATACGTGATGCTGCCTGTTTCTCTCAAGGTGGGCAGTGTGACCCCGGCGGTGGATGTGTTGGGGCCGGTGATGTGTACCCCATCCTGGCGATGGATGGCGAGGCCAAAAATGGGGGCAGAAACAGGCTGGTGGGCTATGTAATCTATGTGCAGCACCAGGGGGTGGCCAGTTTCAAAAATGGTTTGCTCCTGCCCGGCCTGGTCTGTGATCCGCACACGTGTGATCTCTACTTTGCGTGTGCCCCAGCGGGTGGGAGCGGCTTGCTCTTTGTCTGGATCTGCACTGCCGGGGCTTTTCATGCCATCACCGGTTGTGATATCTGATGGAAGCGGGCCATCTCCACCCGGGTGTGCCGCTTCGCCAGGCGCACCTGGCGCTCCTGTGGCGATGCGGATGACCTCGCGCTCAGCAGCCAGGCGCGCAGCTTCACGTTCGACAGACCGCTGCATATACTGGTTTACAACGGCCTTGGCCGTGCCTAGTGAAATCAATTCGCCATGATCGAGCCAGGCGGCACGCGTGCAAATTTCTTCCACACGTTCCATGCTGTGCGACACGAGTAGAATGGTGGTTCCGGCTGCCTGGAAGGATTGGATGCGCTCATAAGATTTGGTCTGGAATTCAGCGTCACCTACACCCAATATCTCGTCTACGATCAAGATTTCAGGTCGCTTGGCAGTAGCAACCGAGAAGCCCAAGCGGGCAAACATGCCCGTTGAATAGGTGCGCAGGGGGGCATCGATGAACTCTCCCAAGCCTGAGAATTCAATGATGCTTTCTATGCGCGTCTCAATTTCATTCTGAGTCATGCCTAGCAGAGCGCCGTTTAAGTAAATATTTTCGCGGCCGGTTAATTCTGTATCGAAACCGGCGCCTAATTCCAGCAGAGGGGCAACTCGGCCATACAACCGCACCCGCCCACGGGTAGGGCGCAGTACACGGGCGATTACTTTTAGCAGCGTGCTCTTCCCAGCGCCGTTTTGACCGATCAACCCAAACACTTCGCCACGCCGGATTTCTAGATTGATATTTTGTAACGCCCAAAAGCTGTTGGTCTTAACCCGGCCTTGCATCCAGCGAATTGCATATTCTTTGAAGGAAGGGATACGTTCTTGTGATACTCGATACCGTACGGATACACCGTCAAGTATAATCACGGGTTCTTGGCGGCTGGTGGCTGACTGCCCAGGGGAAGAGAAAACAAGGTCGCTTGGTGTCATATTAGATCCGGTAGGCAAGTTCATCTACCTGTTTTGTGAATACCAACCAACCGATGATCAGGGTCGCGATCGAGAGGCTTGCTGTGATCAGCCATGCCTGAACAGGGGGTGTTTCCCCCAGGTAAATAATGGATCGAAAGATATCTACCATAACTGTCATCGGATTCAATTTTATAATGGGGGCGAATTTCTCTGGCACGATGCTGATCGGATAGATGACCGGTGTCAGATAAAACCAGATGGTCAAAAATACACCGTACATATCCACGACATCTGCAAAAAAAACTGCCAGGGTAGAAAGTAAAAGTGAAAGACCCAGGGTGAACATAACCAGGATCAAGATGGCAGCCGGTAACAGCAGCAAGGCCGGGGTGAATGGGTGGCGCATGACCAGCATGACCAATGCCAGCGGAACCAGGGCTAGAAAAAAATTAATCAGCCCATTGCCTGCTACTGAAACAGCAAATATCGTACGCGGCAGGTAAATGCGCTTGAGCAGACTGCTGCCCCAGATCAGGGTATACATCGATTGCGTGGTGGTCTGAGACATCAAGTTCCAGGTGACGAAACCCACTAAAAGGTAGACGGTGTAGTTTTTGACGTCAAAGCGAAAGATCTGTGAGAAGGCAATGGTCAGTACCAGGGTGTTCAGCAATGGATTCAGCAAAGTCCACAAAATACCCAAGGTAGAACGTTTATAACGCGTCTTGATGCTGTTGGAGATCAGTAGTTTTAGAAGATCGCGGTAGCGCCACAGTTCGCGCAGTTCGTGTAGCGCTGGTGAACGGGCGGCATCAGAATCGTAAGTCAGTTGCATAGGTTATTACCGGTCAGATAGGCTGTTTTCTAAAATTGCTTTGACGATGCGCCCGGCTGCTTTGCCATCGCCATATGGATTAATGGCCTGGGCCATGGCAGAGTGGGCGGCGGGCTCATCCAACAGGTGTCGCGCCGCAAGGACGATCTCTGCCGTGTCAGTCCCAACCAGGCGAACTGTACCCGCCTGCACACCCTCTGGGCGTTCGGTAACTTCGCGCAGCACCAGCACTGGCACCCCTAACCCTGGGGCTTCCTCTTGCAGGCCGCCTGAATCGGTCAATACCAGGGTGGAGCGTTTCATCAAGTGTACCATAGGTTGGTAATCCAGAGGCGGCAGTAAGAATATGTTGGGGATACCGTCTAGCAAGCGGTAAACTGGCTCTTGGATATTGGGATTCAAGTGAACCGGGTACACAATGCGCAGCGTGCTGCCATAGGTTTCGGCCAATTGGCGCAGCGCGGCGCAGATATTTTCAATTGGCTGGCCAAAATTCTCCCGCCGGTGGGCAGTGACCAGGATAAGACGCGGTCCGCCTGGAGTTGCCTGTTGGGGCAGGCCAATTGTATCGAGCAGTGCTGTGATCTCAGGCGTGGGTGAGAGCTCTGCCACGGTTTGTAGGGCATCGATCACGGGGTTGCCGGTGACCAGTACATTTTCGGCAGGAATGCCCTCGCGCAGCAAATTCTGACGCGACTGCTCGGTAGGGGCAAAGTGCAGGTCGGCAATCACGCTGGCTACACGGCGGTTGATCTCTTCGGGGAAGGGCTGCCATTTGTCAGCCGTGCGTAAACCTGCCTCTACATGCCCCACGCGAATGCGCCGGTAAAAGGCCGCCAGTGAGGATGCCATTACGGTGGTGGTATCTCCTTGCACCAGGATCCAATCTGGTTTCAGCTTCACCAATACCGGGTCGAGATGGGTGAATATGGCTGCCGTCAGGCCTGCCAGGGTCTGGTCGGGGCGCATCAGATCCAGGTCAACATCAGGGACAATATCAAATAAGTTGAGCACCTGGTCGAGCATCTGGCGGTGTTGGGCAGTGACACAAACTTGGGCCGTAATGCCTGGGGTGCGGGCTAAAGCCCAAACCACCGGCGCCATTTTGACGGCTTCGGGACGGGTGCCAAAGATGGAGAGGACACGGATCGACATATTATTGGTTCATAGCCAGGCGCAGGGCTGTTTGCCAGGCGGGCAGGCGCAGGTTAAAGGTGCGCTCGAACAAAGAGCAGTCGAGGGCAGAGAAGAGAGGCCGTTGGGCAGGGGTGGGAAAATCCGCCGTGGCGGCGGGCAAAATCTGCTGTATCGTTTGGGTCTGGGCTTGCGGATCCAACCGCACGATCTCCTGGCCCCATTCCATACGGCTGCAGTAGCCCCATCCCGCCAGGTGGTACAGGCCGCTGCGCCCATCCAGGTAAGCCGGCAAATCGCGGCCGCCCTGCGCGAGCAGCAAAGCGGTGGCCTGGGCCAGGGCCCGGGCCCAGGTGGGGTTGCTGACCTGGTCGTTGACCAGCTTGAGGGTGCTCTGCTGGCGCGCCCAGCTCAATACTTTGGAGACAAAGCTGTCGCGGCGCGTACTGTAAACCCAGGCTGTCCGCAATACCAGGTAATTCCCGCCGATTTTTTGGATGGCCTGTTCACCAGCCAATTTGGATTGGCCATAAACTCCCAGGGGCTTTGCCGGGTCGCTTTCTGTATATGGAGCGTTCTTGGTGCCATCAAAAACATAATCGGTTGAGTAATGGACCAGGGCGGCGCCGAGCTGCAAGGCTTCTTCGGCCAGCAGGCCCGGCCCATCTGCATTGATGGCATAAGCCAGGTCTGATTCGCTCTCAGCCCGATCCACGGCGGTGTAGGCCGTGGCATTGACGATCAATTGGGGTTCGAACTGCCGGATCAGCGTTCGAACGGTGCCAGGTTCGACAAAGTTGATCGCCGGGTAATCGGTGGCGTGAACCTCGCCCAGGTTGGCCAGGCAGCGTTCCAGCTCCCAGCCCAGTTGGCCGGTGTTACCGAGTAATAGAATGCGCATAGTCGTTTGCTTTGCCTGTTTCAACTCTGGTGGAAGGGGATTTCTTCTTTTACTAAGCGCAGCAGGTATTGGCCGTATTCGTTACTTTCCATCTCTTTGCCCAACTGGCGAAGCTGGTCGGCATCGATAAAGCCGAGGCGGTAAGCAATCTCTTCGGGGCATGAGATCATCATACCCTGCCGCTCTTCTACTGCATGGACGAAGTTGGCCGCTTGGAGCAGGGACTCGTGGGTGCCGGCATCCAGCCAGGCTACGCCGCGCCCCAGCACTTCCACTTGAAGCTGGCCCTGGTTCAGGTAAAGCATATTTAAATCGGTGATCTCAATCTCGCCGCGTTTGGAGGGCTTGAGCGATGCGGCCAATTCAACCACCCGGTCATCATAAAAATACATGCCCGGAACGGCATAATGCGAGCGGGGGTGGGCAGGCTTCTCTTCAATGCTCAGGGCCCGGCCGTTGGCATCGAATTCGATCACCCCATAGCGTTCGGGGTCTCGTACCGGATAGGCAAAGACGCGCGCCCCTTCGGTGAGGGCGGCGGCATGACGCAGTTGGGCCGGCAGGCCGTGCCCGAAGAAAATATTGTCTCCTAAGATGAGGCAGACCGGATCTGTGCCCACAAAGTGGCGCCCAACCAAGAAGGCATCTGCCAGCCCGCGCGGCTCAGCCTGCTCGGAAAATTCAAAATGCAGGCCCCATTGGTGCCCGTCTTGCAGCAGCATGCGAAAACCCGGCAGGGCATCGGGCGTGCTGATAATGAGGATCTCTCGAATGCCAGCCAACATGAGCATCGAGAGTGGATAGTAGATCATGGGTTTGTCGTACACCGGCAGCATTTGCTTGCTAGTGCCCAGGGTGAGTGGGTATAAGCGGGTACCTTTACCCCCGGCAAGGATAATACCTTTCATAAATTCCTCCTTTATTTCGTGCGGTTGGCGTAATTCTTATCCAGCCATTTTTGGTATTCACGCTGCTCGCGAACGCTCTTCACCCAGGCAGTGTGCGAGAGATACCATTCAACGGTCTTCTGTAACCCGCTGCCCAATGATTGGCGCGGCTGCCACCCCAACGTGTTCTGGATCTTGGTGATATCGATGGCATAGCGGCGGTCATGACCGGGCCGGTCGGGAACGAATTTCATCAACTTGCTGTGCGGTGCGTGGGGAGAATTGGGGCGCAGCTCATCCAGGGTGGCGCACAGGTGCTGCACCACCTCGATGTTAGTAGGCTGAGAACCGCCGCCGATGTTGAAGGTCTGGCCGGGTTGGCCTTTGGTGATCACCAGCCAGATGGCTTCGCAGTGGTCTTCCACGTACAGCCAGTCACGGATCTGTTTGCCATCCCCGTAAATGGGCAGGGGTTGACCATCGGCTGCATTCAGGATCATGAGTGGAATGAGTTTCTCGGGGAATTGGTTGGGGCCGTAATTGTTGGTGCAGTTTGTAATGCTGTAAGGCAATCCGAAGGTATGGCCCCAGGCGCGCACGTAGTGATCGCTGGCTGCCTTGGCAGCAGAGTAGGGAGAGCTGGGGTCATAGGGGGTGTCTTCATCCCAGGCAGGGTCTTCTAAAGACAGGGTGCCGAAGACCTCATCGGTAGAGATGTGGTGGAAACGAACCATCTCAAGCGGCAGGGCCTTTTCGACGATCCAATACTGGCGGGCCGCTTCCAAAAGCGTGAAGGTGCCCACCACGTTGGTTTTCAAAAACTGATCGGGGTAGACGATGGAGCGGTCCACGTGCGTCTCAGCCGCGAAGTGGACAATGGTATCGACCTGGTGTTTGTGCATCAGCTCGTCTACCAATGCCCGGTCGCAAATATCACCTTTGACGAACGTGTGGCGATTGGGGTCGGGCAGCTCTTGCAGGTTTTCCAGGCTGCCCGCGTAGGTAAGAATATCCAGGTTGACGATGTGGACCTCTGGCTCGGCCTTCAGCAAAAAACGGATGAAGTTTGAGCCGATGAAACCTGCCCCGCCGGTGACTAAAACGTTTTTCATGCCATCTCCTTGGTCTCGTAGATTTCTGCTTCTGATAAGCGCTTGCCCTGCTGGTCTTTTGACGCCAAGATGGGTGTCTCGCCGGCCGGAATTGGCCAGGCAATGCCCAGGGCCGGGTCATTCCAAAGCAGGCTGCGTTCCCACTGCGGGGCATAATAGTCGCTGGCTTTGTAGACCAACTCTACCCAGGCGCTGAGGGCGTAAAAGCCATGCGCAAAACCGGGCGGGACCCACAACTGCTGCTTGTTCTCGGCTGAGAGGATCACGCTGACATGTTGGCCAAAGGTGGGTGAATAGCGGCGCAAATCGACGGCAACGTCGAATATCTCGCCCGCCACCACGCGCACCAGCTTGCCCTGGGGCTGCCGGATCTGGTAGTGCAGGCCCCGCAGTGTGCCGTGCTGTGAGCCTGAATGGTTATCCTGAACGAAGTTGGCGTTGATGCCGGCCTCAGCCATCTTTTGGGCCTGGTAGGTTTCCATGAAGAAGCCGCGGTGGTCGCCAAAGACCTGGGGGGTAATGAGCAGTACATCAGGGATTTGAGTAGGTGTGATTTGCATAGGGATATTGTAATAGTGAATGGTGGATCGTGGACAGGTGATTTTTGTTTTTAAGGAAGCCAAGAGCCTATCTCTTGCTCGGGATTAATGATCTGTACACTGGTAAATGACAATATTGTACGGCACATGGTAAGGAGTACCGGGGAATGTGGTTAGAACCTGGCAGCTTTGGGCTGTATATCCTTGTTCCAGCCGTGGAGCCATGCCGCTGAAGAGTGCCAGGTAACCTGGCTGGTACTGATTCACGGCCCAAACGGCTGCATCTTCATATGTGGTGGTGAGTTGAGCAGCAATATCTGGCTGGATCAAGCCCGCAAAGTCGATCATGGGGCGCTGGGCATAGTAGCCAATGATGCCGACTTCCAGCGCTCCTACAGATGCTCCCGGAGGGGTGTTCTGCGCCAGCCATTGGCCTGCCGGGCGAAAAAGTTCCAGGCGTGGATCAGGGGTTTTCCTGACCTGCCACAGGTCGTTAGCTTGTGTGACAAGGAGCAGGGTGATGATGGCAAACGACGGCAAAACAGCCAGAAAACGATGGCGGAGAGACCAGTTTAGCCTGAACGTGAGACGCTGGAGCAGGGATGAAATTTGATCCAATCCCAAGCCCAGCGCGATGAGGAAGGGCGGCACAAGGGGGGCATAATACCAGAAATAGCGCGTAACGCCCATGGCTGCATAGGCCGTGAAGTATAAAAGACCCCACCAAAGGATCAATAAGGGCTCCAAAGAGCCAGGCGCATCATGCCCCTCGGTTGACATGGTAACAGCCCGGATCAGGGCGCCGAGGCCGCCAACCAGGCTCAGCATGCCAGCCAGCAGGTATGGCCAGGCAGTGTATTGCTGTAAGATGTAAAATATACCGGCAGCAAAACGAACGCTGACAGCCAGGTTGCCTTGGTTATGCTTGGCCGCTAAGGTAACTGGCAAAGGGGAACCAAAATACCCCCAGGCGAAGGTTGACCATGCCAGGATCAATACCAGGTAAATGCCAACTGCTTTCCAGTGAATCGGCCTGCGCCTGAGAAAATGATCGAACGCCAAAGGCACAACTAATAATAGCCCGTCAGGCCGGGTCAGGGCTGCCAGAGCCGCACAGAGGGCGGTTAGGGAATAGTTTCTGCGTTGGTAGCTGGCAAATGTAGCCAGGCAAAACGCCAGGTAGAGGGGGGTTTCTGAACTGATGGTGCTGACCACCAGGGGAAAGGCCGGGTAGAGTAAGAGCCCCACCCAACCCACAGCCCCAGACTTCCACTGTTTCCCTAAATCCCATAGGCATAAGCCTCCCAGCGGCAAGCTGACTGCCCCAAGCACTAAGGCTAGCCGGGGGATCAATTGAAGATCATCCCCTGGCCAAACAACGCTTAGACCTGCTAAGATCAGGGTAAATAGAGGGGTGGTGGTGCTTAAAACGGGCTCGCCGGGGTTGTAAACAAACCCCAGGCCGTGCGCCAGGTTGTGGGCGTAGCGGTACGTGATGAAAGGGTCGTCGTATCCCCAATGCGAGAAGGCCAGGTAGCCGAGCAGCCCGGCCAGCAGGGTATAGGCGATCAAATACCACCGCCCCCAAGAACCTGGTCGGCGGTACCAAGGCAGCCCTTGGCGTTTGCTGGCGTGGGGAATGGTTTGTTCAGAAAACGACATGCGGTTATCCGCCGCTAGCGGAGGATCAGTGGCAGGATGGTGTTGAAGACCTGGCTGCCAATAAACGGGCGGGGCGGGTCAAAAGCCATGTTCCAGGTGAGGGGAGAAATGGTCACGGCGTAGCTGGTGAGGTAAGAGGTATAAACCTGGCCTGC
>Ga0116144_10006172_pt1 | contig 10561 bp, 9 predicted proteins | sample AD_UKC035_MetaG_FD_89746 | JGI IMG/M metagenome (GOLD analysis project Ga0116144, IMG submission 89746) | Active sludge microbial communities of municipal wastewater-treating anaerobic digesters from USA - AD_UKC035_MetaG | ecosystem: Engineered > Bioreactor > Anaerobic > Digestate | place: USA... | reverse complement strand
CTCAGTTGATGAACGTGCTCGTGGGCGACATGAGCATCGTGGGCCCGCGTCCGGAGGTGCCGAAATACGTGGCGTTGTATACGCCCGAGCAGCGGGAGGTGCTCCGCGTACGGCCCGGGATCACCAGCGCGGCAAGCATCGCTTACATCGATGAGAACGAACTGCTCGGCAGGAGCGCTGATCCGGAACGGACCTACTTGGAGGAAGTGATGCCAGCCAAGCTGAAGCTGGATATTGATTACGTGGCCCATCATACCTTCCTGATGGATATGGTCATTATTTACAGGACCTTCATACGCATCTTCAGGTGATGCGGTCATGGCTGTTCGACCCATTGCGGATGCACCTTGTCCGGATGATCATTGTTGTTCTGGTCGTCGTCCCGCGGATCGAGGTTTATGCCCAATGGCGCTTCGAAGGGAACACCACGCCCACGTGGGAGGATGTGGTGGAACGGTACGCGGAGATCGACCGGACACGTTCCGGTACGTCATTCTTCGAGATCGGCAAGGATGACGATGGCTCCCCGATCCACCTCTTCGTGCTATCGGACGGTAGCGGCTCCACGCCGGACAGCATACGGGCTTCAGGCAAGAACATCCTGTGGATCACGAATGGCATTCATCCCGGCGAACCGGATGGCATCGATGCCAGCTTGTTGCTCACCCAGGCACTTCTGGACAGTGACCAGTACATGGGGCTGCTGGCCAACACGGCCGTTTGCATCGTGCCGGTGTATAACGTGAGCGGTGCCCGACAGCGCAACAGCACGAGCCGTGTGAACCAGATGGGTCCGGAGGAATACGGCTTCCGGGGCAATGCACGCAACCTCGACCTGAACAGGGACTTCATGAAGGTGGATGCCAGCAACACTCGGACGCTCATCACCGCCTTGAACCACTGGGACCCTGATATCTACTTCGAGACGCATGTGAGCAACGGCGCCGACCATCAGTACGTGATGGAACTGCTCACCACCCATCCGGACAAGCTGGACCCTGATCTGCGTCAATTCATGGAGGTGGAGCTCATGCCTCGACAGTATGGTTGGATGGAGCAGCACGGTCATCTCATGTGTCCATATTTCGAGACCCATCGGGCGATCCCTGAACAAGGGCTCACGGGCTTCGTTGATGGTCCGCGCTACAGCACCGGATACAACAACCTCCGCCAGCGCATCGGGATCCTCAGTGAATCGCACATGTTGAAGCCCTACGCGGAGCGCGTGAACGCCACCTTCCAGTTGCTCCTCGCCACGCTCGCCGCTATGAACGAGCATCCCCGCGAACTGCAACAGGCACGAGCCAAGGCAAGGGCCAGTGCCATGGAGGTCGTGCACTACCAGACGAATTGGCGGATCGATACCACCGCCGTCGATAGCCTGCGCTGGTCAGGGTACGCGGCCGATACCACGACCAGCCCCATCACCGGGCTGCCCCGATGGCGCTACCACCGCGACCGTCCAACGGATGTCGAGGTGCCCTGGATGAACACCGCTGTCCCGGGTATCCAGATCGAACGACCGGTGGCCTATCTCATCCCGCGGGCATGGCACGAGCTGATCGAGCGGTTGCAACTCGATGGTGTACCGATGACCCCTGCCGCTACAGGCCATCGGTACGTGGTGGAGCTGCAGCGGATCACCGACCATCGCACCGTGGACCGACCCTACGAGGGCCACTACCTGCATCATGACATCGTTACGTCGACCACCGTTGATACCGTGATGGCGCGGTCGGGCGATGTGCTGGTGCCCATGGGACATGCCACGGATCCGCTGGTGATGGAACTGCTTGAACCGCGCGCGTCGGATAGCTTCTTCGCCTGGGGCTTCTTCGATGCGGTGTTGCAACAGAAGGAGTGGTTCAGCGATTATGTGTTCGAGGACATCGCCGCCCGCGTGGTGGAGGATGATCCGGGGCTCGCTGCGGAACTGGAGGCCTTGAGGCAGCGTGATCCGGACTTTGCGAAGGATGCCTGGGCCCAGTTGCTCTTCGTGTATCGCCATTCACCGCACATGGAGCCTGGTTACCTGCGCTATCCAGTAAGGCGCGTCATCCAGTGAACCGGTAATTACCGCAGGCGCTATGTTCGCAGGATGGAACTATACGATATCAGCATCGGAGCCCGGGTGAAGCACCCCACCATGGGCGTGGGCGTGGTCTACGACATGGACCCACGGACCGTGCACGTGTTCTTCCGCGAGCATGGTGAACAGCCGATCAGTCGGAGCTTCGAGGGCTTGGTGACCATCGCGCCCGGTGTCGAGATCGGTCAGGAACCCCTGGATCTGGACCACGTGCGCGATGCCCTGCGCGAGGTGCTGGAAGAGATGCAGGCACCGCAGCGTCCGGTGAACATGGCACCACGCTACGAGGGCGGGGTGCTCGAGATCAAGCCGCGCGACCCGTCATTGAAGAGCAAGGAAGTGCCCATCGAGGAGTTCTTCCACAAGATCGTGATGATCCGCGACCGCTTCCGGGTCCTTGAGCAGAAGATCAACGCGAACGAAAAGTTGAGCGAGCAGGATAAGGTCGAATTGCAGCAGTACATCACCCGATGCTATGGTTCGCTCACCACCTTCAATATCCTGTTCGAGGACAAAGAGGATCACTTCATCGGGCAAAAGGGCGATTGAACCGACCGTTCCTTGTTCCTACCCACGAGTTTTCCACCATTCCTTGCATCCGCTTCTGATGGTGGGTACATTCGTACCGTCAACGTTCTTTCCATCCACCTGTAGGAGCATCCACCCGATCGGTGCATACCGGTCGTCAACGTGAAGCCCACACAGGCCAGTGTTCATCGGAACCAACAATTTCCATCAGGGATCGCACCCTCGGTGGTCTACGGCGGGCCTCAGGCACCTTCGGGTGTCTTCCTTCGGGAACAAGAGGATTACGGAAGCCATCATCGCGATCCCGCCCATGTGATCTTCATGGGTTCTATGAACCGGCCCTGTGTGGGCTTTTCTTTTTCATGGTCGTCCAACCTGATGAACACCGTGCTCGCTGCGTGGTAGCCATCTTTGCGCCATGACTGCGGAGTTGCCCGTCATGGAAGCTTTCTACACCCTGCAAGGGGAAGGGGTCTATGCCGGACAGGCGGCCTACTTCATCCGGCTCGGCGGCTGCGACGTCGGTTGCACCTGGTGCGATGTGAAGGAAAGCTGGGATGCGGCCGCCCATCCGCTGTTGACAGTGCAGGCGATCGTGGCGGAGGCGATCCGACATCCAGCGCGGATCGCGGTGATCACCGGTGGAGAACCCGCGATGCACGACCTCGGACCACTCACCTCCGCGCTCCGTTCCGCCGGCTTCCGCACGCACATCGAGACCAGCGGTACCCACCCGTTGAGCGGGACCTGGCACCATATCTGCTTCAGTCCGAAGAAATTCAAGAACCCCTTGCCCGCCATCTATGCCACGGCCAACGAGTTGAAGGTGATCGTGTTCAACAAGCATGATCTGGAATGGGCCCTTGCGCATGCCGAACAGACCGCACCGGATTGCGCGCTCCTGCTCCAACCGGAGTGGTCCAAACGCGAGGCCATGATGCCCTTGATCGTGGACTTCGTGAAGGACCATCCGCGCTGGCGCGTCTCCCTGCAAACCCACAAGTACCTGAACATTCCTTGATGAACAGCGCATGGTCCACTCGCCCGCATGGTAGCTGGAGATCGGTCTTGAACACCCCGGCTGCGCTGTGCGCGCGACTGGTATTCGCCGCCTGTTGCTGCGGCCTGCTCCTGACGGCATCCGCGCAGCCCGGCACCTACAGCACCACGGACAAGGGCGCCATCAAGCGGTACGAGAGCGGCCGGGATTGCATGGGCCAGCGCCGTTGGGATTGCGCGGAGTCCGAGTTCACCAAGGCCGCGGATGCCGATGCGCGCTTCATCGAACCGCGGATCATGCTGGCCGAGATCGCCGAGCAGAAAGGGGAGACCGCCACGGCCATGACCCGATACCGCGAGGTGATGGCCATCAACCCCGCGTTCTTCCCTGTCGCACAGTTGCACCTTGCCGACCTCGAGTTCCGCGCGGGGGACTACGCTGCGGCGGAGAAGAACTACAGCGCGTACATGAAGCAGGAGGAAGAGCCTCAGCGCAAGGCACGCGCGAAGCTGGGCCTGCGCAACTGCGAGTTCGCGGCCAGGGCCGTCAACCAACCCGTTCCATTCGAGCCGAAGAACTTGGGGCCGAACGTCAACTCCGCCGACCCTGAATACTACCCGTGCATCACCGCGGACGATGCCACGCTGATGTTCACCCGCCGCGTCAAGGCACCGGAGATCCCGATCTACGGCATGCAGGAGGACTTCTACGTGAGCCGCCGCGATCTGGAGGGCAACTGGAAGCCGAGCATACCCCTACCGGTGGTGAACACGCGTGCCTTCAACGAAGGAGCTGGTACGCTCTCGCCCGATGGCCGCTTCCTGATATTCACGAAGTGCGCGCTCGAAGATGGTACCTATGGTGGATCTTTGTCAGGTGAAGGGAGCTGTGACCTCTTCATCAGCCGCCGCATCGGTGATCGCTGGGGTGTGCCACAGAACCTGGGTACCCCGGTGAACTCGAGCCATTGGGAAACGCAGCCCAGCCTGGCGAGCGATGGGCGCACCCTGTACTACATCCGCGGTGCGGTGGCGCGCGATGGGATCAAGAGCATGGACATCTGGACCACCACCATGGGTGAGGATGGTGCATGGAGCAAGCCGGTGAAGCTCGGCGACAACGTGAACACGCCCTACCAGGAGGAGAGCGTGCAGATCCACCCGGATGGTCGTACGCTCTACTTCAGCAGCAACGGGCACCCGGGCTTCGGCGGTCTGGACATCTTCATGAGCCGCAAGCAGGTTGATGGCAGCTGGGGCCCTGCGCTCAACCTGGGTTATCCGATCAACTCGGGCGCGGATGAGAACAGCCTGCTCGTGAGCGCTGATGGAAGGATCGCCTACTTCGCCAGCGATCGTATCGGTGGCCTCGGCGACCTTGATCTGTACAGCTTCGAACTCTACCCTGAAGCGCGGCCGCTGCCCATCACCTACATCAAAGGACAGGTGTTCGATAGGGGCACCAAAGCTCCGGTGGAAGCGGATGTGCAGTTGTACGACCTGAAGACCGGCCAGCTGACGACGGGCGCATACAGTGATCCGAAGACCGGTGAATTCCTGGTGTGCCTGCCCAGTGGCGAGTACGCGCTGAACGCAAGTGCGGAGGGCTACCTGTTCTTCTCCAAGAACTACGACGTGGCGGCCACCACGGTCATCGAACCCGTCACCTTGGAAGTACCATTGAGTCCGTTGACCACCGGGAGCACGATCGCCCTGCGCAACATCTTCTTCAACACTGCGAGCTTCGAGCTGCTGCCCACCTCCAATGCCGAACTGGAGAAGCTGGTGAAGCTCCTGCAGGCCAATCCGTCGTTGCGCATCGAACTCGGAGGTCACACGGATAACGTGGGTGCCGACGCGGCCAACCTCACCTTGAGCGATCAGCGGGCGAACGCCGTGCGCGACTTCGTGGTCTCCAAAGGGATCGATGCCGCGCGTATCACTGCGAAGGGCTATGGCGAGACCAGGCCCGTGGCCACCAACGATACGGAAGAGGGTAGAGCACTGAACCGGAGAACGGAGGTAACGGTGCTTTAGGAGCCAGAGAGCTCCATGGCCCTGGCGGTGGCCGCTTCGATCGCCAGCTTCAATGTCTCAGCCAGATGGCCGTCATCCAACACATTGAAGGCCGCCTCGGTGGTGCCGCCCTTGCTCATCACGGCTTTGATGAGCTCGTCGGGTGTCCGGTCGGCATGCTCCATCAGATGATAGCTGCCCAGCATGGTCTGTTTCACCAGGGCGCTGGCCACATGGGGTTCGAGCCCGAGCCCAAGCCCCGCTTCGATCATCGTGCGCACGATGTGGAAGAAATAGGCCGGCCCGCTTCCGCTCAAGGCCGTCACGGGGTCCAGGTGTCCCTCATGCTCCAGGTGCACCGCGCGACCCGTGCTGTTCAGCAGTTGCTCCACCATCAGGGTCTGGCGCATGTTCAGTTCCGTTCCAGTGGCGTAGGCGGTGATGCCAAGCCCGATCTGCGCCGGTGCATTCGGCATGGCGCGGACCACCGTGCGGTGCCCGAGGTCATGTTGCAGGCGTGCGATGGTGATGCCCGCCATGATCGATAGGACCACCTGATCCGGCTTCAATGCCGAGGCCAGCGCAGGTGCAACGGTCGCGTGGTCCTGGGGCTTCACCGCGATGATCACGACATCACAGGCGCCGATCGAAGCATCGATGACGTGGGATACGCTGCCGAAGCGGTTCAGTTCCGGGTCCACCTGTTCGCGCCGGACGATCAGGTGCAGGTCCTCCTGTTTGACCAAGCCGTACCTGCGGAAGCTGCGTGCATAGGCCTGGCCCATGTTCCCGCAACCGACGATCGCGATCTTCATGCACGCGAAGGTCGAGCCATCAACGCTCCATGGACCTGTTGCATGTCGCGGTTCTTGAACCGTGCTCAGTGGGTAACCATCTTCAACCCGACGATGCTCGCCACCAGCGTGGTGAGGAAGAAGAGTCGCCAGAAGGCCACGGGTTCACGGAAGACCAGGATCCCCACCAGCACGGTCCCCACGGCGCCGATGCCCGTCCACACCGCGTAGGCCGTGCCGATCGGCAGGGTGCGCGTGGCGCGGAAGAGCAGGTACATGCTGATGGACAGACAGACCAGGAATCCCACCAACCAGATGGTGACCGCGTTCCCGCTGGCTTCCTTCGCCTTGCCCAGGCAGGTGGCGAAGCCCACCTCGAAGAGGCCCGCGATCACGAGCAGCACCCATGCCATGGGCCGAAGGTAGCCGCTCACTTCGGCCTGCTCACCGCGATCAGCACGCCGAGCCTACCATCCATGTCCCGCATCCCCGCTTCGGGAATGTAGGCCTTGCTCACCGCGCCATCCGGGTACAGCGCGTTGTTGCAACCCTGCTCTTGGAACCAGGTGGCGAAGTCGTGGAAGTTGATAGGCTCCCGGGATATGGCGAAGACGACCTGACCGTCCGCACGCACGCCCACGCCGTTGCGGATGTGCAGGTTCTTCGATCCCGGGGTGAAGTGGGTATTGATGCTCCCGTCGGTGACGAGCATCGGTCCGCTCTGGGTGGCGTAGCGTACCCCAAGCATGTCCTGCATGTCGGCGGTGGTCATCACGAACGCACTTCCATCCTCACGGATACCGAAGACACCGTTCGGTTGCATGTGGAAGTTGTCGTTGCCGCCGGTTCGCCGATCGATCCGGTGGTGCATCCGGCCATCCTCGATGTACAGCCCTACCGGTCCGTGGTCGGTGGTGAACATCCCGCCGTTCATGCCCAGCACCATCTCGCGCCCTTGAGCAGCCAGTTCCGAACGCAACTCCCCGAGGTTGCCGAAGATGCGGCCCGTGGCATCCTTCCAATGCAGTGTGATCGCCTCCTGATCCGGATCCACGATCCTGCTGGCGATGCGTTCATCCTTCGAAAGGAATGACAGGGAGGCCAGTACCATGACCAGGCCCAGAGCCGCGATGAGGTATTGGTGCTTCTGCATCAGAATCCGTAGTCGATCCCGAGGAAGAGGCCGGCACCCCGTGCGCGACCGGAGAAGAAGGCCGGGACCTGCGGTGTGGACAGCGTGATCAGGAGATGTTCGCCGATCCGGCGCTTCATGGAGAGTCCGGCCCGCAGGCCACCGAAGCCACCGTAGCCGAGCGCGGCACCGACCATCGTCCTTCTCCCAAGGACCCGGCTTGCCTGTGCGGTGAGTTGGGGCAGATAGCCGGGTAGGTGGCGATGTTCGGCCAGTACGGTCAGGCGCCACTGCTCGTTCAGCGGGATCATCACATCGGCGAAGACGCGGAAGGGCAGGAGCCGGGTGACCGGGCCATGCTCATAGCGCAGGCCGAAGGTGTCGAGCACGGTAGACTCGTTCACGATCACAGCATCCAAAGCGAACAAGTCGTACACGCGAAGGCCTTCATACCTGATCAAGGTGTCCTTCCGGATCGCCACGCTACGGTCGTTCCAGGCCACGAAGCCCAGATCCTCGACCCCGATGCTGAAGCGGATCTTCGCCGCCGGTCGTGTGGTGAAGGACCAGCGACCGGAGAAGGCTGCTCCCAGCCCGTTCGTCCGTCCGAGGTCGTAACCCGCCGTGTCGCTGGCCACGTGATCGCCGAGCAGTGCACTGCGCAGCACCTGGCCGTCCTCGCCGGTATACAGGCTGGCGTAGTCCACATTCACCGCCGCCATCGCCAGGCCGCGCACCAGGTCAAGCCGCAGGTAGGATCCATTGGCCGCATGCCGCAGGCCCACACCCACTGTCTGGTAGCGGACCTGCTCATAGCCTGATGGGGAGAGCGCTGCGGTACGCCCTTCGAACGCCGCGTTCCCGAAGAAGGCCAGGTCGAACTGATCGGCCGTGAACGATAGGCCGAGCTGGTCGTGATGGGCGATGCTCAGCACCGGCCGCCAGTTGGAATACCTGCCCCAACAAGCCGCACCGGTCCATTGAAGCCGTGCCTGGATCACCTCCCCAACACTATTGCTCCTGGTGCGCAGCGCATCCGAAGATCGTTGGCGCAGGTCGCGATCGAGGTACTCGCCGCGGAGGATCGCCAGCGGGAGTTCGTTGTACACACTGTTCGCGTTGTGGTCGAACAGGCCGGTCACGGAAATGGTGCTCCGGTAGCCCGCGTTCAGGTCGATGCTCGGGTCAGCGGGGAGCACGACCTGGCCATGCAACGCGGTGATCGACAGGATGGCACAAACCACGAACAGCCCGTACCTCATCGCCCGTTCACCATGTAGTTGCCATCCACCGTCACCTGCAGGTCCAGTGCGTATCTGTCCAGCACACGCACATGTCCGAGGTCGGCATCCGTATCGAATACAACGCGCGTCCGCAGCCGGGCACCCGCGTACAGCAGGTCCACCTGCTCGCTGTTCAGTGGCGCATGAAATTCGGATCGGGTCGCTGAGCTCACGATGCCGTTCGGCCCGATGTTCCCGGCGAGCACCGCGCCATCCACCGGGATCGAGCTGAGCACGTTGTTCTCGTCATCCACCAGGTCGAGAAGAAGGCGGGCATCGAACGGGAAGCCGTTGGAGGCGAAGAGATGCAGGGTGCCATGTTGCAATGTGGGATTCTCCGCATCACCGGGAAGGTCCGGCCTCGAGAAGTTCTCGAGCGTGAGTCCGGAGGCGATGATCGACAAGGGGACCTCCAACTCGATGTCAGCCTTCAACTCACTTTCGTAGTAGAGGAAGTCATTGCCGTTGCTGATGTCACCGAGCGGATTCAGTTGGATCTCCACATCGTAACGCACGCGGTCGGGCAGGTTCTCCACGAAGGCGTCGATGTTGCTGGTCGTGTTATCCAGCGTGCGCTGGTAATGGCTTGGCGTGAAGCCGTCCCCATTGTCCGTGGCCCTGTTCAGGTTGATCGGCCCCTGCAGAATGGCATTCTGCAGATCGACCGTGACACCGGTGCGGCTGTTGATGGCCTCGAAAGCGTTCAGGCGCACCTGGATGTCCATCCCGACGCCGTTCTCCACATGCAGGCGCATGGTCACCTGGTCCAGGTCCAACGAACCACCCACGAAGCGGTCGAAAAGGGTCAGTCGGCTCTCCTCATCCTCCTGTGCAATGGTGTTCGTCCCGAAGTAGCCCTTCGCATAGGCGGTGATGAGCTCGTTATAGCCCACCTGCACCACCACGCTGTCCTGGTTTGTTACGGTGGCCCCGCTGCCATCAGGATCAAGGGTCGCCGCCACGTTCGTCGTGAGCGTGTTCACTTGGTCGTAGGTCGGCCCGCGAAGGTCGAATCGCGTCCCCGATAGGTCACGTGTCAAAGTGGACATCGCTGGTGCGCCCGGCGAGCCTGGATCCACGGCCATGTCCAGGGTGTTCACCCCATCCGGGAACTGCCCGCTTGGTAGCTCGAAATGACCAAGTACCCGGCTGTTGATCTTGTTGCGCATGTCCACTTGCAGTTCCCCGGAGCGGATGTCCAAACGGGTCAACTGTACCTCCGGCAGGTCGAAGCGTAACACGTTGTTCTGGCTGATCACCGGGAAACCCGCCGGCAGGTTGAACTGGTCGTTGCCCGGTAACGGGAACGCATAGGCGTATACGAAGCTTGTATCGGGCAGGCCCAGCAGCGTATCCAGGTCAACAGCGAAGAGCTCCGAGGTATAGACCAGGCTCACCATTCCATCCGGCCCGACGGAGAGCAGGGAGTCCGGAACGAGGTCCCCGACGGTGAGCCGCGTGGTCAGCAAGGGCGCGGCCACATCAATGTCCCAACGGGCCGGTCCGGCGTCCTTCCTACAGCCTTGCACGGTTGATAATAAGATCCCGGCGAAGGCAACCGTCCCAATGGACCGTGCGTATTGCATACAGGGGGCAAAGTACATCGGTGTTGACGTTCGGGGGTGCTCGAATTCGACCCGGTCAGTACTTTTCCACCCTCCGAACGCGAATCGTGTTGTTGAGACGCAGTATCCTCGTCCCTGCGCTGCTTGCAGCGATG
>Ga0116144_10006163_pt1 | contig 10576 bp, 9 predicted proteins | sample AD_UKC035_MetaG_FD_89746 | JGI IMG/M metagenome (GOLD analysis project Ga0116144, IMG submission 89746) | Active sludge microbial communities of municipal wastewater-treating anaerobic digesters from USA - AD_UKC035_MetaG | ecosystem: Engineered > Bioreactor > Anaerobic > Digestate | place: USA... | reverse complement strand
TCGTGCCCCAGGACCCGGTGATCTTCTCCGCGAGCGCGCTCGACAACATCCGCTACGGTCGCCCCGACGCAGGCGACGCCGAGGTGATCGCCGCCGCGCGTGCCGCGGCCGCCGACGAGTTCATCGCCCGCCTGCCCGAGGGCTACGCCACTTTCCTCGGCGAGCGCGGCACGCGGCTCTCGGGCGGCCAGCGCCAGCGTATCGCGATCGCACGCGCGATCCTCAAGGGCGCGCCCATCCTGCTGCTCGACGAGGCCACCAGCGCGCTCGACGCCGAAGCCGAGGTCCTCGTGCAGCAAGGCCTGGCCGCCGCGATGCAGGGCCGCACCACGCTGATCATCGCCCACCGCCTCGCGACGGTGCAGAAGGTGGATCGCATCGTGGTGATGGACGGCGGCCGCATCGTCGAGACCGGCACCCCGGCCGACCTGCGCCGCCAGGGCGGGCTGTATGCGCGGTTGGCGGCGCTGCAGCTGGAGGGCTGACCGGAGCCTCCCGCAGCGCAGGCGCGGACCCGGTGCGCTGCAATCGCGACTCGCGTCGCTCCCACGGAAAACCGCCGCGCTTCGGGGAGCCTTGTGGGAGCGACGCAAGTCGCGATCGGGCAGCGGAATACCGCTTCGCTCCGGGGAGCCCCGTAGGAGCGACGCGAGTCGCGATCGGGCGGCCCTGTGGCGCAGGCGCGGATCCGTTGCGCCCTGCGGCGGGCACGCACGCGCTGACGCTCCCGGATGGCGCCGGCGCTTCACGGCAGCGTGCGTTCGCGCAGGTAGCGCGGAAAGCGCGGCAGGCCGGCGGGGGTGAGCTCGCGGTAGCGGTAGGTGACGAGGACGCCGAGCGCGGGCGGGTTGGCGCGCAGCGCGTCGCTGAGGCCGCTGCCGATGCGGAAGCGCCGCCCGTCCGCGCGCTCGACCTGCAGCGCGCCCACCCTGCCCTGCAGCCTGCCTTTGCCCGGCAGGTAGCCCACCACGCGCGCCTCGGCGTCGAGCCAGGGGGTGAGCTTGCGCAGGGCCTCGCTGCGGCCGGGCTGCCAGAGGGCGTCGGCGCGATGCAGCATGAGGCCTTCGCCGCCACCTGCGAGGACCTCGTCGAGCAGGCGCTGCAAGGCGGCACGGTCGGGTACGCGCTGCTGCGGGATCGCCTGCACCCAGGGCGCATCGGCGGCCTCGGCCAGGCCGCGCAGGCGCGCCAGCCGGTTGTCGAAGTCGCCGGCGGCGCCGGGCAGTTCGAAGAGCATGTAGCGCACCTCGCGCCACAGCGGGTCTGCGGGATCCTCGCGGCGCAGCAGGCCGGAGAGCTCGTCGAAGCGGCGGCGGCCGAGCCAGAGCTCGCCGTCGAGGGCGACCGGCGGCAGCGCGGCGAGGAACCAGGCCGGCGCCGGCAACGCGCGCCCGCTGCGGAAACGCAGCACGCTGCCGTCCCACGACGCGCGCACGCCGTCGAGCTTCTCGCTCACCCACCAGCCCGCGGGGTCGATCGCGGGGTCGTAGCGCAGGGCGAGCATGGCTGCGGGCGCGTCTGCGGGCTCTGCGGTCTGTGCGACCGCGCCGGCCGGCAGCAGGGCGAGGGCCAGGATCAGGCTGCGGATGCACCTGCCCGGCCTGCGCAGGGCCGGTGCGGGAATGCGGGTGGGCGGTCTCACGGGCGAACCCTCCAGTCCGATCGCGGGTGTGGGCGCCTCTTCGCCCGTGCCGCGCCAACGCGGACAAGGCTTGCGGGCAAGCCCCTCGCGGGACGGCGGCCTGTGCCCTCGATGCTCGCCTCGAGCACGTCGGCATGCGAGGCCGGAAAATGACAAAAGGATTATAGCTGCGGTGCGTGGGCGCCGCCAGGCGGAACTTCAGGCGCCGGCGGCGGTGCCCGCAGGCATGCGCTGCGGGCGGAACTGGCGGGTGTCGCGGTAGTAGCCGGCGGACTCGCTGGCCGGCGTCACGCCGGGGATGCCCAGCAGTGGCAGCGGGCCGAGGCTGCGCGGGCTGAAGTCGCCGATCGTGGCGGCGAGCCGGGCAGCGAGCCAGGCATCGGTCTCGGCGCGCGCCGCGGCCGCGGGCAGTGCGAGCCAGGCCGGATCGACCACGCGGTGGATGGCCTTGGCGCACAGGCCGGGGAAGGGCGCGCGCAGCTGGTCCCAGGTGCCGTGGCCGAAGACGAGGAAGCGGGTGCTGTGCTGCAGGGCCTCGCGCCGGTTCCAGAACACCTCTTCCCACGCGTGCGCGGCGAGCAGGGCGGGGACCTGCGGGTCGGCGGACACCACGACGATGCCGCACTCGTCGAACTGGGTCAGCGCGTCGCGCCGCGGCCCGCGCCCGGCGAGGCCGGCGGCATCGCGTGCGCGCAGCTCGTCGAGGTGGAGGCGGTTGCAGCAGGCCTTGGTGCGCGGCCAGGCGCACCAGGCGAGCGCGTTGAAGAAGTCGTGCCAGTCGGCCTCGCGGGTGGGGACCTCGCCGGTGGCGAAGATGCGCGCCTCGTAGCCGGCCTCGTCGTCGCCCGGCGCGGCGAAGCGGATCGGCGCGCCGCCACCGCTGCGCGCCGCGGGCGCGGCCTCGGCGAGCAGGGCGTCGAGCGCGGCGCGCGAGGGCAGCCCGGGTGTGGTGAAGCGGGCCAGCCACGGCGCGATCGGCTCGAACAGCCGGCGCTCGGCGAAGGCGGCGGGGATGGCGAGGGCGTCGTTCATCTGTGGAATTGTGCCGGCTCGCGGGCGGTGCAGCCAGGGTGCGTGCCGCGGTCGGGGTTTCGAGCCTTTGGCAGGGGCGAGGCAGGTCGCGATTGCCGCGCCATTCGCAGGAGACGACGTGTCGCGTCGCGTGAGCGCTCAAATCGCGACTTGCGTCGCGCCTGCGCCAAACCCTTGGAAGTCGCCCGGGACTCCGGATCATCCGCCTCAGCGCATCTCGAACAGCTCCTGGTGGAAGCGCTCGGCGGGCAGGCCGCGGGTGGCGAGGGTGTCGCGCAGCATCGCGCCGAAGCCGGCCGGGCCGCAGAACCACACGCCGGCCTGCTTCCAGTCGGGCACGCTGCGACAGATGCCGTCGGCGTCGAGGCGGCCGTCACGTGGCGAGACCAGCACGTGCAGCTGCACCCGCGCCCGCGCGGCGAGTTCGCGCAGGCGGGCGATGAAGCCTTCGTCGGGGGCGCTGGTGCTGTAGAAGAGGTCGATCGCCGCCGCGCGCCCACCCGGCCTGTCTTCCTGCGCACGCGCCTGCATGCGGGCGACGAAGGGGGTGATGCCGATGCCGCCGGCGACCCAGATCTGCCGAGCTTGGGCGCCGCCGAAGTCGAAGCGGCCGTAGGGGCCTTCGACGCGCACCGGGTCACCCAGCTTCAGCGTCGCCGGCAGGCTGCGGGTGTAGTCGCCGAGCGGCTTGATCATGAAATCCATGCGGCCGTCGCCGCCCCAGGCGGAGGAGATCGTGAAGGGGTGCGGACCCTCGCGCTCGTCGAAGGTGACGAAGGCGAACTGTCCGGCCTGGTGTCCCGGCCAAGGCGTGTCGAGGCGCAGGCCGACCTCGAGCACCTGGTTGGCGGGGTGCCGCACCACGCGCTCGATGCGGCCGTGCGCACGGCGCCCGCGGCCGATGCGGCCGGCGAGCGAGCGCAGCGCGGCCCAGATGCCGGCGGCCATCAGCATGCCCATGACCATGCCGAGCGGCTGCGTCCAGTAGGCGAAGGGCAGCAGCACCACGCCATGCACGACCAGTGCGAGGTACACCGCCGCCATCACGCGGTGGGTCTGCACGAAACGGCGGTAGGGGAAGCGCTTGATCAGCGCGATCGCGGCGAGCACGGCGAAGAGGTAGAAGGCCCACTCGCCGATGGTCTCGGCGAGGCCGCGCTGCTCCTGGAAGAAGCGGAAGAGCTCGACGGTCTGCTCGGGGCGCGGGCCGCGCGCGGGTTTCTGCAGCCAGCCCCAGCCGACCGCCCACTTGGTGCCCTTGGCCCACAGCCAGTGCACCACGCCGACCGACAGGCCGGCGATGCCCAGCCACTTGTGCAGCCGGTAGGCCTTGTCCATGCCGCCGAGCAGCGGCTCGAGCGCGGCCGGGCGCAGGGCGAGGATCATCGCGATGCTCATCGCGCCCATGGCGAGCACGCCGGTGTAGTTGACCGCGAGCGTGCGCAGCGCGAAGTAGGTGTCGCCCTGGACGAGCAGCGGATCGGCCCACCACCACAGCAGGCTGAGGGTGGCGAGGACGAGGAGGAGTGCGAGTTTGATGTTCTTCATGATGGCTTCCTTCGAGCGGAATGCGGCCGCCATGAGGCAGCGGATCCCATGCGGGAAATTGTGCGCCACAGCATGTGTCCGCCTTGTACCGGCTTGTAGCCCGCGCGGGCGCCTGCGGCTGGTCAGCGTGGCGGCGCGCCTATAGACTCGCGGGCGAACCTCGACCGGCCGCCGTTTGCGGCCACCGCACGGCACCCCGAACATGTTCCAGCACTCCGCTCCCTCCCCCGCCTGGCTCCAGCACGACATGGAGCGGGTCGACGCGATCATCCGCGCGCACATGAACAACGACGTGGCGCTGATCCGCCAGGTCGTCGAGTTCATCCTGCACGGCGCGGAGCGCCGGCGGCCGGCGCTGGTGCTGGCGAGCGCGCGCGCCCTCGGTCACGGCGGCGAGCGCCCGCACGCGCTGGCGGCGGCGGTGGAGCTGATCCACATCTCGCTCGCGCTGCACGACGACGTCACCGAGGCGAGCGGCGGCGCGGCCGACGGCGAGCGCGAGGGAGCGCTGTTCGGCAACGCCGGCAACATCCTGCTCGGCGACCTGCTCTACACCAGCGCCTTCCGCATGATCGTGGACCTCGGCGACATGGAGGTGATGCGGGTGCTGTCCGATGCGACCAACGTGATCGCCGAGGGTGAGGTGGCGTACCGCGAGTTGCTCGCCGCGCCGGCGTCCCGTACGCCGGAGGCCTGGCTGGACATCGCGCGCCGGCGGCGCGCAAAGCTCTTCGAGGCGGGCGCGGAGTGCATGGCGATCGTGCACGGCGCCGATCCGGCCGCGCGTTCGGCGCTGGCGCGCTTCGGCCTGCATGTGGGCAGCGCGCATGCGCTGCGCAGCGAGGCGGAGGACGCGGCGCGCTTCGGCATCGCCGACGCGCAGGCGCGTGCGCAGGCGGAGATCGAGGCGGCGCGGGCGGTCGCCGACGGGCTGGCGCTGGCGAACGCCGCCGCGTTGGGCGTGGTGGTCGAGGGTTGAGCGCGGGATCCCTGCCCAAGGCCTCGCGTTGACATGGGTTCGATCGCCTGCGGATGGCTTGTCGCGGGCTGTCTGCGGGAGCGACGCAAGTCGCGATTACGGCGGTCGCGATTCGACGACGCCCGTCGCCACCACATCGTCCGGATCGCGACTTGCGTCGCTCCTACACGGACCAGCGCGGTCTCTCGAGCTTTCGTAGGCGCGACGTAAGTCGCGATTACGGCAGTCGCGATTCGACGACGCCCGTCGCCACCGCATCGTCCGGATCGCGACTTGCGTCGCTCCTACACGGACCAGCACGGTCTCTCGAGCGTTTGTAGGAGCGACGCAAGTCGCGATTGCGGCGCCGCGCGGGCCGTGACGCACGCCGGCGCCCGGCTCAGCGTTTGTAGGAGCGACGCAAGTCGCGATTGCGGCGGGTAGGCTCGGACTCCGGCTGTCGTCACCGTGCCATCAGGCCGCCCGGCACTCGTTGGCCAGCGGCTTGTGCGTGCGGCCGTCGAGCAGCAGGCCCTTCCACGGCAGGTCGATCCAGACCAGGCCGCTGGCGCCGTCCTCGAAGCGTGGCAGGCCGGAATACGACAGGTCGCGCTCGAGCTGGTACTGGCTGCCGTTCCAGCCGAGCTGGATACGGTTGTTCACCGCGTTGGCGAGCTCGCGGCGGATCTGCAGGCGTTCGCCGCGCTCGCAGCGGTATTCGCCGCTGGGGAGGGCAAACTCGAACTGGCCGGTCTGCTGGGTCACGCCCGGGGCGACCTCGGTTTTCTGCGGGAGCAGGCCGCATGCGCCCGTCGCGAGGGCGGCGACGAAGAGGAGTGCGCCCGAGGCCGCACGCACGGGCTTCTTCATGCTTTGCATCGAACCGGCTCCAAAGAAAAGACTCCGACCACGAAGCCGGGGAAGGGGCGGCGCCCGGTGGCCGTAGCCATCACTTCACCTCCAGCAGGCTGTCGTCCCACTTGTCGTGCTTGTGCAGGCCGAGCAGGTTGGCCACCGTGGCGGCGATGTTCGACAGGCCGGCGGTCTCGAGCGGCTTCAGGCCGAGTTTGCCGCCGCTGACGTTGTCGTAGAGGATCAGCGGCACCGGGTTGAGCGTGTGCGCGGTCTTGGCCTTGTAGCTGCCGTCCTTGTTCTGCGCCGGCTGCCTGGTCTTCTTGTCGAGCTCGAACATCTCGTCGGCATTGCCGTGGTCGGCGGTGATCAGTGCCACCCCGCCGGCGGCGTCGATCGCCGGCAGCAGGCGCGCGAGCGCCAGGTCCACCGCCTCGATCGCCATGGTCGCGGCGCGGAAGTTGCCGGTGTGGCCGACCATGTCCCCGTTGGCGTAGTTGCAGCGCAGCACCTTGAACCGGCCGGACTGCAGCGCGGCGATCATCGCGTCGGTGATCTCGGCCGCCTTCATCCACGGGCGCTGCTCGAAGGGCACGACGTCGCTGGGGACTTCCTGCCAGGTTTCGCCGTCGAACTTGTTCGAGCGGTTGCCGTTCCAGAAGTAGGTGACGTGGCCGAACTTCTGCGTCTCGGAGCAGGCGAACTGGGCGAGGCCGGACTTGCTGAACCACTCGCTGGAGGTGTCCTTGATCGCCGGCGGGGCAACCAGGAAACGCTTGGGCAGTTGCAGGTCGCCGTCGTACTGCAGCATGCCGGCGTAGGTCGTGCGCGGATGGCGCACGCGGTCGAATTCGGTGAAGTGCTCTTCGACGAAGGCGCGCGTGATCTCGATCGCGCGGTCGCCGCGGAAGTTGTAGAACACGACCGCATCGCCGTCCTCGATGGTGCCGATCGGCCTGCCATCCTCGGCAACGATGAACTCGGGCAGGTCCTGGTCGATGGTGCCGGGGTGCTTCTCGCGCAGGCCGTGCACCGCGTCGGTGGCGCTGGCGAACTGCGGGCCTTCGCCCAGCACGTGGGTGCGCCAGCCGCGTGCCACCATCGGCCAGTTGGCGTCGTAGCGGTCCATGGTGATGGTCTGGCGGCCGCCGCCGGAGGCGATGCGGGCGTCGAAGCCGGCAGTGCTGATGTCCTTCAGGAAGGCCTCGAAGGGCTCGACGTAGTCGAGCGCGCTGGTCTCGGGCACGTCGCGGCCGTCGAGCAGGGCGTGGATGCGTACCGTGGGCACGCCCTCCTCCTTCGCGCGCAGCACCATCGCCTTGAGATGGTCGATGTGGCTGTGCACGTTGCCGTCGGAGAACAGGCCGATGAAGTGGAGCACCCCTGCTTTTCCGTTGGCTCCCGTCTTGGCGCCGGCGACGATCTGCTGCCAGGCCTCGCCCTGCCAGATCGCGCCTTCGGCGATCGCGTTGGCGACCAGTGCCGCGCCCTGCGCATACACCTGGCCGGCGCCGATGGCGTTGTGGCCGACCTCGGAGTTGCCCATGTCGTCGTCCGACGGCATGCCCACCGCGGTGCCGTGGGCGCGCAGCACGATGTTGGGGTACTGGGCGAACAGGCGGTCGAGCGTGGGCTTGCGCGCGGCGTCGATGGCGCTGCCGACCTCGTGCTTGGGAATGCCGTAGCCGTCCATCACGATGACGACGACAGGGCCCTGGACGCCGGCGAAGGCGGGGAATTTCTGCAGCATGGTCGCTTCCTGAAGGAGAAATCCGGGGCCGGCGGGGCAGCGGGGCTGCGGACCGGCCAAAACCATATTTTCCGTCAAATCCGCAGCGGATTTTCATGCGCGTTGTTTATCGGCCCAATGACTTCTTTCCGCGCACCTCCCGCGCCGAGACCGCATGCGGCGCGATCGGGATCCGCAAGGCTCAGGCTTCGGGCTGGCGGCGCTGCTCGGCCTCGAGCCACAGCGCGCGGCCGAAGGCCTTCCAGACCGGTCCGCCATGGCTCTCGATGCCGACGCCGGCGCTCTCTTCCATCGTGCGCAGCATCAGGCTGGCGAGGCCGAAGAGCGTCACCTTCGCCCCCAGCTCGTGGTCGTCCGGGCTGGCCGCGGCCTCGCGGATCCTGTCTTGGGAGTGGTCCAGCGCCTCGCGCGCGAGCGCCCTCACCTGGGCCTCGTCGGACCAGTCGATGCCGAGCGCGACGCCCATGTGCTCGATCTCGTCCTCGATCTTGCGGGTGGCTTCCTGATAGTTCTCGAATCCTGCCATGACCTCTCCTGGGGCGTGTCCGGTGGATGGGCGGTGGCGGCGTGCCGGCGCCTTGCTCAAACGCGCAGCAGCACCACCTTCAGCGGCGGGTTGTCGTCGCGGCTGGGAAAGTCCGCCTCGGGGCTGATCCATTCGGCCTCACGCACCGCACGGCCCGCCTTGCGGGCGCTGCGCTCGAGCTGCTCGAGCCAGTCCTCGCGATCCACGCGGGCGACGTTATTGCAGCAGATCAGGGTGCCGCCCTCTTCCGTGGCGAGCAGCGCGGGCTTGAACAGCGCGGCGTAGTCGTGCACCAGGTCGACCACGCCGAAGGGGCTCTTGGCGTAGCGCGGGGGATCGAGGAAGACGAGGTCGAAGCGGTGCGGCGCGAGCTCGGGGAAGGGCGGCAGGTGCTTGCCGCGCACCATCTTCGGCTGGCCGATGCCGGCGTACTGGCGCAGCGCGGCGAAGGCGTCGGACTTGATGAAGCGCACCCGGATCGGCAGCTCGTTGAGGCGTGCGTTGTCCTTGCCGACCGCGAGGGCGGACTCGGCGAAGTCCACATTCACCACGTGGCGCGCGCCGGCCTTGGCCGCGGCGATGCCGACGCCGCAGGTGTACGCGAACACGTTGAGCAGGGACTTGCCCGCGGCCTCCTGCATGACGCGGCGGCGCGCGGCGCGCAGGTCGAGGAACAGCCAGGGGTCCTGCCCGCCATGGCGGGCCTGGAAGCGGTAGCGCACGCCGAGTTCGGAAAACTCCGAAGGCTGCTCGGCGAGGGCCTGTTGTTCGGGCGGGAGCGCGTTGGCGACGCGCGAGTTCTTGCCGCTGCGGTCGTTCCACACCAGCGCCAGGCCGGGCAGGGCGGCGGCGTAGAAGGCCTCGAGCTCGGCCAGCTGCTCGGCGCTGAGCGGGCGATGGAAGGTCTGCGCCAGCAGCACGCTGCCGTAGCGGTCGACCGTGATGCCGGGCGCGCCCTCGACGGTGCCGTGGAAGAGGCGCCAGGCGTCGGTGTCTTCGGCAGCCAGCTGTGCGATCAGCGGTGCGCGGGCGGCGAGCGCGGTCGAGAGCAGGTCGGTGAGGGTGGAGGACATGGCGGGTTCCTGCGCGGGGCGCGCCAGTATGCCCGAAGCGCGCCGGCCCGGGCTGGCGCCTGTCCTGCCCCGCGGGCAGTGCGACCAGCGGGCGTCGTCCCGCGTAAACAAAAACCTTACACCCACGGAAATGCCTGTCTATTCGGACGGTCCATCGTCCCATAAGATTTGTGCACTGCAAGAGGCGTGCAACCAGGCTCACCGGCGCGCGGCCTTCGACGAAATTCACAGGAGTTCTCACCATGCAAGCCCCCAAAATTCTGCCCTGGGTTGCCCGCAAGGCCGGCATCAGTGAAGGTGATGCCCTCGATGCCTGGCGACGCGCCTTGGTCGATGCGGCCGCGTACGTCGGCGTGCGCAGCGGCGCGACCTTCGATCGCGTTGCGGTCGATCGCTTCGTCGCCCTCGCCCATGCCCGCGCTACCGTCCTGTCGGCACGCGCCGCGCGCCCGGCGCCCAGCGTGACCCGGCGGTGGCCGCCGGGCGCGGTCGCGCAACGCTGCGCCGCCTGAGCCTGCAAGGGCGTGGCGTGGTGCCACGCGACCGCCTGCAAATCCTTTCTGGTCTCCCTCCTCCACTTCAATGTGGTTCATGCCCGCAGCTTGCGGGCATTTTTTTGGTTTCTTCCCGGCGGATCATGCGTCGGGCGCCCGCTCGACCGAGTTCATGATGCGCTTGAGCGCGGGATCGTCGGTGGCCACGCAGGTCCGGGTGGCGTCCTCGAAGCAGTCGATGAACAACTGCCCCGCCGCGCTCAGCGTGTCGTTGCGGCGGACGATGATGGCGGTGTGCATTTCGGGCAGCGGGTTGCGGATCGGCAGGGCCTGCACGCGCCCGCGCAGCAGCGGGGTCTCGAGCAGCGGCCAGGGGCAGATGGTGAGCATGTTGCCGACCTCGAGCATGCTGATGGCGACCAGCGCCGAGCGCGCGTAATGCACACGGTGCGGCGGCGGCGCGATGCCGTGGGGGGCGAGCAGGTTGACCAGCGGCTCGTCCTGGCCGGCGCCGAGCATCGTCAGCACCCAGTCCTGGTCGACGAGCTCCTCGAGCGAAGTGGCGCTGGCAAAGGGATGGCCGAGGCGGCCGACGACAGCCAGATCGCAGCGGAACAGCTCGCGCGTGTAGAAGATCGACGCCTCCTGGCGTGGTGGCGGGATCGCGATCACCAGGTCGAGGGTGCCGTCGCGCAGCAGCG
>Ga0116144_10006162_pt1 | contig 10577 bp, 8 predicted proteins | sample AD_UKC035_MetaG_FD_89746 | JGI IMG/M metagenome (GOLD analysis project Ga0116144, IMG submission 89746) | Active sludge microbial communities of municipal wastewater-treating anaerobic digesters from USA - AD_UKC035_MetaG | ecosystem: Engineered > Bioreactor > Anaerobic > Digestate | place: USA... | reverse complement strand
TGCACCGGCAACTACACCCTGGAACGTGACGGCAACACCTTCTTCATCCTCTACCCCGGCACCACCCAGGCGATGTGCGACACGCTCTGCGCCAACCTCGAAGGCTGCACCGACGCCGCTCCCCAACAGGGCCAGCCGAAGCCGTAAAAACAGGGAGTGGGGAGTAGGGAATAGGGAGTAAGGGCTGGTTGGGCCGGTCTCCGAACGCGCCAGACTCTCCAAAATTCCTAACCTTGTCCAAAATCCAAAATCCAAAATCCAAAATCCAGAATCACCGGTGGGGCATTCTCCTCATTATCCTGCTTGCAACCGTGCTGCGTTTCTGGGAACTGCCTCACCTTCCCCTGGGACTGCACTACGACGAGGCTGCCAACACCATTCTCATCCGTCAGATCGTCTCTGGCGGCTACCGGCCCATTTTCATCCACGCCTACACCGGCAAGGAAGTCCTCTTTTTCTACGTCGCCGCCTTCTGGGTCTGGATCACCGGGCAGGCCGTATGGGGAATGCGGCTGGCGTCGGCGCTGTTGGGGGTGCTGACCGTCGCGGCGACCTACCCGGCGACCCGCGCCCTGCTCGGCCCTGGCCGCCGCGCCCGGCAGATCGCGCTCCTCGCGGCGGGCGGCGTCGCGGTCGCTTTTCCGCACCTGCTCCTCAGCCGCTACGGATTCCGCGCCATCTCGCAGCCGTTGCTGCAAGCCCTCACCGTTGCCGCCCTCTGGTTCGGACTGCGCACCGGCAAAACGCGCTGGTTTGCGGCCGGCGGCGTCTGCCTGGGGCTGACCGGCTACACGTACCTGGCGGCTCGGCTGTTCCCCATCCCCCTGGGATTGGCGCTGGCCGCGACGCTCCTTGGCGTCTCGCCGGAAGAACGCCGGAAGCGATTTTGGCGATTGCTCCTCGCGCTCGCCGTCGCCGTTGTCGTCTTTGCCCCGCTGGGATGGCACTTCCTGCGCCACCCCGAAGCGTTCAGCACCCGCATCACGCAAGTGGCCGCCGCCTCCTGGCAGGATGCCGCGCGCGGTTTCTGGCAGTGCGCCCGCGCCCTCGTCTGGCCCGGCGCCGGCGACGCTTACGTGCGTTTCAACATTCCCGGCCGCCCGCTATGGGATCCACTTTCCGCGCTCCTGGCGATCATTGGATTGGGGGCATGGCTTTTCTCAACGGATTCAACGGATTTTAACGGATTCTCTTTCCGTTCCCCTCCGTTCCATCCGTTGAGACATTCCTCCCGCCTCTTTTTGTTGGGCGCGCTCTTGGTGATGCTGCTGCCCAGCGCGCTTGCCACCGGCGAAATCACGCCGAGCAATCTGCGGCTGGTGGGGCTGTGGCCCTTTCTGGCGATCCTTCCGGCCTGGGGGCTGGTTGTGCTTTGGGAGACGCTGCGCCTCCGGCCTGCCGCGCGCGTGGGCTGCGCCCTGTTGCTGCTCGGCGGCGGCGGACTGTGGGCCGGGCAAAGTTACCGGACGTGGGCCGCATCTCCCGAATTGTTCGCTACAACGGATGGGGAGATGACGCTGGCCGCGCAGGTTCTCGATGCGACCAATCTGCGCGACACGACCGTCTACATCGCCAGCCAACACTACCGCCATCCTACCGTCGCCGCGCTGGCCCGCCAGTATAGCGCGGCCAAATGGCTCACCGGCGGCGCGTCGCTGGTGCTGCCGCCCCAGGGCGACGCGCTCTATCTCATCCCGCACTCTCTGCCCGCGCCCGCCGCCTGGCCGGACGCCGTTGCCCGCGCCTGGACGCGCCGCGATTATCTTGGCCCGGATGGGACGCCCGCGCTCACAGCCTACCGGCTGGACGCCGCCGCCATCGCCGCGCTGCGCCCGGCGGCGGACAACGCGGCGGCGGACTTCGCCCACGTCGTGCTGGTGCATGGGGCCAGCCTCATCGGGGAGTGCCGCGTTGCTGCGCCATGCGCGGCGCTGCTCACGTGGGAGGCGCGCGCGTCCTATCCGGCATTGGAGCCGGTAGTGCGTCTGACCCACCCGCGGACCGGCGAGTGGGCGCGGACGATGGCCTTCCACTATCCGCCGGAGCAGTGGACGCCGGGCGATGTGGTGTTGGATCAACTGACGCTCACGCCCCCCGCCGGGACGCCGCCGGGCGGCGGCTATCAACTGAGCGTGGGCTTCTACAATCCCGACGCCGGGACAGCGCTGCCCCGCCTGCAAGACGAACGCTTCGCCGGGCTGGAAGTCTCGCTGCCCGCCGCCGGATGGAGGCTCGCCCCGGCGGTTGCGGTTCCCGCGCCGGAAGAAGCGGCGGCCGCTTGCCCCGACATACCCCGTCGTGATCCGGTGACGCAGGGGGGCGTCCGTCTCCTGGGGTGGACGCCGCCGGTGGAAACCGCTTTGCCGGGCGCGCGCCTTCTGGTGAAAGCGTGCTGGCAGGCGGCGGACGTTTCCTCCTCCGCCACTTCCCTGTCTTTGACGTTGACCGGCCCGGAGACGCACCCGCTCTACAGCGGGCCGCCGTCGCCCGACTTCCCGCTCGCCGCCTGGCGCGTCGGCGAGGTGGTGGAGGGCCGTTATCTGTTGCGCCTGCCCAAGACGCTCGCGCCGGGCGCGTATACGGCGGCGCTTGCGCTGGATGCTGCGCCGCCGGTCGCCCTCGGCGTCGTGGAAGTCCAGGCGCTTGCGCGGAATTTCGCTTTGCCGGCCGTGCAACATCCTTTCCAGGCGGAGTTTGTGGAAGCTGAGGGTGGGGGACATCTGCGGCTGCTCGGCTACGACGCTGACGCGCCGCAGGCCGGGCCGTGGCCGGTGACGTTGTACTGGCAGACGCAGGCCGAGGTGAGCGAGGATTACGTGGTGTTCATCCACCTGCTGACCGAAACCGGGGAAACGCTCATCGCCCAGGTGGACGAAGCGCCGCGCCGCGCCACCTATCCCACCTCGTTGTGGCTGGCGGGGGAAATTGTCGCAGATGACCACACGCTGACCTTGCCGGACGCCTTGCCGGCAGGGCCTTACATCCTGCGGGTGGGGTGGTATCGTCAGGAAACGGGAGAAATCCTCAGCGCCAACGGCGCGCCGGCGCTGGAGTTAAGCGTTCCCTGAAATTTCCATCATGGGAGCGGCTTCCGGCGTGCGCGCGCCTGGGATGGTGCGGCACATCAAGCCGTTCGTTTCGAACCACGCCAGGGTGGCGCAGGCGAATTTTTCCAGTTGGCTGGCTCCCGCCCGGTGGGTGAACACATCATAGCGCCGGCGGCGGATGTCGCGCAAGATCATGTGGTAGATGTGAAGACTGCTCATCACTCCCCAACGCCCGGTCGCCAGGCATGAAACGCCGTCGTAGGCATGTTGATAGTACGACTCGGTGCGCGCGATCTCAAATTTCAACAACGCGACAAAGGCCGGCGAGACGCGCCCCTGGCTCAACGCCGCTTCGGTGACGCCAAAGCGCTGCATATCCTCCAACGGCAGATAGATGCGCCCGCGCCGCCAATCCTCCGCAATATCACGCCAGAAGTTGCTCAACTGCATCGCGGTAGCGAGGCTGTCGGCGTGGGAGAGCGCTTGCGCCAGGGTCTGCGGCGCGCGCACGCCCAGGATATGCGTCAGGGCGCGACCCACCGGCAGCGCGCTCCCCTCGATGTAGTACAGCAAATCGGCAAAGGTGGGGAAGCGGGTGACGGTGAGGTCGTCCCGCATGGCGCGAAAATACGGGCGCATGGTTTCCGGCGGGATGCGGCACGTCAGGGCCGTGTGGAGGTAGGCGCGCATCACGGGATGGTCGGCGCGCCCCTGCGCGAAAGCGTCCCAATAGCGCGTTTCCCAATCCTGGATGGCGGCCAGCGCCGAGTCGAACCCCGCCGCCGACACGTCCACGCGGTCGTCGCCCACCCGCATCAGCGCGTAGAGCGCCTCGACGTGCGGCAACTTGTCCGGCGGCAGCACCCGGCTGGCAAACGAGTAATTCTTGCTCGCGGCAAACATGATCTGGCGGCAGGCCGCGTAATCTGCCGCCAATTCAGGCGGTAGCTTACCCATGGCTCCCCCCCACATCGCGCAAAATCCGTTCGGTGAGCAGCCGGGCCGAAATCAGCACCATCGGCATCCCAATGCCGGGGTAAGTGCCCTGGCCGACGAAATACAATCCCCCAATGTCGCGAGCCTTGTTGTGCGGGCGGAAGTAGGACGATTGAAAGAAGCCGTGCGCCAGCGAGCCAAAGGCCGTGCCGTACACCGCGTTGGCATCGCGCAGCCAATCTGTCGGGCGATACTCCCGCTCCCAGACGATGTGGCGGCGCAGGTCGGGATCCACGATGCGTTCCAGCCGGGCGAGCAACTTGTCGCGGACGCGCGGCGCGGCGACGTCCCAATCCACCGTCCCCTGCAAGTTGGGCATCGGCGCGAGGACGTAGAGCAGGCTGTGGCCCGGCGGCGCCAGGCTCGGATCGGTGATGGTGGGGTTGTTCAGGTGGAAGGAAATGTCGTCGGGGATGGTGTGCGTCCTGAAAATGGCGTCGAGATTGGCGCGGTAATCCTCGGCGAAGAACAGCCCCTGGTGGCGCATCTGGGGATACTGCCGGTCCACGCCCAGGAAGAGAATGTAGCCGGAACAGGCGTACTCCATGCGCTGAAGCCGCGCGTCGGAGTATTGCTTGCGGTAGGCCGCCGGAATCAACGTCTGGTACGTGTAGGGCAGGTCGGCGTTGGAGATGACCATGTCCGCGCGCAGCGTCTCCCCGGATTCCAGTTTGACGCCTACCGCGCGGCCGGCTTCAACGAGGATTTGAGCCACCGGCGCGTGGGTGCGCACTTCCACCTCCCGCTCGCGCGCCAGGGTGAGCAGGTCTTCGATCAGGCTGTAGATGCCGCCCATGGGGAAGTACATCCCGTAGACCAGATCGGCGTAGGTGATCAGGCTGTACATTGCCAGCGCCTTGAAGGGCGACAATCCCAAGAACATCGAATGAAACGAGAAGGCTTTGCGCAGTTTGTCGGTCTTGAAGAAGCTGGCGACCTGATGGTAGAGTTGCTGGTACGCCTGCGTGCGCACCAGACGCAGCCCGGCGCGCGGGTTCGCCAGTTCCCATAAGTGATCGTAGTTGCGCTCGACGAATTCCATCGCCAGGTCATACTTCTGCGCCCCCGCGCCGACGAAGCGAAACAGCCGCTCGGTCGCGCCCGGCTCAATGCGCTCCACTTCCGCCGACAGCCGCGCCATATTGCCGAACAAGTCGAGGCTCGTGTCGTCGTGGAAGTAGATGCGGTAATTGGGATCGAGCGGCACAAAGCGCACGCGCTCGTCCAGGTTCAGCCCCAACGCGCGGTATAGCTCCTCAAAGACGTACTTCATCACCAGGATGGTAGGCCCGGTATCGGCCCGAAAGCCGTTTTCTTCCAGAACGTTGCTGCGTCCGCCGGGGCGGGGCTGCTTTTCGAGTACGGTCACAGTAAAGCCATGCTGTCGCAAACGCAAGGCGGCGGCCAATCCGCCCATGCCCGCGCCGATTATGATTGCTGATGTCATAGTGTTTCCCCCATAGGAATGAGTCCGAAAAATTACGTTTAACGGGCGATGGTCATCTACTATTGCCCTGTGCTTACTGACCCCATTCGTTTCGCAAAAATGAAACATAACTCATTATTTTATCATAGAATGGATACAACCAGCCCGTTTTTCACCGCAGAGGCCGCAAAGAGCGCCGAGAAAAGATAAAAACTTCGACCTGTGCAATAGCAGTACTGAATGGCCTATTTTCTGTCAGCAGATTGAGCAGATTTAGCGGATTAAGAGAAAAAATCTGCTCAATCTGCTTAATCTGCTGACAAATTTATCCCTATTGTACAGGTTGAAAAACTTGGCGAACTCAGCGCGCTCCGCGGTAAAATCTTCCATCCCGTAGGTGCGGCCACACGCCTGCAGTTACGTTTGCACGAGGCGGCCTTTCCAGTAGACGCCGCCGTGGCGCACTTTCCAGGCGATGGCCTGCGTGGCGATGCGCGCCATCAGGATGACGGACACGGGCAGCCAGAGCGCGTCCGCCAGCCGTTGGCGGCTGAGGGCGGCGCTGATCGCGCGGACGCCGACGCCCAGCCCGATGAGGCACAGAGGCCACAGCGGCCAGCCCGGCGGCCCGCCGAGCCACCCCAGGCCCAGCCACACCCACGGCGCGAGGAACACCAGCCAGTGGAAGGCCCAGGAGAGCAGGAGCAGCAGGAGGCTATGGCTGTGCCCGGCCAGAATATTTTTGGCGAAGCCGTCGCGCACCTCTGTCCAGTGCCGGTACATTCGGCAGCGGATCAGCCCGGCAGCGTCGGCCATCCGCAGCTTCAACCGGCGCTGCTTGATGGCTTTGGCGAAGGCCATGTCATCCATGATGCTGGCGCGCACGGCTGCGTGGCCGCCGATGGCGTGATAGGCGCTGCGGCGAAAGGCCAGGCATTGTCCGATGGCGGCGGCGAAGATGGACCAGGGGATGTGATGCACTGCCAGCACCGGCAGGTAGCCGACAATGACGAAGGCCAGCAGCGGCACAATCAGGCGCTCCCCCCAGGTGACGGTGATTTGCGTGGGCCACACGGTCTGCAAGTCGCTGCCTCGGCGCTGCATCTCGCCCACCAGGCGTGCCAGCGCGCCGGGTTCCCACGCGACATCGGCGTCGGTAAAGACCAGCAACTCGCCGTGGGCGGCCTCGGCCAACTGGTGGCAGGCCCAACTCTTGCCCTGCCACCCGGTGGGCAGCGGAGCGCCCTGAAGGAGGCGCAGGCGTGCGTCGGCCCCGGCGGCCGCGCGGGCGACGTCCGCCGTGCCGTCGGTGGAGTGATCGTCGAGCAGCAGCAGTTCGTAACACGGGTAATCCTGCGCCAGCAACCGGCGCACGGTTTCCGCGATGCCGGCGGCTTCGTTGCGGGCGGGGACGAGCAACGAGACCAGGGGGAATGTCGGCGGGGGCGGGGCGGCGTCCAGCCTGGGGAAGGTCAACACGTTCACGATGGCGATGGCGGCGATGCCGATCAGGATGAGGGAGATCAGAAGCGCGAGCCACGTGAGTCCCATCGTGTTATTTCCTTTTGATCCACGCGCGCAGGTGGGGCCGTTGCCGCAGCGTATCCCGGTAGCGCCACAGCACCAGCGCCGCGTTGACGGCCCAGATCGTTATCAGGACCGGATCGCGCAGGAACAGGGCCAGGTACGCGCCCATCCCGCTCAATCCCAGGGCCACGGCCCACCCGGAGTTGTCGCCCACCAGATACGCCGCGCTCATCCCCAGCGCGCCGATGACGGTCGCCGCGCCGTAGGTGAGGCCGATCCAGATGCCGCCGGTGGCGGCGACGCCCTTGCCGCCGCGCCCACGCAGGAACGGGGAGAAGATGTGCCCGCAGACCGGCGCGAGCGCGATGGGGACGATGGCCCATCCGCGTATCTCATAGAGGATGTAAGCCAGGGCGACCGGCAGCGCGCCTTTCAGCATATCCAGAAACATCGCCGCTAGCCCCCACGCCCGACTGCCGGCCCGCAACACGTTGGTCGCGCCGGGGTTGCCATCCCCCACGCGGCGGATGTCGGTGCGCAGCGCCCACTTGCCGATGAGCAAGGAGAAGGGCAACGCGCCCAGGAGAAAACTGCCCAGAGTCCAGATGAAAATGCTCATAGTATTTGTTTTACATTGCCAGCCAGGCCCAGGCCATCCATAGCCCCATGCCGATCGTGCCGCAAAGCGCCGGCCCGCGCAATTTCCAGAAGACGAACTGGGCGAAGGACTGCAAGAGCCAGGTGAGCGTATAAACGAGCAGCAAGGGCGCTGTGGGGAAGGGCGCGGGGACGTTCAGCGGCGCCGCCAGCGCCGTCATCACGGCGGCTGACAGCAGCCAGCCGGCGTAGTTTTGCCAGGGGATGCCAAAGTAGCCGCCCGGTTGATCCCATACCCAGCAGCCCCACGCCACCATCTGTGGATCGAGAAAGAGGTCCCAGGCCGTGAAGGCCAGCGCCGCCGTGAGGACAAAGGCTATTCCGGGGCCGCCGGCGATCAGGTGCGCCACGGCCCAGGCCGGGGGAAGCATCATCAGCCACGCCAGGGGGATCAAGAGAGGCACGCCCCCTAGCTGCGGTTGCAGACGGGCGGTGTAGTGATAGCGACCAAAGGGCAGCCCGGTATGCGCGCCGAGGTATTCCACGCCCCAGCCCAGCGCCAGCACCAGGAGCGCCACGCGCAACGTCGGCCCCAAGCCCCACGCCGCCGCCAACATAGCAAGGCCGGTGGCGGCTTGCAGCAGCACGCCTAGATTGATGGCCGCCCGTTCCGCTTCAGCGCCCCAATGCTTTTTGAGCGCCGGCAGCGCCAGCAGTTCCAGCATCCAGGCCAGCAAGAGAAGGCGCGGCAAAATTGGCAAGGCTACTACGATGGGCCAAATTTGGGCAACCATAGGGGGGCCTGCGTCAATCGTCTTCAGGGACTATATCTGCGTCGGCGTCTTCGGCCTCTGCCGCCGGGGGTTCTGGCGCGCCCGGCTGGGCCACGACCTGTACCTCGCTCGCGGCAAAGCGGAAACGTTGCCGCTCCACGCGAGGGCCGTCGGGGGGAATTTCGACGACGACATCGCCTTTGAGGATGTCCAGATCGATCACCCGTCCGATGCCTTTCTCCGTGCGCACGCGCGATTTGAGGCGGGGCAGCAGTTTGGCCTCCTCGAGATAGACTTCGTGTTCGTAGCCGAGGCAGCAGCGCAGCCGCCCGCACATGCCGGTGATGTCCGTCGGGGCCATCGAGATGGTTTGATCTTTCGCCATGCGGATGGACACGGCCTGAAATTCTGTCAGGAATCGCCCGCAGCAGCGTTCCTCGCCGCAGACGCCGTACCCTTGTAGCACCTTCGCGTGGTCGCGCGGCCCGACCGGGTGGAGTTCGATGCGGCAGTTCATCCGGCTCACCAGTCGGCGGCGCAGGTTAGCCAGTTGTTTCTTGCTGGCGTTGCCGGTACACGAGACGAGGGCGTTGCTGCCATCCAGCGTGAATTCCGCCGCAAACAGTTTTAGTTCCGGGGCGTGTGTACGTGTCTCTTCCTTGCCAACTTCTAACAAGCGTTTGCTGCGCTCCAGCATCACGTAATACCGCGCCATGTCCAGGCCGGTTGCCAGGCGTAGCAGCGGCTTCAGTTTCTTGGGCGACACGCCGGCCGGAAATTCAGGCAGCGCGCACACAATCCGCCCGGCCTGCTCTCCATAGACGGTTTCCACTACCACCCAATCATTGACCTGCACGGTCATTGTGCTGGGAATATTGAAGTGATAGGGCTTCCCTGCCGGTTGAAAACGCACTCCGGCCAGCACCGTCGGTTTGACCTGTTCCATAAAGTCTGTTTCTGTCATTAGTTTGGCCTTCATTCAGAATCGGTTCCCCACAACTATACCCTAGCCACGCATTTTTGCAACCTGTGACGTTTGACAAATTACCCCCCCCCGTTAGAATGACGGGCATGTTTGCTCTTAACCAAAAAACACAGCACGCGGAACGCGATCAGCTCAGCGTCTTGCTGGCCGTGACCCTGCTCAGTGCGACTTTGTTTCGCTTTGTCGAACTGCCGACTTTCACTATTTGGAGTACTCCCCAAATTTTAGGGTCGCCACTCCGGTTTTCTATTGGCGGGGATTGGATGCTTTCCGTTTTGATGACCGGCCTGGTGGCGACTGGCGTGCTCTCGATTATGCAGACCCATCCCTTGCGTCAGGCGCAGGAGCGCTGGTTGGGTTTTTCGCTTATCACGCCGACGCTGGGGGCGTTGTTGTTGTCCCGGCTGCTGGTGCGCGCCACCGCCGCGTGGTCGGTATGGCTGATCACCTTGCTGCTCGGCGGCGTTGTGTTGGGCGTTCTGGTCTACTTGAGCCATCGCGCGTTTTCTCCGCAGGCTACCGCTTATCCCAGTGCGCGTACTTTGCTCAATATCTTGGATTATCTGCTCGGTTTTGTGCTTTTTAATCTGACCATCGAAGGCCAGGAGCGCGCGCTGGTGATTGCCCCTTCGATTTTTTTGTTGAGCGGGTTCCTGGCTTTGGAACTGCTCAGCGCCAGCGGCGTGCCGGCCGGCGCGGTGTTGCTTTACGGTGGCGTCATTGCCCTGTTGGAGAGTGAAGTCGCCTGGGTCATCGGCTATTGGCCTGTTTCCGCCTGGACTGCGGCCACGCTGCTCACGTTGGGGTTGTATTTGCTCAACGGTATTACTTACCAACTGCTGCTGAAGCGTCTTACCCGTCAGATCGTGATCGAATTTGCCACAATGGCTCTGCTGATGTTCTTGCTGGCTTTATGGATTAGACCGTAAGCCATTCCCGGCTGAAGAAATTAACTATCTCACGCAAAAGCACCAGGCCCGCCAAGTTCTTTACTTTGCGCCTTTGCGTGAAGCTTCCTCCTTTTTCAAGGGATTGCTCATTAACCGGCGGTTCACCAGCGGTTGGATGAAAATGACTATCAGACTACTAGACTAAAGACTATCGGACTATTTTCAGAGGAATTCATCATTAACCGGCGGTTCACCAGCGGTTGGATGAAAATTTTCACCACAAAGGACACGAAGGACACAAAGGGTTTTCTCTGTGAACTCTGTGATCTCTGTGGC
>Ga0116144_10006159_pt1 | contig 10581 bp, 7 predicted proteins | sample AD_UKC035_MetaG_FD_89746 | JGI IMG/M metagenome (GOLD analysis project Ga0116144, IMG submission 89746) | Active sludge microbial communities of municipal wastewater-treating anaerobic digesters from USA - AD_UKC035_MetaG | ecosystem: Engineered > Bioreactor > Anaerobic > Digestate | place: USA... | reverse complement strand
CTATATGGGTCTGAAAAGTAATCAGGATGGATTTGCCCGTGTGGACAGTGTCATAAAATGGTGTAAGGCCGAAGGTCTTTATGTTATTCTGGATATGCATGATGCCCCAGGCGGACAAACAGGCGATAACATAGATGACAGCTACGGCTACCCCTGGCTGTTTGAAAGTGAAACCAGTAAACAGTTATTCAGTGAAATATGGAAAAAGATTGCCGATAGATACAAAAACGAACCGACTGTTTTGGGATACGATCTCTTAAACGAACCCATCGCCACCTATTTTACCAACAAGGAGGAAATAAACAAGTTATTGGTTCCGGTCTATAAAAGAGGTGTAGAAGCTATCCGGAGTGTAGACCCCAACCACATTATTCTGTTGGGTGGTGCACAATGGAACAGCAATTTCAGTATGTTCGACGAGAAAGCGATAGACAGCAATATGTTATATACCTGTCACCGGTACTGGTGTGACACTTTGCAGTCTAATTTACAAGATTTCATTGATTTCCGGAACAAGGTAAATCTTCCGTTGTATATGGGTGAGACGGGCGAAAACACCGACGAATGGGTTGGAGGATTTCGCAGACTTATGGAACGGAACAATATGGGATGGCACTTCTGGCCCTACAAAAAACTAGAGAAAACAAGTTGCATGGTACATATAAAGAAACCCGCCAACTGGGATCTGATTGTGGAATACACGCAAAAACCCCGCAACAACTTCAACGAAATTCGTGCTGCAAGACCCGATCAGGAGCTTGTTAAGAAAGCGATGCTTGAATTACTTGAAAATATAAAGTTTGCACATTGCATTAAAAACCAAGGATACATAAAAGCACTTGGCATGAAACCGTAATACAGGCGAGGAGACTATATACTTATTGTTACAACTATCATAATGTAGTCTCCTTGCTAATTTTCGTTATTAAAACACAAAAAAACATCCTTAAAATCGAATTAGAGGTTAAATTTAATACCTTTGATGCCCAAAATGTAATGAGATTATAAATAATGGTATCAAAAGAGCTACGTGCCGATTTACAATTAAAATGGCAACGCATCCAGCAAGCGATGCAGATGGTGAATGCAGACGGTTGTCTGCTGTCAGTTGATGTAAATCTTTTTTATACAACCGGTCAGATTTTTAGTGGTTATTTCTATCTTCCCAGTCAGGGTGAACCCTGCTTTTTTGTAAAACGGCCCAACGGAATTACAGGAAGCAATGTAGAATACATTCGTAAACCTGAACAAATTCCGGCCCTACTTGCCGAAAAAGGTATTAATCAACCTAATAAACTGCTGCTGGAAGCCGACGAATTAAGTTATAACGACTACATCCGTCTGCAACAACTTTTTAATCCGAAAGAGACAGGCAATGCCACTACGCTGATGCGCAATGTCCGGATGGTAAAAACCCCTTGGGAAATAAGTCAGTTCCGGATATCAGCCAAAGGTCATGCCGCCACATATGCAGAAATACCCTCTTGTTACCGACCGGGAATCACCGATCTTGAATTTCAATACGAGATAGAGAACAAAATGCGTCGCCAGGGATCCATCGGTATATTCAGGGCTTTTGGAGCCAATATGGATATACACATGGGAAGTATTCTTGCCGGCGATAATGCCGAAGCCCCCTCTCCTTTCGATTTTGCTTTGGGAGGACAGGGTATGGATCCGTCTTGTCCATTGGGTGCCAACGGCACAATCCTGAAAGAAGGAACTTCCGTTATGGTTGATATGGCCGGCAACTATTCGGCTTACCTAACGGATATGACACGTGTATATGCCATCGGCAAACTTCCGGAACTGGCTTATAAAGCGCATCAGGTTTCTCTTGCCATTCAGCATGAGATAGAAAATATGGCCAGACCCGGCACCCCATGTGCCGACTTATACAATCTGGCTTTCCAAATGGCCGAAAGAGAAGGATTAGCCGATTACTTTATGGGCACCAAGCAACAGGCAAAATTTGTTGGTCATGGCATAGGTCTTCAGATCAATGAATTACCGGTACTTACCCCCCGTTCTAAAGAATTATTGGAAGAAAACATGACTTTTGCACTCGAGCCCAAGTTTGTTATTCCGGGTACAGGTGCCGTTGGAGTTGAGAATAGTTACCTTGTAACGAATAATGCGGTTGAAAAACTAACATTGTTTGAAGAAAACATTATTCAGCTTTAAATGAAAAACCAATTGTAATAAATATAAAACAGGTAAATAACACATTCGAAACAATTGTGTTGTTTATTTGTTTTCTCAATCAGACCATATTAAAAAACTAATTAAGAAGCATATGAAGAAATCGATGAGCTTTTTGCTGTTACTGGCCATTCTGATAGGTCCTTTAAAAGCGGCTGACATTGAAAATGTCAAACCTGTCAAGAATATTATATTATTAATTCCGGATGGGACATCCCTTTCAACGGTGTCGATCGCGCGTTGGTTACAATGGTATAACAACCCCGACATGCCCAATCTGGCAATTGATCCTTACATGTGCGGTACCGTACGCACCTTCTCGTCGAACGCCCCTATCGGCGACTCGGCTCCTACAACTTCATGCTACATGACGGGAATTCCAAGTATTGCAGGATACGTATCCACACATCCGGTTCAGGATGCAGCCAACGACATCTTGCCCATCGATTCCACCCGTGCCTATCAACCTTTGGTTACTGTGCTTGAAGCTGCTAAAATGAAGTATGGTAAATCAACCGGACTGGTTTTTACCTGCGAATTTCCGCATGCCACACCGGCCGACTGTTCTGCGCACAGTTACAATAGAGGAAAATATGAATGGATTGCCCCCCAGATGGCACACAACGATCTGACGGTTGTTATCGGTGGCGGAACTTCGTTATTGCCGGCCGAGAGTGAATCGTATCTGCGCAACAACGGCTACAGTGTTTTTAAAGACAACCTGAAGGGTATGCGCGAGTTTAAAGGCGAAAAAATGTGGTCTTTATTTTCTGAAAAGGAAATGCCTTATGATATAGAGCGTGATACAACAGCCACCCCGAGTCTGGAAGAGATGACCCGTACCGCTATCAGCAAGTTGTCTCAAAACGAAAAGGGATTCTTTTTAATGGTAGAAGGAAGTAAAATAGACTGGGCTGCCCATGCCAATGATCCAATGGGAATGGCTTCAGATTACCTGGCTTTCGACCGTGCCTGTGGTGCTGCTCTTGAATTTGCAAAAGCCAACGGAGAGACGGCCGTAATCATTGTTCCCGATCATGGCAACAGCGGTATCAGCCTGGGTTCTTCAAGATGCAGCAATTACAGCAAGCTTACAAAAGATCAGTTATTCGGACAATTTGCTCAATACAAACTTACATCCGAAGGTTTTCAAGCGATGCTGAACAGCAGACCAGCCTCTGAAGTACAAAATATCTTCCGTACCTATGCCGGATTCGAGCTAAACGACGACGAACTGAAAATGCTTTACAACAACAAAGGATACAAAAACAGTCCGATACCGTTGGAAGAGCGCGCAAAAGGTCCTGAATTGGAATCATTGTACAGTGGATCATTATCCGGATTCATAGCCAAGCTTCTTACTTCAAAAACCTGTTTCGGATTTACAACAGGCGGACATACCGGCGAAGAGGTGTTTTTAGCAGCCTATCATCCCGAAGGAGATGTTCCGATGGGGGTTCTTACCAATGTAGACTTAAACCATTACATGTGTGCATTATTTGAAATTAAGGGTGAATTGGATGAGATGTCCAACCAAACCTTTGCAAAACACACGGATGTGTTTAAAGGTTACAAATACGAGATAGTTCCTTCCACCGAAAAGAACGGGACTCCTACCCTTGTAGTAAAAAGCAAGAAAAAACAACTTACCATCAAACCTTTTACCAATCTTATTCAAACAGGTAAAAAAGGTACCGAAACAATCAAACTTAATTCGGTAGTGGTATATGTAGATAAAAACAACACCTTCTATCTTCCTTCAGATTTAGCCAAGCATCTGTAAGCCGAATTTTAGAGGTGAATATAAAAAACCCGTATCAGTCTTAAATGTCTGATACGGGTTTTTTATTTCCAATCTTTTGAAAAGCAATGCGGGGAGTACCGTTTGAAACGTAGATGATGCCGCAAGGGAGAAATCCGTTTTTCTTTAATATATGCTGCATCACCACATTGTCGTGATGGGTGTCTACCCGGATGTTCGGTATCTGTTCAAAACACCACTGCAAACAATAGGATCCAACATCCTTAACTTTCCCCGATCCTGCCAATCGATGCACAACACCGTATGGTTCATCGTTCAACCATTTCCCATCGTCTATCCTTGCATACGTAGGATCTTCACCAATCCTGAAATAAAAGGTGGCTACTATCTCGTTTTCCGCATCCAGACAAACATAGCTGTACCCGTTTTCGATATCCGCAAGTATCACTTCACGCGAAGGATAGCCATTAATCCATTGATTTCCATTTCCGGTTTCTTGCATAAATTGCCTGGCTCTGCTGTAAATAGCCATCAAATTATCCAGTTCCTCTAACCGTGTTTTTCTTATAATCATACGCTATGTTATTTTATATCATTCGAACAGAGGTCTAAAATAGTCAAAAAACTTTTATTTACGAGATGTGATTGATAATTGATTCCAGGTTCTCCTCCTTTTCATTCATACGTTGTTTAATCCTGAATCGTTTTGTCAGTACCGATTCGTATTTGCAACAAGTAAGAGATGCGATATATTCGTTGGATATACGAAGTTTTATCAGACAGCAGATCAGGATATCATGGGATTTGAGAGCAGGATAGCGTATACGCAGCTTTGTTGCAAAATCATTGCATTCTTTGTCCATAAGATCGGGCAGCTGATTTTGTTCTGTTTCCGACATAATTGAATCACCCGGCTTCCAGGATCTCAAACGGTCGATAAGGCTATATTGCGATTCGATACCGGCATTTATAACCGTTATTTTTTCTTTCCGTTTTGCGAGTAAATCAATTTCCCTGTTCAGTTCCTCACGTATCCGTTCAAGTTTTTGATTCTCAATTTTAAGACGGGAAGTTTCATCCTCTTTCTGCTTGAGTTTATACAATTGCACTTCCTTCTCTTCAAGCTTTAAGTTGGTATCCCTGATCAGTTTCTCTTTTTCTGCCACCCATTTTTCATTTTCCTTGATCTGGATCTGATTTGCTTCAATTTGCTTCAAATACACGGAAGTCTTCGCCCTTAATATTTTAAGCTGATGCTCCTTCTTTTTTCTATATATGTAAAATGCGGTTAAGGTTGCGGCTCCCAGTAATACGCTTATCAACAGCACCAGATACAAATTCCTCATGGTGCGGGTTTTCTCCAAAAGGATCTCGGTCTTCTCATTCTGAAGTCTTTCATTATCATATTTAGCGATAATTTCGGTAAGATCTTCGGCACTTGAGCGAGTCAAAATCGAATCCTTCAACGTAGAGTAAACCTTATAATATTCGAGTGCTTTGGTGGGATTATGTTGAGACTCGCTTATCTCTGACAAGTACCTGTAAGCAGACGTTTTCGAAAAAATATTCTCACTACGAATACATTTGTCGATATATACAAGAGCAGAATCAGTTTTACCAGCCTTTCGGTAAATATCTGCAATCGCAAGCGAAGTTTCATCAGTACTAACAATATCCGGATTATAAGTAATAGATTTACGCATATAATATAACACACTGTCCTTCTTTTGTATTTGATCGTACAAAAGAGCGATTTCATATAGTACATCAGACTGTATCCGGGGTTTCTTATACATTTGCGCCATATCGAATGCTCGTTGATAATATGTTAGAGATTCATCGTATCTATGCTGAAATAGTCTCATACGGCCCAGATTACGAATCGCATAGGGAGTCGTAGCCGTATCGTTAACCATCAACATCATGTTATAGGAATCCACATAATAGTCGAATGCCTTATCATACATACTCAGCCACATGCTCACCCCTCCCAATTCATTATAGACTAATCCGAGTAATCTGTATGACTTCGTTTTTTTCGCTACAGTTTCTGCTTTTTTGTAGTATAATGCGGCGTCTTCAAACTTTTCCATATCATGATAAACCCGACCTTTAAAAAACAACACTTTGGCCTTCATGGCATTGTCTTCGCGATTCTTATAAGCGTTATAAACATAGTTTATCAATGAGTCGGACTTGTGTTTTATATAATTTTTATCTTTGGCTTCCACCAAAAGCAAATAGTAGTCAATCTTCTCTTCTTCAGAATTCAAATCGTTCTCCGTCATTCCTTCCAGAATCTTCAATGCGCTATCCGGACGGATTAACATAAGTGAATCTGCCAATACAAATTGTCGTTTTAATCGAGGTTTGTTATTACAAGAAAAACACCCCACAAACAATAAAACAACAAGAGACAATCCCAGAAGACGAAAAGTGGCAGATAAAGATAGCATAGTGTTAATTCAATTAAGTGAAATAAGTAATAGTAATTAGATAAACTGCAATATTATTTGGTAAATGTTCCGTACACGTATCCCCCGCCAGCATTGGTGAATACCAAGGTATAGCTCCCGGAAGATAAATTTGTTATACTTACCAGCAACTGCTGTACCGAAGTTATCTGTTCGTTGGATTGATAAACCAGATCACCATTTACATTGTAAATGCTTATGGTAACATCTCCTAATGCGGTAAGGAAATTAATAAATATCGATTGACCATCGGTAGAAGCATCAATTGGAATGGTATCATCCAAACTTTTAGCACCGGCTACTCCTATTTTCCCTTTCAAATCTATCTCTGTGGGAGGTTCAGCTTGAACAAATCCTACTGCAATATGTACAATAGCAACGAGAAATAAAAAAAAGAAAAAAGCCAGTCTATAATTTTTCACCTACAGATAGTATTTAATTTCTGCAAATCTATCAGTTAAATTCAACAATTACAAAAAAATGAACTATAAATATGTCTGATTAGAAAAACAAGCTGGTTGAGGGAGTAGAAAGATAAATCAAAACCTGTCTGCTGTAAACTATTCTAGTATGGATTATAGGAAGGTGTCCAGGATTTCAGTATAACGGTTAAAGTAAAGTCTGGTCAATACAGTAGTATCATTTTCATTTAAGGCTTTTATCCAAAGCAATACGAAGAACTATTCGTTTGCCATATGTCTACTTTGCGTTTGCCATATGTCAAACGTAAAGTAGACATATGGATAACTTGCATTCAACATATGACAAACGAATAATTCATATAACAAAAGAAAATTGTTTATAACGATGAAACAATTAGTTGTATACTATGTTCCAACTTATATGCCGGAATCTAAATTAACTTACAAAAGGCATAAAAATCAGATTATGACAGATGACAGATCCGTGAGAGATGAGAACAGGGATCTGTCATAACCTACTTCTCTGATCATAAACCAGATAGCTCGAAAAAATGACAGATGACAGATGTTTTCGTTTAAAACGGTTTTATTTGGGGATAATATACGACTGATAACCTGTTTTTGCCTGTTTCCGAAATCGTTTGCATGACAAACTTGCTATCATTCGGCCTGCAACTGGTTTGTATCTGGTGTTTTAGTGTTTCATTTGCACCATAAAGATTTTAAATTATCACCATGAAACAAATTTTATTAGCTACAGTTTTATTGTTCTCGGCAGGTTTGCTGAGTGCTGAGACCGTCAAATCTCCCAACGGAGCGATGGTACTAAACGTAGAGCTCAAGAACGGAGTACCTGTTTATCGACTGGACTACAAAAACCAGGCAGTCGTTAAAGAGAGTAAGCTTGGTCTTGAACTTAAAGATGGCAAGAATCTTACGGACGGGTTTGAACTTACAAAAACAGAAACGGCATCGTTCGATGAAAGCTGGAATCCTGTTTGGGGTGAAGTAAAAACCATCCGCAACAACTACAACGAACTGGCAGTCACCCTCACCCAACCTTCAACAAGCAGACATATTTTGATCCGCTTCAGGGTGTTTAACGACGGGATTGGTTTTCGTTATGAGTTCCCTCAACAAGAAAACCTGAACTATTTTACAATCAAGGAGGAAAAAACGCAGTTTGCCATGACAGGCGACCATAAGGCATTCTGGCTTCCGGGCGATTATGATACCCAGGAGTATAGTACGATGACTTCCAATTTATCGGAAATCAGGGGATTGATGGATGAGGCAATTACTCCAAATTCATCGCAGACACCGTTTTCTCCCACCGGAGTACAGACTTCGCTGATGATGAAAAGCAAAGAGGGCCTGTACATCAACATTCATGAAGCGGCATTGATTGATTATTCATGTATGCACTTGAATCTGGATGATAAGAATTTTATTTTTGAATCGTGGTTAACTCCGGATGCTATCGGAGATAAAGGATATATGCAGACTCCCTGTCAGTCGCCCTGGCGTACTGTAATCGTAAGTGACGACGCACGTGAGATACTGGCATCCAAAATGATTCTTAATCTGAACGAGCCAACCAAGTACGAAGATACATCGTGGATCAAACCGGTAAAGTATATCGGCGTTTGGTGGGAAATGATTACGGGTAAGAGCACCTGGACCTATACGGATTTACCTTCTGTTAAATTGGGTGTGACCGATTACTCTAAAACCAAGCCCAATGGTAAGCATGCTGCCAATAATACAAAAGTGAAGGAATATATCGATTTTGCCGCCCTTCACGGATTCGATGCCGTATTGGTAGAGGGTTGGAACGAAGGTTGGGAAGACTGGTTTGGAAAGACCAAGGATTATGTATTTGATTTTGTAACTCCTTATCCTGATTTTGATGTAAAGGAACTGAACCGCTATGCAGCTTCCAAAGGAGTGAAACTGATGATGCACCACGAAACATCGGGTTCGGTACGGAATTACGAACGTCATATGGATAAAGCATACCAATTTATGGTAGACAACGGATATAATTCAGTAAAAAGTGGTTATGTAGGAGATATGATTCCCCGGGGTGAATATCACTACGGTCAGTGGTTGGTTAACCATTACCTGTATGCTGTAACCAAAGCGGCCGAATATAAAATTATGGTAAATGCGCACGAAGCGGTCCGCCCGACAGGACTTTGCCGCACCTACCCTAACCTGATTGGAAACGAATCGGCCCGTGGTACCGAGTATGAAGCATTTGGAGGAAACAACGCAGACCATACAACTATTCTGCCATTCACCCGTTTGATGGGTGGTCCGATGGACTATACTCCCGGTATTTTTGTTACGCAGGTAAATAAAATCAATCCGGACAATAATTCGTTCGTGCATTCTACTCTTGCCCGTCAGCTTGCTCTTTACGTAACCATGTATAGTCCGCTGCAAATGGCTGCCGATCTGCCCGAACATTACAACCAATATCTGGATGCCTTCCAGTTTATTAAGGATGTGGCAATCGATTGGGACGAAAGCAAGTATCTGGAGGCAGAGCCGGGCGATTACATCACTGTAGCCCGCAAAGCAAAGGGTTCATCCTCCTGGTTTGTGGGTAATACCAGCGACGAGAACGGACATGCCTCAACGTTAAAGCTTGATTTTCTGGATGCTGGTAAAAAGTACATTGCCACAATTTACAGCGATGCTAAAGATGCACACTATGAAACCAATCCCCAGGCCTATACCATCCGCAAAGGAGTGGTAACCAGCAAATCAGTTTTACAGCTTAAGGCTGCACCGGGCGGTGGATATGCCATCAGCATTGTTGAGGCAACAGACAACGCATCTGTAAAAGGATTAAAGAAGCTATAATTCAAGTATTTAAGTTTAAAATTGAAGAATAGAGACCTTCCCGGCGGGAGGTCTCTGTTTTTTTATTAAAAGGGACAAAAGAATTTTCTACTTCCCGCATTCAATATCAAACTATTGTCGTAATTTTGCACCCGAATTTGATGTGTCGTTGACAACAGGGATTTTAATTATTAGTCAGAATTTATTTACATTAGTATTACAAATACATGATTAACTCCAAAAGCAGTGAATGGGTTTCTCGTGGTAAAAGCATCTTCCAATTCGTTTTAACCCGCTGTAAAGCAGGTTATGTGAAGGGCAAAACCATCTTCCAACAATCTCCCTGGTACAAAAAAATATTACTTTCGGGCGCAGCGTTTATCGTGTTGTTCTTTATCTATCTGGTAATGGTAGATATTAATTTCTTATGGCTATTCGGTAAATCACCCAGTCTTTCAAGTATCAGCAACCCCAATCAGAGCGTAGCTTCCGTTATTTATAGTGCCGACGGGAAAGCGATCGGTAAGTATTTCCGCGAAAACCGTACACCGGTGGAATATGAAGAAATCTCTCCCATCCTGATAAAAACGCTTATAGCTACTGAAGATGAGCGCTTTTACGAACACTTCGGGATTGACTTCCAGGGGTTGTTTGCGGCGGTTAAGGACATGACACAGGGACGTGCACGTGGTGCAAGTACCATTACGCAGCAGTTGGTAAAAAACATGTTCAAGGTTCGTTCGCAGTATTCGAGAGGGGTATTGGGACAGATACCCGGATTGCGGTTGCTTATTGCCAAATCCAAAGAATGGATTACGGCTGTAAAGATTGAAATGTTTTACGACAAAAAAGAAATTCTTACCATGTATCT
>Ga0116144_10006155_pt1 | contig 10586 bp, 8 predicted proteins | sample AD_UKC035_MetaG_FD_89746 | JGI IMG/M metagenome (GOLD analysis project Ga0116144, IMG submission 89746) | Active sludge microbial communities of municipal wastewater-treating anaerobic digesters from USA - AD_UKC035_MetaG | ecosystem: Engineered > Bioreactor > Anaerobic > Digestate | place: USA... | reverse complement strand
CATCTTCTGGTATTGTATCATCTGTTTCCCGTCAATGAGCATAACCTGTTCCATGGGAGCCGCCATGCCCGGCATTGATATCTCCATGTCCATGCGCATCTTTTCATCCTTTGTCCAGAACTTGACGGGTATCTTCATGTTGCTTCCCATCATGTTCATGTTTATCTCTAATTTCCCGCTTGCCTCTTTGAAGACGTTTTGCTTTTCCATGAGCCTTGTAAGAAAAGCATTCTTGTCTTCAACTGCCTGCGCATGCAAAAAAACCGGTATTGCAAGAATCGCCAGAATCAAAAACCATGTTTTTCTAACCATTTTTCCTCCTGTACCGCTTCATTCCAATAAATCCGGCCATGCTTTTATTTTCCATTTATTATATTACCCCGTTTTCCTTTTTTTTAAAAGTTAACCGAAGGAACCGTTCTGCTTTCTTCCGTTGCCTGGAAATAATCTTTCCCGCTGTCGAACCTGAACAGCCTGACAAAGAGCATTGCTGGGAAACTTTGTGCCGTGCTGTTGTAGGTTTTCACGCTTTCGTTGTATCTCTTTCTCTCAACCGAAATCCTGTTTTCGGTGCCTGCCAGTTCATCCTGCAGGGAAAGGAAATTTTCGCTTGCTTTCAGCTGGGGATAATTTTCCACGACTACCATCAATTTTCCCAGCACCCCTGAAAGGGCGTCTGCCGCCGTTTCCTTTTCCTGGAGCGTTTTTGCCCCTGCCCAGCGGCTGCGGGCTTCCGTGATTTCCACAAAAAGTTCCTTTTCGTGTTTTGCGTAGCCTTTCACGGTCTCTACCAGGTTCGGTACAAGGTCGTTTCTCCTCTGCAGGACATTGTCAACCTGCGCCCATGATTCTTCCACCTGCTGGTTGAGTAGGACCAGCCTGTTGTAATGAGTCTTGAAGGCCATGTATAGAATGGCCGCTATAATAATGACTGCGAGCGGAATTGCATACCATTTTTTCATAATTTCATCTCCATTTTGTCACTGCCTGCCGCCTGGTTTATCAATAATTTTTATGAGCCTTTCAAGGAAAGAAAGGTGTTCCTGCGAGATTTTCCTGAGCGGCTCGTTTGACAGGTACGGTCTTTTGCCTGTCAAAATAATGTCCAGCCTGGGAAAATATTCCGGTTCTTCAATCTCTTCACTGCAAACGTCTCTTATATTGCGAAGAAAAACCTTCAGGGAACGGTAAGACTCTTCAAGAACATCGAAAAGGAACCTGTTGTATATTATTCCCTGCTGGAAGTCTATGTAATTCTGTTTAAGCTCCCTTTCGAGCTGGAGTCTCATCTCCTCTTTCTTGACAGTGATGTCTGCCGCAAAGTCTTTACCGTATAATATTATATGATGTTCCTTTATTTCTTTCCATTCAACAGGGAAGATGTCAGATGAACTCCTGATAAATTCGGCAGAGAAGAAGAAAGGCAACAGCCTGTTCTTTAGTGAAATCTTCAGGATTTTCTTCCTGAGCATCAATATTTCTTCAACGGTAAGCCTGTCTATTACGACTACGAGATTTATGTCTGACCGGCCTTTTATGTAACTGCCTGCGGCAATGCTTCCGTATCCCATAACGCTCAAAAGCCTTTCACCGAATATCTCTTGTACAGCATTTGTAAAAATAGCCGTTCTTTTTTTAATATCATCTTCCATTTTTATCCGCCTTTGTCAGTTTTTACCAACCGCCGCTTGCGCCCCCGCCTCCGCTGCTGCCTCCTCCGAATCCTCCCCCGAAGCTTCCTCCTCCTCCGCCGCGGAAACCGCCCGAGGAGCCGGAGTAAACCATTGATTCCTTCATGTAATCGGGCAAGTGTTTTTTCCACCTGCCCTTGTACTTCTTTTTCAGCTTCCATGCAGTGACGGCAAAGATTATGGGGGCAAGCATCCCCATGAGGAAAACGAACAGAAAAGGAGCCATTATCAATAAAGCCATTACCTGGGGAAAAGAGATGTTTTTACCGGCAGCAAGAGCCAGCAATCCTGATATTAAAAGCACTGAAAGGTAAAGGGCTATGCCTGTCTTGCGAAAGAGCCCGAAAGAAAAGAAAGCAAGGAAAATGTGCCAGAAAACAAAGAAAAAAATAAGACCCGGCTGTTCCGCATCTTTTGAGGGGGCGGAAGGAAGAGGCTCCCCTTTAACGGCTTTCAATATTTCGTTTATTCCAAAGGTGAGCCCTTCGTAATAATTTCCCTTCTTGAATTCAGGCGTTATGGCGTCCCTTATTATTCTCCCGCACAAACCGTCCGGCAGAACCGGTTCGAGCCCGTACCCCACTTCTATCCTTATCTTTTTTTCCTGCAGGCTCACCAGTATCAGAACGCCGTTGTCCTTCTCCTTTTTGCCTATTGCCCAGGTGTTAAACAATTCACTGGCATAGTTTTCTATGCTGTCGCCTGCAAGGTTTTCTACCAGTGCGGCGGCTATTTCCGCTGTCGTCTCTTTTTCTATGGACCGTACAAGGTTTTCGAGCGCCTGTTTTTCCTCTTCCTTGAGGGTTCCTGTGTAGTCATTTATGAAACCGGAGTATTGAAGGGATGCGGGCTGGGCAAAAATGCGGCATGAAAACAGCATAAGCATTGCCGAAAACAAAAGAACTCTTTTAATCTTCAGCATATTACCAGTTTCCTATATCGTCGCCGGTCCGGATTTTCCTGTCAGGGCCTGCAGAAAAGAGAAGATAAGGCACGTTGGTTTTTTCGCTCTGCGGGTATCCGTAGTAAACGGGAGTGCCCCATGCGTCCACGATATTCCTTTGTTCGTCGATGTCTTTCTCTTTAAACCTCATGTACGGGCCTTTCCACAGGCTGCTTTCAACCGGGCCCTGAAGAAGGTCCACGAGAAATGACGTATAACTTCCCTGGTAGGGAGGGTAATCGCCGAAATCAGTGGTGTACATTGACAGGGCTGCTTCTATCGAATGTATGGTTGCCTGAGTCCTGACGACAAGAGCCCTGAGCCGCGCCTTGTTATATACGGGGATGACCGCAGCCGCAAGCATGGAAATAATTGCAAGAACAACAAGTATCTCCATGAGCGTGATGCCTTCTGTTCCTTTTTTTCTATCCTGCAATTTTCCACCTTGTCCCGTAAGGGGTATCTTCAAGTGATATTCCCTGTTTCAGCAGAAGCTCTCTTATGGCGTCAGCCTTTTTAAAGTCCCTCTCCTTTCTTGCTTTCTCCCTTTCCTTTATCATGGAGGCAATTTCTCCGGGTATCTTGCGTTCCTCTTTTTCAAGGATTGCCAGTACGGAATCGAGCTCTTCCATGAAAGCTTTTGCCTCTACTGCTGCGTCAATGCCCATACTGCCTGCCGATATGGAAATGTTAGCGTTCTTTATGAAGTTGAAAACTTCTCCCATTGCGGCTGAAATGTTGAGGTCGTCGTCGAGGGCGCTTTTGAATTTTGCCCTGGTTTCCTGTATATCTTCCTTTATGTTTTTATTGTCAGCGCTTCCACTGCAGAAATCGAGAGATTGGTAAAATGCGTTATAGTTTCTCACGGTATTTTCCGCCTGTTTCAGGGATGCTTCCGTAAAATTGAGACGTTCCCTGTAGTGGGAGGAGAGAAGGAGATATCTCACGGCTACGGGGTTGAACCCTTTTTCAAGAAGGCCGCGCAGGGTGTAAAAATTTCCCTTTGACTTTGACATTTTTTCGCCGTTTACCAGCAGGTGGGAGCAGTGCATCCAGAAGTTTACGAATTTCTTTCCCGTGGCCGCTTCGCTCTGGGCTATTTCGTTTTCATGGTGGGGGAATATATTGTCTTCCCCTCCCGTATGCATGTCAAAGCTTTCTCCCAGGTATTTCATACTCATCGCCGAGCATTCAATGTGCCATCCGGGCCTGCCCCTGCCCAGCGACGTATCCCAGAAGACGCCCGACTCTTCTTTTTTCCAGAGGGCAAAATCCCGCGCGTCTTCCTTGGAGTATTCGTCAACCGCAACCCTGGCTCCCGGTTTTACCCCGTCAAGGTCGATGCCCGCCAGCCGGCCGTAAGCGGGGAACCTGGATATGCTGAAATAAACATCCCCGTCTTTCCTGTATGCGTACCCTTTTTCAAGAAGCATATTAACAAGGCTTTCCATCTCTTTTATGTGGTCGGTGGCCCGGGGAAGAAAATCCGGTTTCCTCAGACGCAGGGCTTCCATGTCCGAAATGAAAGCATCGAGGTACCTGTCGGTGTACTGTCTTAAATCAATACCCTCTTTAAGGGAACCCGTGATTGTTTTATCATCCACGTCGGTGATATTCATAACTCTTTTGACCTTGTAACCGCTGTATTCCAGGTACCTGTGCAGAAGATCCTCGAAGACATACGCCCTGAAATTGCCTATGTGTGCCAGGTCGTAGACGGTCGGCCCGCATGTGTAAAGGCCTACCATGCCGTCCTTCAATGGTTTGAATTCTTCTTTTTTTCTCGTGAGGGTATTGTAAAATCTAAGCATAAGCATCCTCCGTAACGTTTCTCAATTTATAATACCATAAATCGGTCAAAAAATCACAAATGGCAGGCAAGACGAATTTTTTGTAATTTCGGCATTATGTTGATTGAGGTGTATAATCTTATCATGGGGAAAATTGCATATGACGTTATTGTTGTGGGAGGTGGACATGCGGGCATAGAGGCATCCCTTGCCTCAGCCAGGATGGGTATGTCGGTACTTCTTCTGACATTCAAAAAAGAGAGGATAGGATGCCTTTCATGCAACCCGGCCGTTGGAGGAGTGGGAAAGGGACAGCTTGTAAAGGAACTCGATGCCCTCGGTGGCGAGATGGGCAAAGCTGCTGACGCCTGCGGGCTCCAGTTCAGGATCCTCAACAGGTCCAAGGGTTATGCCGTCTGGTCGTCAAGGGTACAGGTGGACAGTCTGAAATACCCGGGTTACATGCAGGATGCGGTAAAAAGCCGGTCCGGGATTGAAATTCTGGAAGGGGAGGCAGTATCCATCCTTGTCAGGGACAATGCAGCCAGGGGCGTGGAGATTGAGGGCGGTTGTGCGTATGAAGGCAAAACGGTTGTGCTGGCTCCCGGAACTTTTTTAAACGGGACAATACATATAGGGCTGGAAAACTTTCCGGCTGGAAGGCTCGAAGATAAGAAAGCGAGCATGAAGCTCTCCGAACAGCTGAAAACTCTCGGTTTTGAAATACTCAGGTTCAAAACGGGAACCTGCGCACGCCTGGACGGCCGGACAATAGATTTCAGCAATCTATCTGCCCAGTACGGAGACGAGCCTCCCATGCCTTTTTCCCTTTCGACTGAAACGCTGACACTGGAGCAGATGCCGTGTTATATCACCTATACCAATGAAAAAACGCACAAAGTCATAAGGGATAACCTTGACCGTTCTCCCCTTTTTTCCGGGGTCATAAAGGGCACGGGCGTCAGGTACTGTCCTTCTCTCGAAGACAAGGTTGTAAAATTCCCCCACCATGACCGCCACCATGTTTTCCTGGAGCCGGAAAGCAGGGAAAACTCGCTATATTATCCCAACGGGATATCTACAAGCCTGCCTGAAGACGTGCAGGATGAGTTCATAAGAACGATAGAAGGGCTGGAGAACGTTTTCATAACAAGGTACGGCTACGGCATAGAGCACGATGTGGTTGAACCTACACAGATATACCCGACGACCGAGACAAAGAAGATAAAAAACCTGTTTCTGGCGGGACAGATAAACGGGACGACAGGATATGAAGAGGCTGCGGTGCAGGGCCTTCTGGCAGGCATAAACGCTTCCCTCAGGGTGAAGGGGAAAGCTCCGCTTGTGCTTGACAGGCCATCCGGTTATACGGGTGTTCTGCTGGACGACCTTACCACTAAAGGCACTTCCGAGCCTTACCGCATGTTTACCTCGAGGGTTGAATACCGCCTTATGCTCAGGGAAGACAATGCCGATTTAAGGTTGCGGGAAACAGGGTATGAATTGGGTCTGGTAAGCAGGGAGGAATGGGAAAAAACCATGCTCAGGAAGGAGCAACTAACTGCTCTTATAGCCGGGATGAAAGAAAAAAGGATAGTTGAAAATGGAAAACCGGTAAGTATTTTCGAGTGGCTCCGTAAACCCGGGACTGCAATAAAAGACGCCCTGTCAGACATCCCGTATTCTGAAGACGTTCTGCTGGAGGCCGAAATAGAAGCAAGGTATGCGCCGTATATTGAAAGGATGCTGGCGGAGGTTAAGGAATTCAGGAACCTTGAGAAGATAAAGATTCCCGGCGGTACGGATTACGCGAAGATACCGGGGCTTTCCCTCGAGATACGGGAAAAACTGGCACGGTTCAAGCCCCTGACACTGGGCCAGGCAGGCAGGATATCCGGGGTTACCCCGGCTTCCATCGCGATTCTTACGGTATTTTTGGGCAAGAAAAGGCAATAAAAAGAATGAAAGTTGAAAACCTGCTTAAAGGAGCCTTCTATGAAAGGAAAAACTTCAAAATCATGGTTGCAGTATAAAAAGAGCCTGTTCTATCTTGCGGCAGGTAGTTCGACGGGATCAAAAAGGCCGTCCTTTGAAAATATAGAGCCTGCGCTGATTGTGAAAGGAAAAGGATGCAGGGTATGGGACGCCGACGGCAACGAGTATATAGATTTCCGCAGCGGAGTGGGCCCTGTATCTCTGGGTTATTCAAATTCCTTTGTTAACGACGCTATCAAAAAACAGTTGAAGGACGGAATTGTTTTCGGCCATCCACACCCTTTGGAGGGAGAAGCTGCCAAAATTCTGACAGAAAATATTCCCTGTGCGGAAAAAGTGCGGTTCCTGAAAACCGGAGGGGAATCGGTGGCGGCCTGCATAAAAATTGCGAGGGCGGCTACAGGCAGGAATAAAATCGTTCAATGCGGGTACAACGGCTGGCTCAACACCCTTTCCACGGGGGGCTTCATGCCTGTCGGCATAGCAAACAGCCAGCCTCTGAAAGGAGTGCCTTCACAGGTGGCGTCACTTCACAGTACACTGCCTTGGGGAAATCTGGCAGAGTGGGAAAAAGCGTTTGACGGGATGGGGAAGGAAATAGCGGCTGTTGTCATAGCCTGCAATTACGGCGAGATGGACAAAGGCAGGTATTTCCTGCCCGCCCTGAGAAAATTAACGGAGAAACACGGTATCCTCATGGTGATGGACGAGATTGTAACGGGGTTCAGGCTTGCAACAGGAGGCGCACATGAATATTTCAGCTTCATGCCGGACATGGCCGTTTTCGGCAAGGGTCTGGCAAACGGCATGCCCGTGACCGTTTACACGGGAAAAGCCGGACTTATTGACATGGCGCGCGAGGTCGGAATATCCTCGACTTTTGGCGGAGAGACCCTTTCCCTGGCGGCTGTGAAGGCGACCGTGGAATTCTACAGGAAAAATGATGTTATAGGACATCTCTGGAAAACGGGAAGATTGTTCCAGGAAGGCATCAACGGACTGTTTGAAAAATACCGCGTTGCCGCCGAACTGAAAGGATTTCCCGTGTGCCCCCTTTTCTCTTTCAGCGACAACGCTACAAGAGAACTCTTCTTCAGGAACTGCTACGCGCAGGGAGTCTCCTTGTACCACGTGCCCTACGTGACTTACGCCCATAAGAAACAGGATATCTCCGAAACATTAAGCAGGGTCGAAAAGGTTGTCAGTCGTATTGGAAAAAAGTCTGCCCGGGGCGTTTGAACCAAACAGTTTGTGGTACAATCTATAACGTTATATGCTTGTTAATGAAGTCCCTGATACCGGGGGATTATCAAACGGAGATAGAACCATGAAACTCTACAGGACGATATTATCCGAAAGGATACATAGAACCTCCACCATAGAAAGTTTCAGGCTGGTGCCGGAAGAAAGGATATCCTTCATACCCGGCCAGTTTGTCCGGGTGTTCCTGGACCGTTCAAATCCCGGCAACCGGGAGCTCAACAAGTACCTCTCCTTTTCCTCCGCCCCTGGCAGAGAATACGTTGAAGTCTCCAAGAGGCTGACGGAAAGCGTTTTCTCGGGCAGGCTCAGGTCTCTCAGGAAAGGAGACGAAGTATGGCTCAGCGGCTCGATGGGCAACTGCTTCCCGGACGGACGGCAGGAGAAGATAGCCTTCCTGGCAGGAGGAATAGGAATTACCCCTGTGATATCCATTCTTGAACATTTTTCCGACATGAAGCTGAAGAAGGATGTGGTGCTACTCTACTCCAACAGGCTGGAAGATGATATTGCTTTCAAGCCGGAGATAGACCGGTGGCGAAGGGAGAACCCGCGGATGAAGGTGTTTTATATCCTTACCGGCTGCCAGCCCAGGGACCCTGATTGCTTTTACGGGTACATTGACGAAAAATTCCTTTCCGGGAAGATCCCCGACGCCGGAGAAAGAACGGTTTTCATCTTCGGGCCTCCGGCTATGGTAAAGGCCATGTCAGATGCCTGCCACATGAAGGTGCCGGGGGAAAACATAAAGACCGAAAGATTTGCAGGTTATTGACATTCTTCCTGGCCCTGTCCATGACGGGCTTAAAGGCTTTCAGGCTTCTTCCTTCCCCTTTTGAGTATCCTCTCTTCGAATATGGTATAGAGAACCGGAACAAATACAAGGGTGAAGATAAAGCTTACCACGAGTCCTCCCAGTATGGAGAATCCCAACGGAACCCACATTTCGGAACCTTCACCCGTGGAAAATGCCAGGGGCATGAGCCCGAAAACCGTGGTCAGTGTGGTCATGAGCACGGGCCTGAGCCTCAGTTTGCCCGCTTCTACGACCGCCTTGTGAAGCTCCACCCCTTCCTCACGCAGCTGTTTTATGAATGATACGAGAACGATGCCCGTCTCGACTCCTATCCCCACCACCATGATGAGGCCGATGAAGGAGAAGATGGAAAGGGGATTCCCGGAAAGGGCAAGGGCCCACATGACGCCTATGAGGGAGAAAGGTATGGCAAACATTATGACGAAAGGGTCAACCAGCGATTCAAACTGGCTTGCCATGATCATGAATACAAGGATTATTCCCAGTATAAGGGCAAGGGTCAACTGCCTGAAGCTCTTCTGCTGCTCCTCGAACTCTCCTCCGAAATGAAGGGAGAAGCCCGGGGGGAGCTCCATGTTTTCAAGTTTTGCCTTTGCTTCGGCCACGACACTTCCAAGGCCCCTGCCGTAGATTTCCCCCTCTATCTTTACGACCCTTTCCCTTCCCTTCCTTTCTATTTCGAGCGGCCCCTTTGCCTTCTCTATGCTGGCTACCTGGGAGAGGGTAACGTGCTGCCCCGAGGGCAGAGGTATGAGCAGGTTCGAGATATTCTCAATCTTCTCCCTGTCTTCCTTCCTGAGCTTCACCTCGACATCGTATTCTTCTCCCCTTTCCCTGTAATAGGTTGCCACCGAGCCCTGGAAGGAAGTTTCCACCGTCTTTGAAATGGCGGCAACGTTCAGCCCGAGAAGGGCCGCCTTTTCCCTGTCGATTCTTACCTGGATTTCCGGCCTTCCTTCCTTTCTCGATACTTCGACGTCTCCGACCCCTTTTATGTTTTTCAGCACGTCATACACCTTTTGGGTAACCTTTCTTGCATCTTCGAGGTCATATCCTCTTACTTCGACCGACAGGGGTTTTCCTCCTCCAAGCATGACAGACCTCATGCCTGAGGAAGAATACGTCACATCGGCCCCGGGGAAGATGTTTATCTTGTTCTTCAGGTCGTACGATATGTCCCGTGGGCTCCTCTTCCTGTCGTCCTTGGATACCAGTCGTGTTCTCACGGATCCTATGTTGGAGCCTTCTTCTCCTCCCATGAGTGAACTGAGTCCCCTTTCACCCAGCCCATAGCTGGAATAGCTCATGTCAAGTTCCGGAACTTCCTTGTGTATGATGTTTTCCACTCCCCGCACTACCTCCCCGGTTTTTTCAAACCTGGTGCCTATGGGAAGGGTTACCTTGTATGCAAGCGAGCCTTCGTCCATGTCCGGGATGAAGGAGGTGCCTATGATCCTTGAGAGCAGAAGGCTCAGGAATAGAAAAAGCACGCTAAAAACAACCACACCTTTCCTGTGGGCAAGCGCGAAATTAAGGATTCTCTCGTACGAACCGATCATCTTTCCGACCCCTTTGTCAGTGAATAAGTTTATTTTTTTGAGGACTCCCTGCTTTCCCTGCGCGGAACTGCCCGCAGGTGAAGGAGAAAGCATCTTTGATGAAAGCATGGGGATGAGGGTCATGGCCGTGAAAAGGGATGCGATAAGGGTAATGGATGTCACGAAGGCAAGCTGTCCGAAAAATATGCCCGTTATGCCGCCCGTGAAGATGATGGGTATGAATATGGCAACCATGCAGAAGACCGAAGAACCTACAGCAGAGGCAACCTCCTTGCCTCCAATGATACAGGAGTTAAAGAGTCCCTCCCCGTTGTCAATGTGCCGGTGGATGTTCTCGTGGACGACTATGGCTGCATCAACCACCATGCCTATGGCTATGGCAAGGGAAGACAGGGAAATGACGTTAATAGTATAGCCTGCCATGTAAAGGAATATGAACGTGATGATAAGGGAGACGGGTATTGCGCTTGCTATGATGATGGAAGAGGCAAAGTTGCCGAGGAAGGCGAAAATGACCACCAGGACCAGTAT
>Ga0116144_10006153_pt1 | contig 10587 bp, 9 predicted proteins | sample AD_UKC035_MetaG_FD_89746 | JGI IMG/M metagenome (GOLD analysis project Ga0116144, IMG submission 89746) | Active sludge microbial communities of municipal wastewater-treating anaerobic digesters from USA - AD_UKC035_MetaG | ecosystem: Engineered > Bioreactor > Anaerobic > Digestate | place: USA... | reverse complement strand
TGTAGGCCCTCACGCCTCAGGAGCGGATAGGTTCACTCGCAGTCCTGCTCAGTCCTCTTCAGAGGAAAACTGTCACTTCGAATATCACCAATACCCGAAGAGCTCAAGTGTAGAGTAGGAGCATGTAGCCCGCACCCCGCGGCTTTGCGAGGGGGAGGACTACTGCGGATAGCCCGACGGCGAGTCTTCGAGCCGGCACGCCCAAATGCAAGTCTCAAGACACAAGTCTCAAAGCAGACACACCATGATGCTAGAGCCTTGTGTCTTGTGCCTTGGACCTTCGCTCCCCTCCTACCTTCGCACTTCAACATCGACCGCATGCGCTACCAACCACTAACCGCCGCTACCTACCGCGAGCACCGCGCCCGTTTCCGCCAGCACCTGGAGAAGGGCGGCCTGGCCGTGTTCCACAGCAACGACATCATGCCCACGAGCGCCGATGGCACATTGCCGTTCAAGCAGGCCAGCGACATCTTCTACCTCAGCGGTATCGACCAGGAGGAGACGATCCTGCTGCTCTTCCCCGATGCCGTGGACGCGAAGGACCGCGAGATCCTCTTCGTGCGCGAGACCAGCGAGCTGATCGCGATCTGGGAGGGCGCGAAGTTCACGCAGAAGGAAGCGGCCGAGCTGAGCGGCATCCCTACCGTTCTCTGGACGAGCAGCTACGAGGCGACGATCAAGCGCCTTGTGCCGCAGTGCGAGCACCTGTACCTGAACAGCAACGAGCACTTGCGCCAGGGCAACGAGGTGGAGACGCGCGAGGAGCGCAAGAACAAGGAACTGCGCGCGCAGTTCCCGCTACATAGCGTGAAGCGCAGCGCGCCGATCATGCACCGGATCCGCAGCCGCAAGACGAAGGAGGAGGTGGAGCAGATCCAACGCGCGATCGCGATCACGGGCAAGGCCTTCGAACGGGTGTGCGGTTTCGTGAAGCCGGGCGTGAAGGAGTACGAGATCGAGGCGGAGATCACACACGAGTTCATCCGAAACGGTTCGCGCGGGCATGCCTACACGCCGATCATCGCCAGCGGCTACAACGCCTGCGTGCTTCACTACATCACCAACGATAGGGTATGCAATGATGGCGATGTGATCCTGATGGACTTCGGCAGCGAGTATGGCGGCTACGCCAGCGACCTCACCCGCTGCATCCCCGTGAACGGCCGCTTCACCAAGCGCCAACGCGCGGTGTACGATGCGGTGCTGCGCGTGAAGAACGAGGCGACACAATTGCTGCGACCCGGAACGATGCTCGCTGACTACCACAAGGAAGTGGGCAGGATCATGGAGAGCGAGTTGATCGGACTCGGCCTGCTGGACAAGACCGACGTGGCGAAACAGGACCCCGAACGTCCGTTGTACAAGAAGTACTTCATGCACGGCACCAGCCACTTCCTGGGGCTCGATGTACACGACGTGGGCCTGTGGAACGAGATGATCCAGCCGGACATGGTCTTCACCGTGGAGCCGGGCATATACATCCGCGAGGAGAAGCTGGGCATCCGCCTGGAGAACAACATCCTCGTGACGCGCGATAACCCGATCGACCTGTTCGCCGAGATCCCCGTGGAGGCGGAGGCGGTGGAGGAGTTGATGAATAGGAAGAAGGCCTTCGCCTAGCTATTGGCCGGAGATGAACGCGCTGGTGTGAACAGGTCTGCTCCACAGCTTCATCGCTTCGTCCGCATACCGGGGCGCACACTGCAGGTCCTACAACTAGGGCTGATCCTATTCTTCGTGTATCACATCGTTGGCGCATTCATCACCCCGTACCACAGCGAGTGGCTCACGGCCGACGCCCTGGTACCGGGGCTGATCATCGCTGTTCTCCTCTACAGTTTCTGCCTCATGGCCACACATTGGGTCGTCGTATTCGCAGAACACAGGTTCGCTTGGTTGCTCCTGTTCCCCATCGCGGTCGTCACACTTGCACCCTACACCATCGTTTTACTCGAGTCAACACAGGTATAGGCACACGATCACATAGGACCTCGGTCTACAAGAGGGTTTGTGAAGCCGCGCGTTACCTTCACGTGGAGGCCGCATTAATGGACAAAACCCCATCACCATGAATCTCCGCGCGATCGGTCTGGCCGGTCTCATCGTCGGCGTGTTGTTCAAGACCCTTCATTGGCCGGGAGCCGGCTACATCGTGCTGCTCAGCGCGCTGCTCACCGCTGTGGCCCTGGTGCTCCGCCTGGCCAGCAAGCGCGGGCCTTGGACGATACGGATCAGCAAACCGGGCTGGTTCGCCCCCGCCGTCGTGATGGCGCTCTGCGGCATGATGTTCAAGACCATGCACTGGCCCGGCGCCAATATCATGCTCATGCTGGGCATGGTCGCCACGGCAGCATGGGTGCTGGCCACGCAGGTGCGACCCGCGAGGACCGCTGCATAGGGAGCTGCGGGCTACGCGCACGCAGCATGGACCGAGCAGCGGTGCGGTCTCACCAGCGACCGGTCCAATGCCTGAGCACCTGGGGCCGTTCTACTGCCGAACACGACCACCATGGCAGCGATCACCGGTCCGGAACCAGGCCGCAGGAAGCGAAGCACCGTCCCACGGACCCACCTGGACATGACACCCTTGGTGGACCTCGGCTTCCTGCTCATCACCTTCTTCATGCTCACCACGCACCTGATCGATCAGCGCGTAATGGAGCTCGCCATTCCACTCCCCGGCGAAGCGAAGGCGGCCAGCAACACGCTCACCATCCTCCTGGATGAACACGGCGGACGGTTCGGCTATCAAGGCGAACTCTCGACCAACACCACCCTGCAATACCTGGGTGGCCGCGCGCTGCGCAATACCCTGCAGCGGTTCGGGGCATTGAGCGGGCAGGTGGGCCAGGAGCCGATCTGCATCGTGAAGGCTGATGATGGCGCACGCTTCCAGCAGGTCGTCACCGCCGTGGACGAGATCCAATTCGCGCGCATCGCCCGGTTCAGCATCGCCGATAGTGTCACGTCAGGCGAACGCTCCCTGCTCCAGGCGATACGCAGCGACCGATAGCCAGGGCGTCCACCCTACTTTTGGTGATGTCGGGTCCATGCATCGCGTGACCCGGGATCTGCGCATGAACGAACGCGACATCGCCCTGCTGCCGCCTGACAGCCACACGGGACTCACCATCACCGATCGGAAGACCTGGGCGGCGGGCCTCCCTGCGCTCACTTCGTCCCTGGCCCATCTGCATGAGGAGACCGGTGTGCTCAATGGCATCAGCATCCTCAACAAGCTGAACCAGAAGGACGGCTTCGACTGCCCCGGATGCGCATGGCCCGATCCGGACCACCGCAGTCACCTCGGTGAGTATTGCGAGAACGGGGTGAAGGCCATCGCCGAAGAAGCCACCACCAAACGTGTGGATCGCGCCTTCTTCGCCCGGCACAGCGTGGAGGAACTGAGCCGCTGGAGCGACTATGAGATCGGCAAGGCCGGACGCATAACGGAACCCTTCGTTCTGCGCCGGAACAGCTCGCACTACGAACCGATCAGCTGGGACGAGGCTTTCCGCATGGTGGGTCACAAGCTGAAGTCGCTGGCCTCACCGCACGAGGCCATCTTCTACACCAGCGGCCGGGCAAGCAATGAAGCCGCCTACCTCTACCAGCTCTTCGTACGCCAGTTCGGCACCAACAACCTGCCCGACTGCAGCAACATGTGCCACGAGAGCAGCGGCACAGGCCTGGGTGAGACCATCGGCATCGGCAAGGGCACCGTCTCCCTGCAGGACATCCACGAGGCGAAGCTGGTCCTGGTGATGGGTCAGAACCCGGGCACCAACCACCCGCGCATGCTCAGCGCTCTGGAGAAGTGCAAGGACAATGGCGGAACCATCGTCAGCATCAATCCACTTCCCGAAGCGGGGACGATGGGTTTCCGGAATCCCCAGGAGGTGAAGCCCATGCTCTTCGGTGCCGCACACCTCGCCCAACGGCACATCCCCATCCGGGGCACCATGGACGTTGCCTTCCTGAAGGGCGTGCTGCGGATGATGCTCGACAAGGAGGACGCAGCACCGGGAACCATCTTCGATCACGCCTTCATCGCTGCGAAGACCGCAGGTTACGATGCCTTCATCGCCGACCTGCGCGCCGTTGATCCGCAGGAGATGGCCGACCGCTGCGGCCTTCCGCTGGACGACCTGCGTTTCGTAGCCGATGCCGCGACGGGTACCGAGCGCATCGTCGTCTGCTGGGCGATGGGACTGACACAACACACCAACGCGGTGGACAACATCCAGCAGATCGTGAACCTGTTGCTGCTGCGCGGTGCCTTCGGAAAACCAGGTGCCGGCGCTTGTCCGGTGCGTGGGCACAGCAACGTGCAGGGCGACCGGACCATGGGCATCTACGAGAAGCCGAGCGAGAGCTTCCTGAGCGCGCTGGACAAGCGTTACCAGTTCACGGCACCGCGCGCCCATGGCCACGATGTGGTGGAGGCGATCGAAGCGATGCGTGATGGTACTGGCAAGGTCTTCATCGCCCTGGGCGGCAACTTCATCAGCGCCACTCCGGACAGCGAGGTCACCAGCCGCGCCGTGATGCGCACCGAGCTCACCGTACAGATCAGCACGAAACTGAGCCGCAGCCACCTCACCACCGGTGCGGAGGCCTTGATCCTACCATGCTACGGCCGCAGTGAACGCGATATCGCACACGATGCACCAGGCGCCAAGCCGCGCTTCGTGACCGTGGAGGACAGCATGAGCGTGGTACACCGCAGCCAGGGCGCTCACGAGCCTGCCTCCGCACACCTGCGCAGCGAACCGGAGATCATCGCGGGCATCGCACAGGCCACCTTGGGCGATCGGCCCCGTCTCCGTTGGGCGGAATGGGCGCGTGACTACGACCTCATCCGCGATGAGGTGGAAGCCGTGATCCCGGGCTTCGCCGATTTCAACAAGCGGGTGCGCAAGCCCGATGGCTTCGTACTGCCGAACGGTCCACGCGATGGAGCCGTCTTCACCACACCGAGCGGGAAGGGCCACTTCAGTGTGACCCCGACTCCCGAATGGAAGTTGAGGCAGGGCGAGTACATGGCGCAGACCCTGCGTACGCACGACCAGTTCAACACCACGATCTACGGCCTCGATGATCGGTATCGGGGCCTCCACGGCGAGCGGCGTGTGGTGCTGATGCATGCCGACGACATGGCGGCCGAAGGGTTGCGGACGAAGGACCGCGTGGACCTCGTGAGCCACTACGGACATGAGCGGGTGGCCACGGACTTCTTCGTGGTGCCCTATGAGATCGCGCGAGGCTGCGTGGCCACCTACTTCCCGGAAGCGAACGTGCTTGTGCCGCTGGAACTGCGGGCGGCCAAGAGCGGTACACCAGCCAGTAAAGGCGTGGTGATCACCATCCGGAAACGGGTGGGGAGCTCTTCGCGGAACTGATCAGCCGACCTTGCGCAGCTGGAAGGGCTTCACCGTGGAGACCTCGCCATCGAGCACCATCAGGTAGTACTCATCACCGTCGAGATCGGTGATGCGCACCCGGGTCACGGGCCCGTTCACCTCGCCGGTCTTCACGATATGTCCGTCGCTGTCGCAGATGTCGAACAGCGCTTCGCCGGTGCCCGGTTCGTAATCGAACATGAGCAGCCGTTCGATCTGATCGATGCGGACGCGGATCTCGTGGGATGGAGCGTTCATGACGGAGCGTGTCGCCCCTTTCTACGGAACCGCCGCCCACCGGGTTTCAGCCTTCCCAGCGATGAAGCCCGAGCCCCTGAGGACCCGGGCTTCACACCCGAACCAACCACCAATACACCTCTCCAATTCCCTGGTCCGGTCTTGACCAATGCCTTTCAGTGGAAACCCCGGACCCTTACCTCCTGCAAGCTAATCCGTCATGGACCGCGTGATCAGGGATGAACGAGCAACGGTCCACCGAGTCCTGCGAACGGTTCCGGGCCACGGCCGGGCCCATCCCAACACCTCTGGCCAGCGTGCCCGGAGGGAGGACCTGACCATTCCTCCACGTCCGTTCTTCCGATCGGTGACACCGTTCTCCGGGATCATGCTCCCGCTTCCTGCCCGCACCCTATCTTTTCACCAAAGAGTTGACCATGGCACTGCGCGTACTGATCGTGGATGATGAGGCGGATGCCCGCGAGAACCTGCAATTGATGTTGGAGGAACATTGTCCGGAGGTGCAGGTGGTGGGACAGGCGGGTAGCGCGGCGGAGGCGCGGGAGAAGATCACGGCCCTCCAGCCCAATGCGCTGTTCCTGGACATCAAGATGCCCGGCGAGGACGGATTCGCCCTGCTTGCCTCCATCGCGGAGCTCGACCTGCCGGTGGTGTTCGTGACCGCCTACGATGAATACGCCCTGAAGGCATTCCAGCAGAACGCGTTGGACTATCTAGAGAAGCCCGTGGATGTGGACGCATTGCAGCGCGCCGTGAAGAAGCTGGCCCGCCAGACCGACGAGATCGGTGGCGCACAACCTTCGGCCATCGCCGCACTGATGAAGGATCCCGGATCCCCCTTGAGTTCACGCGTGGCGGTGCCCGGAAGGGAAGGCCTGGTGCTCCTGCGGCATGAGGACATCCTCTATCTGGAGGCGAACGACAGCTATACCACGATCCACACGAAGGACGGCAAGCGCAGCGTGAGCAGCAAGCACATCCGCGTGTTCGAGAACAACCTCGACCCGAAGACCTTCTTCCGCGTGCATAAGTCTTACATCATCAACCTGGCGCACCTCAAAGGCTTCAACCGCACGGAAGGGAACATGGCCGTATTGGATAGTGGCACCCTCATCCCGGTCTCGCGCCGCCGATTGCCGGATTTCCTTGGCCTGATCAACACCTTCTAGCGACCTTCGGGGGCGATGTCGCGCGCCATCATCGTTGCGGCCCTCACCGCACTCCACCCGCTGACCGCGCTTGCGCAGCAGCACAGCTTCAAGCAGCACGCCACCAAGGACGGGCTTGCCCAGAGCCAGGTGCGCGCCATGATGCAGGACGCCCAGGGCTATTTGTGGTTCGGTACGCTCGGTGGCGCCAGCCGTTTCGACGGCCAGGAGTTCACCAGTTATGCCCTCTCCGATGGCCTGCCCGACCTGCAGGTGAGTGCGATCGTACGCGATGCCTCGGATAAGCTGCTGTTCGCCGCAGGCAATGCCATCGCCACGTGGAACGGGAAAGGCTTCACGGCGGAGGTCCTACCCGTCGAGAGCAAGGGTGCACGCATCCTCACCATGGTCGCTGCTGATGATCGCCTGTTCGTAGGCACCGATGGTGGCGGCGTATTCGTACGCACGCCCACCGGCATCAGTACCCTCGGGGGTTATCCCGCGGATACGGCCACCCATGTGCGCTCCCTCGCCCTCCTTCGCGACGGGCGCCTGCTGATCGGCCTGCGTTCCGGCCTGCTCGTATGGGACAAGGGCACATGCACCGCAGTGGCCGTGGGCGATGACGAGCCCAAGACCGTGAACGCTCTGGCGGAGGGCAACGACGGCAGCTGGTGGATCGGCACCGCCATCGACGGCCTCTACCGGATAAAGCCCGATGGCACCACCGAGGAGTATGACGAGGAGAACGGCCTGCTTCGCAATAATGTTCGTTGTCTGTTCGTGGATGACCGTGATCGCCTCTGGGTCGGCACCAAGTTCGGCCTGAACCTGCTGGTCAACGGAAGGCTGCGGGTATTCACGGTACACCAAGGCCTGCCCAATGACAACATCTGGTGTGCCTATCAGGATGGCGAAGGCGGGCTCTGGTTCGGCACTGATGGCGCGGGCGCCCTGCAATATGCCGACGACCGCTTCATCACCTTCACCCAGCGCGATGGGATCTGCAGCGATCTCGTGATGAACATCACGGCCGATGCCCGTGGTGACCTCTGGCTTGGCACTTATGACAATGGCATCTGCCGCATGGACGGCATGGCCATGGTGACCACCTTGGACGGCCTGCCTAACAACACCATCTGGTCGGGGATGCGTGACAGGAACGGGAACCTCTGGTTCGGGACCAGCGCCGGCCCCGTGCTCCTGGTGAACGGCATCGTTCAACCACTTCCCGCCGATGTGCTCGTGCATGAGCAGCCGGTGCTCTCCTTGGATGAAGGGCCGGATGGCACCATCTGGTTCGGCATGCGCGAGGGCCTGCTCGGCATGCGCCCTGACCGTACCGTGGTTTACCATGCCTCCGGGCCCGACGGACCTGGCCGTTCCATCCGCAGCATGTGGCACGTCCGCTACGGCCATCTCTGGATGGCCACGGACAACGGCCTCGTCCGCATGGCCGATGGGGCGTTCGAACGATGGACCACCGCGGAAGGGCTGAGCGACAACACGGTCCAATGCCTGCTCGCGGACCTCAAGGGCAGGCTATGGATCGGCACCGCCAATGGACTCTCCTGCATGGATGGTGGGGTCTTCCACCGTATCCGGCTCGCCGGAGACCTTGGCTCGAACTATCTCGACCTGCTCGTGGACGATGGGACGGGTCGGATCTGGGCCGGTACCAACAATGGCCTCTATGCCTTCCAGCCCGACAGCCTGCTTCAGCGATCGACCGCTGCTGAACACATCACATTGAACGATGGGCTGCGCGGCCTGGAGTTCAACCTGAACGCCGCCAGGCTGGCGCGCGGCAAGTTGTTGTTGGGTAGTTCAGCGGGGCTGGTCTACCACGACCTGAAAAGCGACCGGCGCGAACATGAACCCACGCCACCTCGGGCGCGCATCACCGCGATCCGGTCGTTCCTGCAACCAACGGATTGGTCCACGCGCAGCAGCGGGACCGATGCGGACGGCCTGCCGGTCGGCCTTCAACTGGACCACCGCCGCAACCACCTCACCTTTGATTATCTCTCCATCAGTTTGCGGGAACCGGACAAGGTCATCTACCGCTACCGGCTCGTGGGCTTCGATCAGGATTGGTTGCCCCCGACCGATGCTCGATTCGCCAGCTACAGCAACTTGTCCCACGGACAATATGCCTTCGAGGTGATCGCCTCCACCGGCGATGGAAGGTGGAGCGAAGCAGCCACCGTGAGGTTCCGGATCCTCCCGCCCTTCTGGTCGCGTTGGTGGTTCTACGCCCTCTGTGTGCTGGCCGTGATCGGCATCGCCACCGCCGTCCTACGATACCGCACCCTGCGGCGGGAACGACGCGAACGCACCCGCCAGCTCCTACTCAGGTCAAGGATGCTCCAGCTGGAACAGCAATCACTCAACGCCAACATGAACCGGCACTTCGTGTTCAACGCGCTGAACAGCATCCAGTACCATATCAACAAGCAGGACCGCAACACCGCGAGCCGCTACCTGACCAGCTTTGCCAAACTGATACGTAAAAACCTGGATGCCAGCCAGTTGGATACCACCACCCTGGCCGAGGAGCTCGAACGCCTCGAATTGTATCTTCAGTTGGAACACATGCGTTTCAAGGACAAGTTCGAATACCGGATCGAAGTGGAACCGGGTCTGAACGTGAGTGAAGCCAAACTCCCTGCGATGATGCTCCAACCATACGTCGAGAACAGTATCTGGCACGGTATCCTTCCCATGGAGGGTAGTGGCACCGTGCGGATCGAGGTGAAGCGCGCACCGGAGGACCGGATCGAGGTGCACGTCCTGGATAATGGCATCGGCTTCCAGAAAAGCATGGACAACAAGGCCAACGCCGGTGACCACATCAGCCGCGGGATCGAGATCACCAAGGGTCGAGCGGATGTACTTAGACGGCTGGATCTCACGGACATACGGATCATCGGCCCGATGGACCGCCTGGAACCGGGAACCGGACGCTCCCTCGGAACCCAGGTCCTCGTATCCCTACCGATGGCGAACGGTTGGAAAAAGGACGCAGAAGGCTTGCGATCCGCCCAAGAGCGTTCTACCTTTGACGTTGTATAGTGGAATGAAACCGCTCCGACATATCCTGTTGTTCGCCTTGCTGGCCTTGTTCGCGGTGGGCTGTGCCAAGGAGGAACCTGTACGTCCGCATACGATGGATGCGAACGGCGCAGTGCTTTTAGCGAAGGACCGGACAGGTGTGGTGCAGGATACCAGTGGGGACAGCACCCCACAAGAAGGCGTAAATGGTTGCGAACCCAGCGATCCTGACCAAGGTGACCCGGGGATCAGCGACGACGGCGATGACATCTCGGATAGTGAGAAGTCACGCAAGAAGCGTCGGTAATTTCCCTTTCGTTCAGAACGGAAGCGCCCTTACGGCGCTTTTTGCGTTCATGACCTCGACATCTCACCGGGCCAGAAGCGCATCCCACCCTTGGGCGCGTAAGTCATGAACGCCACCCTGTTTGTCCACAAGGACATGACCGCTGGCCGCATCGGTCATATGGCCAACGATGCTCAGGTGCGGATTGCCCTTGATCTTCTCGAAGTCGGATTGGGCCACGGTGAAGAACAGTTCATAGTCCTCCCCACCATTGAGCGCACAGGTCGTCGGGTCCAGGTTGAAAGTGCGTGCCGTGTTGTACGTGGCTGGATCGATGGGAAGCTTGTCATCATACAGGCGCACGCCGAGTCCCGATGCGCGGGCCAGGTGAAGCGCCTCGCTGGCAAGCCCGTCACTCACGTCGATCATGCTCGTA